>Ga0194113_10000294_pt1 | contig 62793 bp, 37 predicted proteins | sample TA2MahC200mmetaG_FD_146193 | JGI IMG/M metagenome (GOLD analysis project Ga0194113, IMG submission 146193) | Freshwater microbial communities from Lake Tanganyika, Tanzania - TA2015017 Mahale Deep Cast 200m | ecosystem: Environmental > Aquatic > Freshwater > Lake | place: Tanzania: Lake...
AGTCCCCGGGCGCCACACGCATCGAGAACCCCTTCAGCGCCGGGGTCCTCGCGCCCGGATAGCTGTACTCGACGCGATCGAACTCAATCGCGCCCGCCACGCCCGTCACCGGCTGCTTGCCCTCGTTCTGTTCGAGATCGGGGCACTCCAGCACTTCGCCGATCGAGCGGATGGATTCCACACCCTTGGCTACTTGCGGGTACACATTGGTGAATATGCCGATGGAGTGGACAATCTGCGTGAGCAGCGCCTGATAGAGCACGACATCGCCCACGCTGATACGGCCTGCCCGACACAACCAGAACGTGACGCATAACCCCAGGATCGTCGTAACCTGGAACGTAACCCATGTGGAAGAGGCAAAGACCGCGTTCAACCGGTCCAGATGCACACCCCGCTGAAGCAGAAGGTCAATCTCCTGCTGAAACCGGTTGATGGCGGACTCCTCCAGGCCATGCGCCCGGGTGACCGGTATCATGTCCAGCATCTGGGCCACTTCCGCCGAGGTGGTCTCCATGCTGGCGCGAAAATCCTTGTTCCGCTTGCTGATGGATCTCTTGAAGAAACGAATCAGAAGCGTGGACAACGGCACCAGCGCGAGATAGACCAGCAGCATCAACGGTTCCTTGGTTGCGGTCAAGCACAGCGCAAACACGATGGAGGTTGCTCCCGTCGTGACACTCTCGCACAAATACATGCTCATCATCTGGATCTGCTCAACATCGCGCAGCACCTTGGTCTGCAAACGCCCGGTCTCCGTCTTGTCGTGGAAATCGATCGAGAGCTGCTGCAACCGAATCACCAACGCCATGCGCAACCTCTGCTCCATCCGACGTATGGTCGTGCTGACCAGGTGAATGAAGTACGTGTGCATGGGCACGTTCTGGGCAATCAGCAGAAGCGTGACGCCGGCCAATACCAACAGATTGCGCAGCGGATGCCGCACCGGATCCGACAGCGTGTCAATGCCATGGGCAACCAGAATCGGAATCACCCACACGGGCGATTGCTTGGCAACAAAAGCCGCCAGCGGCCACAAGTAGTACCAGCCCGACCGACCGGCCAGTTTGATCAACGTGCCAAACGGATTGCGGCTGCGATAGTGGAACTCCAGCGGCTGGCCTCGACTGGAAGCATCTTCACGAACAGATGGCGACACGCAACACCCCCATGCAAGCAATAGGTTATGGGACTCCAGACAGTCCATTTCAGCGTCAGACTGTCTTTCTCACGCCGACGACAACTGCCACCCGCACACGAACGGAACGAAACCGAGAGCGGGCGCCGGCGATCCCGGGCGCAGCCGGAAATCCCCGCCGCGCGGATTCACGAACAGCGGGTCGGCCACAACTCCCGTGCGGTCGCCGCAGCGGTCCTGCCACGCGGCGAAATCCAGTGTGGCACACGGCAGCGCCACCGCGCAAAGACAGCGCCACTCGGCCGGCGTCGTTGCCGCGATTCCGCAGGAACGCCGAATCCATGTTTCGATCGCGTCCCGCGAGACGGTCAACGAGACGGACCATTCCTGCTCACCGGCAAACGCGACATGTTTCCAGTCAAACGCCTCCGGCCGCTCGCAGCCATGCCAGTCCATTCCCTCGAGCCCGTCCGCCGTTACGACAAACCGCACCATCGCCGGAACCGCCGGGAACGGCTTGAGAAACACTTCGACGTGTGTGCCCCAGTGCCGCCACGGCTTGGGCATGTTGCCGTCGCCTGGGGGACCACTCGATCCGGCGAAGCGTCCAGTCACGCTCAGCATCCCGCCCGCGCCGTCGAACCGGAACTCGCCGGCATTGTCAACCGGGACGTCGCTGCCCCCCGGAGCGAAAAGCGTTCGAACGGTTGTGCCGTCCGCCGGAAGCGCCCGGAAACGCGGGGATTCAGCCGCCAGGCGCGCTCGCACCGGTTGCGTGGCCAGTGTGCGCCAACCGCCCTCGAAACGCACCGGCCCGTCTTCACACCAGTAGAGATTCCCGAGAAACCGGGTGCGCTCCGGGCGCCAGCGTACCGCATCCACCCCCTGCACCATGGGTGTGTCAAGGGCGAGGAAGATATTGCCTTCAAACGTCAGGCCGAGATGCTGCTCCATGCGGGTGTAGGCCAGGACCGCCTTCCCGCCATACGCAAAGATGTTGTTGCGCACCACGTTGTTGCGTCCGTAGTGCTGATGGAAGATCTCGCGATCCGTGTTGTAGCAGAGATTGTTCTCGATCAGAAGCTCGCTGCTGCCCTCATCGGGGTAAATCGCCCACCCGCCATAGCGAAGACTGCGGACATCGTGGATCAGGTTGTGACACACGCGGGTTCCAGCCGTGATGCCGACCAGATACACGCCGCCCATGTCGGAAAGCTGCCCCCTGCCGAGATCGTGAATCGTGTTCCACTCGATCACGTTTCCGTAGGCATTGCTTTCGGCGTATCCGCCCGTAGCCCCCACCGTAACGCCCGAATAGCAGAAGTCATGGATGTGACAGCGCCTGACCGTGTTCCCGGACGACCGGCCGATGCTCACGCCCACACCGTTCAGCCAGAGGTGCCCGCCGTCGCCAATCTCGCTGCCCTCGACCACACAGCGCCGGCAGCCGTGGCCGATCGACACACCGCCGCCCCCGAGGTCACGCATCGAGCCGTCGCGGAACTCGATCTCGGCAACGCCGTCCGCGCACTGCAAGCCGGAGCCGCCCACGTGTGCAATGCGGCACCGCTCGAACGTCACCGCCTCGCACCCACTGCCCACCAGCACAGCGCCGGACGGACGCCCCATGGCCTCGCCGGGAGCGGGCCGCCACTCGGTGTGCGCAAAGCCCATGTTCTCGAAGCGCAGAAACTTGGTCTCCCGCAGTTCCAGCACGCGCTCGACACCTCCGGCAATGGCCTCGACGGCCTCCGGTTCCTCGCCGGGACATGGCACGTACCAGACAACACGCGCCGCCGGATCCAGGGCCCATTCACCGGGTTCGGTCATCGCGTCCAGCACGTTTTCGACGATGTAGTCCAGCCCGTCATTCGGCGCATATCCCAGACACAACCCGGTATCGCGATCGAGATGGGCGAGGCGATGCTCCCCATCAATGGCCGACAGCCGGGCGCGCGGGCTGAGCCACAAGCCGCGAAACTGGATCTCGATCGCCCCGATGTTCCGCCACTGCGCCGAGAGTTCGCCCGGCCGGAAACCGAAACACCGCGCGCCTCTCCGGTACCACTCGATTTCGTCGAACGCCGCGCCCGGTGTGGCGGCCACACGGTAGGTGCCCTTCTTCGGCAGACGCGCGCGCGGACGCCGGTGGCCGTCAATCCAGAGTTGGCGGAAGTATGGGTCGTTGCCGTCCAGCCACGGCGCCTCCGCACGCCATACGGCCCGACCGTTCAACGCGGCGGGCTGCCAGGCCCCGATGCGCCGGCCCACGCTGAGGGTCACGTCCTCGCCTTCCGCGCCTCGCCACGTCACCGGCCAGGTCCGTCCGTCAAAGTGCCCGCGAAAACCAAATCCCGAATCCTCCGCCCCGAACTGCCAGGCAGCGTCCAGACGGTAGCTGCCGCCGCCCAGCACCACCTCGATCGGTTCCGGTTCCGTCAGATCCTGCTTGTCCGGTAGCAGGGAAACCGGCTCGGGCGCGGTCATGTTCCGCTTGATCCGGCGAACCGCCGCTTGCGCAGCGGTCAGGGTCCGCAGCGGCCCATCCGTGCCGCCGGCATTCGCGTTCGCCAGCAGGCCAGACCAAGCGTCATTCCCCGCCGTTGGGGAAACGTGCAGCGTCTTCATGGGCGTCCCTTCCATGCCTGTCGATCATGATAAAACCGGACGACTCGCCTTCACAAAGCGCAACCGCGCGAAAGGTGCCGGCCGGCATGCCGGGCGCGCCTGCCACTTCCACCGGTTCAACTGATAAGAAATCGCTTTCCGTCACCCCCCGGTCGGCCTCGGCCCACACAGGCCGAAAGCATGCCGAAACCGGTCTGACGCAGTGATGTCATGGGGAAAAGCATGGCAGAAGCGGGGATCAGAGTCAAAGCCACCATCAAACAGCGTCCTGAGGGCCGGAACAAGACACACCTGCCCCATCGCGAGCGGTTAGACGGGAATGGCGCTAAGATAAGCCTCTTCACCCTCTTTGTCGCGAGCTTTGTCGCGAGCTTTGTCGGAGTCGCAAGGGGTTCGCGCATAGCGGGTTCGACAAAGCTCGCGACAAAGCTCGCGACAAAGGACGTCATGCGGAGCTGTCTTATCTTAGCGCCATTCCGGTTAGACGGCGTAATGCCGCCGGTGGACGATAACGGGCGACGAGAGCGGTTGACGAGTGGAGAGCAGCGGACTCGTAGCCCTTCGACTTCGCTCAGGGGACGCCAGCCGGCCCAACTTCCAGGCTTTCTCCTGCCGCGCCGTTCGCCGTAGTCGTCGCCGCCGTCGTCAACCGATACTCCCGTCTCGAAGCAAGGCGGCCCGTGCGCTTCCGCCTTCGTCGAATCTCCGGTACCCAATCGTCAACCGCTCTCGTCGCCCGAGCTTACCAAACTCCGGTGGACGACTACGGCGACGACTACGGATCACGACATCCTGCTAGTCTCCTGCCGCGGTTGTGCCGGTTTTGCTGTGCTCGGTCGGGCCGTAATCCTGCCCGAGATTGCTCTTCGCGCAGGACCGTCGCCAGTCCTCGAGAGTGGCGATCATGTCGGCAAGCACTTTGGGGTGCTTCTCTGCAAGGTTGGTCTTTTCCTGGGGGTCAGCGACGAGGTCGTACAATTCGTAGGATGACTGCTCGTCCTTCCGGTAGATCTTGTACTGGTTGTCTACCAGAGCGAGCTGCTTGGCAGACTCGAATGCGACCGGTTTCGGGCGCTGAGACATCTTTCCGTCAATGAGCGGCAACAGGCTAACACCATCATAGGGTCGTGTGCTCGCCTCGGGGAGCCGGTAGCCCAGCGCCTCCAGCACGGTGGGAAAGTAATCGCTGGTACTGCAGGGAACGGTGACGATCCTGTGCTCCTTGATCCTGGCCGGCCAAACGAGCAGGCCGGGCACCCGTACGCCACCCTCATAGAGACTGCGTTTGCGGCCTCGGAACTTCGTCTCACCCGGCGCGCTTTCATTGCCTTCCGGTCCGTTGTCGCTGCTGAACCAGAGCATGGTGTTTTCTTCGATACCCAGGGTCTTCAGTTCCTTGCGCAACCGGCCCATCTGCTCGTCCATCGCCGTCAGGCAGCCGTAGTAGGACTGATTGGTCGTGTACATATCCGTGTACGGCGGACCGCAAGAGACAGGTGCATGTGGCGCGTGGAACCAGATTACGGAGAGGAAAGGCGTCTTGCTCCCGGCGGCCTGCCGGATGAAGGGCAGCGCCCGATCCATGATCAGCTTGGAATCGTCCCCGTTGATCTCCTCGGTCGGGACGGCCTGTTCCGGCCCCGTCCAGTAGCGGGCGCCGAACGTGTCGTAGACACCCGGGTACCACCAGGTAGGCACCTTTGATTCCGTAGAGAAACAGACATCAAAACCATTATCCCAGGGCGGGGAATAGACCTCGCTGTTTTCACCTCGATGCCCATCTTTGCCTGTCTTCGTCATGCTCCCAAGGTGCCACTTGCCGAAATGCCCAGTTGTGTAGCCCTGTGACTTGAGAACCTCGGCCAGGGTAATTTCAGGTTTCTTCATGAACCCGACATTGGCGAAGAAGATGCCGTAACGGTATGGGTGCCGTCCGGTCAGGCAACTGCCGCGGGTCGGAGAGCAGACTGGCGCGCCGGCGTACCAGCGATCGAACCGAAGGCCTTCCCTGGCCATCTGATCGAGATGAGGAGTCTTCAGTACCGAGTGCCCGTTGTAACCGACATCGCCCCAGCCCTGATCGTCGGTCATGCAGAGAATAATGTTCATCTTCGAGGCGTTCGTATTGGCGCCCCACGCAACGCCTGGCTGCAACGCGCTACCAGCCGCCATGGCGCCGACGCAGAGGAGCGTACTGCTGATAAAAAGTCGCTTTTCAGGCGGCACGAACGCTCCGCTGCGATCCGGAAGCTTCCGCCGTCGCTCCAGAGCTATGGCGGACGCAGTCGCAGCGCTGGCACGATTAGTGAGACCGACAGGAAGGTGGTAATTCATGGGAGAAGAGATACCAGAATCTGGCAGGACGGACAAGTCGTCATCACTCAATATAGGCGCCCTCTTCCTTCAGGCGCTTGCGCAGAAGTTTCACATCAACCTTGTGCACATCGCAGGACCTGGACTTCGCGGCCATGCATGCGGCCATTCCGGCGGCTTCGCCCATCACCAGGCAGACCGGCATCACCCTGGTGCTGCCCTGCACGGGCCTGTCGGTGGAAATAGCCCTGCCGGCGACCAGCACATTCTTCAGTTTCTTCGGCGTGAAGCAGCGGTACGGAATCCCGTGCGATTCACCGGGGCCGTAACGTCTGAAGGTTTTCTCCAACTTCTCGTAACCATTCAACGTCTCTTTGATATCCTTCTTGGCCGTATGCACGTCAATGAAATAGCTGTTGCGGCATACTTCATCGGGGAATGTCCTCCTCGCTTCGTAGTCGTCAACGGTCAGCACATAGTCCCCGGTTATGCGGCGTGTCTCCCGGGCGCCTATCAGGGGCGCGGTCGCCACAAGATGGGCATTCGCGAAGGCCTTCGGGTGGTGCTCCGCAAGGGCGTCCCTGTACTCCATCGCGAGCTTGCGGCCCTCGATCATGGCGTTGGAAACCGATTTCGGATCTGTATTGTCTACATCCCACAGGTGCCCCGCGTTGAACCCGACCGTGCCCGGACCGACGATGTTCGCGCACAAATGCGTGTCCTTGATGTGCGGATATTTCCCGGAGGCGGTGATCGCGTATACCGGGCTGTTCTTGTTGCCGGCATGGAGATTGGGACCGTGCCTGAAGGCGTACTCGTCAACATTGCTGAGGATGAAACAGAGGGTGACAGGCTGCAACTCCCCTTTCGCATCTCCTTTTTCGAAATCCGCGCCGGCCCAGGCTGCGAGATCTGCGTCGCCAGAGCAGTCAACAAACACTTTCGCCTTGTACGCCACGAGACCGCGCTTGTTCGCGACGACGATGCCTGAGACCTTCCCGTTAGCGTCCACGTCAACGCCGGCAAGGAAAGTATTGAACAGGATCTCCGCGCCCGAAGCCCTCACGACATCGTCATAAACCCTCTTCAGCCGCTCGGCGTCGATCGGAACCCATTCGGTAGCATCCTTCGCGACATGCGCCATCCCCTCCTTTGCGGCCGCGAAGACTTTTTCACCCATGCCCTTGTACACGATCTTCTGCTGGTCGGAAAAAGGGCACCAGGCGGGGATCAGTCCGGATGTCCCCATGCCGCCAAGGCTGCCGGTCGCCTCGATGAGCAAGGTCTTCGCTCCTTCCCTGACGGCCGAGGCCGCCGCCGTGCATCCGGCGGGCCCTCCGCCCACCACGATCACGTCCCATCTGCCGATGACCGGGATCCCCATCTTTGAGATGTTATGCTTGTTGTTCAAGAAACACTCCTTGGTTGTTAGACTCGTACCCTTGCTTTTGCAGTATTCCCAAAAACATTCTTCTCACAGGTTATCTTCCCCCGCCAGCCAAATGGTTGCCATGGCCACTGCGGTCAGTGCGCGTCTGGTTTCTGCATTTTTCTCGGCTTGTTGCATGGCTTGCCCTCTCATCTACACAATGCCGGATTCCGTTCTTCCGGTCAACCCGCGTAGTTCAGCCGCGAGCTTCGTACCGAGCACCGGCAAGTCAGCCGGATACAGCGAGATCAGCTTCTTCCCTTCCTGCTGGTAGAGTTTCTGTTTCTGCAGCATCCCGATCTTGTAGTCTGTAGTGTCCATGCCCCAATACTCGATGTAGACGTCATGGCGAGGCAGGTAGAAATCGGGGCGGATGGCATAGCCTTGAATGATCTGAAACTTGTCGTCGTAGCGGTAGGCGATTGAATGCGCAGCGAGCCAATCGGCGATTTGCCGCTCACCGCGCGACTGCACTACCGTGCGGTCGGCCGTCAGAATCGTCTTCTGGTTCTGCACCTTCATGTCGAAGTTGCGGCGCTCGACAAAGACGGCATCGAAGCACGCCGAACAATACACGCGCTGGAACTGTGTCTCCGACATCCGACTTTCGTCTCCGGAAGTCTCGCGTCCGCATCGCGAGCAAGCGGCGGGCGCGCACTCCCGCTGCGCTCGCGTGGCCGCCTCGATCTGCTCGATGGCCTTGAGGGCGGCGGCCAGCACATAATCCGGTTGACCGGCTGCCCGGTTCGCCGCATCGCGCAAAACGGGCAGAGCCGTTTCATTACCAATCTTGCCCAGCGCCAGCATAGCATACTGGCGCACTTGCGGGTGGGCATCGCGCGCCAGTTCGCATAGGGCTGGCACCGCAGTGCAGACCGAGGCGTCCGTGGCTAGCTTGCCCAACGCCGAAGCGGCAGCCCTCCGTACAGTCGGCCCGACATGGCGGCAGAGCGCAACAAGCTCGGCGACAGCAGCAGTGTCTCCGGCCTCACCCAGGACAACCGCTCGCTTGCGAGCCAGCTCCGAGGCCGCTTGAAGTTGGCGTCTGTTCATTGTCTCCCCCGCAACGGACTCGACTCGCCACGCTCGTCGCGTCCTGGACTGACGCGACGACCGCCGGGAGTCGAGTCACTCTTTGTCGCCGGCTTTGCAGTCGGTTCCTTCAGCAGGGCGATAACGTCTCTATGGTTGCGCGCGATTGCGAAGTTCTCCGCCGTGTCGCCGTCCTTGTCTTTCAACGTGCGGTCAGCCCCGGCATTCAGGAGCAGGCGCACAACTTCGGTCTGGCCCTCGGCGGCGGCAAACATGAGTGCGGTCCATTGCTCCCCCCTGTCTGTGGTATTCATCTCGGCGCCGCTTTGCAGAAGTACGCGGACCGTGTCGGCGTTGGGCCCGGACGCTGCATACATGAGTGCGGTGCGGCCGAAGACGTCGGCGCTGCTGACCTTGGCGCCGGCTTTCAGCAGCGCCTCGACAATTGCGGTGTGGCCGTTGAAGGCCGCAAGCATGAGGGGTGTTCTGCCCTCTACGACCGTGGTGTTGCTGTCCATCCCGGATTTCAGCCCGCGCGCTACGGTCTCGGCATCGCCGTTGTGCGCGGCTTCCATGAAAGCATCCAGCGTGATGGCGGGCGCCTGTGTTTCTGACGGGGCAGACGGTTGTTGGTGTTGTGAGGCTGCGTCTCGGCGGCACCCCTGAAGAAGCGCCAGAATGGCAATCATCAGTAGTACTCGCATGTGAATCCTATGCATCCTTCCGCAATAACTTGGTTTCTGCAGCGGTTCGCGCAAACTGAACCCTACCCTCCCTACACTCCGTTTCCCAGCTCAATCGTCTGCCTTCGGGCGCATCCCTATGTCATTCTACTACCTTCCTTCATAATCGAAATTGCTGAGGGCTGTGGCGTACTTCTTGAAATCGCCTCCCCAGCTTTGATACCTTCTCACCCATGAAAGTGCTCATTCAGGCCGGTCCCAGTGGGAGGGTGCCTGCGCTGCCCGAAAAGCGATTTCTTGTCAATCAATCATCGTGTTTGAACGGGAGCATTCAATGGAGATGCCTATGAAGAGCAAAGCAGGAATTCATTTGCCATTTGCAGTTTGCGCACTGCTGCTGGCGGCTGTATCGGCGCAGGCCGGGGAACCCGCGGATGCGCGGTTCAAAGGTACCGGTAAGGCCGACCCGATCCGGATTAGCAATGTCACGTGCGCGCAGGCCGCCGCGAAAGGCTCGGGCACAATTACGCTCGATATGGCCTGGGACAACTCCTGGCGGGCGGCTTGGGACGTGGACGCGGCGCAACACGGCGGCAAGGACAAGATGTCGGTCGAGAATTGGGACGCGGCCTGGGTGTTCGTGAAGTTCCGCACCCCGGGCGCCGAAGGCTGGCGCCACGCGACATTGTCCGCAAACGCCGCCGACCACACGGTTCCAGCCGGCGCGAAAATTGATATCGGGCCGAGCGATGACGGACAACGGGCGCTGGGCGTGTTTGTCTATCGCAGCTCGCCCGGGAGCGGCCCGAACGACTGGAAGGCGATCACGCTGCGGTGGCTGTATGGCGTTGACGGTGTGGCCCATGTCGACCAGGTGCTTGTTGCGGGATCACGCGCGCCGGCGGCGAAGAAGGCGCCGGTCAAGAAGGCCGCGGAGGCCGATCCGCTGGCGCTTCCGGAAGACGATTCGCTGGGCAAGGCGCTGGATCAAGAGGAGCGCCAGGCGGATAAGAAGAAGAAGGGCGACAAGATAGAAATCAGGATTTGCGCTCTCCAGATGGTCTATGTTCCGCAAGGCGCGTTCTGGGTGGGCGATGGCACCACCAACTCCGTAGCGGGCCAGTTCTCGGCGGGCGGCACGACCGAGCCCTTCCGGATCGAAAGCGAGCACGGGGTGGTTCTCGGCGGGCCGGACAAGGAGAGTCTGGGTAACCGCAACCGGTTCAATTGCGCCGACGACTTCAGCGGCGCCAAGATGCGGTGGCTGCCGCCCAGGTTTCCCAAGGGCTTTGACGCCTTCTACTGTATGAAGCACGAGATCACGGAGGGGCAGATGGTCGATTTTCTCAACACCACCCCAAATCCGGCGGATTTTGGCGCACTAATCGGCGCCGGAAAGAACGGACTCGCAATTGCGTTTGCCGGGCCGCCCGTCGAGTACAAGACCGACACGCCCTATCAGCCGTGTTCGGGGCTGGAATGGAGCGAAGGGACAGCCTACGCGGCCTGGGCCGGCTTGCGGCCCATGACGGAGCTGGAGTTCGAGAAGGCCTGCCGCGGACCGCTTAAGCCCGTGTCGGACGAATACGCCTGGGGGACCGCCGCCATAGCCGGCTCCAACTCCAAGGAGGGTCCGCGCGACGGCTACGCGCTGCGCAATGCGGGTATGCCCGACGAAACGGTTGTGTGGGAAGGGGCAAACGGCCCCGACGCGACGCGCGGCAATGCGGCGTGGATCGGGAACATCGTGGGGCAGGAATATGGTCAATGGGGCTCCGGATATGCCGTCAGCGATATCAGCCGGCCGTTGCGTGTGGGAATCTTTCTGACGCCGGACAGCGGACGGGTAGCGGCGGGAGCTTCGTACTGGGGAATCACGGAGTTGAGCGGCAACCTGTGCGAATACGCGGTTACGGTGGGCAATACCATGGGCCGCCGGTTCGCCGGGGTACACGGCGATGGTTCGCTGGCGCAGCCCGCCGGCTGGTATGCGCTGCAAAAGGCCCTGCGAGTCCGCGGTGGCGGCATCAACGCCAAAGGCGCCATGTTGAAACCCTATTTGCGGGTGTCGGATCGCCAGCGGCCCGGGCTGGAGAAAGTTCCGCGGAATCCCCTGTCGTTTGTCGGATTCCGCGCGGTCCGCTCGGCCGTGTTGCCGCCGGTGCCGCCGGCCGGGCCGGGGATCAAGCCGCCGCCCGGCGCGGACGATGAGGATGCGGCCTTCCTGTTCAACACAAAACTTCGGATCGAGAATGTGTCGCTCAAGCCGCGCGACGAAAAGAGCGCGCTCCTGCGCTTCGATATTGCCTGGGAGGATTCCTGGCGCAACGCCACCAACCATGATGCCGTCTGGGTCTTCTTCAAGGCGCAGCCTGCCGGCGGTACGAACTGGCAGCACGTGAATCTGGTGGCAAGCAAGGTTCTGAACCCGACCGGCTTCGGGCAGGAATCCGGAACCCGACTGGAGTTTGTTGTGCCGGACGGCAAGGACGGCTTTGCCGGCGTCTTCCTGCAACGCGCCGAGCCTGGCGCGGGGCCTGTCTCGGCCCAAGGCGTGACGGTGGTGTGCAGCGCGCAAGCCCAGGCCCCGGATGTCCGTGCTTTCGGTATCGAAATGGTCTACGTTCCCGAAGGTCCCTTCTTTCTCGGGTCCGGCGGGACGGAGCAAGCCCGGTTCTACCAGTACACCGACGGCAGCCAGAACACGCTGCCTTACCGCGTTGCCGATGCCGGACCCATTCCGACCGGTCCGCAGCCCGGGCGCCTCTGGGCCACCGCCTATCAACCCGATGGGGGTGACGCCGGTGAGATTCCGGCCGCTTTCCCCAACGGCTACCAGGCCTTCTACTGCATGAAGCATTGCGTCAAACAGGGGCAGTTTGCCGGCTTCCTCGGCATGCAGTCCGTGGTGAAGTCCGATGTGCTTTCCTTCCGTAACGGAAACTGGCCGGTGCTCTATCGGCATGTGTCGGGCGGATCGTCCCTGACCTGGGGAATGGGCGCCGCGTTTGGCGCCTGGGCCGGGTTGCGGCCGATGACGGAGCTGGAGTACGAGAAGGCTTGCCGCGGACTGAGAGAGCCTGTACCGGACGAGGCCGGCCCCTCGGTCTGGGGCATCCGGAACCTCAATGTGGGGGAGATGACGATCTTCACGGTGTCGGTGGCCGATCCGGGCGGGAGAAGTTTCAAGGGTACACACGGGAGTGGAGCACCGATCCCTCCGGCGGACTGGCGCGGGGGAGCCAGGCGAGGCGCGCAGTTGAGCGCGGGCGCCGAAGGAAACCCGTTTGACCGGGTGCGCATATCGTTCCGGGATTCCCGCCCCGGGGATGCCAACGAAGGCGAGAGCACCGGGGTGGAGGGGAGTTTTCGCGGCTGGCGCGGCGTGCGCACGGCGCCGAACCTGAAACCGGACCCGACAGCCGGCGAGAAGAAGCCGGCGGGGAACTTCAAACTGGAACTCGACCCCCTACCTGCCTTGGGCGATGCCGACATCGCCGTCTTTTACCTTGCGGGCCGTTTCCACAATGGCGGAGACCAGCCGGTTCAGGCCGAAGTGACCCCGGCATTACCGGACGCCTGTTTCCCCGACGGTGCCGCCTCCCGCGCCTTCACGGCCGCGCCGAAAGCCGCCACGCCGTTCAAGGTTCTGACCCTGATCACACGCCAGACCGCGCAAACCGCGCGACGTGTGCAAGCGCTGCCGGTGCGGATCAAGAAAGCTGGAGGCGATGTCTTGGCTGAGACCACGGCAAGCCTGGCGCTGGGCGATCCCATGGCGGTCAAGCCGTCGGTACTCGGCAATCTCACGGGCGGTACGTTGGCGTTGCGCCTGCTCAATATCACAAACAAGCCGGCCGTGTTCACGATCGAGCTTCAGCCGCCCGCGGGTATTGCGCTTGCCGAGTCGGCCAGGAAGGTGGAGCTTGGCGTCGGGAACTCGCCGGTTGAAGCCCAGTTTGCCGCGACCCTTTCGGACGCTTCGCTTACCGAGGGGTTCTACCCGATTCCCTATCGTCTGACCATGGCTGATGGCGCCGCCCAAACCGGCCAGGTCATTGTCGAGATTCGCGCGCAGTCACGTTGGTGGGTCCAGCAGGACGCGGCAAACAGCGTGGCGGCGATGCAGCCCGGCGACGAACCGGCCATGGGAGGAATCGACGGTCTGGATCTTGGCGAAACAGGCCTGGTTGCGCCGCAGGAGAAGCCCGGTGAGAAGGTTTGGAACGCGGACCCGGCGGGAGTGTTCAAGGCGGAGGTGGCGCCAAAAGGGTGGCAGGCGGTTACAAATGGCGCCAGCCTGTGGCTGAGACAGCTCAAGCCGGTGCCTCAGCCCAAGTCGATTCTCTCAGCGGCCACACGGGTGTTTGTTAACGCCGATCAGGACGCCATACTCAAAATGGCATTCGAGACCGATTGCTGGACCACGCTGGACGGCCATGTTCTGGCGAGCATCGATTCTGGTCTTGGCCCCGGTCTTCATCCGCCTCCCACAAAAGTCTGGATCAATGGCGACCTTGTGCGCGACACGCGAACCGCGGGGAAAACCGTAAACAAAGCGTTTTCGCTGAAGAAGGGCGGCAACACGATGCTGACTAGGTTTGAGGCCGCGCCGGATGCGAGGGGGCAGTTCCCGCAAGTCTTTCCGTTGTTCGATGACGCAAAGACCGGAGCTCGAATCGAGAATCTGGTGTTGGATATGGAGAAAAAACCATGAAGACGACATCGTTCCTTCCACGATCATCAAAGTATGCCGGGCTTGCGGCAGCCTGCGTTCTTTTGCTTGCCGCGGGCAGGGCGAGTGCCACGGGGTTCTTCGATCCACAGGTGCAGTTCACGAACGTGACGGTGGTGCCGCGCGATGCCAAGACCGCAACGATCCGGTTCGATGTCACCTGGGAAAGTTCGTGGCGTCAGGAGTACTCCCATGACGCGGCCTGGGTATTCTTCAAGGCACGGGCCAATCCGGACGCCGAGTGGCAGCATGTTCGTCTCGCCGCCGACCGTGTGCTGAACCCAACCGGCTACGGCCAGAACACGATACCGACTCCGCCGGCAAAGAAGGGGGCTCGTCTGCGATATCATCTTCCCGGCCGGCCGGACGACGGCAAGCCGGGCAACGTCGAACGCGGTCGCGAATTCTTCGAACGCGAATTCAGCGATACCCCGTTGGAATTCCTGGTTCCGTGCGGCGCGGATGGCTTTACGGGCCTGTTCATGCAACGGGTGGGGAATGGCGCCGGCACCGTGGTGGCTCACGGCGTGACTGTGGTCTGGGATCTGTCGGCCGCCAAGGGAATTGCTGACCCGTCCAAGGCCCAGCTCCGCGGGTTCGGCGTGGAAATGGTGTATGTCGCCGAGGGGCCGTTCTACCTCGGCACAGGCGGAGAGGAGAACCATGCTTTCCTGGAGTATGTCGAGGGAGAATCGGAGGCGCGACCGTACCGGGTGACCAGCGCCGGCGCCATTCCGACCGGCCGGCAGCCCGGGCGGCTGTGGACCCGGGAGGGCGCCGAGCCCGAGGACGGCGGCGAAATCCCCGCGGCGTTCCCCAACGGATACGCGGCGTTCTACTGTATGAAGCAGCACATCACACCCCGCCGTTACGCCGAGTTCCTGGAAATGCTCACTTCGGAACAGTCCGACAAGCGCTATCCGCCGGCCGATGTCAAGCTGGATTGGCAGGTCAAGCGCGACGGCAAAGCCCCGAACTACACCTATGTCTGGCACCCAGGTGGCGCTCGGGCCGGATCGGGAATGCATCGGCTGAGCTGGGCGGATGGAGCCGCCTGGGCCGCCTGGTGCGGGCTAAGGCCCATGACGGAATTGGAAATCGAAAAGGTGGTGCGCGGTCCGCGCGAGCCGATTCCGGGCGAATGCGGCCCGTCCTATTGGGAAGCCAAGGCGTTCGAGACCATCCAGTGGAACTCGATCAAGGGATGGGAAACATCCGGTGAACGCGCTGTGACGGTTGGACACGCCACAGGACGCAAATTCAAGGGAACGCACGGCGACGGGACAGTGGTTCTGCCGCCGGACTGGCCTCAGGATGACGCCGTGGGGGCTGGATTCCGTTGCCAGGGTTTGGATTGGGCGCCCGCCTCGGAACGTCTGCATGCGGCCCGTGTCGATCCCGGGCGTGTGTGCAAGTTCCGCGCCGTACGCACAGCGCCACGCGAGAGGTGACCGCCGGGGACTGGTCCCGGCCATGGCCGGCCACGTGAGCGGGGCTTGCACAACCCGCGCGTAGTAGATACAGGATGTCTCGACGACATCATCAAACGTGATCATCGCGTCCATGCGCTCGGGACGCGGGGCGGCCGACAGGATTGGACGGAAGGTCTTGTCCAGACCCTTTCGGAATCGCAGGATGTCAACCCGCAGGAGCGTCCAGTGCCCGCACCTCGTCCGCCGTCAACGGACTGTCCGCCACCCACACGTCACAGTGGTTGTGGTACGCAAAGGTGTGCTCCATGTAGAGCTCGACATGGTTGACTTTCCACTCCGCCAGCATGTCGATCAGCAGGCGCAGCGTCTGCATCGTCGGAACCTTGTCGCGGCTGATATCGAGCATGACGCCGCAGGGCAGGCCGTCCGGGCAGAGGCGCGAGCTGGCGCAGCGTCATGCGGCCATAGAACGCGCCAGCCGCGTCGAACGCGTCGATCCGGGCCCCGGAGGGCGCCACGGTCAACCGGTACCCCCGGGCGGGAAGCCCGGGGCACCCGACGCGCAGGTCCTGCGGCACGGCAGGACCGGACGGAGCATCCGCCGGAACCCCGGGTGCGGCGACGGGAAGAACCCCCTCGCCGCGGGTCACGCTCCGCGGGCGCGGCAACAACGGCAGTCGATCGAGTGTTGGCTTTGGCATTCAGCGCTTCTCTATGTCGAACAGCAGTTCGTTAATCGGTCGGCCGTCCTTGGCGCCGCGGAATTGCAGATCGAGGGCCCCCGGCTTGACGGCTACGTTCTCCGCAGAGCGACACTCCACCATCAGCGTGTTTCCCGCCTTGCGAAGGGTGAAGGGCTTGGTCTCCCCGCTGCTGTTTCTTCCCAACCTGAGCACGGTCTCATCGTTGATCCAGACCGTGATATCGAAATTCGACTTCGTCTCGTGCTGGACGTTCACAACCGCCTCCCGGTCCACAACCGTCTCTACCCGCGTCGCGGCCAGCATGGCGGACCCATGCGATGTCAACTTGCCGGCTTCACCGAATACAAGTTTCGCGCCGCAACTCAGCGGCGTCCAGCCCTTGGGCGGCTGGCCGGCCTTGAAAAGGCTGCTGTCATAGCCGAGAACATCATCGAAGCCGGACAGTGCGCTCCCAAGATCATCCCCACCGCCCGGACCCTCGTCGGCGCCGCCGGCCTTCGGCCCTTGCCTGACCCGTTTGGCAACCCACCAACGCGACTCCGTGCGCAACTCCACGGCGGCCTCGCCGCTTTGCGGATCGGCCGTTGCGACGGTGATGGCATAGGGTATCCGGAACGGGCCTTCATTGGTATAGGCCTGTCGAGGAGCAGCAAACACGACTATGGCCCCCGCCCCGGCCGCAATCGAAACGTTCGTGCCTGTCGCGGCCAGCGTGACGCCCACCGGAGACAGGCGCACCGCCAGCGCAAACGCACGCTCCGTAGCGTTGGTGAACCGCAGCGCCACCTCGCCGCCCCGGACCGAGTTGAGCACCGGCAACCGTGCCCCCGTCGGAGCGTCCATGTGAATCGGAACCAGCGAATTCTGCAGCACCTTGCCGTCTTTAACCTGAAGCTGGACCGGCAGAAGCGTGCCCATGCGAACCCCACCGGTCATGAGGCTCTTGCGGGTTAACGCCAGTGTCATCCTGAATGGCGTGACGGCTTTCGGCGCCGCCGTGAAGGCGCGGGAAGCCGCCCCATCCAGAAAGCACGCATCGGGAACCGGGAGAACCAGTTCCAGGTTCAGCGGCTTGTCGCCGGTGTTGGTGAACCGGCCCGAGAGGTTAAAAAAGCCGACATCCGCACCCGTCATCTCCGGCACTTCGTCTATCTGCAGCGTCGCATTGGGATCGAATTGAATCGGCGCGGTCCGCACGGCGCGCGCGCCGTAGCGGCCGGTTCGGCCCCCGTCTATCCGACCATACTGCATGCGGTTGAGATCCTCGACCGCGACCCAGTGGGCCATCGCGCCATACCCCCAGAGACGCCAGGTGCCCTGGTAGTACCACTCCCCGGTGGTGGGCGGCCAATTTTCCGGAATATCGGGCGAACCAATGCCGTGCCCCCAGGTGATTTTCAGCACCCTGTCCCTTTTTTCCTTGATAACGGCCGGCTCGTTATGCAGAAGCGATGGCCACTCCTGAATGCAACCGCTCAGGCTCAGTTCACGAATGCCCCAGTAGGACGGGCCAGGCCCCATGGCCGTCGGCTCGTTCAGGACTGATTTGTCGAGGCCCGCCGCCGGGGCGCACGTTGCCGGCATCCACGCCTCGGCGCCAGTGGCAACGGCGCGCGGCCCGCGACAGGCTTTTTCATACTCCAGATTGGTCGGCATGCGCAGTCCCGCCCAGGCTGTGAAGCCTTGAATGTCGAACAGGGAAAGCAGGTTACAGCGCCGGTCCGGCACATCGGCGCGGAACACCCCCGCCGCATTCGTCGTGATCGTATAGCCGTTGAAGTTGTAAAACTTGTCGCTGAAGAAGCGGGGATTCTCCATCGCCATCAACCCATAGCGCCCGCCATTGTACTTCAATGACGGTATGGAATTCAGGAAGTCGGCATATTCCCCCTGCGAGATCGAGTACTTCATGCAGTAGTACGCCGTGTACCCATTCGGCCAATCGTCGCTGAGCGGCACCGTCATCGGCCCCGACTCCAGATGGCCGCCCGGTTGCGTCGCTTTCGGCGTGGTGATGACCGTCAGCGCGTGGCCCCACGGGCTTCGCGACGCAAACGGGCCTTCGGGAATGTAAACCATCCCCAGGGCATGCACGCTCACCTGTGCCGTGTTGTCGGGGGCCTGATCGCCCGCATGTATCACGCGCAATTGGATCCCCTTGAAGTTGTTTGCGCCAACACCCGCAGCCTTGCGGTAGATGAACACCCCGGTGCCCCGGCCACCGTCATCCGTCAGGCCGACATCCAGACTCGCATCGGCCGGAACCCGATGGTCATCTGATTGAACTGCGAGCGTCGCATGCAGGGTGTCTTTCGCCCCGGCGGGCCGGAATTTCACAAAGACCCAGGCCGCGTCCCAGCTCTCGACGGTCATCGGCTTGCCGGTCACGTTCTTCTCCGCCGGCTCTTCCCATTTGGCCCGCCAGGAGTTGTTCCAGGCCAGATCGAACGAGACCGTGCTGAATTCCTTGGTGCCGGCTTCCCATTTGACGTTGGTGACTTTGATGGTGTCGGCCCGCGGCGGCTGGCTGACCGGCTGCGGGGCAGGGGTTGGAACAACGGGTTCGGTCGGCTTCTGAACGGGTTTCTTGATCCGGTTGCTTGCAGACCCAATGAGTCGGCAGAGTCCTGTCACATGGTGTCCGCCTGAATACTTTCCCCAATCCGGCCAGTCCGGGGGCACGTCATCGAATGGCGCCGAAACCCGCTCGATCGATCCGCCCGGGGTGCCGGCGGGCGACGTTCCGTCACCATGAGTTCCACGATACATGCGGAGCGTCAGATAGATCACGGGCCCGTTCATTTCCGAGATTCCCCAGTAGGTGGCATGGGCTTCGCTCCGGTTGCTGGTGGGCGTGGATCGGCACCCGACCCGCGTAGCCAAACTGTTGCCGTAACCGAAATAACCTGAGGCAATCCGTTCCGTCGGCAGTCCGGCATCCAGCAGCACGCCTTTTTCACGACTCGATTTATAATCCTTGGGCGCGTCCCGGTCGGCGGGTGCCATCGGATCGCGCGCGCCCACGTTGGCTTTTTTGCTTTCCAGCACTGACATCGGCCGCAGGCCCGCCCACACGGCATACGCGCGCGTGTCGACGCCGGTCATGCCCGGTATTCGCCGAAACGGACATCGCGCGGTATAGACCGGCCGGGCCACAGACGGCGCCGGGCCATTTTTCTCACTTAAGGCACCCGCCAGCAAATCGTCCATGGCGTCCATGGCGTCGGGAGTCTTCTTCTTGACCATCTCCGCGCCGGCATCCAGTTCTGGTCCCGCATTCAACATATCGGCGGAGGAGTAGATGGTGTGGCCAGCTTTCTCGACAACGGTCATTGATCTCAGCCCAGGGCCGCGATCAATCTTGATTTCCTGAACATCCATGGCCGCGTCAGAGCCGATTTCGCTGCCGACAAAGGCGCGGCCGGCGGCGACATCAGGAGGCAGTGAGTTGAGAAAGTCGGCATACTGCCCCTGCGTCAGTTCGTATTTCATGCAATAGAAGGCTTCATATCCGGTGGGATAGTCGTCGGTCAGCGGCACGTTTCCCCCTATCTGCCCGCCGAACAAGGCGCCGTCGCCGCCCCCTCGCTCGGCGAAGGTGTGTGTACTCCAGAGCTGGCCGGCCACCGGCCCCACGCGGCGCGCCCGAGGCCCTGACGCCACCGGGGCATTCCACTCCGCGTCCACCAGAAACGGAATCATGGTTCCACCCCTCCATCCACCATCCGTCAGGCGCGACTTGCTCGGTGCGGCATCCCAATGCAGATACGGCCCCCCGTCTTTGCTTGTGGTCGTCTCGATGACCTTGCGGAGCCCCTCCGGGATCCCATCGAGCCCCACATCGTGAGTATATTGCGTGATGGGCACGTCCGGGCCGTCCGAGAACGGCGAAACACCCGATTTCTCCGCCACCCCGACTTTGAACGGCCCCTCCGGCACATAGACCATGGCGATCGCATGCACGGCAATGGCCGCCTTGGCAGGATCCACCTTGCCTGCCCCGAGCCCAGTCGAGGGGTCGGCTCCATGCATCCAGCGCAGCTTGATCCTTTTCCAGTCGTTACGGCCGTGTCCGATGGCGTCTCGGAAGATGTACAGACCCATGCCGCGGCTGCCGTCGTCGGACAGCTTCACCATATTCGTCGCGCCGGCCGGCATCACGTGGTCGCCCTCGCCGCTCGCCAGCGTCGCGTGGAGCCAGTGGTTGCGCTCCTTCGCTTTCTCGGAATCCTTTTCCGGCAGGAACTTCACGAACACCCAGGCGGCATCCCAGTTCTCGATTTCGATGTCTTTCCCGGACGCGCTGGTCTTGGCCGGCTCCGTCCACTTCAGCCGCCAGGAATAGGACCAAGACAGGTCGAACGTCACAAAACTGTACTCCGGTGTCGCGGCCTCCCACTTCACGTTGGTGACCCCGAAATCGTAGGTCGGAGCGCCGCGGAAACGTGCGGCCGGATCGTTTTCCGCCCGAGCGACTTCCGTGCCTGCCAGCAGCAGCCCCAGACCGAGCACCTTCAGTATTCCGTTCATGCGAATCATCCTCTTTTCTGCGAACAAGGCGGTGCCGGCATGGTATGTTCGGCAGGCAGGTGGCATCACTTATCCTGCACGACCGTGATACTGGCGATCTGCTTCACCGATACCTTTCTATTCTCGCCTTCCCCAGTCTCCGTTCCCTGTCCCACGATAGTCACCCTGGTATTGACGTACGGCCCGACTTTGACATCAGGGGACTTCGGTAGCGTGATCACCTTGCCGTCGGCGGTCGTCAACATATACGTCGCTGTGCCTTCTTTTCTGGAGATCGTGCCTTCAAGCGTAACCTCCACGGTTTTGGCAGGCGTCTTTTCCTCTTTGACTTTTTTTGGCGCAGGCTCGGTCGCGCCTGTGCCCTCCTTGGTCGCGCCTGTGCCGCCCTCCTCGTCCGCACCAGCCACTCCGCCGAACACCAGCCCAGCCGCCGTTAGAACCACAAGCATACGCTTCATGATGCTCTCCTTGTAATTGACATGATATCGCTTTTCAGGCGGCGCGGGCACACGCCCGCCGAGACCGGCCTGAAGGAGCGCTTCCATGGTAGATACGGTAGCAGCGTCAGGGTGGCGCGGCAAGACAAACGGCAAGGCGATCTGGCGGAAGCCTTCCCAGGCGATGCGCTGTAGGTCGGCGCGGTCCTGGGGCTGGAAGGTTCGCATCAACGGCCCGCCGTCTGCGTCCTTGCCCTCACCAAAGTCCTTGAAGTCCGTGGCCTTGTCAACCGGCAGTCCCTCGGGACTGCGCTCGAACATGGCGGCGTAGAAAGTGCAGGCGGTAAGGTAAGCCATGGTCTGGTTGGGATGGTTGTCATCTCCTCGCTCTTGGGTCGTCCCGGACAGCACATCGCGGTCTTCCCACCGGCGCCTCACTTGCGGATGTCCAGCGCCGCCGCTTCGGCCAGCTCGAACAACCTGGCATCCTCCTCTGCCTGCATGTAGCGTGCGCCGAACCAGCCGCGTTCAGAGGCCGTTTCGCGCTCGCCTTTTACGCCGAGGTGACGCTCGGCACGCTCCCGGAGGCCGGCGCTGAGCCTGTCTTGCGCAATCGCCCGGCGGACGCAAATGATCGCCTCACACAGTTGCAGACCCTCGCGGAACGTCTCGAAACGCTCGGTGGCCACAGGGCCGTCCGGTCCCGGATACAGAAGCGCGCGCGTGGTGCATTCAAAGATGCTCATGGACCGTCCCCACTCGGGCGTAATGTAACCGCCCAGGGGCCGCTTCACCGGGAAAACATCCGCTCCGAACACGCCGACGCCGTCATAGCCGCGCCTCAGGGCGTACCGCTCGATCATTCGCCGAAACTCCCGCAACGGCGAGTTGTCGTTCAGGAGATTGCGGACGGATGTGCAGAAGGTATTGCGCCGCGGTTTGTCGAGTTCCCACAAGCGCGGCAGCTTGCCGCTGGGATCGGTCTGAATGCCGTCGGCGTGACGCACCGGCATGACGATGACCTTGGGGTCCCGCACCGTCAAGCGACCCGTGGCGGCCAGACTCGCATCGCCATACTTGTGTCTATATACCCCGTAATCCTCGGGGCGCGCGCCATCGAAGGCGCCGAAAAACCTCATGCTCTCCGCGCCCGAGTGGCTGCTGTAACTCCACTCGCCTTCCGGCCAGAGCCGGTGGGCCACTTCCACCAGGGCCGGGGAGGGCACCCCCGCCTTCTGGTTGTAGCCGATGGTGGTCTCGTCCAGCCAGCCGCGGGCCTTCACGCGCGCGAGCATCCCGTCGAACACGGGCTTCCAGAAGCGGTAGCACTCCTCCGTTCCCAGATGCGGCTGTTGCATCGAAGTGATCTCGCCCGTTGCCGGGTCCATCAGCGACACCTTGCTTCCGGATTGCTTGACAGGGGATGCGTCCCACTCGCCCCAGCAATTCAGGCGCAAAGGCCGTGGCTTGCCGATGGACCGTGCGATCATCTCCAGCCAGCGGTCGAAGACCGAGAAGTCGTGCGTGAACGTGCCGTCGGGCTGCTTGATCCACCGCACCAGCGATTCAGGGTTGGAGTTCCCGCCTTGCGCAAAGAAATCGGTCGCCAGGTTCGCATGGACCTGACGCGAGTTCACGTCGGCCAGCAGCGCCAGGGACTTGCCCACCAGCTCCAGATGCTTGTCGGAGTAGTTGGGTACGTCGTAGTGCCGCGCTGCCACCTCCTCGGCGTGATACAGAGAGTTCTGGGTGAGGAAATCCACCGGGTCGGGCAAGCTCCAATCGTAGACACGGACCCGCAAAACCGCGGTGATCGGCGCGACCCCCTCGGCCGTAATGTTCACCCGGCCTTCATAGACGCCGGGGGCGGCGTCCGCGGGTACGCGAACGGTGAACCACAACGGCGCCACCGCACCGGCCACCAGCGATTTGCGCTCGATGGTCAGATAGTACAGCGTGTCCTTCAGCGGGGAGCACGCGGCTACCGGTATCTCGTCGGGAATGGCATCCAGGAGGCCATCGAAGCGGCCGGACCTGACCCAGGTCTTGCCGGGTATGGCCGCCGCGGCGTAACGCACCCGTACGGCAGAGGAGGCGATGTGCGCGCCGTTTTTCGTGCAAGCCAGGTCCTCGACGCTCACCTTCAGGCGCCTCATCGGCCGGTCGGACCCTACGGTCAGCCGCCCCGAGAAGACGCTGTTGCGGAAGGCGCGGATGACGATGGGCCGCAACGGCTCGCACGGGTCGCCGTAGTCGAAGGAGGTGACATTGTCGTAGACCGCCGTATTCCAGATTTGGACTCCCCGCGGCCGCGGCGTGTGCGCCATCGCGGCACTGCTCGGCGAGACGGTCAGGTGGGCCTTCAGCAGACCGATCGGCGGCCAGCCCGATCCGCCGGCGGCCTTGAAGGAAACTGGAGCGGCATGGGCCTCGACGGCCACAACGTTGACGCCCTTGCGCAGCAGCGCGAGCGGTATGCCGACGTCCCGCAGCTTCCGGTCCCGCAGTTCCAGGCGCTTCGCCGTCTCCCCCAGGTCGGCGCCGGCGAGAACATCCCGCTCCACAAGCTTCAGCGGCTTGCCGTCCGGCGTCGTGAACGCCGCATCGGGATAGTCCTCTGCCGGGGCGGACAGGTCCTTGGCGTCCGCCGGCATGTGCCCGCGCGCGGCTTCCCGCCCGTTGATGTAGACCACTACTCCGCCCCAGTAGTCCAGGGAAAGCAAACACCGTTTTACACGCGCGGGATCCTCGATCTGGAACTTGGCGCGCGCCAGCACGAGAACGGTATGGTACGGATAGCGAGCGCTTGTATCGCCGGCCTCGTTCGAGAAGAATTCCGAAGGCAGTTCCGGCTGGGGCCACCACAGGCGCGGCCAGGCGCGGTCGTCAAACGGAGGGTCGGCCCAGTCGGCTGCGGGCAGCTCGGACCCGAGGCCCTTGCCGACCGTTCGGCGAAGCTTGTCAAGTCTGAGCCACTCATTGTGCGAGCCCTCGCGCATCTTCCCTTCCCAGTCGATATAGGCTTTGAACAGTTCACCCTCGGCACTGCGGATGTGGGACGGCCCCGCCACGTGAAACTGTCGCCACATGGTGGTCTCATCCAATACCACCGCGGCCGCCCCGGCCGCTTCGTCCACCTCCGCCGCGCCGGCGGGAGTGCCGGGAAATGCGATTGTCACGCTGAGGACTGCAAACCATATCTTCAATTTCATTTCGTTGCTCCTCACTGACAGGAAATCACAAGAGCGATTGGAGGTAAGCTGTACCATACGAGTAGACGCAGTGCCTGCGGGGTGCCTGCGGGGTACTGATAAGAAATCGCTTTTCGTGCAGCGCAGGCACCCCGCTTCGCCCCGGAGGCTTCCGCCGTCGCTCAAAAGCTATGGCGGACACGGTCGCAGGGCAAGCCCGCCTGCTTGGACGGCCTGAACGAGCGCTTTCATGAGGAAAAGGTAGCAATGCCAAGGTGGATGGGCAAATCCATTTGGCGACCCGCCGGAAGGGTCACGCTTGCGGCGTGTCGCGACTGCCTTGCGTCATTGTCCTGCCCTATCACGGCTCGATGTAGGTGACAGCCGGGTCCCAGATGACGGCGGACTCCACCCTGTCGGGCCTCACCTTGAAGAAGGGCCCGTCGCTGGTCCTCCATCGAGTTGCACCGATTGGCAGTTCGCCCAAATACAGTTCCTTGCCGTCGGCCAAGATCACTTTGGCGTCCGCCCACTCGGCGGCAAACTGCCGCGCCGCCGCGACATCAGCGGGGATCAGGTCCGCATCTGTTGGGAAAGGTGTATGACAGGTGTTATTCATCATGGCACCGGTTTCTTTGTTTTGAACGCCGGATTCTGCCGTAACAGGTTGGCGTGTTTGGCCACTTGAGCGGCAAACGCCGGATTGTCTGCCTCGTTAGACAACTCGTCCACAAAGCCGTCCCCTTCCAGCGGATAATACTCTCGACAGACCAACGGTGCTTTCAAACTCCAGCCTGCACGCCACTCCACGTAACGGGCCTGGCTGGTGCGCACGGCAAACCCGATGTTTTTGCCACGCGGGTAACAATGCCAGACCGCCTCCGACCACGGGGTGGAAGGATTGGCCAGCAGGGGCTTCAGGCTGGTGCCATCAGAGATTTTCATAGGGGGCAGTCCAGCCAGGTCGAGAAGGGTGGGCAAGATATCCACTGAGCCGACGAATGCGTTGCAGACCCCGCCGCGCGTGTAACCGGGCGCGCGGATGATCAACGGCGAACGGGCGGCCCGCTCAAAGTTGCTGTGTTTGCTCCATTGCTGAATGTCATCGAGGAAGAATCCATGGTCGCCCCAGAGGACCACGATGGTGTTTTCTGCGAGGCCAAGCCGATTCAATTCATCCAGGACCCGGCCGGCCTGGGCGTCGGCAAAACTCGTGGCGGCCGCATAGGCGCGCACGAGGTGGCGGGCGGTGGCATCCGGCATGCGTCCGAACTTGCCGGTGGGCAGCGGGGCGTAAGTACCGTAATCGTAGCTGAAGAAGTTGGGGGAGTTGTTATAAGCCAGTTCCGGCATCCCCTTTGGGAGGTCCGGGTGGGGTGCCAGCGGCATCTTGGATTCCTCGTACAAATCCCAGTACTTTTTTGGGGCATCAAACGGCAGATGCGGTTTGCGGAAGCCAACGGCGAGCAGGAAGGGCTTGCCGGTTGCCTTGAACTGGCGCATGGTTTCTATGGCTTTGGTGGCGGTCATACCATCCTGATACGCCTCATCAGGAACATCGGCGCATTCCGTAATCGGCGGCAGATCGGCGGGCTCTGCTTCCCCTTTTTTGGTTTGCCCTTTTTTGACTTCTACTTTTTTCTTGGCGACATTGTACTTCAGGTTTTGCGGCAGCGCATATCTGCCTTCATTGGTGGACTGGGTGGACCACTCCACATCAAAGAAATCGCCATGAGGTTCCCCTTCGGTGTGCCAGATCTTTCCCAGCGAGGCGGTTTGGTAACCCAGGGTGGAAAACTTTTTCCCCATGGACTCGGCCTCCGGCACTTGCTGCCAGCGCATCGGGCCGTAAACCTGTTGCGTGCGCTCGCAGCGCAGGCTGGTGAAGACGGACGCGCGTGATGGAATACAGACAGCCTGCGCGACGTAATGGCGCGAGAAGCGCACCCCCTCAGCGGATAGCTTGTCGATGTTGGGGCTCTTCATCCACTCCACCCCGTAACATCCCAGTTGCGGGCGCAGATCGTCCACGGCGATGAAAAGAATATTAGGCTTGGCGGTACCTGCGCTGTAACCCGGCGCCGCCAGGAGCCCAACGCCAGCCGCAGCCAGGGATACTGACAGGAATCGTCCACCGTAAGCTTTACCGTTCATGTTCACTTCGCTCCTTTATATCAATCCATATGGGAGTGGTCCAGGCCATGGCCGGCCATGTGAGCGGGGCTTGCACAACCCGCGCGTAGTAGATACAGGATGTCTCGACAACATCGTCAAACGTAATCGTCGCATCCATGCGCTCGGGACGCGGGGCAGTAGACAGGATTGGGCGGAAGGCCTTGTCCAAGCCCTTTCGGAATCGCAGGATGTCAACCCGCAGGAGCGTGTCTGTGCCCCAGACATTCAGGGTGATCTTCAGCTTGTCCCCGCGCTTTCTTTTCCCGACTGCCCCTGCCCCAAGATCGTCCACGGTGAACTCAACCAGGATGCGTTCGCCGGTGGTCGCATAGCAGGTGCGATGAAGCATGCCATCGAAGATCTCCTCGCGGGTCAGGGTCTTCGCGAACACGGCGGCGACTCCGCCATGCCGGCGGCCGCCCTGTCCGCTGTGCTCGTCGGAGGAGCCGATGACCCCGACGCGCTTGCCTGCCATCCAGTAATCCTGGGCGTAATAGGGGCCGGGAACAGACGTGTTGGTCCGCCGTTCCGGGTTGCGCATGCGGTTGACTTCGTACGCCAGCAGATGCTGGGGATCGTACAGTTCGCTCTGACCATGTTGCGAATAGATCTCCATCACCGGGCGCAGCCCATGGTCGTCGCACACATCCCAGGCGATGGCGCGACCGGTTGATCCTGCCTGCGGGAGATCGCCCCAATTGATCCCCGTATGATGAGGAACCAGCATGACGCGCGATGGATCGGCATCTTGCAGCCGTGTAAAATTGTTCGGCGGTTCCTCCATGCCTGCCTCGCGTATCGCGCGGTAGCGCATCATGGTTTCCGCATCGCGGAAATAGATATTGTGGTCGCCGTTCAGCTCTTTCGAGTTCCGCTCGTCGCCCAGGATCGTGACGAAGGCCCCCGGACAGTGCGCTTGGTCAGCCCACTCCGTCGCTTGGCGATATCCCTCCGGCCCGAGGGCTTCCCAATGGTCGGCAACCCCGGCAAAATCGAGACCGCTGACATTGCGGGCATAGGCATAGGGGTCGGTGCCCTGACCGTCATGGGAAAGCTTGGTGTGGATATGGAGGTCGCCCCAATACAGTTTGCGCGTGCCGATGGCAACCTTGACCGCATTCGAAACCGTGTCGCGAAAACGAAAACGATAAACACCGTCTTGGGCGATGCGGGTGCGGACACGCAAGGAGCCCGAAAGGCAAAGATGCTCCGCGATCACGGCGCCGTCTGTCCGTGTGAGGCGTTCATCCTCGAATACGGTGCAGGACGCATTCTCAAACCGGTCCAGCGATACGATGAAGATGTCGAACTCCTCGCCGGGCGCCACGTATGACGGAACAATGACCCGGAAGCATTCATGCGCGCCGGCGATGACCTTCAGAACCGGCGCTGTTTCGGGAGCTTCCCCGTTGACGCGGAGCCACAACGAGTCCGTCTCCGCCACGTAGGGGGCAAAAGTGTTCGCATACCGGATATGGATGGGCGTCCCTGCGGGAATGGCGCCACTGACCAGCTCCGCGGTCACCAGGCGGCCATGTCGCACCGCCCCTTCCGGATAGTGCAGGTGCCGGGGCTTGATCGTAAGAGCGAAGCGCGTTTCGGCAACCCCAGGCGCCGTGACAGAGACAAAGTGCGCTTGATCCGAATGCCCACACTGCAATTCGCGCGTGTAGCTTGGCCCAGTGGTCAAGAGCCAGCTGTTTGGGAATTGAAACTCGATCCGGTCCCGGGCTTTCAAGTCCCTGTCGGCGTTTACGACGACCTCGACGCCACACGGCGCTCCGACTTCAAACCGTTTTTGCACGCATTGTGCCTGCATAACCGCCCCCCTATGGATTAACAGCGTAGCCTGCTGGCTTCCACAGGCTTGGACATGACAAACGTCGGAGATCAAGCGGGTGCCGCTCAGGCCATAGGCCGAGCACAGCACGCGGAGCGGAGGAAGACTCACCACGGAGACACGGAGCCGCCTTCGCGCGGACGCTACGGCGGGCCAAGCGCACGGAGCGGAAAAGCCAGGCAAGGAGGTTCGCGCAAATCAGAGATTGGCGATCTCCGCTTACACCCCTATGGACCTGGACTGCGTGGGTCGCCAATCTCAGATTTGCGCGAACGGCTTGTAAGGGGAGGAAGAGGAGGAAGACGCTCATAGGACCATCCGTTTGATGCCCTGCTTGAGAACAGGAACGTTGAAGTTGATCAGCAATCCGACCCGGCATCCGGTCAGCTTCATGTAGGTCAGCAGTTCTGTCAGTTCTGCCTCCAGCATGCCCTTTCCGCCTCCTCTTCCTCCCCGGAACGCCGTTGCGTGAATTCGCGTCCGCTTGCGATCACACGTCCAATCATGATCAACACGCTACACGCAAGCGGACGCGAATTCACGCAACCTCCGACTTGGCCACCGTAGCCGGGCGAAGGCAGCTCCGTGTCTCCGTGACTCCGTGGTGAGTTCCTCGTCTTCCCCACCCACAGATTGTGCGGAGGAGCCTAAAACATACCCACTGCCATTTTCGCGCCTTTCGCGTGTTTCGTAGTTCCTCTTCTGCGGAGTTGTACCTGATCAGCTACGTTCCAGCCATCATCCCTTGCTGATTGTCACAGTTTTGATTTCAAACGGACGGAATTGCAGTGGGGCTTCCTGCGCAAGCGGTTCGTTTTCCAGCGGCGACACCGCATTGGCCCGGCCGCTACAGTGACCGGCCAGACTATCCACCGCCGCCGCGCCGTAAACTTCGGTCATGCGCAGCACCAAACTGTCATTATCCTCCGCTCGTTTCACCACGGGGATGATCACGTCGGTCGCGCTGTTCTGCAGGAAGGAGTGGCGCGCCGGCAAAGTGGCCTTGCGACCCTGACGCAAACGCGCAATCTCCGCCGATTGCAGGACCACGGACGGAAAGACGCTGTTGAACTCGTAGCCCTGGTGCGTCAGCCGGTTGGCTGCCACATAGCCGGGGCCGCTGACAAAGGCGTATTCATGCACCTGAATCCCGGCATCTTTAACTGACAAGTCCGTCATCCGGTTGCATTCCAATGTTCGTGGATTCCATACCCGGAGCCGCGGACTGCGTTGCAGTGCTACCTCCATGACGCCATCCTTGAACCGGTGCGCCGCGATCCCCTTGTTCAGCAGCGCGCAGGTGTAGTTATCCTGGCGGTTGACCGCCGCGACCCAATGGATCGCCGGCCAGACGCCGTCAGGATTGCAGTGCACACCATCCTTGGGGCGATACGACGGACGTTCGAGCATGCCATAGGGGATTTCGTACCAGGCGCGGTCCTGCGGCGTGGTGAACTCAAACGGGAACATGACCATCAGACGCACGTTCTGGCTGTCGCACGCGATCGTTGTGCGAATATCAATCCGGTTGCTGCCGGGATAGAGCGACAGTTCCGTGGTCCACGACAGGCTGTCTATAAGAACCTCGACTTCGGCCGAGGTGAGGTCCCGGATCTTGCTCAGGTTGGCCTTGCACACATCACTGCGCCAATCGCACGGCAGTTCCCATTCCAGGCGCTTCGGCAAGGTCCCCTGGATGACCAGCCGTTGGAAGGCGCCGGTGTATGAGGTGACCGTCATGGTGGCAAGGTCGGACAGATTCTTCCGCATGTTGAAGAACTTCAGCCGGTCCCAGAAACTGCCGATGTCGTCCTCGGCCATCAGATCCGCGGTCCCCTTGCCTGCTACCAGACGGTTGAGCGTCTTATCGAAAATCCCGGTGATACCGCGCGCATCAAAATCAATCCGGTAGCGTTCGTTGGCAATGCTGTTGCCCGTACCAGGTGTCAGGCGATCCAATTCGCTCCGCCCGCTGACCGCCGCTTCCGCTGAGGCCTGCAGTCCGGCCGCTTCCGCATCCTGGCTGAGGACGCCGGAAACGATCGCCGCCGCAGGCTGAGTCCGCGCCTGCTTCGAAGGCGTGGCACGCAGGGTGGTATACCCGCAGGCAGGCAGTCCGGCGCAGCGGCATTTCAAACGATACGCCACGGTATCCAGAGGCATCTCAATACGAGCCCACTCCAGCACATCGGCCCGGCTTCCGTCTGCGGACGTCAGGGTCCAGTCGGTCACCTGCTCGTCTTTCGTGATCCCCAGGTCGGCCGCCCGTAACACCATTTCGGTAAACACCGGAGCGATGTCCCAGTTCAGGGGGTTGAACACCGCTACGTTTGCATCAGGGCCTGGCGGCGGCGGCTGAATCTGCGCGCCGATCCGCGCACAGGCCTCCAGCATTTGCCTGCCTGCGCCGCGCCGCACCTGCCGGTTCCACTTCTGCAGTTCGCGCAGAGGACCATCCGGGTGGCTGGCGGTGATGCTGTCATGGAATTGCAGCAGGCTCATCAGGTTCCACCACCGGGCAAACCCCTGACGCGGATAGGCATAGCCAAACGCCGCGGCAAAGGCGCTGAACTTCTCCGCGGCGAGCAGCAGATGCTCCAATTCCCGGTTCTGGCGCTTGAGCCCGCTGCGGGTGATATAGCAGCCGGTGGCAATGGGGTTGCCTTCAGCGCGTATATCAATCTCCTCGGCAGGGACCGTGCCGGCCAGAATCCGGTCCAATTGCGGCTTCATCCGGGTCTGCCTGCTCTGTGCGTGGGTCTCAAACCGGATTTCGACGCCATACCGCGCACCGAGAGCCAGCGTGTCCGCCACAAACGAAGGCGTCTTCACCGTCTCTTCCGTGGTGATATGAATCACGGCGCTGTCATGCGGGCCTTCGGATAGTTTCTTCAACGTGTCGTGCAGGCAGTTGGCCCCATGCTCCACATGCATATCCATGCCGCTATATTCGCAGAAGCGGCACCCCGCACCCTGACAAACCGGGCATCGGCGATACTGATGATTGACGAAGATACTGGTCGCCCACGCCCCACTGCCACAAAAGCCGGATCGAATGCACATCAGTGTTCCGTCAAGACCGCGCCAATAGGGCCGGTCCGGCTGTCCTAACACATGCTCGGTTTCCATCCCCGCCGCCGACTCCCCGCCAAACATCCGGGAATGTATCGGCAGCCAGGGAAGGTCGAACTGGCTGAATATCTGGGGCACCTGGGCGCTCAAGCCGAAAGTGTCGGGCGCGGCGCCCGTTTGCGGGCGGACGTTGAACGTCTCCTTGAGCCAGCGGAAACTGTAGAGAAAATTCCGATAGATGGATTCCCCGTGCACCAGGTTATAGTCAATCACCGCTTCGCCGCCGCCCAGATGTTCAATCTGGCCGTTGCGGGTCAGTTCACGCACGAGCGGGAGTTTGTCCGGATTCTGCTCCAGATACTTCTTGATCGTGCAGGTCTGTTCGATTTCATACGCCGCCGGCGTGTTGGGGAGGATGTCGAACCACCGATCGAACTGCGACGCTTCGCGCTCGCTGTACGAGCGCAGAACGGCTCCATCCGCATCCTCCGCATGCTCCTCAAACGCCTTATTCCATAACGGATCGTGGTGGTCACTCAGATGTATGTAAGCGGTTTTCATGCAAACTCCCTATGGCAGTAACCAGCGGCTGGTTTCATGTTTAGCGTGGGGCCGTCACTGTGAACCGTGATACAACACGGATGTCGGCCGATGACGCGCCGATGAGCACGTCGTATTCGCCGGGCTCGACGACAAAGGCATGCTTCTCGGTGTCCCAATACGCCAGCTTTTCGCCGGGCAGAGTGAACGTCACGGTTCTCATCCCTCCGGGCTTCAGCGCAAAGCGCTGAAACCCGCGCAGCTCCTGCAACGGCCGTTTGACGCGGCTGTTGGGCTTGCGCACATAGAGTTGCGCCACCTCCTCGCCCTCGCGCGCACCAGTGTTCTTTACGTTGGCGGCGATGGTGAGGGTGCCGTTTGCGGCAATCGCTTGGGCCGACAAGAGCACGTTCGTGTACGCGAACGCCGTGTAGCTCAGCCCGTGGCCGAAGGGAAATAGCGGCTCGCCGCGGAGAAACATGTGCGTAAAGCCCTGGGAAATATCGTACTGATCGAGTGAGGGGACCTGCTCATCCGAGGCATAGACCGTGTGAGGCAGGCGCCCGGCCGGGTTCTCGTCGCCGAACAGGACATCGGCGATGGCATGACCGCCTTCTTCGCCCGGCCACCAGGCCTGGAGGATCGCGGGGACATTCTCCTTCAGCCACGGCACGGCGAGGGGCCCGGCACTCATTAGTATGACGACGGCACGCCTGTTCGCCTCGAAGACCGCCTTGACCAGTTCCTCCTGACGGCCGGCCAACTTCAACGTCTTCCGATCGAGCGTCTCGTGCTCGACGTCGGTCGTCGTGCCGACACAGAGCAGGACAAGATCGGCATCGCGGGATGCTGCGGCGGCCTTCGCGATCGAGGCACCTTCCTTGGCGCCTCCCTTCAGCCCGCATCCCTGCTCATACGTCACCGTCACGCCGGCGCCGACCTTCTCCCGGATACCCGCCAGCGGCGTAACGAGCGTGCTCGTGTCTCCATTGTACCACTTGTCCTTCACGATCTGATCGGCCAGCGGCCCGATCACGGCGATGCGCTTCAGCGCGGCCTGGTCGAGCGGCAGAAGGCCATCGCGGTTCTGCAGGAGCACGATGGCCTTGCGCGCGGCCTTGCGCGCGACGGCGCGATGCGCCGGGTTGTCGATCACGTCAGGCGAGATCCGACTGTAGGGCACACGATCAAACGGGTCAAACTCGCCCAATCGGAACCGCACCCGCAACACCCGTGTCAGCGCATCGTTGAGCCGCGCCTCGGTCAACTTTCCCTCGCGCACCGCCGTCGGGATGTTCGCCTCGTACTCCTTGTCTGAAAAATCGCAACCGGCCATGACGGACTGCGCCACGGCGTCCACGTAACTCATCTTTCCGCCACCATGACCCTTGACCATGGTCTCCACGCCGCCGAGATCCGAGACGACAAAGCCTTCATGTCGCCATTCATTCTTGAGCACGTCTGTAAGCAACCAGCGATTGATGTTGTTGGGAATGCCGTTGATGGCATTGTAGCTGGCCATCAGCGATTGTGCACGCCCTTCCACCACCGCGTCACGAAAATGCGGCAACCAGTATTCCCGCAGCCATCGCTCGGGCACCTGGGCGTCCAGTTTCTGCCGGTCGGTCTCGACGTTGTTGACCGCGAAATGCTTGAGTGTGGCGGCCAGCTTGAGATACTTTGGATCTTCGCCCTGAAGACCGCGCACATAGTTCACCGCCATACGGCCAGTCAGGAACGGATCCTCGCCCCAGGTTTCGTGGTTGCGTCCCCAGTACGGATTACGTCCGATATTGATGACGGGCGCGCGATAGATGAGGCCCTTTTGCTCGCCCGGCGCGTTCGGGTCACGACGCCAGCGGTTATAGATGGCCCGGGCCTCGTCCGAAATGACGGTGGCGATTTCCTTGACCAGATTCGTGTCCCAGGTTGCGGCCATGGCCTGACAGACGGGGAACAGGGTCGTCGGCCGATCCCATTTCACCCCGTTGATACACTGATTCCACTGATCGGCGCGGATGTTGAACCGCTGAATCGTCGTGCCCTTGTGGTTCAGCAAAATGGCCTTTTCTTCGAGGGTCAGCCGGGCGATCAGGTCTTGAACGCGGTCATCCACCGGTTGGGTCGGATCCCGAAAGCGCTCGGGTTCGGCGGCCACGGCAGTGGTCGCCAGAATCGCACACTCAACGGCCAGCACTCCGGCCAAGCGCCAAACAAAACGTTTTTTCATCACGTTGCCCTTTCCAGCGTGTCGCGGCTTGCCAGCCGTATCTCGATGGCCGATACAGAAGCGGGTGGAAATGTCCAGTTCAAGTCCTGGGGAATCGGCCGCTCCCGAACCGCCAAGACATCGGCGTTGTGTTCCATGATTTCAAGTTCTGGAGGAGCCGCGATCTCGAACGATCGGGCCGAATGCACAACTCCCGCAGTCAGGCCGATGCTCGCCGACACGGGTGCTGTCCGACACGTATTCACGACGTGCAAAAACAACGTGTCGCCGCTCCGGCTCGCGGTTACGTCAAGGTCCGACGGCGCCGAGACGACACGGATCGCGTCGGCCCCGGAATGCCGGCGATACAGGCTCATCACGCGGGCCACCGGCATCATGAACGACCGACCGTGAGGCGTGGGGATCATAATCGCATTGACCTGCCAGCGGTTGCCGCAGAAATCGGCGAGCGTGGCGACTTTAAGCCGGTCTCCGTTCCGTTCGTGCACATTCAGAATCCGGGCGTTAGCCACACCGGCTGCCCACGTGGACAGCACTTCACAACGGTTGCGTCCGGGCAATGTGAAATGACATTCGGTCAGGGCCAGTGGAATGGACGCGTCACCGATCTCGGAGCGGATCCTTTCGATCTTTTCCTGCGGCTCCCGCCAGGCGTTCATCAGGTGCGCCCAGGTCGCATCCGGGTCGTCCCGGAAATTGTTGTTCCTCAGCGGCGACGTCGGCTCCGCGGATCCGGCGCGGAACATGTTGTGGAAGGCGAGCATGTCCAGGTGTTCGCCCGCGATTTCGAGCATCCGTTTCGCCCAGCCGCTATCGCCCCAGCCGATGATCTTGATCTCCGGATCCTTCCGGCGCATGGCCTTCACAAAAGCGATGGTGCGGCGGGCAGTGGTCTCGCAATCGTAGCCGTTCGGATCATACGAGGTTTCGTTTCCCACCTGCCACAGTTTCAGATTGAACGGTTCTGCGGCGCCATTCCTCCTGCGCAACGCATTCAGCGGATTATTGCAATAATCCACCCAGGCCGCCGCTTCGGCGGGACCAGCGGAGCGGACGCCCCCGCAAGGCGGACGCGCCCAGTTTCGCCGCCCATCGGATTCGAAATTCACGCAGAAAAACGGCTGGCTGCCGACGCGCCGGCAGAAATCCACGAACTCGTGCGTTCCGACCTGGTTGCTCTCCACTCCGCCCCAGAGCAGATTATGCATGGGCCTGCGGCGCTGCCGGAGACCGACGCCCTCGCGCCAGCGATAGTAGGAGCTGAAGCACCCGCCGAAGCGCATCAACGGCGGCGCGAGTTCGGCGGTTGCATCAACCACATCCTGCCGCCAGTCTCCCCGCACATGATCCCACGCCGCCTCCACGGAACCTTCGGTTGCGCCGAGGGGTTCCATGAACTGCATATACAGGTTGGGAGACAACCCGAACCTGGGCGCTGTATCCACCATGAGTGTTGTATTCATCATTCTACCTGCCGTTGTCGGCCAAGAAAAAGCAATGCGAAAATAGTAACCTATTGAATACACGGGGTGGAAGTCCTTTCCACAGGAACGGCCGGAACCCGCAATACCCCGTGAATGGGCAAATCAAGGGGAGATCAGCGTGTACGAGTAGGTGTACGAGTACGGATTCTGTGATGAGAGCAGCGTTTGACCGTTGATGTTAACCCGGATTTCTCACACCACAGTGTGAGAAATACCGCCGACGGGAACAATAGCGAATGTGAAATCACCCGGGAAACCCGGAAGAACCATTGACATAGGCAAAACCAGCAAAAAACAGTCCGTGCAAATCGGACACCATGGTGTTAACGTAACAACACATTACTGACATGGGAGGAGCCAAATGAACCGTGAGTCTTTGTGCGCATTGATGCTTCTGATAGCAATTGGCGGAGTGGCGACGCTGTTCGCCGCTGAACCGCTGAAGGTAGCCGTCAAAAAGGGCTCGGAATGGAATGAGCTCGACACCTGGACCGTGGCGCACGCGGCTGGGTTTCAGCCGCGCACGGAACCGGCGAAGCTGAGCGTCTATGGCGGCAATCCGTCGCGAAAAGTCGAGGCTACGGGCTTCTTTTACACCAAGAAGATCGGCGACCGTTGGTGGCTGGTGGATCCTGAAGGCAACCTCTTCATACACATCGCACTCGGTTGCGTCTACCCGTCCCACAGCACTCCCAAGTCCAAGGCGGCCTTTGAAACCAAATTCGGCAGCAACGAGAAATGGGCCGAACATACGGTGGCGTTGATGTTGACAAACGGTTTCAACAGCAGCGGCGCGTGGTCCAAAAACGATGTGCTGGCCAAGGTGCCCAAGCGCATGGCCTACTGCCAGATTTGGAACTTCAAGAAGTCCTACAAAAGCAAACGCCCCTTCCTCTTTGACCCCGAGTTCGAAACCTTCGCGATGGAACATGCCAAACAGTTAGCCGCCACGAAGGACGACCCGTGGCTGGTGGGGCACTTCTCCGATAACGAACTCGAGTTCGGCAAAAAGAACAGCGGGGTCCTCGAAGAATATCTCGGGCTGCCCAAAGAGGACTATCGCTACCAGGCAGCATGGGGGTGGTTGCAGAAGCACAAGGGCGAGAAGGCGGATCCGAAGACGATTACCAACGAGGACCGGGAAGGGTTCGGCGCATTTGCGGATGAGTGGTACTTCGCCGTCGTCTCGAAAGCCATCAAGACGCACGATCCGAACCACCTGTATTTAGGCTGCCGGTTTTTCTCGGATAATCAGGCGGGCGCAAACCTCTACCGCGCAGCCGGCAAATACGCAGATGTCATTTCGCAGAATCTGTACGGAACGTGGACGCCGGACTTTAAGAGAACGGCGAACTGGGTGGCGTGGTCTGGCAAGCCGTTTATAATCAGCGAATTCTATGCCAGGGGTGAAGATTCGGGGCTGCCCAACACGACCGGCGCCGGATGGACGGTGAAAACCCAGAAGGACCGCGGGCTTTACTATCAAAATTTATGCCTTGGTTTGTTGGAGTCAAAAGGGTGCGTCGGTTTTCACAACTTCAGGTACCAGGATAACGACCCGGATGACAAGCAGGTTGACCCTTCGAACAGAACCTCAAACAAGGGGATCGTCACGGCGTATTTCGAGGAGTACCCCGAGTACCTGAAACTTATCAAGGAACTGAACCTGAATGTCTACGACTTGATCGACTGGATGGACAAGGGCGGCCGGGTGCATCCGTAGCGCAATACCATTCACCTTAGAAAGAGCACTTGAGGCAACTACGAAACACGCGAAAAGCGCGAAACATATTGAATAACAATGCCAAGCAAGACGACAACGCGTCTGGTAGTGTTGCACCCATTTGGTGGAGCACACTACGAAGCCATGGATGGGTGTAACTTGCTGGCCCTCAATGTCCTGCTTTCGTGTATTTCGCGCCTTTCGTAGTTCATCTGTTCTTTCAATGCAATAGACTACGCCCTCCTTGCGGGGGCAATCAATGCCTCTGCAACAGGTTCAGCAGCTCCTCATCAAGCTGGTGTCCATGCCAGTTCGTGTACGCGACATCCTTGCGTTGGGAGTCCAATACGCCAAAACTCCCTCGGAAGTTCCACAGCGCATAACCGATACCGAGACCCGTGAGAATCTCCAGCACATCCCGAAACCAAGCCAGGAAGATCGCGTGGGGGGTCTCACGGAAACATCCGCCCTCGCCGCAGTGCACGCCGATACCCTGGTCCATCAGTTGGGCCCATTCCCCGTAATGCGCCTCCAAGCGCGAGCGATCCCATACCTCGCCAAAGTGTTCACCACCAGGCCATTGGGGCGCAGGAAACTTGTCTCCGCCGACCCATTTCGCCTGGTAGTGGCTGACTCCCATTGGCTTGTAGGCTCGGCAGCTCTGGGCGATGCCGAGATCCTTCAGTTCGGGAATGGGAGCATTGCCCCATCTCAGACCATCGGCGATGATCAATCGTGAGGGATCCGCCTCCCGGATGGCGCCGGTCAAAGCGCGGATGACGCGCTCGTGAGCGGAACGACTCATTGCCTTGCAGGGTGCCGGCGGCTCATTCAGGAGATCGAAGCTCAGGCTCGCTGAGGGGATGCCCGAATAGCGCTTGGCAAAAACGCGCCAATGATGGCAAGCGGCCGCCAGTGCCTCTGGATCTGTCCACAGACTCCGGGGTTCAAGCGGCGGGTTCACGCAGTAGCCCGGCGCTCGATGCAGATTCAGGCAGACATGGAGGCCGTTCCGGCGCCCCAACTCGATGGCGCTGTCTATTTGCGCCAGGACACGCTCGTCCATGTCCAGCCAGCGTTCAGGGCTCGACCAGCGGTGATACGACAGCGGCAGGCGCACGAAGTCGAACCCCCAATCGGCAATCCATTGGAAATCCGTCTCCTGAAAGGGCGTCTTGACGGAACCGGAGCCAACACGTGCGGCGGATGGGTCAACAGAACACATTTCCACGAGGTTGAAGCCACGCCAGCGCGGCAAGCTGTTCTCTGGAACATGAGCCATAAAATCCTCTTCCGACTTACATCCCGCTTGGCAGCTCAACGCACGGCTGCATCACCGCTGCCGCCTTCTGAATCGTGTTTATGGTTTCGCGCCAAACACAGGCCGTGCTTCCTTCGTCAGCATCTGATCGGTCTGTTGCAGTTTGTCTACCAGAAGCTTGACGATATCCGCATGCGCCTGGGCCACATCGTTTGTCTCACCGATGTCCGCTTCCAGATCGTACAGCCCTGTCGCCGTTGTCGCTTTTCCACTTGCCTCCGGGTGCACATGCAGTTTCCACTTGCCACTGCGAATAGCCGTGGCTTTTCCACCCGTATTGTAGTAAACAAAGTGATCATGCGGCGATTTGGCCTTGCCGCACATGACCGACCAAATGTCTTTGCCATCAATCTTCCGGTCTGCCGTCGGCGCTGTGCCTGCCAGAGCTGCCAGGGTCGGTAACCAGTCGAACGAGATCGTCATCTCGCGACATAGAGTGCCAGATGGAAGGGTTCCCGGCCAACGCGCGATACACGGCACACGCATTCCCCCCTCCCATGTATTACCTTTCCGCCCACGCAACGGAGGCTGCTCTCGACCGTCCTGACCGTTGTCCGATGTGTAAATCACCAGCGTCTTCTCATCCAGTTGCAGATCCTTCAACGTCTGCAGCACTTGACCCACGCTCCAATCCACTTCTTCGATCATGTCGCCCCGCAAGCCGGCCGCCGATTTCCCGCGAAAGTTCTTTGAGGCATAAAGGGGGCTGTGTGGCGCGCCGTGCGGGAGGTAAAGGAAGAACGGCTTATCCTTGGACTTCTTGATAAACTCGATAGCTTCGGTGGTGTAGCGCTGCGTCAGTTCGTTGATGTCGATCTTGCCCGCTTGCTCAATGATGTTCGTGCCGCGATACAGTTCGCCTTTACCGTGGTTGTCGCCGGGCATGCCAAAATAGGAATCAAACCCCTGACGCGTAGGCAGGGTCTCCGTGGTTACGCCCAAATGCCATTTGGCGACACAAGCTGTGGCGTAGCCTTGCCCCCGCAACAATTCTGCAATCGTCACCTCATCCGGATGCAACCCCTTCTCGGATATTGTGGGGAGTACACCCTTGTGCAGGCCGACGCGCTTGGGATAGCAACCCGTCATCAGTGAGGCGCGTGTCGGCGTACACACCGAGCCCGCCGCATAATAATCCGTGAACCGCACCCCTTCCGCCGCCATGCGGTCCAGGCTGGGTGTCTTGATATTCGGCGAGCCATAACACGACAGATCGGAGTAGCCCTGATCGTCGGTCATCATGAGAATGATGTTGGGTTTCACTGCCGGCTTTGTCTCCGCAGCCCAGACGCTGCTCATGGCCACACCGGCCAGAGTTACTCCCAATGCACCCAGACACTCGTGACGAATCATTGCTCAGCTCCCTCTCCTGCTTACTTTCTTTCCTTGTATGCCAACCCAACAGTAAGCCTGAAGGTGTTGGTTCCGATCGTCAGCTTCTCAAACGGCCCTGGCGTCGGATGCTTGCCGCGCGCCGCGCCAAAGAGATCTGTTGCAACATCCATCGGGGTTCCGTCGGGGTGCTCCATCGCCATGCCCGTCAGGAAGTTCGTCCCCAGCAGGACACTGGTGATAATAGGCGCGGTCACGCCGGGAAAGTCAGCGTCCACCGCAAAGGTGATCTCCGCGCCGTCGGGCAGGGATTTCAACGTGAAGCCGGGATCGAAGTCGGACACCACGCGCGACTGGGTGCCTTCAAAGGACGCCTTCTTGGCGCCTTTGTAATACACGTTGAAATCGGCGGCCTTGGGGTGCTCGGTCTGTTTACCGCCGGGTCCTACGCCGACATAGATGTTGTTGTAGTAACGGTCGGCGCCCGTCTCCATGGTCCATTCGCCGAGCTTGTCGTAAGAATGGGGCTTATAATACTGAGCTTTGCGACCATCTCCGTCAAAGGAGGTCCCGGCATCAACCATGAGATTATGGACCAGCAGGACCTGATGCGCCTGCTCTTTGACGCCTTTGCCCACAATCACATTGTTGTCAACGAGGTGACCGCCGACGCCCTTTTCGAAATACAGGGCCGTCTGAGCCGTGTTGCAGATGATATTTCCCGTAATCCTCACGTTCTGATTGGCCCAGTCAATCCAGATACCGTGATGTACCCCGTTTCCTTTGCCGTACACGCCGCGGATCACGTTGTTCCTGATCGTGTAGTCGGCCGCGCCGTGAATCTTGATGCCGGCCGTTTCCCATCCGCCGAATTCCATGAGCGGGTTGATCTCCTCGATCAGGTTGCCTTCGATCAGGCTCACGCCCCAGTTGCCGCCACTGCCGCAGATACCGGATTGACCGCAGTTACGGATGATGTTGCCGCGAACCAGATGATGTCCTCTCTTGCCGTAATTCTTGCTGTTGTCGTTCTGCAGCGACCCGCTGACAATGCCGACCGTCCGTGAGTCCGAGATGATGTTCTTCTCGATGATCCAGTGCGTACCGCGATAGGTGGTAATCAGCCCTTCCTGGTCCGACGTTTTCGGGCTGGGCGGCGACCAGTTCGGCGCCGCGTGCGCCATGTGGAAGCCGCGCAGTGTGATGTAGTTCACACCGCCGTCAATGATGGGGCGGAATACGGATTTCCGCATGGTCACTTCGGCCAGGCCGGCATTGGGATTTGCGCCGCCGAAGTTGGCGTAGATCACCGTGCTCCCCTTGTCCTGCTTCACGTACCACGTTTTTTGCGTCGCCGTAACGTCTGACAGAGCGCGCTGTTCCCGGTATTGCTCCCCTTCGTAAAACACCTGTCCCCGGTGAAACTTGCCTTCTCCATAGCCCATCCAGGCTTCCTTCACAAAGACCGTATAGGGATTGAACGCACCAAAGAGTCCATTCGAGACGACGACCTGATAGGTGTTTCCGGTATGCACCGTCCAATTGGCAAACTGATCCGAGCCCTTCCAATAAACCTTCTCCCCCTCTGCGGCGCGATAGGTAATGCGGTGTGTTTCCGCATTGCCCCCACGCGGCGGGATCACCTCCTCGCGATACGTTCCCGCGTGCACGGTGCACACATCCCCCGGCTGCATCACCATGGCCGCCTTCTGGATGGTGAGAAAGGGCTGAGATGACGATCCCGGATTGGAATCACTACCAAGTTTCGAAACGTGATACTCGGCTGCTCCGGCAATGCCGACGGCACTCATAACTGCCGCCATGACGAGACACAGCCGATTCATGGCAGGATGCTGTTTGGCGATCAACACAGGCTGGTCACGCAATCTGCTTTCGCACGGTTTCATTGTTCGCGCCTCCGGCGCTTCCGGATTTATCGTGGGATTTCTTCTTTGTCGCGAGCCACTCGGCCCTGAGCTCGTGGCCGAAGGGCTTTGTCGCGAGCTTTGTCGATGGCATCATCGTTGAATCCCCGCGATCATCGATGAGGCCATGACAGAGCCCCTTTGCAGTAGGGCCTTCCATCGAACGACCTCATTCGCCGGTCCAGATGCCGACCTTCACGTTGTAAGGCAACAGCCGTTGGTAGACGTTCAGGTTCTCGTGATTGAAGGCCATTGGTTAGCTCCCTCCTGCCCTACGACAAAGCTCGCGACAAAGTGTCTGACGATCAGGCGTGCTCATCAGTAGAACATCCCCCACTATTCCCGGAAGGAACTTCATTCTTTCCCCTCAAGGCCGACATGAAACCCGCAGGGTCGCTGTCCCCGGCGCTAGCCGGATGGCCTCGCCCAGCACCTGCGCCTCCTGCACGGCTGCATCGAAATTCGCCACCAGCGCATACCGGCGGCCATCCACCCCTTCCACCCAGATGCCCCGCAGTCCTTTCGGTGTCAGCGGTATGGCGCCGCCTTGCACACCTGCGGTGCGCGCGGCCGTCACACCCGACAGAACGGCAAAACCAATGTCGGTCAACACCATGCCGGGACGGCAGCGCGTGAGGTCGTGGCCGACATGCATGCAGATGTCCTCCACGAAAAGCGATTGATAGCGCCCAGCGCGCCGCGCCGCAGAACGATTCACCAGCAAGCGGTCTCCGCCGTGCAGCGCCACCACCCCCAGCCTATCCTCAACATTCAGCCAGGCGCCGGGAATGGCGAGGGTCTCGTCACGTTCCGGCGGTGAGAGGAGTTCTGTGCGTCCGGTAGATGACCACAACGTGCGCCGGTATCCGTTGAACAGGTCGTTGGGAATGGCGAGATGCAGATCCTTGAGTTCGATGAGATAGCCCACACGATCGGTGGCGGCCACCACGTATTGCAGGCACAGGCAGGTTCGGCCGTCCGGCAACGCCGCGAAGGCGATGTGCGTGATAGCCTGGTCGGTGCAGGATGATCCCTCGCCAAAGACGGTGTTCACTCCCTCCATGACGGCGCCGCACGTGACGAAACCATCTCCGCCCAGAGACGCGAGCCGGTGATGCAGCAGGCGGCGATGCCTGCCGGACTGCGCTCCGTCATCCCCGAGAAAACGGACCACAGGACACATGTTCAATGACCATTCGGCCATGCTGCTGTCGCCGGGCGGCACACAAAGGCCCTGCGCCAGACTCTGCGCCCGCCATGCGAAGGACGCCAGACGATGGGCGGAGCGGTGCACAACCGCGCCGTGCGACTCCTCCAGCCATTCGCCCGCAACCGACTGTTCGAACGACTCAGCCCCCGGTGCCGGAGACCGGACAAGGGGAAGGTAGTTCAGCAGCATGGCCAGCACACCCGCACGGTCCGCTTCCAGCCGCGTGTAGTAGTGAGGATCCTGCTTTCGCATGGGAGCCAGCCTGCTTCCATAGAACGTGCCGTCCCCGCCAGCATGCGCTTCGTACTCCATCAGGGCCAGTTGCCGCTCCACGAGCGGCAGCGCGTGCGCATCACGAAAGTGATCGGCGGCCAAGAGCAGCGCCGGCAGCAGGTACTCCTGACAGTAGGCGTAGCGCACGCGCGTGTCGCCCCCGATGCGCGCCAAGCGGCCGTCGCCAAAGACAAACCGGCGCAAGACCTGCCAGAGATCGGCCTGATGGTGATAAAGCGACTCCGGGGGCGCGATGCCTGCGCGCTTGAGATCGAAATGCAGCATCGCGGCGTTGCTGGCGCAAATCACCATGTATCCCACATTGAGATAACTGTGGTGGTCCAGGGCGTAGTGCGGGAAGAAATTCGCGCCGGCAAACCACTCCGAAACGGGACGACCGGCGACGATGGATGCGTCGTTGGCGTCGGCTTCGATCGAGACCCCGTTGATGAGGAACCGGTGCGCCTGTTCCCGCCAGGCGGAGGCACGCGCCTCATCCGGGAAGAGATGCGCCGCCCGCCAGAGCAGGCAGCCGGACCAGATGTTGGACTCCGGCCGGTTACGCCCTTCATGCGCCCAGAGCCCGCCGCAGACGCCCGCATGCTGTCCGCGGGAAGGTTTCAGCAGCAGCCAATCGGCCTCGCTGATCAGGACACGGCGCAAGGCGTCCCGGTCCGCGGGCAGAAGCACATTGTCCAGGTGCGCCAGGCCTTGCATGCCGCGCTCGATGCCGAGCATGCTGATCCAGTCGTTGCCCCAGCGTTTGCCGTTTGTGCCGGACCGGTGGCCGGTCACGTGCGTGGCCAGGACATAACGCAAAGCCGAAAGCGCGCGCTGTTGCCGGCGGGCGCGGTTGGCGGCCGTTCCTTTTGCCGCCAGCGTCGCCAGGGCAGCGGCATAGTTCCAGTTTGACTGCACACCCCAATGCGGATAGCAGGGGCCGTAGCACCCCAGCGACGGATCGTCGTCAAAGGTCTGCCAGTCCGGCTCGACGGCATCCGCCCATCGCTCCAGCAGGCGTGTTGCGCGGGCCTGAATGTCAACGGTTTCATTCTTCCTCATGACCGATCAATACTAGAAAAGGCGGTTGGAGTCACGACGAGACACACGAAAGCCACGAAACCTGTTAACCTGGAAAGAGCAGTTGAGGCAACTACGAAACACGCGAAAAGCGCGAAACATATTGAATACTGAATATTGAATAACAATGCCAAGTGAGACGGCTCTCGCCTGGGGTAGTGTTGCACCCATTTGGTGAAGCAAAATACGATGCCATGGATGGGTGTAACTTGTTGGACCTCAATGTCCTACTTTCGTGTATTTCGCTTCTTTGGTAGTTCATCTGCTCTTTCTAGGTTTACTCTTTCAGCGCGAACCTGGGATACAGCTCGGTCCGGAAGGGAAAGCTGACACCCTGGGCGAGGCGCAGGTAGAAGTCCATGCGGTTGTCGATATCGCTGTCGCAGAGCATGGCGTTGAAGCCAAAGGTGTCCCCGGCTTTCAGGCCCAGCGCGGCCAATGGCAGGCGTAGGGTGTAGCGGGTGAGCTTGGCGTTCTCGTCACGGGTCACTGCGCAGTCCGCGGTCTGCAGAATCGCGTCGCTTGCGCCCATCGCCTGATGGAGAATCACGCCGTTGGTGGAAAGGCCCAGCATCAGGCTCCAATGGGTGCCATCCGGTATGGCAACCCCAAATTGCATGGCATCGCCATTCCAGAGGTTGCCGCCGCTCTGGGTGTTCTGGTGCTTGTCATCCGTCACCTCGGCGCCGAAACAAACCGCCTCGCCGTCCCACCCCAGGTAGAGGCGGGCACTGGCGTCCGCGGGCCCCTCCCAGAGTGTTCGGGGCTGCTGGGGAACCACGCTCCGGGCGTTCTCCAAGAACACATCTTCGGCGCAAGCCAGTGTCGCTATAGGGCTGCCGAGTTTGGACAGATCGCCGTTGGTCTTGAAAGGCGCGGCCAGCTTGCGAAGCGGCCGCACGACGGTGGCGTCGAACCGTGGCGGCTGGGCGGCGATGGTGTCGCCTGCAGGCGCCGCGCGCACCGCGCGAAACCCGTTGAAAGGATCCATCCCGCGGCGATCCGCATAGGCCACGGTCGCCTTGATCCGCCCGGAAGTCAGCAGATGGGTCAGGCGATAGTAGATCATGTTCTTGCCGTAGCCGCCGCGGTAGACAATGGCGCCCGCATCCTTGGGCCAGTCGGCGGGCAGAACCGCATCGCCTTGGCCGTGCGAGCCCGCAAAAGTCCGCCCGGTCGGCAGACAAGGCGTCACCAGCCTCTCGATAAGGCCTCCGCCATTCACAAAACCCAGACCCCAATAGGAGAACCCGACTTCGTCCGGATTCGGATGCTCGCCGCCGCGGACGGCTTTCTCGTACTCCAGCTCGGTCATGGGGCGCAGTCCGGCCCACGCCGCAACGGCCGCGCCGTCCGCCCACGAGAGCCAGGGCAGAAAGCCATCGGGCGTGGTGGCGACATGGGTGTACGGCTGCCCGTTTCCGGTGCGTCTGACCGTCACGCCCTGATAGCCGTCGTACCAGTATTTCCTGGCCAATTCGGCGGGGAGGGTATTGAGAAAGCCGGCGTAAAGCGCCTGGTTGATCACCGGATACTTCATGCCGTAGAACGCCGCAAATCCATTGGGGAACGAAGCGGGAATCTCGCTGTTATCTTCCGGTACAATCCCCTTGGCCCAGAGCTTGCCTTTCTGTTTTCCGGTTGGAATCGCACCGGGTCCCGTCACCCGGTACGGCGGCGTGGCCGCGCCCGGTTCGCTGTCAACATAAGCGTGAAAGAGATTGACTTCCTTCCCGCCGGTGCCGGTCCCAAGAAAGTATGACCCTTCCCCGACGTAGCACATCTCAATACCAAAGGCGCTCACGGAAGTGTTCAGTGTTCGGTGTTCAGTGTTCAGTTCTACCACCGCCGTTACCTTCCGAGCAGCAACGTCCCCGCGCCCATCTTTGGCCAGACGGACGAACATGCCCAGATAACCATCTTTACCAGCAGGCACGACAAACTCCAGGGGCGTGCCTTCACCGGAACCGTAGCCTGTGGGGTTGACCACTTTATCCGCCGCGAGGCGGACAGGACGCCAGTCGGCCGATCCCGTTGTCCGCGCCTTGAAAAAGACCCAGGTCGCGTCGTGGAAGCTTCCGTAGCGGTAGGCGTTGGTCCAGGTGATGTCAAAGGTTACCAGCGCGGTTTTGTCGTCGCGTGGAGAGACGGCCACGTTTTCAAGCCGCACTTCAGGACCACGCCAGACGTCGGCAGGCGATTCCTGCTCCGAATCCGTTTCCGCTTCGTTCGGTTCCGCGTCCTGCGCTCGGGCGGCAGGCCCACTTAGCAGAAAGGCTGCAGAGGCCAGGGTCATCAGATTTTTCAGAGTCATCATCGTTTTCATAGTATCTTGTCTCCAGTTCGAAACTCGATTGCTGCCGGACGCAAACGACTGCATTCAATCGCGTGTCAATTCTCGATCTTCAATTTTCAATTTGCGATCTTCACTTTTCAATCTCCGCCCGGCTCGTCCTCACCCCTCGGAAGCCATGCACGTAGAAGCGCTGCTTTTCGCTTTCGCAAGCGCCAACGTTTGCCGTGAAGCGATTCGACACGCGGAACCCCTCGTTCACGTCCCAGTTAATGGAATGGCCGGAGCCGGGAATCCCGCCGCCGCGCATGCCAAAGGGAATCGTCCAGGGCGCGTCGCCGCCTTCACCGTGATTTCCCGCGAACATCCTTGCGCCCATGCTGCCGACACCCACCACGCCTTCGATCACGTTGCCGGTGAGATCCAGAATCCCCCAGTACGATGCACCGGCGCGCGCGCGGTCGCTATCCGGTGTCGCGAAACATCCCGCCCGAAGAGGGCATTGGTTCAGTTTCTTGTTCGTGAGGGCGAACGGCGCGTTGCCGCGGGTTGCATCCGGGCCGCCGTCCCCTTCCCAAACGACGGTCTCGTCGGGCATGCCGGCGTTCTTAATCGTATAGGCGCCTTTGCCGTCCATACCGGCGATGTCGGCCGTTCCCCAGGCATATTCATCAGGAACCGGCAGGAGCGGCCCGCGGCAGGCCTTCTCGAATTCCAATTCGGTCATGGGGCGCAGCCCTGCCCAGGCCATGTACGCCGCACCGTCCGTGAACAGGATGTTGTTGCAGGGTAGATCCGGCGAAGGGGCCCCGTATAGGGCCGGCTTTCCCGCTATTGGAACGTCGCCTGATGCGGTAAACGTTCCGCGATCGATGATCATCGGTTTGGTCGAGTCGGCGATTCCTGAGGTTACGATGACGATGCGGCGATCCGCCTCGCTGAGCTTTCCGGCTGAGGGCTCGATCTTGTTGGCGGGTGAGGAGGGTTTGGCGGTCATGCGCGCCGCCTGCTGCTTGTAGGTGAGGGTGTTGAGAAAATCCACATAGTGCTGTTGGGTCAGTTCGGTGCGCATGCAGTAGAACGCCGCATAACCTTTGGGGAAGCGCGAGCCCAGTCGTTTGGTAAAGCGGCTGTTGAAATCCTCTGCCACTCTCCTGGTGCTCATTCCTGCCGCATTACGGTTGCCCAGGTTCGCTTCGGCCTCTCCGCCCAGCGCGAGCGCTTGCTCGCCTGTAATGCGGAACGGCTTCGTCCCTGTGCCGGCGGAGAATTGGCCTTTGATGCGGTTCGTGGTCGTGGACCCATCACCGGCCCAGAACGCGCCGGAGGGCACATAGACCATGGGCAGGGCGAACACGCGGACTTCGGCATCGGCGGGAACATCGGTGCAACTCAGCGTGACCCCCTTCCAGACGTTCGGCCCCTGACCCGGCGTGCTCCGGAAAAGAAACGCGCCGATGCCGCGCGTGCCGCTGGTGGTGCCGTCCGCAGAGGGGTCGGACAGGCCCAACTCCAGTGAGACTCCAGCGGGAAGGGTATGTCGTGAAGCGTCCGCGTTGAGCGTCGCATGCTGCCAGACATCCTGGCCTGGTTTCTTGATCTTGGCGAACACCCACGCCGCATCCCAGCTCTCCAGTTTCAACGGCGCCGGGTCGCCGGTGCGCGCGGCCGGTTCCTCCCACGCCGCCCGCCAGGACCAGTCCCAGGCGATGTTGAAAGTGATGGCGCTCTGTCCCGCCTCCTTGCCGGCGACCGGTCGCGCGTCGGTGATGCGGATCGGGTCAGCCTTGCCGGTCCCCTTGAACCGGGCATTGGCTCCGCCCGTGGCGGGGTCGGCGGCGAAGACCGGTGAAACGGCAAGCAACAATACAACGGCAAGTGGCAATAGCTTCTTCATGGTCTTTCCTCGTGTTTCTCGACTGCTGTCGATTGCTACCGATAGCAGTCGGCCGCATTCTATTTGACTCCTGACCTCTGACTTCTGCTCTCTGACTTCTGCTCCTACTGCCCCGCTTCCTTCGGCTTGCCCTGAAGCGAGGTTTCCTCTGCTTCACGGGGTGCGTTTCGCACGCCGCGCCATTTCGACCCACGAACGGCTGGTTCGGCAGCCGCGCTGCGGCACGAGGGGTTGCGGTACTCGTATCCGCCTCGCGTGCCAACACCCACGGCATCATCTTGCGGCCAGTCAGCAGGGATGACGGTTGTTCCGTTGCCGTGCGTCCCCTTGAAGCTGCGGCCTTTGGCATTACCCGCCGTGACAACGCGCTCGGACGCGGACTTCCACCGGTTGGCGTCATAGGCGCCCCAGTAGGAGTTGTGCGAGATTTGGTGATTTCCCGTCTCCCATCCCTCGTCAATGGGCCCGCGGGAAAACTTCTCGTATTCCATTTCGGTCATCGGCCGCAGTCCGGCCCAAGCCGCGAAGGCCGCTACGGATGGCCAGCGCGAATCTTCCGATTCATGCCTGAGGTGCTCATAACCTTCCTTACGCCCCCCTGTTTGGTAGGTGAGGTTGCCGGTGGGCATGTTTGTGGGCAGTGTGTAGTCCTTGGCGTCTGGCGGGGTGTACTTTTTGGACTCAGCTTCGGGAATCGTGGCCAGAAAATTACAGTAATGGCCGATTTTGACCATGGTCTTCATGCAGTAAAAGGCGGCATAACCTTTCGGATAGGCGGCCGGTATCTCGCCGCCATCCTCCAGCGGAGCCGCCGTGCCGGCGGACCAGAGTTTGCCCTTCTGTTTTCCGGTTGGAATCGCGCCGGAACCGCTCACACGATACGGTTCGCCCTCGCTGGAAGCGTCCACGTACTGAAAGAACGCATCGGCATCCTCAGCATCCAAACCCAGCAGGAAAGAGCCCTCCGGGACGTAAACCATTTCGATGCCCGTGGCGCAGATCAGCGGGGGAGCGGGTTGAAGTTCTTTCGCGGTGAGGTCGCACACGACCGTGAGGTTGGTGGCGATCACGACACCCTGCCCGAACTCGGCACGACGGATGAATACGCCGAGAAACCCCGCTTCGCCGTCCGGAACGAGGAATTCGACAGGTGTGCCATTCCCCTGGGTGTAACCGGTCGGGTTCAGGACTTTATCCGCAACCAGCCGAACATGCCGCCAACCTGCCCCGAGCGAAGTCGAGGGGTCCGCCGCGCCTGTCCCGAGCCCCTTCGAGAGGCCTGCGGGCTTTACCTTGAAGAAGACCCAAACCGCGTCGTGATTGATCTCATGCCGCCAAGACCTCGCCCAGGAGAGGTCGAAACTCAGGGTCGCGGTCTTGTCATCGCGCGGCGTGGCTTTGACATTCGCGATCGTGACGGTGTCGCTGGTGTCGTGATATCCCGCCTGCGCCAGTCCTGCGAGCAGAAGAGCGGCAACCGTTGAAAGGACCGAGCGTGTGGCTTTCGCCGCCCGGCGATGCTTCATCATCCTGTTCATGTTTCTCCTTGCGATCACCCGCGACGGTGGGCGAGTCCGGTGGACGATTACGACGCGACTAGAATTGACGAGTGTACCCCGCAAGCCTAATCCATACTCGCCAACCGAGCCTCCATCCATCTGCCGGCGCGGCCAATCCTCTCGTGTCATAACCGACTTCTGTTTATGTCCAAAGTGTTGGCTAACATCTATTCGATTGCAAGCAGGAAAGTCTCATGGCGCTTCCGGGAATAGTGGGGGATTTTCGACTGACGAGCACGCCTGATCGTCAGACACTTTGTCGCGAGCTTTGTCGTGGGGCAGGAGGGAGCTAACCAAAGGCCTTCAATCACGAGAATCTGAACGTCTACCAACGCATGTTGCCTTTCAACGTAAAGGTCGGCATCTGGACCGGCGAATGAGGTCGTTCGATGGAACGCACTACTGCAAAGGGGCTCTGTCATGGCCTCATCGATGATCGCGGGGATTCAACGATGATGCAATCGACAAAGCTCGCGACAAAGCCCTTCGGCCACGAGCTCAGGGCCGAGTGGCTCGCGACAAAGAAGAAATCCCACGACAAACCCGGAAGCGCCAGAACAGCGAGGTCCTTCCGGGATTCCCGGGTGTTGCTTCATTGGCCTATATGCGCATACACTCTCTGACCGGCCGGTTAGGTCGGGCGATGAAGCGTATCCGACCTGCCCGCAATGCTGCGCATAGCGCTGCAGGCGGGGTAAGTGTGTGGGCTAGGAGTGCGACGAAGTGCACGATTGAGCGTGAGCGTGGCGCTCTCCTTACACTTCCTCGGACACTTAAACGCACCCTTAACCGCCCCCTTACTCGGATACCCTTAACCGAACTGCTTACGCGATCCGGCCCATCTCAAGCCATCCATCAACAGAATATCCCCCGCTAATCCCGGTACCGCCGAACTTCTGAATCCTGCCAGCTTCTTCGGGAGCATGCCTTTCCCGTCTGTGGCGTATAATGAGGTGAGCTACCAACCCGACAAATGCTGGCGGGGACCGACCTGGCTGCCGGTCGCCTACCTCATGCTGCTCTTGCTCGACAAGGCTGCGTATAATGCGGAGGCCATGAAGGCTCGATTGATCCTCTATCGAGCGATCATCCGCGACGGCAATATTCGAGAATTATTCAATTCCCAAACGGGTGAGGGCCTGGGTGCCCATGAGCAGGGATGGACGGCCGCCATCTGCCTGAAGCTGAATCTGGAGATTCCATCGGAGACCCTCGCGTGCTACAATGACGTTCCGTAGCGAATGGAACTTAGATGCTTTCAACTAACCGCAGGACATGCGAACATATCATCCGCATTTATGAGCAACAGGAGAAGACTTATGAAGAATAACACTTTTACGCCAGTCTGCACCTTTGATCCTCGAGTGGTGCCGGCGTCTGTCCCGGATTCCTGGCTTTCGCTTTCCCGGGAAATTGACTATACCCCGGCCGGATTCTACCTGCGCACCTGCCACAGCGTGCGGGATGGCTCCACGTTCGGGATCGAGCTGCTGGATTCCAAGGGCAGCGTGGTCAACGCACAGCCTTCGAGTTCGCCGGCCTTGACCGTGATCCAGGGCAATGGCGCCCGCCTGGAATGCGTTTTTGGGGCGGGGGGCGCCTTGCGTCTGCGCGTGCGCGGCGGCAAGGCACGGCTGACGCTGCCGCATCTCAAGAGCTACAGCCCGGTGATCTTCGCGCACAACGCTGACCGCATCCAAGTCTCGCTGACCTGGGTCAAAAGTCAGTTCGCCGTCACGCGCCTGGCCGGCCGCATGACGCTCGATGCGCCGTGGCAGGGCGACCGGGTTGAGCGCGGCGTGATCGAACTGGCTCCGCGCAAGGGTGAGTGGGCGGAACTGGCCATTGAGGCCATGCAGTCCACCTGGCCGGCGACCTCGCACAGCGAGCCTTTTGACGACGTGGTGGCGCGGCGCGGGGCTGAATTCGCCGCTTTTCTAAAACCATTTCCGGCCGCCTTGTCGGGTCACGAGGAGACGCGGACGCTGGCCGGTTACATTCTGTGGAGCTGCCTGGCGCCGCCGCGCGGAATCGTAACGCGGCAGGTGATGTTGATGTCCAAGCATGGCATGAACCGGGTCTGGAGCTGGGATCATTGCTTCAACGCCCTCGCTTTGGCCGGCTGCCATCCGGACCTGGCCTGGGATCAATTCATGGCGTTTGCGGACCATCAAGACGCCAACGGCTGTTTCCCGGACAGCTACAACCCCATGAGCTATGGCTGGGAGTTCGTCAAGCCGCCTGTTCACGGCTGGACGCTGGCGCGGATGATCGAGTGGGCCGACCCCGGAACGGCCCGCTTGCGCGAAGCCTACGAGATGCTTGTCCGCTGGACGCGCTGGTGGCTCAACGCGCGCGACTCGGATGGCGACGGGTTGCCGGAAATTCATCACGGCAACGACACGGGCGCGGACAACAGCACCATCATGAACCTCGGCATGCCGCTGGCCACGCCCGACATCGCCGCCTATCTGGTGCTGCAGCTCGATGCGCTGGCGCAAGTCGCGCAGCGGATTGGCCGTCCCGCGGACGCCACGCTCTGGCGCGAGGAGTCGGCACGCCTGCTGAAGCGGCATCTGGCCCTGCAATGGCGCGCGGGCGAACCCCGCGCGATCCGACCGGGACAGGGCGCCCTTCCGCAGCCCGGCGATGCCTTGCAACCCTGGATGACGGTGGTGCTCGGCGACCGCCTGCCGGCGGCAAAGCAGAAGGCATGCGTCAAGGCCATCTCCCGCTTTCGCTGCGTCGCGGGTTTGGCCACGGAAACCCTGAAAAGCCCGCTTCACGAGCGCGATGGCTACTGGCGCGGCCCGGTCTGGGCGCCCTACACCCTGCTGGCCTGCGACGGCCTGCGGCGGATGGGGCAAGCGAGAATGGCGTCGCAAATCGCCGCTGATTTTATCGGTAACTGCCGCGTCGCCGGCTTCGCCGAGAATTTTGCCGCCGACAATGGCGACCCGCTTCGCGATCGCGCCTACTCATGGACGGCGAGCGCTTATTTTGTACTGATGCAACATATCAGGGAAGGGAACGACCAGAAGAAATCGTAATCCGTAATCGTCGCCCGTCCTCTTCCATCGAAAGAGGGAAGATGGGTTGACGATGGCGGGCGACGAGAGCGGATAACGAGTAGAGTTCGTCTTAATCGTCCACCGCTATCGCGCGCCAGGCCGTAGCCCGCAGGGCGAAGGCTGGTCGCCCGCTATCGTCCACCGGAAGAAAACGAGGAAGCGCGTGTTTTACGAATTGGATGACGGAAGTTCGGTTGACGATTACGGCGACGACCACGGATCACGAGTGGAACATGTCGCCCCGTACACCGTTGTCGTCGCCGTAGTCGTACACCGAAAAAGAAGCTGATGTTTTCGAAAAAGAGGAGCTAAATGAACCGACGTGACTTCATGCGATTAGCTGGACTGGGTGTGCTGGCGGCCGGGATGCCGGAACTGGGTTGGACCGCGGGCGAGCCGGAAACAAAAGGCGTTCCGGGAAATGCGGCCAGGCCCAATATTCTCTTTATCCTGGCCGACGATCTGGGAATCTGGGATGTCGGCTTCACGGGGGTCCTGGGAATACAGAAGACCCCGAATGACGTTTCGCGGATGACGCCGAACCTGGACCAACTGGCCAAATCCGGCGCCGTGTTCGAGTCGTTCTACGTCATGCCGGTGTGTTCGCCAACACGCGCGTGCCTGATGACCGGCCGCTACGCCGCGCACACCGGTGTCTATGGAGTGGTTCCCTCCCCGGGCTCGAAGTGGGGATTGCCGCTTGAAGAACGGACCCTGGCGCAGGCGTTGAAGGAGGCCGGATATGAAACGGCCATCAGCGGGAAGTGGCATCTTGGCGCGTTCGAGCCCGCCTATCTGCCCACCCAGCGCGGTTTTGATCACCAGTACGGATTGCATGGCGGCTCAGTCGGCTACTACACGCTGACCGATTCAGGCAGACCAGATGAACCGCTCGAGTGGTGGCGGGATGACAAACCCTGCGACGCCAAGGGGTATTGCACCTATCTGCTGGCTGACGAAATGTGCCGCGTGATCCGGGAAAGCAAGCCCGGAAAACCGCTGTTCATGTATCTGCCATTCAACGCGCCCCATATGAATATTTCACCTCCGCCTGAAAAACTCCCCGGCAGCAGTGACAAATATTCCCAGGTCGTGGGAGCGATCGACAAGGCTGTCGGCCAGGTGGTTGCGGCGCTCAAGGAGAAGGGGCTGCTCGACAACACGCTCATCGTCTTCTCGACCGACAATGGCGGGGCATGGTCCCAGATTAAGGTCAAAGGGCGCAAGCAGCATCCTTTGCGGGGGCACAAGTCGGTGGTGTATGAGGGCGGGGTGCGCTCCTGCGCCTTCGCGTGCTGGCCCGGCAAAATACCCGCGGGGACGATCATCAAAGAGCCCGTTCACATAATTGATTGGTATCCGACATTTGTCAAACTGGCGGGCGGATCGCTGGATCAGAAACTGCCCCTCGACGGCAAGGATATCTGGCCGGTCATCACGCAGGGCGCAAAGTCGCCGCATGAAGCCATTCTGCTGGATTTCGGCGGCACCCGTGCCATTCGCATGGGGGACTGGAAGTTGTTGAAGCCTGTCAATGCTCAGAAAAAGCCGCTCGAGTCCGGCGAGGAGTTTGAACTGTACAACCTGGCGACGGATATCGGCGAGGAGAAGAACCTGGCCAAGGAGAACCCGGATAAAGTGCGGGAGCTGAACGCCAAATTGGAAGCGCTTGTGAAGGACGAGGTTAAGCCGGCCGAGGTTACCATCGAACGCCAGAGGGCGGAAGCCAAGCGTCAGGACGAAAAGAAGAATAAAGGGAAGTAAGAAACCGGCAAAACCCGGCAGAAGAGGGAATCGGCAAACAATGATTATGTTTGCAAACGAAAAGGAGATTAAATGAACCGACGTGACTTTATGCGACTGGCCGGACTGGGTGTACTGGCGGCCGGGATGCCACAACATGGCTGGGCCGGCGAACCGGAATCTGGTCTTGCCGCAAAGCCTTCGAAAAGGCCCAACATCCTTTTCATCATGACCGACCAGCAACATGCCGGCATGATGAGCTGTGCGGGAAACCCCTGGCTGAAGACCCCTGCGATGGACAGCCTGGCGGCAAACGGGATGCGATTCGAGCGCGCCTATTGCGCCAACCCGGTTTGCCAGCCGTCGCGGTTCAGCATGCTGACCGGGTTTACGCCCAGCCGGGTCCGCTTGGAATCCAACAAAGAAGGATTTCGTATGCCGCCCGAGACCGTAACGAACGGGATGGGAAATGTCTTCCGCAGGGCCGGATACCGAGCCCTTTACATCGGCAAATACCACGTCACGGCGAGTCACGAAAGTATGGGATTCGAAAAACTTGTCGGCGACAAGCAGCTCAAGGGGCAATCGCCTGTCGTGCAGTTTCTGCGCCAACCGCAGGATAAGCCGTTCCTGCTGGTGGTATCCTTCGAGAATCCTCACGATATTTGCTTTATGGCCATTAACGCTCACAAACAGCGCGACCGCACGACGATCAATTACGGCCACGGAGCGCTCGGCAAGTCCATGCAGTTGCCGCCCGGGGTGACGCGGGAAGAGTTCTTCGCCAAGATCTGCCCGCCTTTGCCGGCGAATTACGAGATCCCTGAGGGCGAACCAAGTGCGCTGAAGCGAATGCCACATGGGTGTACGCAGTACGTACGAGAGCACTGGACAGACGAGCAATGGCGCATGCACCGATGGTCCTATGCCCGGCTTACTGAATCGGTGGATGCGGAGATCGGCCAGGTGCTGACCGCGTTGCGGGAATCCGGATTGGAAGAGAATACCCTGGTTATCTTCACCAGCGATCATGGCGATATGGACGCCTCCCACCGACTGGAACACAAATCTGTCTTGTACGAGGAATCCACTCGGGTGCCCTTTCTCGTCAGTTGGAAGGGTGTCACCAAGCTGGGCGGAGTGGACCGCACGCATCTTGTTTCGACGGGGTTGGACCTGATTCCCACGATGTGTGACTTTGCCGGAATCACGGCGCCCACAGAGTTGAAGGGGCGCAGTGTGCGCCCATTGGCGGAAGGAAAAGAGACTGCCTCCTGGCGGGAGACGCTGGTGACGGAGAGCGAGGGCGCACGCATGCTTCGCAGCGCGCGGTACAAGTATATCCGCTACAGCGGGGGGGATGAACAGTTGATGGACCTGGAAACCGACCCCGGCGAGATGCATAACCTCGCAACGGATCCTAAATCCGTGTCGGTTCTCGAGGAACACCGCCGACTGTTGAAGGAGTGGTATCCGCAAAACGGGGAGACTTGGTCGCCAAAGTGAGCGAAGCATTGGATGCGCGGAAAGATGAAAGCTCGGTTGACGATAGCGGGCGACCAGCCTTCGCGCTTCGCGCTACGGCTTGGCACGCGAGAACGGATAACGAGTATATCGCGTCCCAATCGTCCACCGCTCTCGTCGCCCGCTATCGTCAACCGAAAGACAATGATGTTTGCAAACCAAGTAGAGGATCTGGATATGGAGACGAAGGCGAGATATGTCCTCCAGGTTGGCCGGAGTCCCTGACACCTGACACCTGAAACCACCCCTATCCACAGCCGTTCGCCTACGACAATGCCGAAATAGACTCGCCAGAAAAAGCACACGCATGAAACCGAATGTCGTCTTCATCTACGCGGATGATCTGGGGCGTGGCATGCTGAGCTGCTACAGCCAGCGCCATTATCGCACGCCGAACATAGACCGCCTGGCCGCCGAAGGGATGCGGTGTACGCGCGCCTACGGCTGCGCCTTGTGCGCGCCGGCGCGCGCCGCCCTCCTGACCGGGGTCCACGATGCGCATGCCGGCCGATGGACCTTCACCCGGTCGGGCCTTTACAACGAGTATCTGGCCGGACGCCAGACGCAGGCGCAAATCGAGGAACTGCTCTGCAACACCGGCATCCGTCCGCGCGAGGGCGATCTTTTTCTTGCCGAAATCGCCCGCAAGGCAGGCCTGATCACCGGGCAGATCGGCAAACTCGAATGGGGCTTTGCCACCTGCGACCGCGAAATCCGCCGTCACGGCTGGGATTACCACTACGGCTACTGCGACCACATCGTCTACTCCAGCCACTACGGCCCCTCGCTGGTGACCCGGGACGGCTGGAAACTGCGCACCTTCGTGCGGCGGAACCGCATTCTGGACTTCGGCACCTTCGGCGCGTCACTCGACGAACTGCGCGAGGCCTTCACCCTGCAACTCTACCGGCTTACGGACGACTACCGGGAAGAACGCGACCTCGCTGCCGTGAATCCCGAAAAGCTAACAGAATTGCGCGGCAAACTCCTGCAAGCCTGCGATGGAAATCTAGCCAACGGCACGCCGGAGGCTCACTTTGCCTTCTACCCCATGATGAAGATGTGAGAGGATTGCGCGAAAGTTCAATGAGGCATGAAAAAGGGGATCGGTTAACGAGAACATGAGTCAACCGGAGGAACCCTGGCCATGAATAGTGAACAGGCATTGGCCGTTTTCGAGAACTACAAGATCCGCCGCGTCTACGCCGAGGCGTCGGAGACCTGGTACTTCTCCGTGGTGGACATCGTCGCCGCGCTGATCCAACAACCGAACTATCAAGCCGCCCGGAACTACTGGAAAGTCTTGAAGAACCGGTTGAGCAAGGAAGGCAGCGAGTCGGTTACAAAATGTAACCGACTGAAACTGCCGGCCGCCGACAGGCGCGGGCAAGAAACTCGGGAAGGGGTGAGAGAAATGGTGCCCACGAAAGACGCCAAGTCAGCCGCCCTCCGCCGCCTTCAGAAGGAAACCGACGCCGACCTGACCGCCTTCACGCCCGCCGTACTGGCTGACAACCGACCCCGGCGAGACGCGGAATCTCGCGGCGAATCCCGAATTCGCGGACGAACTGCGCCGTCATCGTCAATTGCTGAAGGAATGGCAGACCGCGACGAAGGACACCCTATTGCGAGGGGATGAGGAGACCGTATGACTGAGCCGGGCGGAAGAAACAAGTATTCGACCGAGTTAAGCGTAAACGGTGGCGAATTGCCCGACCTCTTTGCGCTTCCCGGCGGCGGCCGGGTGCGAAATCGCGCAGAATGGTCGGCGCGCGCGGATGCCTGGCGCGATTTGATCATGGATATGGAATATGGCGGGATGCCGCCGCCGCCAGAGGCGATCGAAGTGGAAACACTGGCGCACTCTGCCATACGCCGCTGGCCGGACACGCCTCATCTCTGGACCTACCGCATCACCTGCCACGGCGGCAAACGCGACTTTTCCTTCTGCGTCCGAATAGTCTTTCCGAACACAGTCGAACCGTCCCCGGCCATTGTGAACGGCGATGGATGCTGGGCGTATATCTCGGAGGATGTCTGCCGCCGCGTGCTGGGCAGCGGGTGCGCCCTGATCACTTTCAACCGGACGGAAATGGCTGAAGATCTGGGATACTGCGGGGTCCCGGATCCGACCCAAAGAAAAGGGGGACTCTACGACGTCTATCCCGGCCGGACCTTCGGCGCGCTGGCGGCCTGGGCCTGGGGTTATCACCGGGTCGTGGATCTACTTCACCAGTTGCCGTTCATTGATAAAACCCGCATCGCCGTAAGCGGACACTCGCGCGGCGGCAAGACCGTGCTTCTCGCAGCCGCGACGGACAGCCGGATCACGCTCGTCAACGACAACGCCTCAGGTGCGGGCGGCAGCGCCGCCTGCCGCTATGTCGGCCATGGCGGAGAAACGCTCAACATACTCAACGTCTTCCCCTCCTGGTTTGGCCCGGGACTGCGACCGTATCTCGGAAGGGAAGGCGAGATTCCGTTCGACCAGCACGGTTTGCTCGCCGCGATTGCGCCGCGCCCCCTTCTGTCGACCTATGCCCTGGACGATCGCTGGTCGAATCCGGAAGGGATGGTGCAGTGCGCCTGGGCGGCGGGCGAGGTGTATCGTTTTCTGGGTAGCCCGGACCAGCTCGCCTTTCATCTGCGGCCGGGCACTCACACCCACGGCACGGAAGACTGGGACGTTTTGCTGGATTTCATCGGCTGGAAATGGCGCGGCGCGCAACCAAGCGCGCCCTACAACAAACATCCCTACACGCACTTGCGGCCGGCCTTTGCGTGGAAAGCGCCGGAGGGGAATCCATGAGACTGATTTTGCGGCTCCGGCTGTAACTGGATTGTGCGCGATGAGCAGGACCCCGCAACCGAACATCGTCTTCGTCTTCGCCGACGAGTGGCCGGCGTTCGCCACCGGCTACAACGGCGATCCGAACTGCGAAACGCCGGTCCTGGACCGGCTGGCCGCGGAGAGCGTCAACGTGACGCATGCCGTTTCCGGTTGTCCGGTATGCTGCCCTTACCGCGCCAGTCTGATGACCGGGCAGTATCCACTGACCCACGGCGTCTACATCAATGACGTGGAACTGAATCCGGCCTGTGTGTCCATTGCCCGGGCCTTCGGGCAAGGCGGTTACCGCACCGCCTACATCGGCAAATGGCACCTGTACGGCAGTCCCGACGGCAACTACGGACGCCGGTCCGCCGTGGTGCCGCGCGAATACCAGTTGGGGTTCGACTACTGGAAAGGGTTCGAGTGCACGCACGACTACAACGATTCGCACTACTTCTTCAATGACGATCCGACGCCGCGCAAGTGGGAGGGTTACGACGAGCTGGCCCAGAGCCGGGATGCGGCCCAATACATCCGGGACCATGCGAACGGCGAGAAGCCGTTCATGCTGATGCTGTCGTGGGGGCCGCCGCATTTCCCGCTGCATACGGCGCCGGAGGAGTACCGCAAGCGCTACGAAGGCCGGGAAATACGCTTGCGGCCCAACGTACCTCCCGCCCTGCGCGAAACGGCGGCAGATGAGCTGCGCGGCTGCTATTCGCATATCGCGGCGCTCGACGACAGTCTTGATATCGTTCTGGATGCCGTTCGGTCCGCGGGGATTGAGAAGGACACGATCGTCGTATTCACCTCGGATCACGGCGACATGTTCCGGAGTCAGGGCGTGCAGACCAAGCAGTACCCCTGGGACGAGTCCGTCCGGGTCCCGTTCCTGCTGCGCTGGCCCGGACTGGCTCAGTCGGCGGGCCGCAAGCTGGCCGTGCCGCTCGACGCCCCGGACATCATGCCGACCCTGCTCGGCCTCTGCGGACTGCCCGTCCCCGAGCCCGTGGAAGGGCGCGACTGGTCGCCGTTCTTCCGGGGAGAGGCGCAACCGACGGGCGAGGAGGCCGCGTTGCTCACCATGCCGGCCGAGTTCACCTGGCTCCGGACGTACGGCATGAAAGCCTACCGGGGACTGTTTACTGACCGCTATACCTATGTGCGCAACACCGATGGGCCGTGGTTGCTCTATGACCGCGAGGCCGATCCCTGGCAGATGCGTAACTTGGTCGGTGATCCCGAACACGCGGCCGTACGAGCGCGTATCGAGGCGGACATGCAGCAGCGCCTGGACAAGCTCGGAGACAGATTTTTGGCCGGTCGCGACTATCTCGAGCGCGATGGACTTTCCCATTATGGTGAGGCAAACTATAAATTTCGAGAGCCATGGGTGGATCCGTGGCGAAGGTAAAGATCATGAACACGATGGATGGGGCTTCGTTCGCCTGTGATATTTGGTGACGCCACTTGCAGGGCACGGTAGCATTCACCGCCATGAAAGAACTTCTGGCGCTTCTATTGATGTCGCTATCGCTGATATCGGCGACGGCGGCGCAACCGGTTGACGGCTACCGCGGGATTTGGTTCACGCTGAACCAGTTTTCAAAGCACGGCGACAAATACTCCGGCGGACTTGGCACCTACACCGCCAATCACATCCCGCTGGCCGTGTACGCGCCGCAGGTGGACAAAACGTTTTTCACCTATGGCGGCACGACCACCAAAGACGAGCGCCACCTGTTGACTATGGCGTCGTATTACGATCACAAAACCGGCCTGGTGCCGCGCCCGGTGATCGTCCACGACAAAGAGGGCGTGGACGACCCGCACGACAACGGCAGCCTCAACATTGACGCCCAGGGTTACATCTGGGTCTTCGTCAGCGGTCGCGCCAAGAGACGGCCCGGATTCAAATACCGCAGCAAGGAACCGTACAGCATCGCGGCCTTTGAACGCGTGACGCAGGAAGAGATGACCTACCCGCAGGCGTGGTTCCTGCCGGGACAAGGCTGGTTCCACCTGTTCACCAAGTACACCAATGGCCGTGAGCTCTATTGGGAAACCAGCGGCGATGGAAAAACATGGAGCGCCGACCACCAACTGGCCGGGCTTGGCGGGCATTACCAGGTCAGTGGCGTCTACGCCGGCAGAAAAATCGCCAGCTTCTTCAATTATCATCCCGGCGGCGACGTGGACAAACGCACCAATCTCTACTACCTCCAGACCGAGGACTTCGGCAAAACGTGGACGACCGTCAGCGGCCAGTCGCTCACGTTGCCGTTGCGCGACGTAAAAAAACCCGCGCTCGTCATTGATTACCAGGCGCAAGGCAAGTTGATGTACACCTGCGACCTCAACTTTGACGCCACCGGCGCGCCAGTACTCCTCTACGTCACCAGCCACGGTGCCACGCCCGGACCGGAAAACAATCCACGCGAGTTTTGTGTCACGCGCTGGGACGGCCACGCCTGGCAGACCAGCAGCGTCACCAACACCGACCACAATTACGACATGGGCAGCCTCTGGATCACCAACGACGAGTGGAAAATCATCGCCCCCACCCTCCCCGGCCCGCAACCTTGGGGTGGCGGCGGGGAGATGTGCCTCTTGACGAGCACCAACCGCGGCGCGACCTGGATGAAGAAACAAATCACCCGCGACAGCCCGCGCAATCACAACTACGCCCGCCGCCCGCTCAATGCCCGCGATCCATTCTTCGCCTTCTGGGCCGACGGCAACCCGGACAAGTTTTCCGAATCGCATCTTTACTTCGCCGATTCGACCGGCGAACACGTCTGGCAACTGCCTTACGACATGCCGGGCGATACAGCCAAACCTGAACTGCTAAGGGAACAACCATGAGGGACACAGGCACATGGCAACAGGCTTTTGCCGATGACGGCAGCGGCGACTGGCGGGAGAAGTGGTTCCTGGACGGCGACACGGCCACGGTCGAGGCGCACGCCCGCCTGGTCGCCGAGGCGACGGAGAACCTGCGCGCGTTCATCGCCGGCGAGCGACGCAACCGCGTGGACTGACGTTCGTTTGTAACGGCGTTTCCTGTTGACTCTTGAAGCGTTACCGTCTAGCTTATACAACGTTATGAAAAGACAACCTCAGATCCCTGGCTCCGCCTCAAGCCTCCTGCCGTTGCTGGGGGAACGCATCAAGCTGGCCCGGCTGCGCCGCCGCTTGCGGGCGGAGTCGGTTGCGGAACGGGCGGGAATCAGCCGATCGACGGTCTGGCAGATTGAGAAGGGGAATCCGCGCGTGGCGATGGGCGCTTATTTTCTGGTCCTGTTCGTGCTGGGCCTTGAGCAGGACTTGTTGCTTGTTGCCAAAGATGATGTGTTGGGACGGAAGTTGCAGGATGCCGACCTTCCGATGCGCAGCCGGGCGCCACGTGCGAGAA
>Ga0194113_10000297_pt1 | contig 62671 bp, 42 predicted proteins | sample TA2MahC200mmetaG_FD_146193 | JGI IMG/M metagenome (GOLD analysis project Ga0194113, IMG submission 146193) | Freshwater microbial communities from Lake Tanganyika, Tanzania - TA2015017 Mahale Deep Cast 200m | ecosystem: Environmental > Aquatic > Freshwater > Lake | place: Tanzania: Lake...
AGCCTTTGTGACAGCGATGTTTAATGTTCTAGTGGGGTTATTTCACCAAATCCACCCTCAAGCTGATGTCTTAAAGATAAGCATTGCCGAATTTGCTCTCTAAAACTAGCACCAAAGGTTATATAAGCTTGAAGTAAAAGGAGATGATTGATATAAAAATAGATAGATGTAGTCTAAGACATCATATGCAATCAATGCACTCAATTTACGGAATGCCAAATTGTTCAGAGTCCTTTTGGTCTGGACCGCTAGATAATGTTGGGTTAGGAGAGATAACTGGATATATTCGTAATTTCGGACAATTAAAAGGGATCACTAATAATCCGCTAATTAATGATAGTCAGTTGCTAAGAATATGTAAATGTCTTAGAAGTTGTCGTACACTAGATTGGCTTTTATGTTTTACTGGCAAGCGTTACCGTGACCATAGTACGCATATGTGGGATGTCGCTACGCTAGGCTGGGATTTGCTACATGTGTATTTTAAATATGGCGTAAATCTACATACACACGAACTGATGTGGTGGTTCGCGGCCAAAAGTATGAGAAACATTGAAGCTCGTTTTTCTAACCATTTTCAAACCGCTAAGCCTCCGATAGCAATGGCATGGTGGCTAGCAGCTCTTCTTCACGACCATGCATATCCACTTGCACATTTCATGCAAAGTACCAATAAATTAATCAAGTTATTGTCTAATAATCAAGAAGTTCTCGAACAAAGTTTACCTTCTGTAAGAGCCCTTCTCGAATGTTTTAGTGGTTTATTTTATGATAATATCAAATCTCTCTTAAATCATCAACCACTACAAGAATTTGAATCTCATATTAGAGAATTCCTATGCGAAATGCTTGTCAGCAGATGGAGAGTTATTGCTGAAGAAGATATTCCAACAGATGAACGGTTATACGACCATGGACTCTGGGCCGCCGCGAATCTTGCTGGATTGCTGGGAAGCATAAATGTCAATGAAACTATGCAAATGTATTTGAAACCTGTCCTCAAAGCAATAATATTACATTCTAGCGATAAAGAAATAGATATACAAAAAGATCCACTAGCATGGCTTCTTACCTTATGTGATGAAGTTCAGGAATGGAATAGATTTACCATATTCGATACTGGTGCTATACCTGAAATGGAGTATATTGAAATGGAGGGAATAACTAAAAATCAAGATATGAGATTTTTCGAAGAGGAACTTAAATTTACATTCTTCCCTCCCAAGCAAGAGACTCTTACAGGGTGGGAAATCAATAAATTTATTGCATCAAAGCTCAAAAATTTTAAACGTTTACGAGTACCTAAAAATTTTCATCCTAAGTATATTATTTTTGAGGTGAAAGATCGTATTGGATATAAAATCGATATGTGTTGCGGTAATTGTACCCTCCTATACAAAAGTATCCCTTAATTATGCCCTTAATTATGACCAACCCCTCACCTAGCCTTTCGCACGGTAGCAGGAGAGAAAGTGGGAAATTTTTGCCAATCGAAAGGAAAAGCCGCCTGTAGACAAGAAATCGGACGAAATGGAAGATTCTCTCCTGCACCTTACTTTCCTTTCTGCTTTAAATGGAGGCAAAAGTGCGTCAATGTTTAATTTTCCTACAATAATCTCCGTTAAGTCAGCGCTATTCCTTCTATACAACGCATATAACGACAATGACTTATAACTATATATTACAACCATATGTGTATACTTATGTTGAATAAAAAATCTATCACCATGATTAACCCACAAGAAACCAAGTCTTATGCGAAACTGAAAGAACTTTCCCAAAATCCCTTTGACCTTACCGCTCCAAATGCTTTGTCCCCGCAAAGAATAAACACTATGAAATTGTCTGCGGTTGGATTTGACTTTTTGTATGCTACCCAGCGGATTACAAACGAAGTATTAGCGGCGCTCCAACAGTTGGCTGATGAAACTTATGCTGTAGACCAATATACAATGATGATGAGCGGCGAAATAATGAATCGCATAGAAGGTCATGAATCTGAGAATCGCCAGGTTCTACATACAGCCAGCCGCAATATCTTTGACGACTTGGCATGTCAGTACGACTGTAGGCAAGCAGACGCTGTTAAGAAAGCCAGAGCTCAACTAAAAAGATTGAAGGAATTTCTTGATGAACTTGATAGCGGAGCAATTAGAAATACTCAAGGAGAGACTTTTACTGACATGATTCAGGTTGGCATTGGCGGTTCTGATTTAGGTCCACGAGCAATTTATCTCGGTTTACAGGCTTATCGCCAAAATGGTCGTCGAGTCCATTTTATATCAAACGTTGACCCGGATGATGCTGTTCAGATTCTCAAAGAAGTTGACCTTTCCAGAACGCTTGTCAATGTCGTATCAAAATCAGGAACGACGTTAGAAACCTTAACCAATGAAAGGCTCATCGCAGATAGATTTATCCAGGCCGGGCTTGATGTCAAAAAGCACTTTATCGCTGTTACCGGAGAAGGAAGTCCGATGGACGACCTGGAAGAGTATCTTCGTTCTTTCTATATGTACGATTATATCGGCGGTCGTTACAGCGCGACATCTATGGTGGGCGGCGTTGCGCTTGGATTTGGACTTGGTTATGACAATTTTATGGAAATTTTACGCGGTGCCCGGAAAATGGATTTGAACGCTCTAAAAAGAGACATTCGTCAGAACATTGCGTTACTAACCGCGCTTATCGGTATCTGGAATCGCAATTTTCTGGGCTATGAAACATTAGCAATTTTACCTTATAGTCAAGCATTGATTCGTTTCGTCGCACATCTACAGCAACTTGACATGGAAAGCAATGGGAAACGTATAAACCGACAAGGCAAAGTTGTAGAATATGACACGGGCCCCGTCGTCTGGGGTGAACCCGGAACCAATGGCCAGCACGCTTTTTATCAGTTAATCCATCAAAGCAACACGATAATTCCAATCGAATTTATCGGTTTCCGTCAAAGTCAATATGGTGGTCATTTTGAATTCAATGGCACCACATCACAAGAAAAGCTGATTGCAAATCTCTTAGCGCAATCCAGAGCACTTGCCACAGGGCAGAAATGTTGTCACCCCAATAAATTTTTCCCAGGTAATCGCCCAAATTCTATACTTATTGCAGATAAGTTGACTCCTTTCACGATGGGAGCGCTTCTGGCATATTATGAAAACAAAGTAGCATTCCAAGGTTTCATCTGGAATATCAATTCCTTTGACCAGGAAGGTGTCCAGCTTGGGAAACTATCAGCTAATAAATTTACCGACCATTTCAGGGCAAAAGCGGCAGACGCAAACTATTCAGGCGCTGAGAAAGACCCAATCGGATGGGCAATGATGAAAAGCGCGGGCAATGAATTAAAATGAGCAAATGAGCAAATCTGCAAATGGGATTCCCCGCGTCTTTGCGACATTGTGACTTTGCGTTAAAAAAGGTTAAAATATTTTCTGAAAGATGCTTAGGTAATTTTCAAGATTAAAGTCTAAATTCTGGATGCCCGAACTTGTTCGGGAACTTTCATCCCAACAAGTTGGGACATCCATCAAAAACGCAAGTTTGTTTTTGAAAATTACCTAAGTTGGAGAAGGCAAATGAATAGAAATAACTTGCTTCGCATAATTAAATTCTTATCTTTGGTAATCCTTTTATTTTTAATTGCCTTTTTTTCTAATAGGATAGCTCCTTATAATATGGATGAATTCTGTCATTATCATCCTATTATTTCCCGTCATTACAAATACAATGTCCTTAACACATTCAGAGAAAACTGTAGAGGCTATGATTTGAATTTTTTAAACACAGGGTTAGTTTTGCCTTTAAGAGCTTATGCTTATGAAGGGAGTATTACGTCCTTGTATTATTATCCTCTATTCTTAATCTGGCGAGACCCCCGTTCAGCTCGACTTATAGGGTTGCTGTTCCTTTTAGTTCAATCGTTACTGCTTGCTCGCATTTTTAATCAGAGGTATGAATATATTTTATTGTTTTTGCTGTGTTTCTTTCCTTATTTTTTCCAGCATTTAGTGGATACCGGTCCAATCAATTTTACCACCACCAGCATATTCTTGTTATACTGGCTGATGATAAAGTGGCTTGATACTTTTAAGTTTAAGTATCCATTAATCATGGCTTTTACAGTTTTTCTGGGAATATGGGCAAAATTAACTTATTTTTGGCTCTTACCCGGAATAGGAATCTTGTTTTTGGCTTTGCTTTTAGGCAGAAAAAAACTCCCCAGTAGAAAAGACTATAAGAAAATAGGGCTTCAAGTATCAGGTTCAGCGTTTCTATTAATCGTCTTGTTAGGTCTCATTTTCTTATCCACCAGCCCTTATGATAACAGTAGTTTCCCTTATATTGATGAAATTACCAGTAGCAAATGGTTACCCATACAACAACTTTTTCAACTCAACATTATTAAAGAGCGCGGGGTTTGGAAAGCATTATTTAATCCTTTTGAAGCAACGCAAAGGATATTTGTGGTAAAAGACCCCAATTTAATAACTAAACTTTATAGCGGCTTTATTTTACTTTTTGTACCTGCTTGTCTGTTGGCGCTCAAGATAAATTGGTTTTTTAAAATTAAACCCTCGCTTATCTATTCTGCGGGTATAATAACTTTTGTTATTACATTACTTATAGAAAGAGCCTGGGCAATGCATCACACGGTTCTTTCTTTCCCCTTTTTTATTCTAAGCATCTTTTCAACGATTGAACTATTAAGAAAATACCATCCTAAGAAATTTCCGATTATGATATCAGGATTAGTTATAACCTTTGTTATTTTAAATAGTTACTTTTTTATCAATTTCCCCAAACAAAGGGTAAGAGAACATGACGATTGGTCAAAAATAAAGATTCATAAGATATTACAGGGCCGAGAGCTTGCAAAAAACTTTTTTTATGTAGCAATTGACTGGGGAATATACTATTACCAGGGTTTATATGGTCCTGATTCCCAAAGTGTATTGTATATGGAACCATTAAATAGTCAAAGTCAAATTGAAGCCCTAAACGAATTGAAAAGAAAGTATAATCGTAAACTTCTATTTATTTACCGAAATGACAGTAGTAGCTCAGACCATAGTCTAATAAGGGAATCTTTTCAACTTAAAGAATATGGAACAACTTCAAAAAATCAAATCTGGCGTATTATGTTAGAGGATAATTAGAGAATCCTGGGCATGCCATTGATAATTGAATATTGACGATTGAATATTGACTGCACGTCCCGCTTTGCGGGATTCCGAGAATCGGGACTTGACAACCTCCTGGCCCCCTTTGATAAGGGGGAAGGCAACTTGTTCAATCTTCAATCTTCATTCTTCAATCTTCAATTTCTTTGTCAATTCCATGCAATAAAACCGGGACATTCGCTGCTCTGGCATTAGCAACGAGTTGTGGAGTAAATCCGCTTTTGCTAAACAGAATGTAAGCAACATTCTGTTCATCGAAATCCCAATCGACAAAAGCTGTTTTCGCTTGCAGAGATTGAAAATCATCGACACCCATCGGCTGTGCCGTCCATTTACATTCGCCGAAAATTATCTGGCGGGTTGTCTCATTGATTCCGACGATGTCAATTTCCGCATTCTTGTTCCACCATCTGCCGATTTTTTCCAGTGGGAAAGGCAGTTGATTATGCGCAGCCCAGTTCCACATTAATTCAGCGCAACATGATTCAAACGTCAAACTGACGTACTCAGAAAAGGTCGATTGTAGCTTCTCTTGAACGTAAGCCAGGTTGTCCATTTCAAGATAATTTTGATACGGAAATACGTACCGAAACCAGAAGCGAAAAAAGTTATCCTTGATGAAATATAGTCCTTTCTTGCTCTTTGATGGGTCTTTTTCAGTGATGGGGACGCGACGTTCAAGGAGGCCCAATTCAATGAGCGTGGTGAGATATTTACCGAGGTTATTTACCTTTACGCCCAGCCGCCCGGCGATATTGCCTATCTTGTTGTAACCTTGTGCAATAACACTCAGGATGGAAAAATAGGTCGTAGATTCGATGACTTCTTCATTTAGCAGTAATCTTGGTTCATAGTACAGCAGACTGTTTTTGTTCAGAATTTGTTGAGCGATTTTGGTGAATAAATCGGCATTCGCATCAAATACCTCAATGTATTTCGGCACGCCGCCTGTGACGCTGTAAAATTCGACGCACTCCTCAAAAGAAAGGGTAGGAAAGAAATGGCGATAATCGACGAAAGACAACGGCTGTAGTTTTATCTGCCCGCTACGGCGTCCATACAACGGGCTCTGGTAACTAAGGGTGGTCTGGTACATCATGCTAACTAAAGAACCACATAGGATAAGACAGATATTTTGATTTTTCAGATGTTCATCCCATAACCGTTGAAGAATTGATGGAAACGCTTGATTGATTTTCGCCAAATACTGAAATTCATCCAGCACCAACACTAACTTTCGTTCAGAAGACCAGGAACGCAACAAATATTGAAAACAAGCATCCCAGGTGGGCAATTCGATTTGTTCCAGCAATGGGTCGAGCAACAAATGTCCTAATGCTTCCTGAAATCGTTTGATTTGTTCAGATTCCAATTGTTGGTCAGCAAGAAAATATAGCTTCGGTTTATTTCGGACAAATTCCTGAATAAGCGTCGTTTTTCCCACGCGCCGCCGACCATAAATAACTATCAAATTAGCGTGTGGCTTGCTGTATTCGGATTCTAAATAACTCAGTTCGTTAATTCGGTCAATAAACATTCAATCCCTCCTTTTTCCGCATTATTTTTCGGAATGAGATTATAATAATTTTGTTCCGAAGAAGCAAGGAAAACTTTTCCGTTCGTATTTTGGAGTTGACTTAATTATAATATCTGGTATAATTAATCAAAGAACCATTGTTATAAATTAAAGGTGATAGACATGAATAGAGCATTAGCACATATCGAGAGAATTAGAAATGTAGAACCGATAGAAGGCGCAGATAAAATAGAGAAAGCAACTATACTCGGCTGGGAAGTTGTTATTAAGAAAGACGAATTCAAAATCGGTGACCTTGTGGTTTATATAGAAATAGATAGTATTCTGCCCGAGAGAGAGGAATTTGAGTTCCTGAGAGAAAAGAAGTTCAGGATACGCACCGTGCGAATGAGAGGGCAAATTAGTCAGGGTATTGCCTTCCCTCTCAGTATTCTGCCTGACGGTATACAAATAGAGGAAGGCTTAGATGTCACAGAGGCGCTTAACATACAAAAGTACGAACCACCTATCCCTGCACAGTTAAGTGGTATAGTCAAAGGCAGATTTCCTTCGTTCATTCCTAAAACAGATGAGACAAGAATACAGAGCGTCCCTGATGTGTTAGTGCGACATAAAGGGAAGATGTTCTACATCAGCGAGAAACTTGATGGATCTTCGGCTACTTACTACCTGAGAGATAGTGAATTCGGTGTCTGCTCACGTAACCTTGAACTTAAAGAGACTGACCAGAATACATTCTGGGTAATTGCACGGAAGAATGATATAGAAAATAAGTTAAGAGCTTATGGCAGGGATGTAGCTGTTCAAGGCGAGGTAATAGGGCCGGGTATTCAAAAGAATAGATACAAGTTAAAACAGCCATCGCTCTTCATATTCAGCGTATTCGATATTGATAACTACAAGTATGCTGACTTCAAAGAGTTCACTGAGTTCGCTTTAAAATATGGGTTTGATACTGTGCCTATATTAAACACTGAGTATGTCCTAAATAACACCGTCGAGGAATTAGTAGAACTATCTAAGGGAATGAGTAAACTTAACGAGGAGATACAGAGGGAAGGTATTGTAATGAGAACGCTGATAGAATGTCAGGACGAGGAACTGGGAAGGCTGTCATTTAAAGTAGTGAACCCTGAGTATCTTTTAATGTATGAGTAAAGGATTGTTGATTGTCGATATTTTTGTTTTTTTGACAGTCGATTGTCAAAAAAACAAGACATTGTTGATTGATGATTAAGGTAGCTTATCAATCAACAATCATCAATTCATAAGGAAAGGATGGAAAGGGGGGAAAGATAACATTCTTACCTTCCTTCCTTTCCTTCCTTTCCTTCCTTTCCCCTTCATAAATAGCGTTAATATCGTTCAAGATACGGTTCTAAGAACTTCTTCGATGCTTCCGTGACCTCCCAGGCATCAGGCCAGAAGCAGAGGTCAATTGTCCACCAATCGCCATTATAGCCGGCGTCTTCGACAATAGCGGGAATCACTTCACCGAAATTGATTTTTCCGTTTGGGCCATCAAAAGGATAATGGACACTGGTTTCACCGCCATGTAGCGTTCCATCGGAATTAATTAGGTGAAGATGGCCGATTTTTCCTTTCAACATCCTTGCGAATTCGACAACGCCGCCTTTCAGCGTTTCTTTCGGTGCCGGTTGTCGCGCCGACATGACCGCGCAGGTATACGCGTGAGAAGTGTCAAACATCACTTTGAAGTTCGGATGGCCGACATCCTCGACCATTTGTACGATTTCACTGGGCTTGTTGAACATGAACCCTGGCTCAAATTCCCAAACCATTCTCACGCCGTTTTTCTCAGCAACTTGTGCACATCGTTTCCAGACGCTTGCGATTCGATTCCACGCCGTCTTTCGGTCAACGCCTTCGACGCCTTTTTCCGGGTCAGCGGCTGTATCCACGCGTATTGCAGGGGCGCCAAGGTCTAAACAGAGTTGCAGATTCTTCTTGAAGAGCTTGAAGTAGAAGTCATCCTTCTGGCCTGCGTCCGTCGCCGGTCCAGGAGTCGCCCAGAAATCCGCCGCGAGACCGGAGATGCCAAGATTATTGACTTTTATCAAGTTTTTAATCTTCTCCCGGTCGCTTTTCATCGGATAATCTTCCGGATGAATGTGAGGTTTGAACGCGCCGATTTCTACACCGTCGAAGTCCAACTCGCCTAATCGTCTTACTACCGTATCGAATGGTATTGGATTGTCAGTATAAGGGCCAAACGCATAAGCCCAACTGCCGATTGAAAGTTTCTTTGCCATTATCAAATTCCTCCTTTATCTCTTTCAGAAACCAGGTTTTTTAGAAAAACTTGGTCTCTGATATTATGACTTTGGTAAATTGGCTCGTAGCCCAAGATTCTATCTTGGTTTGAGCGAATGGGACTTATTTCTGGCCAACCTAGAAAGTTGGGCTACGGTTAGATCAGGTTTTAATTTACCAAAGTCAAGATATGGTACTTAGATTATAATAGCATCTTTGAGTTAAAATGTCAACAGTTTGTTGAAACCTACCATAAGCCGAAGGCGTTGGTGAGCCTTGCGAACACTATCATTTGAGCCAAAATTTTGTTCCCTTTTTTGAGCGATTGGGGTATAATAACTCAAGTTGCTATTGGTCAATTTTTTAAATTCGTATAGGGTTACGAAGTATAATTGCCTTTTGATTGATGATTGATGATTGATGATTGTCGATTGAGAAACTTTTCAATCAACAATCCTATGATTGATGATTGACGATTGTATAAGTTTTCAATCATCAATCGACAATCGACAATCGACAATCCAAAAGGAGGGGATATTCTATGAACTTAGAGTCATTCAGCGTGCTTGTCAAACCAGCTTCGGCTGATTGTAACCTCTCATGCGCATACTGTTTCTATCGTCCTAAGAGTGCGCTATATCCAGAGACATCGCGGCATCGAATGAGCGATGAGGTATTGGCTAAAATGATTTCTGATTATATGTCGCTTGTCAGTAGGCATGTTTCATTTGGCTGGCAAGGAGGCGAGCCGCTTTTGATGGGACTGGATTTTTTCAAAAAAGTCGTATATTATCAGCAGTTGTACGGTAGGCCTGGTCAGATAGTCGCAAACGGTTTTCAGACCAATGCAACTCTTATTGATGATGATTGGGCACGATTATTTAAAAATTATAATTTTTTGGTGGGCGTCAGCCTTGATGGCCCAGCGGATATTCACGATTATTATCGCCTCAACAGCGCGGGTCAGCCGAGTTATGATAGAGTTATGAAATCGATTGACACTTTGAAACGGCATAGAGTGGAATTTAACATTCTGACATTGGTAAATAATCGAAATGTCTCACAGGCTAAGGAATTGTATGATTTTTTCGTGGGGCGAGGGATGCGGTATCTTCAATTCATCCCTTGCATCGAACAGGGCCCAATTACGAAACAGAAAGGCCACGAAAGTTTAGCTGCCGATTTTTCCATTACTCCCGAACAATATGGCAAATTTCTATGCGATTTATTTGACGCCTGGATGGGAGATGGCATGCCATCAACCTATATCCGCCTATTCGATGCGCTATTGATGTATTACGCGGGTGTGGGACAATCCCTCTGCCAGTTTCAAGAAAAATGTGGAAGTTACGTCGTGGTGGAATACAACGGCGATATATACGCCTGCGATTTCTTCGTAGAGCCAGAATGGTTTTTAGGCAATTTGATGGCGACGTCGCTTGAACAAATCATCCGTAGCGGTAAATATGCCGAATTTAGCAACAATAAATCTCGGCATACACAGATATGCCAGGAATGTTGTTGGCTATCAGTCTGCCACGGCGGCTGCCCAAAGCATAGAACAGTTCTCGGAAACGACGTCGAATATCCAAGCTATTTCTGCCCAGCATACAAAACTTTCTTTGAATATAGCCATCAACGTTTCATCGACTTGAGCCGGAGAGTTCTCGAAAAACAACGAAACAACTCTATCAAATCAAAGGAAACTTCGGAAAGTCGAAAAAAAGTTGGGCGAAATGACCCATGTCCTTGCGGTAGCGGAAAGAAATACAAGCGCTGTTGCATGGGTCGTGAAACGTGATGTGTGAAACGTGAAGAAGGTTCCTTTAACTTGCTTAACGGACAACCCCCTGCCCCCTGCCCCCTTTATTAAGGGGGATTGACATGAATCAATATCTTGCTTGCTTGCTTTGCCGCTTTGATGGCTTGTGCAACATCCGAAAGTGGATAGATGTTCTCAATCAATGACGCAACAGAAATTTTACTCGCCTGCAATAAGTCAATAGCTTTTTCATACGGCCCGCAACGGGAGCCATGGATGCGGATTTCATCTACGACTAACTTGGTGATATTGACGCCGTCGGCGGGAATGCCACAAGTTGTTTTCAAGGCTATTGTTCCGCGTGGACGAACCAGATTGATGGCTGTATCGATTCCCTTATGCGAACCAGTTGCTTCGACAACGACATCGGCGCTTAAGCCATCGGTCATCATTTTGACTTGTTGAATAATATCATTCTTCGATGCGTCTATCGTTTCTGCAACGCCGTATTTTAAAGCTCTTTGCAGTTTGTTTTTACTTCGCGAAACGGCGATTGTTCTGGCGCCCATGAGACTTGCCACAGCGCATACCAGTATCCCCAACCGCCCTACTCCGAGCACTACGACTGTATCCCCGTCTTTAATTTCTGTAAGCTCGAACGTTTGAATAGCAGCGGCAAGCGGTTCAACGAAGACACCTTCTTGCAAGGAGATATTTTCCGGAAGTTCATGGACACTGCCTATTGGAACTTTGACAAGTTGAACGAAAGCGCCATCGTGAGAGATAATGCCGACAACTGTTCTTTGAGTGCAGTGGGTGGGAAGATTTCGCCGGCAAGCGGGACAAAGCTCTTTTCGTTTGTAGGCAATGCAGGTATTGTTGATTTCGGCTGTAACCCTTTTGCCAATTAGCTCATTGGGCACGTCAGTTCCAACTGCTGATACCTCCCCGGTAAATTCGTGGCCAATAACCAGCGGAAGCGGCACGGCATATTCGCCAGAGAATATGGCTATGTCTGTGCCACAAACTCCTGCGTAATTGACTCGTATCAAAACTTCATTGTTTCCAATTTGAGGTTCAGTGCGTTCTTCGATTATAAGTTGTCGTGGTTTGTATAAAACTACTGCTGTATACATTTTTGATAGCGGTTAACTTTTTAATTTATCGGTTCTTTGATATTTAGTGTAGTAAGTTATCTACATGATAAGTGAAACGTGAAACGTGATAGATGTAAATTCACGCATCACGCATCACGTTTCATGCATCACTACAAGGCAGTATCGATTTTTTCCTCAATTTTACGGGCGATTGAGCGTATAGTTTCTAACTCTATCTGCTGGCCAGGTTCAGACACAAGCACAACTATGTTGCTTTTGACGAAGAGGATATTGTTTTTCCAACTCCAGGTTTTATCGCCGAACATGCTTTCAATCTTCGTTTCGGGTTGATAGATGGATTCCCATTTGCCGTCAATGTAAATTGACCGCGCTGAAAGATATTTTCTACCTTTTATAGCAACCCGTTCTGCGTCTTGAGGAGATTCGAATATCCAGTAATGGATGGCAACATTTTTACCGGGTTCACTCTTTATCCACCAACGGTCACACCATCCGGCGAGACATTTAGGTCTTGATTTGGATGGAGATGTCGGCGATAGAATTGGACGAGATGACGATAGCCGCGCGGAAACGGGCATTTCATCGTTGGTAAGTTTAAGTGAATCTAAATTTTTTATCATGTTATACTTACTCCAAGCAGCGTAATTGCTTCTCCGATAGGATAAAACGAGCCAGTAATACAAATCAAATCATTTTTTCCCGCAATACTACGGGCGTAATCAAGAGCAGACGCAACAGTATTTCTGATAACGAGAGTTATGTTGAAGTCTTTCCATTCCTGTTCAATGCGCGCGGGGGCAGCGGCTCTGGGATTATTTGAGGCTTTTGTCAGAATCGCTATATCCGCTATCGGACAGAGTTCAGCGCCAATACCTTTGATGTCCTTATCCCCAGAAATGCCAACGACAAGTATTAATTTGTCGTAGGTGAATGTCTCATAAATTGATTCACGCAATACTCGCGCGGATTCTGGAGAGTGTGCGACATCTAATAAAATCGTTGGTTCACGCCCGATGACTTGCATGCGCGCCGGCCAAACTGTTTGCTCGAGTCCAGATTTGACTTGCTCTTCGGAAATCGCATAACCATGAAAACGCAACAACTCAATAGCCCCAACAGCCGTAGCGGCATTAATTAACTGATGCTTCCCAAGGAGCGGCAAACGACATCGAGAATATTCCGCGATGTTGCTTTTGAGCGTGAAATATTGCCCGGGCTTGTCCTCGAAGGAAGTGAAGGATTGGTCAATGTCATGGAATTTTCTTTTCTTTGGGAGGCGTTCAAACGAAATATCCTTACCGACCTGGAACAGTTTAGCATTTTGCTTTGCACAAGATTTTTCGATTACCTCCATAACCTCTGGCTGTTGCGGACTGCTTATAACCAAACCGTTTGTCTTGATGATACCCGCTTTTTCTGTCGCAATAGAGGCTAAATTATCTCCAAGGAGATTCGTATGTTCAAGGCTAATCTGAGTGATAACAGAAACTAACGGCTGTTCAACAACGTTGGTTGCATCCAAACGCCCGCCTAAACCGACCTCAAGGACGAGGAAATCCACATTTTCCATTGCGAAAAATAAGAAACCCATAGCGGTGTAAATTTCAAAGAAGGACAGCTTGCCAATATCCATCTTTTTGTTGACTTCATCGATGTGTGGCTGAAATTGCTCAACAAGTTCGCAAAATTGATTTTCAGACATTAGTTTTGAATTAACGCGAAATCGTTCTAAAGGAGTAACGAGATGGGGAGAGGTATACAAACCTGTTTTGTATCCCGCTGTATTTAAAATAGAGTAAATCATAGCGGCTGTGGAGCCTTTGCCTTTGCTGCCGGCGATATGAATTACTTTAAGTTTTTGATGCGGTTCTCCCAAGGAATTTAATAAAAGCCGCATCCGTTCTAAATTCCACAACCTCGGGCTGTAAGTATAACTTGTCTTTTTTTCGTAGTCAATGAAACTTTCCAGGTAATTTACCGCGGCTTCGTAGGTTAGTTTACTCATAATTTTTCCTTATTGCCCTGTAGATAACACAGATTAAATAGACGCACGCGGATAAGTTATTACTAATTCCTCTTATTTCTTATGATGGAACTTTTCTTCCAACTTTTTCTTTACCCACCCCTCCCCCTCTACCCACCCCTGCCCCTCCAGAGGAGGGGAGGAGGGGAAAGAAAAAGTTGACAAAAAGAAATAATTGGAAGAGAAAAGTTTGGTTACACTGTCCGCGCCCGTCAATTAAAGCAGTGGTATCTCACTCAACAGCTCATTGGTTATTGAATTAATGCAATTTTATAGAAAATTGGGAAGTTTGTGAACCATATTTCCCACTGACATAAGCATAATCCAGTTCAAATCCAGCTACTCTATATCCCAAACCGACAGTGATTCCGTTTGATAATCCATTACTAAATCGGTAACCTGCTCTAATAGCGGCGTTTCTGAGTTGCTTTTCCATTCCAAAGAGCAGGTTACCGTTAGCAAGCTCAGTGGAAAGTAACGTTCTGGATAGGCTTCCGTGAATGAAATCAAGATTCACGGCTAAACCCAGGTGATATTCTCTGAATAGGGATTCGCTATATCGGTCGGCTTTTGCGTTTTTCAATTCCTCACGGTTATACGCTATGTAAGACAATAAATTGGGCAGGTAAATTCCCAATCGCAACTTATTTTTCAAATCGTAACGCAAGCCGAGGTCAAGTGCACATCCTGCGCCGGAGCCAATTTTAATTTCTCCCATATTTGCCCTCGACTTTAGATATTTCAGATTGAATCCTATACTCAAGTTCGGCCAAAACCCCGAAGCATCAAGGTTTGATGACTTCCCCGATTTCATCGGGATGTTCCGTATGATTCGTCGAGCGGCGGATATATTTAGCGCTACCTCCTGGTAGTTGCCCTCGCTATCGTTGGAGCCAGACAAACTTCCCGCTATTGTGCCAAGGTTGTCGATATGATGTGCATACGCGATGAAGCTGTATCCTACCAGTCCGTACAGTTCGAGATAGCTCAGACCTATTTCTTGCTTGGAAATATCCGCCAGCCCTGCGGGATTCCAGATTATAGCGTTTGTATCATTTGCCGGCGCAGTATAAGCGCCGCCCATCCCCATTGGCTTCGCGCCTATGCCAATATTCTCAAAGGCTGCTTGTAGTTCAGTGGTAACCATCCCAAATATGATGAAATATAGAATTGTGAGGAAGGCAAGATGGCAAGATGGCAAGATGGCAAGATGGCAAGACGGCAATTGTCCTCTAGCCCCCTTGCCCCCTTGCCCCCTTGCCCTTTTGCTCCTTAATATCATCCATATCCCAACGCCAATCATGGCAAAACTGGTAATTTGAGCGATGCTCAATCCTGGGTGAAGTATAAATCTTAGGTCATCCGTTCTGTTGATAAATTGCAATTGACTTTCCTGAAAAACGATGACAGACGTTCTGCGCCAAAATTCTGTAACAAATCGTTCGATACCTGCCAGAATGAGATATGCGCCGAATATGAACCCAGGTAAATGTTCTTTCCGCTTGCGGATTTTCCAAAGAAAAACGAAAATAGCAAGACAGAAGATAACTTCATACAGCGGAGTTGGATGCACGCGCACTCCGGGTGGAGTAGGTACAACACCGTTTTCAAAAGACATTGCCCACGGCAAGTCAGATGGCTGTCCATAATCGCCATCGCCAGCCAGAAGTCACCCCATCCGCCCAAAAGCATATCCCAAGATTAATAAAGGTCCGATGCAATCAATTGTCCTGAGCATAAACTCCCCTCTTGGGAGGGGCCGGGGTTGGGTAGAATTTTTACTGCGAATAATAACTTCTATTACCGCAATACTGGCAAAAATAAGCCCACCATACCAAACTAACCCACTCCCCATCATAGAAGTGAAAAATCCAGTGGATAAATGCTTCCAATTCGTCAAGATTAAATACCCAATTACTCCAACTGCGCCGCCGACTGCTAATGTAAAACTTAGTGAACTCATTAATTCTGGAGTTTCTGTCTTCTCAGCAAGTATCCGCCGGAATAAAAACCGGAAAATAAAAAATCCAATTGCCACTAACAGTATATAACCTAATAGTCGTAAAATTCCATTGAAAATTGGGCTCCACGTCCAACTTTCAATGACTGAATAAGCTCTAGCGCCAATCACGCCACAAACAATCGCAACTAAAGTGATAGAATGGGCCAACTCAGGATTTATCTTTATTCGCTCAAATTCTTTTCGTAGTAGAAGACTTGTAACGATGAAAGCAATTGCCATCATTAAACCATAACTGTATATGTGTATTGGCCCAATCTCCAATATTATAGGATGCATTAGTTTCCCTCCAGCCTGTGGATTGATGATTGATGATTGATGATTGCCCTGGATTGATGATTGTTGATTGATGATTGATGATTGGAAGAATATTTTCTCAATCAACAATCAACAATCGACAATCAACAATCAACAATCGACAATCGACAATCAACAATCGACAATCGACAATCAACAATCAACATTGCCATCTAGCCCTCTTGCCCTTCCGCCTCTTTTTCCTTTTTGATATACTTGAGTGCGTGCTTTTGAATTAAATACTCATTCGTTTCTGAGACCACTCTCAAAGTATAGGCGTCAAAACTTACCAATTTGCCATGAATGATTTCATTGTCAATGAAAATGAATTCTAACGGCGCTTTCGTTTGAATTTGATTCGTCATAAACGCAACGGACATCCGAACATCCGTCTGGTCATGTATTCTCGTTGGCGTCCTGGCTTTTGGGGATTTAGAAATTTCTTTGGCTTTATTGACTTCTTCGGCTTCCTCAGTAACTGCTTCAACAACTTTCTTTGGTATGGTTCTTTCAACTAAGGGAGGCAAAGTCTTTGGGTCGGGAGAAGTTATTATAACATTCCTGGCCTCCATACCTTGTTTACCTCGCTCAAGGTCAAATTCCACACTGTACCCGGCCTCCAAAAGCACTTTATCAATCAGAGATGAATTATGCAGAAATACATCTTGTCCTCCATCGTCTTGAAGAATGAAACCGTATCCTTTTTCCTTGTTATAAAATTTAATCTTACCTGTGGGCATATTATTGTCTCCTTAGTATGGCATGTTTCACATTTTCTCAAAAATTAGTTGACAAAGTGGCAAAATGGCAAGACGGCAAGGAGGCAAGATGGCAAATTTTTCCCTCCTTTACTTCCCTTCCTTCCTTTCCCATCCGCCGAAATGTAAACTATTTTCTGAAACATACCCATTTCGAAACAAAGTCAAGTTAATAACTATTATAGTATAGTCAATGTAGCGCTGAAATGCAAGTGTTTTTTCTGTCCAAACTTTTCTTGCAAACTTTTCTTTCCATCAAAAGAAATAAGAGGAATAGAAAAGTTCCATCAAAAGAAACACTGAGGAATTTCTATTTTCTGTAATTTTGCTTGCATTTAATGAATAGTTTTGGTAAAATATTATTATCAGATTTTGGAGAACGGTACATCAATCCGTCGTTTTTAGCCTAAAAGTTTGTGTTTCTCCTTCGGACAATTAGCGTCATGGGACAATGGGATACGCGATTTAAGGAGGTGAGTGAAAAGTGGACCTAAAGCCTGCAATTGAGATGCGCCAGAAGCTGCAGTTGATAATGACGCCCAGATTACAACAGGCGATAAAAGTGCTGGCGATGCCGCGGTTAGAGCTAGAACAACATTTAAAGCAGGAACTTGAGCAAAATCCAATTTTGATTTCAGAGGAAGAGCTTGAGCTTGAAATGGAGACGGAAGAGGAGGAAAAACAGCAGGAACTCGACCCTGAGTTGAATAAACCTGAAGAAAATTTAGACCGGCAGGATAATGAGACAGATATTAGTTGGGAAGATTGTTTCGATGATACGTACAGCGTAAGTGAGAAGGAGGCCTGGGAACATCATTACGATGATGACCTATACAGAGAAGATATCGCCAAGCAAGATTCCTTACAAGACTATCTGCTTGAGCAGTTAGAGTTATATCCGCTTTCCGATGAGAAATACCGTATTGGTGAGGCAATTATCGGTAATATTGATGATGACGGCTATTTAAAAGCGAGCGTGCAAGAAATTGCTAAAGACCTTAGTTGCAATGAAACTGAGGTGGAAGAAATATTGAAACTTATTCAATCTTCTTTTGAACCAATGGGGGTTGGTGCTAGAGATTTTCGAGAATGTTTGTTGATTCAGATAAAAGAGCTTGGTCTTGAGGATACACTGGCTGCAAAGATTGTTGATAAGTATCTTGAAGATTTTGAAAAAAATAATCTGCTGAATATAGCAACAGCATTAAAGGTAGATATCGAGGATATCCTGGAAGCTAAAGAAGAGATTAAAAAATTAGAGCTCTATCCAGGGCGTCAATTTGCGGTTTCTACTCCTATTCGCCTCAAAATCCCCGATGTCATCATTCAGAAAATTGGTGATGAATACCAATTCATCTCAAACGACGATGGAATGCCCAAACTACGCTTGAATAAACGTTATTTAGACATTCTAAGTAGTAACAATATGTCATCTGAGGAACAAAGTTGGCTTGAAAATTCAAAGCGGCGAGCAATAGACCTAATGAAAAGTGTTGAGCAACGCCGCCGAACCGTTTTGAATGTGACAGAAAGTATATTTGAGGTGCAAAAGGACTTTCTGGAAGAAGGCGTTAAAGGTCTTAAACCTTTACTTCTGCGGCAAATAGCAGAAATGGCTAATGTCCATGAATCCACTGTGAGTCGGGTGTCAAGGGGAAAATATGTTCAAACTCCTCAAGGAATCTATGAGTTGAAAAATTTCTTCAGTACCGGGGTGGAAGATGATTCTGGACGGCAAACTTCCACTACAGTGGTTAAAGATATGATTAAAGAGATGATAGAAACTGAGGATGCTGACAAGCCTTACAGCGACAAAGATATCGTCGATATTTTATTAAAGAAAAAGGGCATTGCGATGGCGAGAAGAACCGTTGCAAAATATAGGCGTGACCTTAATATCCCTCCATCTCCTAAGCGTAAGAAGAAATGGTAGCCACCAAAATGATGCCCCAGAGTAACACACAGATTTTCGCGTATTGTGATTTAATTCGGTTTACTTTTCTCATCAGTGTTTCGGTTGCTTAAACTTTTTTTATTCCAATTATTTCTTTTGCTTGATTGCTTCGCAAGGCTCGCAACTTCGACTTTTCTTTCCCCCTTAATAAAGGGGGCCAGGGGGTTGTTAAAAGAAAAGTTTGGAAGAGAAGTTTGGTTACCGTTCGTTAGTAATTCGCAACTCATTGGTATGGGAGGAATATATTATGCAAATTTTCATCACTGGACGTAATTTACAATTGACCGATGACATTCGGGACTATGTAGAAAAGAAAGTTGGCAAGGCTGAAACCTTTTTGGCTGGAATTATTGAAGCACATGTTGTTTTAGATGTGCAGGGACATCGGCATATTGCCGAAGTTACACTCATGGCGAAACGTGCGACATTCTACGCACAAGCGGAAACCGGAAATGTGTTTGCCTCTATCGACGAGGTTGTGGATAAAATTGACATCCAGACGCGCCGTTACAAGGAGCGTGTTAAAGACCGAAGACACCGCCCTTCGCAGTTGGAAGCTGCTCTACAACTCAGTGGGACTAATGAAACAACCGAAGTTGATGTTTTAGAAGAGGAGGAAGAAGAGGCAATACGGTTAGTTAAAGTACCAGAGAAATTTGCCCCCAAGCCTATGACTGCAGAAGAAGCAGCGATGCAACTTGAACTGTCTCGGGATGAGTTTCTGATGTTCTTAAATTCGGCAACCGACAAGATAAATGTTGTCTATCGTAGACGTAACGGGGATTATGGCTGGATTGAACCAGAATTTTCTTAAAACGTGTTACGTGTAAAGTGTTTCGCGTTACGTGTTTTTGTTACACGCAACACGCAATACGCAACCATAAGCCGAAGGCGTTGGTGTTGCGAGGCACGAAGCAAACAGCGAACACGTTTCTTGCCATTCACGTTATAAACAAAGTATTAGATGGTGAGCACCTGTATTTCTTCTTGGTAGAAATAGAGAATGTTAATCTCAGAGGTACCCACATGCCACAAAGTATAACGGTTGAAAAACTTCTCAAAAGAATGGAATATGAGTTACAAATCAAGCTCATCGCGGGCGAAAACGGACTTCAAAGAGAAATTCTTGTTGCCGAGATAAATCGCCCTGGGTTAGCCCTCTGCGGTTATTATGAGTTTTTCGAGTATAAGCGGATACAGGTTTTAGGTAACCAGGAAATTTCCTACCTCAATCAATTAGAACCATCCCAACGGGATAAAATTATCAAGAACTTGCTATCCTATCAGCTTCCTTGTGTTGTTATCGCCAGAAACTTAAAGCCGCCAGAGGAGTTGATTGCAGAAAGCCATCGCGTTGGAATAGCTGTTTTGTCAACTACTCTTCCCACCTTTATATTTATTAAACGGCTGCTTCTGTTTCTTGAAGATGAATTTGGCCCGTATGAAATCATACATGGCAATTTAGTCGAAGTTTTCGGAATTGGTGTGTTAATCATGGGAGAAAGCGGAATTGGAAAAAGTGAGTGCGCCTTGGAACTGATAAAACGCGGGCACCGCTTTGTTGCTGATGATGCTATTCTGCTGAAGCGTATTAGTGGACATCGGATTTTTGGCATGAGTGCGCTTATGTTGAAGCACTATATGGAAGTACGTGGATTAGGCATTATAGATGTGCTAACCCTGTTCGGTGTAACCGCTATTCGTAGCAGAAAGCGTGTGGAATTAGTGGTAACTCTTGAACCTTGGGACCAATCAAAGGAATATGACCGCTCTGGTTTGGATGAGGAATTTTATGAGATTTTAGATGAAAAACTACCTCATGTAACTATTCCAGTTCAGCCTGGACGAAACATCGCAATTATTGTCGAAGTCGCTGCTATGAATCTGAAGGCCAAGAAAATGGGATACTACGCCGCCGAAAAATTCGATGCCGCCTTGATTAAACAAATGCAGAGAATTGAACCTGCTGAGCTGGAAATTGACGAATGGGAGGACGAATTAGGGATTTAACTTGCCTTGCCAATGTCACATGGATTGTCGATTGTTGATTGTCGATTGATGATTGTTGATTGAAAAGATTCAATCGACAATCATCAATCATCAATCCAAGGGGAAGGAAAAATGATAGGTATTATTGTTACTACATTCGGAAAGCTCGCCTCGGATTTCATTGAAGCGGTCGAGACTGTTTTAGGCGAGCAAGAATTTGTGGAAGCGGTTGGGGTAATGCCAAAAGATAGCGCGGATGATATTATCTACAACCTCAAAGCAGCCATAAAGAAACTTCAGAACTCTGATGGAGTATTGATTCTATCCGGAATATTTGGGGAAAGCTGTTGCAACTTCAGCCTTTCTCTATGCCGCCCAAATAATATTGTATTATCCTGTCCTTTGAGAGTAGTTACAGGTGTAAATCTACCTATGTTGCTTAAAGTATTTACTTACAGAAATGTTCTTAGCCTGGATGAATTAGCAGTTCGCGCCTGTGAAGGCGGACGAGAAGGTATCTTCGATGCGACGGAGAGAGTAATATAGACTTCCGAAGTCTTAGAGACTTCGGAAGTCTGGAAAATGAATTTGAGCGATTATTGGAATGGTCACAGGTGTGAGTACCGGTTACCGGATAATGCCGGATTGAGATGGAAAAACGTTGCGCAGATTTTCACTGTCTGATAGAATAACTTCACAAATTTATTTCTCAAGGAGGCAATTATGAGAAATGAAGCACTCTTTATAAATGGAATTTATGAGGGTACTTTGGAACCAATCGTTGAGGTACAAAAAGATATCCCAGAACAAGTTCTTTACTTGCAACCATATTCAGGATATCAAATTAAGCGTCTTGCTGAAATTAAACCAAGTGTTAATAACCCGATTCGACTTTTTGCATCAATTACAAATGATTTGTCCCATATTCATTATATTGGGGATATAGTTGGATGGGAAGACAAAAGAGAGATGTCAGATAAGCGCCGTGAGAAACTAAACCGGATAGTGGAAATACAAGACGAAGAGATATATCTTGAAATTGATGGAAAAGAGTGTATTAATCTTATTCATGTGAAAAACATGAAACGATTATCAAAGCCTTTTTCCGTTGAAGCATTAACTAAAATTTCAGATAATAAGCCACTATCTCCTAATAGAACCACTGCTGGCGGTTGGGCTTATGTTTTCGACATAGAGGAATATTGGCTAATGAAACAACTTTAAAATCTAACCCGCTGCCTTGTTAGTATGGTCAATTGGCTAAGCCCGATAATTATTATCAGTTAGTATTGAAATGGAGGAAGGGAAGGCAATCACGAAAGCCACGAAATAACGCGAAAAACACGAAAAAAGGCTGGATTCTATTCTTTCGTGTTTTTCGTGGTCACCTTTCGTGTGACTTTCGTGGCAGTTCTTTCGTGGTCATTTTTCGTAAATATGCTGCAGAAAAAATTTGAAATTCGCAACGAGAAAGGACTTCATCTGCGCGCTGCCGGCGAATTTGTGAAGGAAGCTACTAAATATCCATGTGATATCTTTATGGCAAAAGATAATTTGCAAGTAAATGCTAAGAGCATTATGAGCGTATTAACCTTGATAGCTGGTAAAGGTAGTACCATCATTATTATGACTGAGGGCGATAAAGCCGAAGAAGCATTGAAAAATCTTGGAAAATTAGTGTTAGATGGGTTTGGTGAACAATGAATGAGAATATTAACAATCATAATGACATCTTAAATGGCACGCCGGCTTCTCCTGGGATTGCCATTGGGTCTGTATTCATCATTCATGACGAGTTGCATGTCCCCAGGTATTCCATATCGGAGTGGACTGTCAAATCAGAGATAGAACGGTTTAACCTTGCAGCCGAACAAGTAAAGACAAAGCTAAGTGAAATCTCGGTTCAATTGGTTAATAATTTATATCAAAACGGCGCAGGTATATTCCAGGCCCACTTGATGATTCTCGAGGACCGCGTATTTATTGATAGAATCCGTCATGCAATTGAGTCAAATTTAAGCAATGCCGAAGCGGCGGTTTTAGATGTCGGCGAGGAATTTCTCCACGTCTTTAGCCAATCAGATGACCTCTATTTGCGTGACAAAGCGGTCGATATTCGCGATATTGTCAAGCATCTGATATCGAGTCTAACTGGACGAGAAAGACTTGACCTCTCTGAACTGAAGGAAGAAGTTATTGTCGTAGCGCATGATTTAACCCCTTCGGATACGGTGCTAATGCGGAAAGATAGGATTATTGCTTTTGCCACAGATGTGGGAAGCCGCATATCCCATACTGCCATCTTAGCCCGTTCACTGGGTATTCCGGCGGCCGTCGGTTTGGGAGCTATTACCGCGCAACTGAAAACCGGCGATTTAATCATCTTAGACGGTACACATGGAAAAGCGATTCTTCACCCTAACGAAGAAAATATCAGAAATTATCAGCTTGAACAAGAAAAATTCCGTGCCTTTGCAGAAAGCTTGCACCGTCTAAAAGAATTGCCGGTGATTACCCTTGATGGGCATGTAAAAAAGCTGTCTGCAAATATCGAATTTCCGGATGAGATTTACGCCGTGAAAAGACATGGCGCGCAGGGAATTGGATTGTATCGGACAGAATACTTTTACGTCGGGAGAGATAACCTTCCATCAGAAGACGAATTGTTTGAGGATTATAAAGAAGTCGCTCAACAGATAGCGCCAGAGGCTGTCATCATCCGTACTCTGGACCTCGGTGGCGATAAATTCGCCTCATACCTGGGTATCTCTCACGCCGTAGGCTCTATGATGGGACTGAGAGCAATCAGGTTGTGTTTGAAATATCAAGATATTTTCTTACCTCAGTTGCGCGCTATTTTACGCGCCAGTGTTTATGGAAATATTAAAATCATGTTCCCCATGATTTCTGGCATTGAAGAATTAAGACAAGCCAAAAAGGTTTTGGGTAAAGCTAAACAACAATTAACTGATGATGGTGTGCCTTTTGACCCCAAGATGGAAGTTGGCGCGATGATTGAAATTCCGTCCGCCGCGATGACGGCGGATATCCTTGCTAAAGAAGTCGATTTTTTCTCTATCGGTACCAATGACCTCATCCAATATTCACTGGCAGCCGACCGTGCGAATGAAGAGATTGCTGAACTATTCGAGCCATTTCATCCCGCGGTGCTGCGGTTTATTCAGCATGTCATTAACGTCGCTCACGGTAACGGTATTGGGGTGGGATTATGCGGCGAAATGGCGGGTGACCCTGTCTTTACCATGTTACTTCTGGGAATGGGCTTAGATGAATTTAGCATGAGCCCGCAGGTAATACCAGAGATTAAACGGATAATTCGCGCCATCACCTTAAAAGAAGCGCAGGAATTGACCCGGGAGATTATGACCTTATCAACAGCCTGGGAAATCGAACAACGCGTATATGAGGAAGCGCAAAAGCGACTTCCAGAATTGTTGGATTGGGGACAGTGAACGGAATTCGGAATTCGGATTTCGGATTTCGGAATGCAAACTTTTCTTTTCTTTTAGGAAAAGAAAGTTGATCAAAAGAAAAGAAAAATTCCGACTTCCATTTGGGAGGATTCGTAAATATGTTCATTGAAGAAGCAAAGAAAGCTATAGAGTTGGAAATAGAAGCGCTTCAATGTCTGCTTAATAAAATTGACGAGAATTTCGAAAAGGCGGCTGAACTAATCAAAGAATGCGCGGGGAGAGTTGTCATTACCGGCGTAGGTAAGTCCGGGCACGTGGGCCGGAAAAGCGCGGCAACCTTTGCCAGTCTGGGAACTCCTGCCTGCTTCATGCACGCAACTGAAGGGATTCACGGTGATTTAGGGATGATAGCCAAAGAGGATATAGTTATCGCGCTTTCATATAGCGGCGGGACGGAAGAAACACTCAATATTATTTCCCCGATTAAGCAGATAGGCGCGAAAATTATCGCCGTTACAGGACGACCAGATTCGATATTAGCGCGAAACAGCGACATAGTTTTAGACATCGGCGTGAGAAAGGAAGCTGACCCATTAGGTTTAGCTCCAACAAGCAGCACAACCGCGACATTGGCAATGTGCGATGCTTTAGCTATTGCCGTAGCCGTCTCGCGTCACTTTACCGCCGCAGATTTCGCGCGCTTTCACCCTGGCGGGAGTTTGGGGCGCAAGTTGCGAGACGAAGTAAAAATGGCAAGTGGGCTAAACGGTTAAACGGCAAAATGGCTAATCCCGAGAATTGGGATTTGCCGTCTTGCCACCTTGCCATCTTGCCCCTTAATCTCTTTGCCCCTTATCACGATAAACTTGGGAGGTAAATTATGGCTAAACTTGCAATAAATGGTGGCGAACCTGTTGTCAAACGTTCTTTGGGCAAGAGTTGGCCCATCTTCGATGAGAGAGAAGAGAAGGCTCTCCTGGAAGTATTACACAGCGGTGAGTGGAATCGACGTTCAAAGGTCGAACAAGCTGGCGAGGCGTTCGCCGCTTATCAACATGCCAAATATGGGATTCCCGTGGCAAACGGGACGGTTGCGTTACAATGCGCCTTAAAAGCCGCAGGTGTGGAAGCGGGAAGTGAAGTGATAGTTCCCGCTTTGACTTTTGTAGCAACAGCGACATCAGTTGTGCTTGTAAATGGTGTTCCCATCATGGTAGATATTGACCCGATGAATTATAACATTAGTCCAGAAGCTATCGAGGCTGCCATAACCGACAAGACGAGCGCTATTATTCCAGTTCACAATGGTGGATATCCGGCGGACATGGATAAAATAATGGCGATTTCCGAAAAGCATGGGATTCCGGTGATAGAAGATTGCGCCCATGCCCACGGTTCCGAATGGCGCGGAAGAAGGCTTGGCTCCATTGGACATTTTGGCGCCTTCAGCTTTCAGATTGGAAAAACTTTAACCTGTGGAGAAGGCGGAATCGTGCTTACAAATGACGAGGGACTGGCAAAGAAAGCATCCTCAATCGCGAATATCAATATGCGCATGACGGATTTTCAAGCTGCCCTGCTTCTTTGTCAAATGGAGAAGCTAAATGAGCAGGTAGAAACACGAGAAAGAAACACCGCCTATTTGGTTGAAGGTATGAAAGAGATAAAGGGTGTTGAGCCAATACAGCGAGATGAGAGAGTGACTCGTTGGTGTTTCTACTATTGGAACTTCAGATATATATCAGATGAGTTCGACAGTGTTCCAAGAGATAAATTTCTTGAAGCTCTAAGAGCGGAAGGAGTACCGTGCGGCGTAGGAGCGCATGGACAACCTATCTATCGTGATGCGCCGTTTTCCTCTATGGATTTCTTCGGCAAAACCGGATGTCCGATAAAATGCCCACTTTACGGAAAGGAGATAGATTATAGCAAAGTCTACTGTCCCGAGGCGGAGAGGGTTTATAAAAATGAGGCTTGTAGTTTCACTCATAGAATATTCTTAGGAGAACAGGACGATATGGACCTAATTTTGGCTGCGTTCCGCAAAATTAGGGAAAACACAAATGAACTGAAGTAGTAAAGTGATTAGAAACCGAGTTTCTCAGAGAAATTTCTTGAAGAAACTGAGTTTCTCCGAGAAACTCAGTTTCTATGATATAAAAAAGTTATCGTTGCAAATGTCCCTGCCGCGCGCCCGGTTTGATTTTACTCACAAATTCAAACCCCTTAACCGTCTCATTTGGGATATGCCCATGTTCAACGCCTTTCGGCGTTGCTATCAAGTCATAAGGCCCAATTTCGTATTCTTTCTTTGTTCCATCGGGCAACCGCAAAGTTACAGTTGTTGTTCCCTCAGTGAACAACCAGTATTCATCGAAATCGTGATAGTGCAACTCCGTTGGTCTTTCTGGTGGAACCGCGAAGAAGTGAATCGAGGCAATATTGATTTCGTCCAAAACCTCCGTTAGTTCCGCAGAAATCCGCTCACCTTTGCTCAATCGAATAACGCATACGTCCGTTGTTGTTAATGCCATGATGATATTCCTCCTTAAGGATTATAGCACGGATTTGCAGAATACACGAATTTGCTGTGTTTTAATCCGTTAATTCTGAGGACGGGTTTACTTCGTAAACCACGTTAATCCGTGTTCTATTGTTTGCACTTTTGCCTTCTTGCCATTCCGTTTAAAACTCCGTCCCACTGCTGAAATTAAACTGATTAACCTTCATCGCTGGGACGACCATCCCTGAGGCCAAAACAGGTTCAGACATCATTTCCACATTGTTGAGCATCTCTAAAATTTTCTGATTAAACCTGAGATTTTTGAGTCCATACTGAATTTTTCCATTTTCAATCCAGAATGTGCCGTCGCGCGTCATTCCGGTGACAATCACTTGCATTGGGTCAACAAGATTCTGATAATGAAAATGAGTGACTAAAACTCCTCTTTCGGTGAGAGCTATCATCTCTTCCAGCGTTGCGCCGCCACCATCCATGACAGGGCAATCTGGAAATGCGCCGTAGCTATTGTGACCACCCTCGCCGTGTCCAGTCGGTTCAACATTATGTTTGAGAGCGGTGAGCCTATCGTAGACCAATCCAGCGGCGATACCGTTTTTAATTAATTCGACACATTGGGTCGGAATACCTTCTCCGTCGTAAGGTCGTCCTTGATGCAATGGGTGATAAACATCACTTCGGAGTGAGATGGATTCACCGGCAATCTTTTTTCCCACTTTTCCCACTAAGTAACTCCTACCTTCATCTACTGCTAAAGCATTGAAACCGAAAGCAAGATATCCTATCAATCCAGCGACAGCATCAGGTTCTAAAATCACCGTATATTTGCCCGGCTCCATTGTTTTAGGATTGTTGTTCAATTCCGCTTTTTGAATGGCTATTCCAGTGAGTTTTTCAGTTTCGATATCCGCGCTTTTGCGGCTATGTTTCTGCGCCCAACCGGAACTATCGTCACCCATTACTGTTATGCTAAAGTTTACCACAGAACTTCGATGGTAGGCAAACAAACCATTGGAATTGCCCATAGCGGAAGATGAACTGCCATTACTGAATATGCCTGCCGCTGTAAGTCCTGCATTTTTGCAAAGTGTTATAGCTTTAGCGATGTACTTGGCGCGCTGCATCGGTGAAATTGATTCTTCATGGTATGCTTCGACCGGCTGATATATCTGAGACCCAGGAAGAGGCAGAAGTTCTGGGTCCGGTGGAGTAACCCTGGCTATTTCAATGGCATCCGTAACGACTTTTTTCAACGAATCATCGTCGCATTTGCTGATGTGAGCTTCGCCCATCTGTTTGTCGATTATAGCCCTAACCCGTATTCCGAAACTATTTTCAGCGACATTTTGATGAATGTGATTTTCTGCAAACCGAGTTAGGGCGCTGGATTCGCTACCCACAAAAATTTCCGTTTCATCGGCGGTTGATATATTCAAAACTTTATTGATAATCTGCTTTGCCGAGGATTCGGTTAAGTATGAAATCCCCCCGGCCCCCTTTAATAAAGAGGGAGGGCCTTGTTCGTTTTTATCAAACATTTGCCACACCTACCTTTACCTTTCTAAATCTTGCCGGAGCAGCGCCGTGGGACATCTGCGCCGTTTGCCCAGGCTGTCCTTTCCCACAGTTGCTAATTCCCCATAAGACAAAATAATTTTCATGGCAGATAGCATCGCATGAGTTCCAAAATTCTACGGTGATGCCCTGATAGCTTGGGTTTTTTAGCGGTTGAATCTTTTTGCCATGTTTAATCTCCCAGGCAATCTCAGTGGCAAATTGAAAATTCACCCGCTGTTGGTCGATGCTCCAGCTTTTATTCGTCTCCATATAGATTCCGTCTTTCGTATCGGCGAGGAGTTCTTCTAATGTCCAATCGCCAGGCATCAGGCTCATGTTTGTCATCCTTATCAAGGGTATATGGCGCCATCCATCGGCTCGCATCGCCCCATGGCTTCGATTTCCATTAATCGCATGTACCGTTTCTCTTGATGTCAAATATCCTACTAAAATACCATCTTTGATTATATGCCATTTTTGTGCGGCGACGCCTTCGTCATCATATCCTACGGTCGCCAGGCCATGCGGCACGGTGGAATCCGCAACAATATTCACCATCGGCGAACCATACTGTAATTTGCCAAGTTTGTCTATCGTCGCGAAGCTGGTGCCAGCGTAATTCGCCTCTGTGCCTAATATTCGGTCAAGTTCAGTTGGGTGACCGATGGATTCGTGGATTTGCAAAGCCAACTGCGAACCTTCTAAAATTAGGTCGGTTGTTTTCTGTGGACACTGTTTTGCGGTCAGCAACATCGCCGCTTCCTCCGCTATTCGTCTGGTATTCTCCAATAAAGGTAATTCTTCTATCAGTTCGTACCCTTTGGTCATACCTTGTCCGCCGAAGGAAGAGGGAAACGAACGCCGTTGCATATCTTCGTTGCCGACAGCAGTTGCTGAATAGCCAATCTCAGAAAACATCAACGTTTGTTCGATAAAACTGCCCTCGGTGTTGGCAAAAAATTGCTGTTCGCGGGTGAAATCCATTTGACTATTGGCAATTTTTATTTGTTTGACCTGCATCAATTCCGCATTTATTTTTAGCAGCAAATCAAGCTTTTTTTCAATCCCAACTTTAAATGGGTCAATTTGAACTGGTGTTTGCCAGATATCTTGATGCGGTTCCTCTGGCGCAAGCCAGACAGATTCTGTAGCAGTAGTTGCGCTGGCTTTTGCAATTTCCACTGCCAGAGCGGCAATTTTTTCCACTTCCGATTTGCTTACCTCATTGCTGCTGGCGAACCCCCATGCGCCGTTGGCGATTACCCGCACCCCAAACCCTAAATCATCACTGCGGTCAATCTGCGACGGTTTTTCATTTTTCGCGTTGACCGCTTCATTCTCCGTATGGATGATGCGAATATCAGCATAACTTGCGCCATGCTGACTCGCAGTGTCTAATGCAATATCGGTTAATTCTTTCATTGCTTTCTCCTTCCTAAATAGGCATGCCCCTAAATAAAGAGGGATACTGTTAAACGCTCACACTCAAAAGACCAGTGTTTAATTCCGCATTCCGAAATCCGAAATCCGAATTCCGTTCACCCAATCATCACACTCTCAGAAGGATATTCATAGTTTCCAGTTTCACGACGCCGTCTGATTGCCAAGGCAAGGGTTAGCGGGCCGATTCTGCCGATAAACATGGTGATGATGATGATAATTTTTCCTATCGCAGATAACTGTGGGGTCAGCCCCGCAGAGAGTCCGACAGTTCCATAAGCCGAGAACAATTCAAAAATTATCTTAATCGGTTCGCCTTCCTCTGTAATCAGCAGGATGAATGCAAACACGCTGAGCATCAACAATGAAGCGACAACAATAACCAGCGCTTTGTTGATGACATCGGAGGGAATCATACGACAGAACATTTCAACGGACTGTTTGCCCTGTAGCACTGCTCGAAGGGAGCTGAGCAATGTCGTAAGGGTGCTGGTTTTGATACCGCCACCAGTTGAGCCAGGCGAAGCGCCGATAAACATCAATATAATCATCAAAAAATAACAGGCAGACGTGAGTTGAGAAATGTCTATCGTGTTAAAGCCTGCGGTTCGTGGCGTCACGGATTGGAAATATGCCGATAGAAGTTTACCTTTGAACGAGAATTCCGATAAGCTTTTATTCCACTCTATGCCCAAGATTAAAATTGTCGCAACGAAAACTAAAATACCCGTCGTTATCAAGACAACCTTCGAATGCAGAGTTAATTTTTCACCGCGCTTTTTAAACCATAAGCCTTTGGCGTTGGTGAGCCTTGCGAACCGTAAGCCTTTGGCGTCGGTGAGGCTTCCGAACACTTTATAAAATCCGTCATACCGCAGGACATTGACGATAACGCCGAAGCCAAGCCCACCGGATATAATCAGAAAAGTCACCGCGACGTTTTCAGCGATATGGTTATGAAAGTACATTAAATTGTCTTTGAACAACGAAAATCCCGCGTTGCAAAACGCTGAAACGGCATGAAAGACAGAATAGTACAATACAGTGACTGGATGTCTCCCCGGATTTGGGATTTGAGCATAAAATATGTCGGAGTTTGCCCAGGCCAAATAAAGCGCGGTAGCGCCAATCGCCTCAATAATCAGCGTCAACACTACAATGTAGATAACCGTGCGCGACACCTTGCCCAACGTTTGTGAGCTTAAAGCATCACCTATCAACATCCGTTCTCTGATGCCCATACTTTGACCGAGAATCAAGGCAAAAGAAGTTGTCACCGTCATCAAGCCCAGACCACCAACTTGAATTAATAACAGCACGATAATTTGTCCAAGCAACGTAAATTCCGAGCCAGTATCCCTCAAAATCAAGCCTGTCACACACGTGGCGGATGTCGCAGTAAATAACGCATCCAGGGTACTTATCGGCTTATCAGAGGGCGTTGCATTCGGCATTTTCAATAAAGCTGCGCCCGCTAAAATAACAAATAAGAAACTCAATAACACAAGCTGTTCTGGCTTGAGATTGAGACGCATAATCCTTGAGCTTCCCTGAATAAACTTCAAAAGCAAGGTGATGATGATATATGTTTGAATGATGACAATATAACCTTTGGTAACTGAAAATATGTTAATGAGTTTTCGGAAAAGCAACAATTGTAGGAGAAAAAATAGAAACAGCGCAAACTCCAACCAATTGTGCCGTAAGTAATATAATTTCGACGGCGCGATGAGCCATCTTAAAAAGATCTCCGCGATGAAGATAGTGATAATGACCCAATCAATTACATGCAACACCGCCTCTTGACCATCGAAAATGCTGATGCCGCCTATGTTAATTAACAAGGAAGCCACAGCGATTATCGCGACGACGGCCATGGTGATTGAAATAACGAAGGTAATTTTAGCTCTAAGTTCTACGTTGATGTTCATTTGGTTTACTGTAGTTTAGATTTCCGAAGTCTCGAAGACTTCGGAAATTTAGCGGTTATTACACCAGACAATCCCAGCACTACAGAATACAGGATAATGATGATGTGTAAACTAAATCCTGAAGCTATTGCGGCATCCTTTGGCGCGCTTAGACTAATCAAAGCCCAGGCCCAAGGAAGCTCTATGGTACCAAGGCTGGCGACGCTCTGGATGGGAAACATATTGCAAAATGCCGTAAACGCTAACGCGAACAGTATTTCTAGAACACCCAGATTTAAGCCCATCGCTTTTACAAGGTAACATTGCATTCCAAAACGCACCCCTAAGATGACAACCGAGTAAGCAAATATGCCGAGCAATCTCATATTGACAGAGATATCAGTTAATTCGCGAGATAACTGCGCTAATTTATCTCCAAGCCACGCAAGACGGCAAGACGGCAAGACGGCAAGTTCCGAAGGAATTCCCCAAAATCCTTCGGGATTCCTTCGGAAATGGCAACAGTAATTAACCCTCTTGCCATTCTGCCCTCTTGCCCTCTTGCCGTTTAATCGCTGAAATGTAAGAGCAATGCCTTCAGCCATTGCTACGCAACGCTTGGGCAAAATAAGCGAAACAGAAACGATTGAAAGCAGCGCTAAAATACCCAGAAAAGGGATAAGCAAGAAAGTTGTATATGAAATCTTTGAAGCCAATCGAGATTTGAAATACCACGCTATTCCTACGATAAGCATTAGCTGCAAAAGAATATCCAACACGCTGACGACCATCAACGATGCTACGCTTTTTGTTCCTGAGACTTGCTCACGACTTTTAAGAAGATATATATACGATATATCGCCAGTACGCATCGGCAGCAGATTCGTCCAGAAGGTGTGCAAGGCAATTATCGGAAAAAATCGTTTTAGCGAGAGAGTAATATTAAGAATCGATTGAAAACGAAGAGTCTTCAGCAACACGAAGAAGAGATACATGAGAAAACCGATGACGAGGGTTGGAATGGGAATGCGGCTCAGCACTTCGGGAATGCGGCGGAGTTCAATACTCGATAGCAAAAAATAGACTGCTACCAAAGCGATACCTGATGTGAATATTAATTTTATGAGGCGGTTTCTGTTGCTTTGCATGATTGGAAATCTATTTTGACTTCCGAAGTCTAAACCGTTACCTTATCCTGGGCTTTTCAGTCGGAGCTGCTGTTAAGCCTTAGGTGACGAAGTGACGACGGATTCAATTGCTGGTTGAAAGACTTACACCAAGAATGACCGATAGTTCTTTCTCTGGCATCACACCTTTTTTCCGCTTCTCACCCGAGAGTAACAGAACACGGGCGCGAGTTAGTTGTCTGGTGCTACTTTTACCGCGGCGAGTGAGGTTTATGAGTCCTTTCGTTGCTGTTCGGAAAGTTGAATTCTATATTTTTTATCCATCATTATCTCTTTATGGAAGCAGTGAACTAAACTTTAGGCACTTTAGACACTTTTCTACGGAGATAATAACATAAAATCGGTGCTTCGTCAAAACAAATTTCACAGTGTACTAACCCCAAAGGTTAAATAAACTGTCGTAATATCATATTCGTTCATTCAAAAATTTTCTTAAACTCGTTCCTCCCGTGATATGCCATACTGTCGCATTTTTCGGTGTAAGTTTGTCCGTTCGATACCGAGTTGTCGGGCAGTTTCGGTGATTTTCCAGTTATTATTTTCCAGGTATTGGCGAATGAAATTGCTTTCAAATTGATGCTTTGCCTCCCGTAAAGTTCCAGATGCCTGTTGTGTCATTGTTTCCTCAAAGTCTTGAGGAATGTCATCAACTTCTATTACATTACCGCGGCTCATGATGACCAGCCTTTCAATGATATTCCTCAATTCTCTAACATTGCCCGGCCAGGAATACCCCTCTAAAATCTTCAGCGCTTCTTTAGATAACTGTTTTTTCGGCTTGTTATTTTCTCTACAAAATTGAGTTAAAAAATGTTCAGCCAGTAATGGGATATCCTTTTTTCGATGCCGTAGCGGTGGAATATCGATGGGGATGACGTTCAGACGATAGTAGAGGTCTTCCCTGAAATTACCCTCCTGGATTTCAGCATTTAGATTTTTGTTTGTCGCGGCGACAATCCGAGTGTCCACTGTAATCGTATTCTTGCCCCCTATTCGCTCAAATTCCCCATTTTCAATCGCACGTAACACCTTCGCTTGAGTTTGTAAACTCATATTTCCAACTTCATCGAGAAATAGCGTACCGCCATCGGCCTGCTCGAATTTACCAATGCGTCGATACATCGCGCCGGTGAAAGCGCCTTTTTCATGCCCAAAAAGTTCCGCCTCGATTAATTCTTGCGGAATAGCAGCACAATTCACTGGAATAAACAACTCATTACTTCTCAAACTCTGATTGTGAATAGCACGTGCGACTAACTCCTTGCCCTGTTCCACTTTCTCCGGTGATTAATACCCGTCCGTTGGTCGGCGCAACGCGCGCAATCGTTTTTTGGATTTCTTGCATGGCGGAACTTTCCCCAATTAGTTTGTATTTCTCTTCTACCTCGCGCTTGAACTGGACATTTTCAGCTTCCAGGCGCATGTTCTTAAGCGCCTGCTCTATCCGCGTTAGGACTTTATCTATGGAAAGCGGCTTTTCGATAAAATCCAACGCACCAAGTTTGCCGGCTTCCAGGGCATATTCATAACTTCCATGACCCGTAATCATTATAACGCCGACATCAGGGTAATCGCTTTTAATTCTCCGCAGAGTTTCAATTCCATCTATGCCGCCGGGCATTAAGATATCCAATAAGACTATATTCACCTCTTGTCGCGCAAGTTGCTCAAGCCCTTTCTCGCCGCTCTGCGCAGTATAAGCGGTATATCCTTCATCTTCAAGAACCCCCTGAAGCGAGGAGCAGACATTGGGTTCATCGTCTATGATTAGAATTGTAATATTGCGTTTTTTCATTGTTTGAATTTGACATCAATTTGTAGCCCACATGTCTAATTTGGCTCATCCCGAATGTAGCCGAAGTCGCAAGACTTCGGGAATTCGGCTACGATAGAATTTTGGGCTACGATGATAAAACAAATCGCTCAATAGCTCTGGCAACTCCATCATTGTTATTCGAATCCGTCACGAAATCCGCGATTGCCTTGACCTCGTCAGGCGCATTTTCCATCGCAACGCTTAGGGATGCGTATTCCATCATTTCTAAATCATTAAAATTGTCTCCGATTGCCATAATCTCTTTTTGGTCAATGTTATGTAGTTTGGCGAGATGTTCTACGGCCGTCGCTTTGGAAGCGCCGAATTGAAGCACTTCGAGGAACCAGTATTCCAGATTGAAAAGACGACCGGAGGTGAATACGTTGGCATCTATATGATTTTTAAGAATAGGCATGACATTTCTTATGATTGACTCCTGATGAATCGCAACCAATTGGGTCGGATTATGGTCGAGGTAGCTAATTAAGTCATTTGTTTTATGAAGAATACTTTCTTTGGTGCTCATATATCGGACATAAGCTTCATTGGTTGGGTCGATAGATTCGTATACCAATATATGTTTTCCTTTATGGAAATCGTAAATGATGGGTTCGAGAGCGAATTGTTTCATCAACATCACTCCCTGGCAGGCAGTATTCTGCGGTAGAGTCCAGTGTGCAATCATTTGCCCATCGCTTGAATTAACAATCTGAGCACCGTTGTGCAATACTAATGGCAACTCAAAATCGAATCCGCCAACCACTTTCTGTGCCATAAAATAACTTCGCCCTGTACATAACACCACAATGATGCCTTGCGCCATTGCCTTTTTTAAGGTTGCATAATTTCTTTCAGTTATGGTGCCATGTGCACTGAGTAATGTACCATCTATATCGATAGCTATGAGTTTATAATCCATTTTAAATCCTTATCACGTTTCACGCATCACGTTTCACGTAAGTATATTCTCCGCGTATTTTCTCCAGTCCACCTGGGATTCATAATAATTTCTATGCGGTTTAACAGGCTTTCTAACATCTTCGATTCTTTCGCCTAACACTTCGATATTTTCTAATTTCCCCGTTCCGAATCCAATCTTGTCGGCATAGTAGATATGCGCGACTTCTCTATGGTTGAATCCCATGATTTCTGCCATCACAGCTTCCGCAGCTACGACATCAGCGCTTGCGACGACAACACCTAAATCCACCGGGTCGCCACCACCTGGCCCATTTCCTTCCATCGCTTCTATGCCATCTATTATACCCAGGTCGAGTTTGACTTTCTGAGCAATCGTTACGATATTTCGGGATAAAATACAATTGCTTTTATAAGACATTGGAATGGGACCTTCGTGGTATTCTCTGGAATCGCCGTGAGCCCAGACCTGTTCCTTCCTTGGTATACAACCTTGCATATTTTTTATCACCAGTGTACATTTTGTGTGGTCGTGTGTTTTTGCTCGTGCTACGGATATAGTAAAATCAGCATCCAGCGCGGTTTTGGAAAATCTGACCGCGCGCTCCTCACCGGTCATCGTTAGCAATTGAATTTCACCTAAGTCGTCATTATTAACATCAAGCAATTGGATATTATCATATTCCCGCGCCAAAGCGTCGTATCCGAAGTTTTCATAAGCCTTGAAAATATCTGATGTTCCCTCTGCTATGATAATTCGCGCGGGATTGAAATCCTGGATAAAGTCGATGACAGCTCTGACAGCATCTACGTGAGTCACCGCCAGAAGTCTGGATACAGATACAAGATTGGGTTTAATAAAAACAGATTTATCATTGATTCTGCCCGGTTGAATATCCTCTCTAATTTTGTTCAGGGCTTCAGTTACAGTTTCTATTCTTTCCTTACCAGCAACTACACTTACACGGCTCATTTTCAAAACTCCTATTCACACTTACTTTATTCCTCTTATTTCTTATGATGGAACTTTTCTATTCCACTTAATTTCTTTTGATCAAACTTCCTCTTTGTTTCTTTTGATCAAACTTTTCTTTACTAAAGAAAAGTTTGCAAGAAAAGTTTGGTTACAAATAAGAAATCTTCGTGAAATAAATTTTATCATACCGAAAATCAGCGTTTTTGTCAACTATTTTTTCAGACTATTCAAACTCAATATAAGTAAAATTCAAAAAACCTAAAAAGGTTGTATCACTTTTGGGGATGTGATATAATATAAAAAGTTCATATAATTCGCTAATGTCAAATTCGGCCGTAGCCTACGGATTCTATCTTGGTTTGGTGAAAAAGAGCCAACTTAGAAAGTTGGGCTCATAGCGTTCCAATTTTAATGTGACATTGGCAAAATAAGAATTTAGGTGAAAAAGCGTAACGAAAGTGAATATTCAGGAGGTGGAAGATGAAAGAGGTAAAAGTTGCTGCGGCAGCAGCGGAGATTGTCTGCGATGATTCGATGGTCATCGCTGGAAGCATCCAACCTCATTTCGCTCATGGACAGGAGGGAAAAATCAGAGCATCCACTGTCGTCATTGAAGGAGGTGGAACCAAACTCTGCATCGTCTCATGCGACGTCATACTATTCCATAGGGATATTATTGACGATGTTGGGAGGAAGATTGAGGCTGAATGCGGCATCCCATTCAAGAATATCCTCATCTCAGCGACTCACACGCACCATGCGCCTTCAACGGTCACTGTACATGGATATTCAAGGGATGAAGCATTCTGCGGAAGACTGAAGGATACAATTTTGTCAGCCGTTGTCTTAGCTAATGAGAAACTTAAAACTAACCAGAACGCCCAGATGTATTTCTGGCTTGGTCAGGAATCCTCTGTCGGTCAAAACAGCCGTTTGCTTCTTAAAGATAACACAATCTACTGGGTTGGTCCTAGAGATGATGTTTTAAGACCAACGGGGCCTTTTGACCCTGAACTTCCCGTCATTGCTTTCAAGAGGGAAGATGGGAGCATGGCGGCCCTCCTCTTCAACCATTCTACGCATACCATCGGCTCTCGGCAAGGTGGCGTCCGTTCTCCCGGGTTCTATGGTTTAGCAGCGCAAGAACTTGAAGATGAGTTTGGAGGAACCGCTCTCTTCCTATTAGGCGCTGCCGGTTCAACCCATAACCTTACTCTGCCGGCAGATGAGATGGTTCTCAGGATAAAGAACGCCGTCAAAGAAGCGCTCTCCAAAGCTCAAAAGAGGAAGATATCAAGGCTTGAATCGGTGAAGAAGGAATTTGAATATCGGTTGAGGGAGTTTTCTGAGGAGGAAGAGGAGAAAGCTGTCTCATATTACTGTACGAAGAGGGCAGAAGGAAACCCTGAACCGACCATAGAGGTGTTCAGGAAAGTAAGAAAAGAACTTGCGCCGCATCAGGGAGAAATTCGCAAAACATGGCTTCAAGTAATGTTGATTGGAGATGTAGCTCTTGTGGGTATTCCAGGAGAACCTTTCGCTTCGCTTGGTGTAGAAATAAAACGTCGTTCACCCTTCCGTTATACTTATATTGTGGAGCTTGCAAACGATTACATAGGCTATATCCCTGATGAAGAGGGATTTAAGCTAAGAGGATATCAGGTTTGGACGGGGTATCACAGTTTCGTCGAAAAAGGCGCCGGTGAGGCGATAGTAGATGAAGCTGTGAGGCTCTTAACGGAAATTTTCGATATCTCTATAAAGCCCGCTGAAATCTAATACCAATTGGCATGTTTCAGAAAATTTGAAATATGCCCATCATGGCAATTAAAATAATCTATCCTTCGACATAGGTACTACTCACCCAAATATACACATCCTCCGTCAATTCTTCCTCTCCATCAAGCCACTGATTGATAATTTCCAATACTTTCGCCTTAGGATACTTCCGGTCGAGAAGTTGCTGAGATAGTTGCGAAATATCGCGTGAGACGATGCGGATACCGCCTTCCAGAGCTTGGTTCAGGTGTTCAATTGTCTCGGGTGTGAGCAGTTGGGAAAATCCGGCGTATAGTTCGTCGGATAGTGGTTCAATCTGAAGGCTGAGTAAACTTGTCAACTGCGTTTTGGGAAAAGCGTGTTCCAATTGTTCCATCTTGGCAATGTAGTCTGATATTTGGTCACGGCAAGGTGGTTCTTGTAGTGTCGTCAAATATTGTCGAATGCTTGATTTCATCATTTCCAACAACTCAGACGCAGTGAGCGCTTTGACTACCGTGCCGAGTTTGAAGCCGCAGGCGCATGCAGGGAATTTGTCTATGGTTTCCCGCGTTAAACGATTGCAGGCGCGCTGCAATTCACCAGCGATTAAATTTTCAACTTTTGAAATGTCGTTGGGAACGGAGATTAAAGTAATCTGAGACAACCTGGACAGCAAATCGTATTCAAGAGAAGTTCTAAGTTTCTGCAAAGCTTCTGCATCAACAGCGTTCGCGCGTTTATGTTCGGCGATATATCGGTCAGAATAGACATTTTTGAAAAGTTGAAATGCTTCAGCCAATGCCGCCGCGCCGCCGTGAAATACCAGCTTTTCATCCAGTTTTAACTCTCTGAGCACCGCTTCTCTCAACTGTCTGAGTTCATCATATTCAGATTTTTCGGGGATAACTAAATGAGGACTGGAAAGATAACCATTTATCGACAACAAAACATCCGATTGCCTGTCCGCGAAAAATTTAACCGCGTCTGCTTTTTCCATCAACTGTAACAGGCCATCTTCATCGTCCAACTTTGTTGAAATCGTGTTCAGAAAATGTTCCAGACCCTCTTTTGAGCCAAGTGCCGGTTTGATTTCGGCGAGCAGACTCTGGGTGCGCGAAATACCGCTCATAACCTCGGATAGCTCTTCATCAGCGGAAAATATTCGTTCGTTGAGCATTTGGAGCCGCTCTCGACTGGTGTTCAGGTCTCTTGACAATCGTTCTTTCATGACGCACAATTTTTTCCAGACCTCCTCCTGTTTGCTCACGTCGTAACTCGCTAACGGCTCATGCAATAGTGTCTGCGATACTTCGCCAAGTTGCCAGCGGTATTCGTCCTTTATCAATTGCCCGCGCCCTAAATGTGTGCATGTTTTGGCAAGCGGCAGGCTGAGTTGAGATAGGTTCGAGCGATTGGCGTTGTGGTATGCCGTCAGGTATCCTTTGCGGATTAAGGCGAACAACAACAAGTCGATGATAAACCCGGGCACGCCATATTCGGATTTACGCAGTTGCCAGTATATCCAGTTGTATTCGACGAGAGAAGACACTTGCTTTCCATTAACTCCCCTCTCCCCTCTTGGGAGGGGTTGGGGGTGGGTAGGAGGGGCCGGGGGTGGGTTTATTTCACCTTCTGGTATCAGGTCTAAGATTTGCGCAAGCAACGGGGCGGTCAAGTCAAAATCCAATTCAAAACTTCGCCGCTTTTTGCGGACAATGCCGAAAGGTTTGGCAATCGCTTCAATTGCGCTTTGCAAATATTTTTGCGATTCAGAGCGAGCAACGACTGCCGGACGCACGAAATCATCAACTAATTCACCGATAACTCGCCACGTCGTCAACTCCTGTTGTGGCGCAAGATGTTTCGGAAAAATGGCATTTAACGGCTTTTGGATTAATTTACCGAGAGTGACATTGAAGTTTTGTAATTTGCATTCTTGTAAATCCAGGTTGAGACGGCCAATTGCAGTGTAGACTTTCCCGGCGAAATAGGCTTCCTGAATCAACTCTTTCGCCTGTTCTGCGCTTTGTTGGAGTGACTCTCGGAGAAGTTCAAGCGCTTCATTGCCAGCCTTCTTTTCATCGTTGAGATATTCTTCGTAAAGTTGTTTTTGCGCATAAAAATCCTTGAGAATTGAAATATTCTCCGCCTTTTTTATCTCCGCAGGAAGCCAATAGATAACGCCATTGACGAATCGATCAAAATCCACCTCACCCCCTTCCCCTCTCCATTCTGGAGAGGGAGGAGAGGGCAGGGGGTGTGAGGTGAGGTCCTGAAAATGTTCCAGTTGCTTCGCGACATTGAAAGGCATGCCTAAGTAGACGACGAAATCTCCCTCAGTTTTCCGCAGGTCGCTCATCACTTTTTTCAATTCAGCTTCCGAAATGTCCAACAAATTGCACAAATTCACCCATCCCTGTCGCATGGTGTTCTGCCAGAGAATATTTTTTCTTTCGCTGTATGTACCTCGCAAATGAGCAAACGGTATCGGTCCCTCGACCATCTGCTCAAAAACGGCATCCAGCATCCGTCCGTCGTCATCCGATAGTGAGAGTATGATTTCGCGTTGTTTGGCTTTAATCTGGTCAATAATATTTGCCTCAAGGTCGATGTAATATACAGCCGAAAACGGCTCATCGCTTCGTTGAACTTTAATGTAGCTAAGTTCCGTCAGAAAACGCTTGAGAATCTGCTCTTCGATGTATTCGTAATTCAACTCCCCGCCGAAATCCGTGAGATTATACATGACCATATCCGCCAATTCTCGGACAGTGCGCGTGTATTCGACGGGCGACAACTTCAGCAAAATCAGTATTTTAACCAGACGTAACGCGCATTGTTGGTCTTGTTCATCCGCGAAAAGGCGCGGGATTTGGCGTTCAAAATAATCCTTGTAAATTTGATAATACGGACTAAGGTCAACCTGCTCGCGGATGCGCAAAGCAAAATGGTCAAAAATTTTATCGGGCGTCAGTAAGTGCGTGTAGTCGCGCTCAAGCATACCTTCGATTTGCCGTGAAGTATCGCCCTTGACTTGATAGTGAATGAAATCCACCACACCGCGCCGCTGAGAAAAAAATCGGGTGTTGACATCTAACAATTCCAGCGTTTCGGGATGTACGGGGTAAATCTGCACAAACTCCTCTTCGCCGATTTTGAGATGTCCGAAGCTCTTTTTCAGTTTTCCGTAGGCTTCCTTGATAGTTTCGATAGCATTTGCCCCTCCGTGTACGGGGGGGTTGGGGGGAGACTTTTTGACAATCAGTCTACGGTCGATAAGCTCGCGGATATGTTTCGTCGAAAGTTCTAAACGTCGCTGGTATCGGTCTTTTATTTTGTTGAAAGTCGTCTGGCTAATATCGCCGGTTTTTTCGATGGCTTCCTGCAACGCGGCGATAATCCACACAGGGGCGTGAGCGGATTTTTCACCGAGAAATTGCAGAAATCTTGTATCTTCATTGAGCGCGCGCATATCGGGTTTGGAACGCAGAAACTCGCTCAGTTCATCAATTAAAATTGCGACGCCATCAAAGTCATAATCATTCAGCGTAGCCATCAGCTTATCCCACGCTTGTTGTCTGTCGATTTTAAGTCTGAATGGAATAGTCTGTCCTGCGGTCTGCAAATATTCTTGCGCGTAGTTGAGAGCATCATCCAGACTTTCATTGCGTAAAGTATCCCACGATTTGCGGGTCTTCAATTTACTTTCTAAAAAAGCGTCAATTTCCTGCCGATGCGCGGGCAATATATATTTTTCAAACTGTTCGAGGAAGGCTGAATCAGAGGCGAGTGAAACAAATATTTGATGTCGATTAGCAAAAGCGGATTCTACGCTTTGGAAAACTATATCCTCAAGCGCGCCGGTCTGACGATATTCCAACATCGGAATCTGCATGACTAAAAATCTCCGTTCATTCAGTTTTGATTCATAATCCTTCAACGCCTCGCATTGCGCCGTAATCGGATTCCACGCCCATGAATGCTGAAGCAACAAACTCAACACCGCCAAAAAATGCGATTTCCCTGAACCAAAATTGCCCGTCAGGAAAAATCCCATGCCTTCACCGGGATAGTTGGCAATCTGGTCTAAAATCACGCGCAGACATCTCTCAATATCCTCAGTCACCACAAAAGTCTCAGTGAGTTTAATCAATTGCGCTAAATCCTCCGCCGACGCATCCCGGACTGTGGCTAATTCAATTACGGTTTTTACAGGTGGAACTTCGATTAGATCTTTTATTTTGGGCATTGTACTATCACTGCCTTTCTATTATCACTGAGTGAATTATACACAAGTCAACTAAAGATGTCAAGCGATTTTCATTCTGAATTTGCCATTGACATAACTTGACTTTGGTAAATAGAAACGTAGCCTAAGGTTTCGATACGGCTTCGCCTACTCAACCCGGCGGATTCTATCTTGGTTTGGGTGGAATACGCTACCGATTGGCCAACTTAGAAAGTTGGGCTACGGTTGGATTTCCTTTTAATGTACCAAAGTCAAAATAATTTTATACAAAATTTACAAATGTTTCAATCTTCAGCAACTTTCAGAAATATTTTTCAACTTTTAATCTTTTTGTGTCTGGTGTCTGAGTGCCTGGTGTCTTGTGCCAGACACCAGACACCCAGACACCAGGCATCCCAATACAGCGGGACATTCCAAAAGTGCAAGAAATTTATTGAAACTTGCTTCAATCTTCATTCTTCAATCTTCAATGTGAAAAAACTCTTGACTTACGTTGCGTTACATAGTATAATTTTACAGCTTAAAAATTTCTTTAAGTTGAATTAAATTCATAGGAGGAAAAAATGTTTCTATCAAAACGAAAACGTTTTCCATCAATCGTTGTCGCGATGGTGGCTTGTCTTTTCTTAGTAATTTTTGCCACGTCTGCGATGGCGTATTCTGGTGGGAAAGTGACGAGCAAAAAGACTCCTGTTCCTATCGTAATCGATGGTGAACTCAATGACCCTGCATGGAAAGCAGTCCGTCCCGATTTTGAGGGTACTCAGGATGTCGTTGTCGACCCACAGGATTGGTATCAATTAAAACTCAAAAGTGGCGCTGCTAATACCAACGCCGGCGGGCTCAGAGTTTGTCGTGGGCAAATTGATGGGGATAGTGACTTGAAAATCGTCTGGATGACCACCTGGGACGATGATTTTCTCTATTTCGCCTTTGAGGTCACAGATGACAGTGCGAATGACTATGCTGGCCCCTTCGATACTCTACCCAATGACATTGATGGTATTTGGATATGTTTCGATACCAAACATGACGCCCCAGCAGTGATGGAATTCCCAGACAAAGAGTATGAAACTGAGCTGGTGCAAGCGGCAAGTGCTAATCAAGCAGACGATATTTTTTATGCTGTTGCTCCGTTGACCACCCGTGGCGCTCCTGTCGTTTTTGAGAAGGCGGCATCTGTGCAGCCTATATTAAGCGACCCAGCCAATGGGCACGCCGCTAGTAAAAAGACCAGCATCGGCTATAACGCTGAAATTCGTCTGCCCTGGTCGATTTTCGAACCATTTTATGGTGAACCTCTCATTCCCAAGGATGGCATGGCATTTGGGTTCGATGTTACATTTAAGGACAGTGACCCCACCTACGCTCCGCCAGTAGGCGGCGCAATGGCCTGGTCCAGTGATTTCCACAATGACAACAGCCCCAGTGTACTGGGAGAGTTGTTCCTTTCTATCGTGGATGCGGTAGCAGTCAACCCCGCGGGAAAACTACCCACTGTTTGGGGAAAAATTAAAAATCAATAACTTGATGATGCTAGATTTATCCGTAGCCCAAGATTCTATCTTGGTTCGTCAGCAAAAGAGCCAACTTAGAAAGTTGGGCTACGGTTGACACCAGCTAAAAAAATTATTGCTTTTTACTCTTTTTTATGCTATAATATAAGTTACTTAGGTGTGTTTAACTTTCACTGCCTTGAGTTCCGTCGGAAGTTACGCCTGTGGAGAAAATGTAAGACTTCCTTACTCCGTAGGGACGCAGTTCTCAGTGAAACAGGAACCAAATGCCAATTAGGATTGTTTCCGATTCTCGGAACAGGCTCTAAAAGGGTAAATTTTGGAGAACGCTTCGATCCAATTTCTAATTTAACATTGTCAGAATAATAAAAACAACGCGGTTATGCAGGCAACTGCGTAACCTTTATCCATAACATAAGAATGGAGGTAGACTGTCATGAAAAGGAACAGCAGGTTTATTGTGAAGCTGGGACTGGCTCTGATGCTAATTGTGGTCGGTCTCAGCAATGTATGCGGGGCGGATGTGCCTCGCGAAGTTGAACAATTGGTTTTGGAACAAAAATGGGAACAGGTGCGAGGTGTTCTCACAGTGGACGATTCCAAAGCCAGCGACCCTGTCGCGCGCCTGTTGGTAGCCCATGCTTCCCTTGCCACGAACCGAAACAATGAAGCGATGTTGCTGTTTTTATCGCTTCGAGAACCAGACGCAGCAAATGCCTGTGTAAACTGGGCACAGCAGTTCACGAAAAATCATTCGGACAGCGCTGTAGCCCATTATTTGATGGGTGACGCGCTGGCGCGCGCCGGGCAGTTGAAGGAAGCTCTTACCTCATTTTACCGCGCTCTCAAGATTGATTCTAATGACGTTCTGGCATTGAACGCCTGTGGTGTTGCCAGTGCAGTTAACGGCAACTTGGACGGCGCTTTAGAAATTTTAGCGAAAGCCACCACACTACGCCCGGATTTCGCTGACGCCCATGCCAACCTGGGTGCCTTGTGGGTGATGCTACGAGTTTCATCTGGAGCTAAGACGTCCTTCGACCGCGCGCTGGCCATTACGCCAGACTTTATACTTGCCCGTCACGGCCAAGCGTGTGTGCTCACCGTTCAAGAGGAATGGGACAAGGCGGAAGCCCTATTTGAACAATGCTTCGCCTACCCTCCCATTGCAGAGCTCGCAGCGCGTAACTTCTCTGACCTGAAGAACCTGCAGATGGCTGCGATAGTGAGCGAGATGGGAGACACCTCCGCCTCCGGAGAACCTCCTGGCACAACTATAGAGGTGCGCTCTGATGTCCGAAGCCTTGCGAACCGCATGAATGCAGAATTGGCGACCAAGACTCCCGAACAAGCGGCATTCTATATTCAGGATATGACAAAACAATATGGGGTTAATGTCGTTGCCCAGGCTACACAGATAGTGAATAACGATATCGTAACGCAGGTGAAGTCGCTTAACATACAGTCCAACCAGGTTTACCGTGATTGTCAGGACCATCTCAACAGATTTGCTATCAACAAAGGCTGGGGAGACACGCTGAATGCTTGGGATGAGTATGTTATCAAACCATTAATAGCAGGCACTCCATACAGACGTGACGCTGCTTCACTGGCCACTACTGAGGTTAGTATCGGTCTCAGCCAAGTTGGTCGTGGCTTGAACGAGAACGCCGCTTTCGAGGCCAGGCAAGTGGATCAGGGTATGACTTTCCTCAAGTCCAATTCGCGAGAGGCTGCGAGATTAGGCGCCATAAATATGCAAATTGATACGCACTTTGGCGCTCCGGACAAATGGGGATATAACAAGGTGTTTTCAATGGATAAGACAAACAACCGCGGGCTGGACTTGACAACAGCAAGCACTATGGCTGGCAACATCCCTAAAAATCTGACGGGGCAAGTCTACATCGTGTCACAAGACAGAAGTTTAGCAGATACAATGGTCGGAACACTCACCAAGGAGAAAGGGATACCGCAGCAAAACATTCACATCCTGCCAAGTTCTGACCTCAACTTCGCGAAAGGCTTCAACCAGAATAGAGACTATGTGCTTAACGTGAGAACATCCGCCCCCCCTGCTGGGGTAACATCGAAGCCTAAAAAATCCGGCACTGATACGGGAAAGTGGTTGATAACTACTACCTTTGGGCTTCTCTACCCGGTGCCCGAATCGCTTGAAGGAGGAACGAGATAACTATGAGAATCTTACGAGTCATGGTAATGATAGGATGGCTCTTTGTGGCACTCTCGACGGCAGTCGCCGTGACTCCTGCCTACGCCGAGGAGTATATCGCCTTCTCCCTCGGCGTAGCGCAGAAGAGAATTGAAACGTCTGGGGGCACAGACTGGCGCAAAGAGCAGCCTGAGGTCTTCACCCTCGGCGGTATAACGAAGATTCGTGGGTTGGTCTACGACCGAAAAACAGTGGACATGATTTTGGTTGGCGAACGCGACCCGAAGCGTCCCATCCTCACTTTGGATGATCTGGCCGTGGCATTGCGGGCGCTGTTCATTTACAACCAGTGGCCTCTGGTCAGCATTGACCCCACGCCCGATACAAAAAAGACCAATATGCAGCATGTGCGCTACGAAGGTGGCATTGAGAACACCGCCTTCGGATTGGACATGTTCGATGCCGACCTGCGGTTGAAGAAAATCGCACAGGGACAGTTGGAGAGCGGCGCAGTTGGGCTGATGAGCGTCTGGGACATGAACATTGAGAGCATGAAACGTGGTGAAGGGAATCGGGGGAATCGGGAAGAGCAAAGCTGTACTCGCTTCTGGTTTTACCCCGTCAGCTCTGTGCCCGCGGTTCGGGAGGATGTGGTGGGGATAGAGGAACTGAAGGTAGCTGTGTTTGCCGTAGTGGAGTCCCTTTCCGTTGATGGCAAACCTGTGGATGATGTGAGGAGCCTCGTGGATCCTATCAAAGACAAGTTTGTTATAGATATAAGTGAACGTTACCCCGAGGTGGCTGCTGCCCATCCGTCTATTGCGCGGTTGGTGGGGTTGGATGAACTCGTGGCGCTCACGCAGGGGATTGAGGCAATGGACCCCAAGCCTGATCTGATTTACTGGCTGGAAAAGTATCAGGTCAAAGGAGTGGCGACACCCAAGGAGCAGGAGGTGCTCAAGCGGCGGTGGGATTTTGGAGAAGGCGGCTTCTTCGAGATGTCTGGCGGGGTGCATCTGACTGCCATCGCGCTACGGTTGCAGGCTGGAGACGTAAGCGCGCTTCGGGAAGCGACGCTCACAACCCGTCCCGACGCCCAGAAACTGTGGTGGACCTTTGACACCCAGTGGGTCATACGTTCTGAGCAAAGTGATGAGATTGCCCCCCTGTTTGCACACGCAACGTTTCTACGACAACAGCGCCGCTACGACGACGCTATTACGCTTTACGACCGTATCCTGAAACTGAACCCGAACTTAGCCGACGCCTACGGCAACCGCGGGAACGTCTACCGTGACAAGCAGGAATACGACCGTGCCATCCAAGACTACGACAAAGTCATCGCCATAAACCCAAACTTAGCCGAAGCCTACAACAACCGCGGAATCGCCTACAAAGACAAAGGCTTATACGACCTCGCCATCCAGGACTACGACAAAGCCATCGCCATTAACCCAAATCTCGCCGACGCCTACATCAACCGCGGGGTCGCCTACCATGACAAAGGCTTATACGACTGCGCCATCCAAGACTACGACAAAGCCATCGCCATAAATCCAAACAACCCCGAAGCCTACAACAACCGCGGGGTCTACTACAATCGCAAGAGCTTATACGACTGCGCCATCCAAGACTTCGACAAAGCCATCGCCATTAACTCGAACTTAGCTGATAACCAGGACTTAGCTCAAGTTTACTGCAACCGCGGAATCGCTTATAATAACAAGCGGGACTACGACCGTGCCATCCAAGACTACGACAAAGCCATCGCCATAAACCCAAATTTCGCCGACGCCTACTTCAACCGCGGAAACGCCTACTGTGACAAGCGGGACTACGCCCTTGCCATCCAAAACTACGACAAAGCCATCGCCATAAACCCAAACTTAGCCTTATTCTGTAAAAGCAAAGCATACAAGGTAGAAGAGTACAAATGGTACAAAGCGAAGGAAACCAAAATAGACATGTACTGGGGCGAAATTGGGACGCGTTCTTCTTTAAATCCGTCTTTTAGTTTTAGTGTGTTCCCATTTATGTTTTCACACAAGTTAGTCGGGATAAAAACTGCTATCTTCTCTTTTACTATCTCCTCTTTTAATGGAAGTTTTGGCTCAAATTTCCCGCTTTATCTCTATTTTAATCCATTTTGGAATAAACCATTGGTGCATGACACATTTGTGTTGTTGTTGTGGCAACCCTACTTGTATACAGGAGGAAGCGCTTGGGTTAAGCCTAATAAGGGGATATTTTGGGGGGGGCCTGGCCGTATCTTTGAAGCCGGCGGTGGTATTACAGTGAATCCTTTTGGGATGTTGCCTTATAATTTACGTGCAGGTTATTGTTATAAGAGCTGGAAGGAAAAATCAGGATTTTATGTTGAAGCAAGTATCAGCCAGAGCCTTTCTCATTTTTGATAAAGTGAATTTTCACTGCAGACCCAACTCCTTGAATCCAATGAAACGGACAATTTGTTTCAAGTAATTGGCATTGCATTCATACCGGCTGAAGCATTCGCACAAGGAAAGAGGGCTTTAATCCTGAAACCTATCAACCATCAAGAAGAATTAAAGAAGGGAGTCCATTTATTCTCAAATCGTAACCAAACTTTTCTTTTTTAAAGAAAAGTTTGCTCAAAAGAAATAAGAGAAAGAAAGTAAATTTTCTAGCGGCTTTGCACAGGACTGACGAACAGGAGGTGATACGGATGCCAAGTCCGTTTCCTGGAATGGATCCTTATCTGGAAGGGCGCAATATCTGGCCTGACGTTCACAATGCCCTAATCGTAGCGATACGGGATGCGCTGGCGCCTCAAGTGGCGCCACGCTACTATGTGCGTATCGAACAACGCGCCTACATCATCGAAGTGGACGGGGAAGAGTTCGTCGGCCGTCCGGATGTTGTCATCATTGCCGCGCCATCGGATGCGGAGCTTTACGGTGGAAGCGGGGTAGGAACAGCAATCGCCAGTGTTGCGCAAACGGTGAATTTGCCTCTGTTTGAAAAGGTTCGGGAGGGATATCTGGAAATCCGCGACAGAAAGACGCACGAGGTTATCACGGTCATCGAAGTGTTGTCTCCGACCAACAAGGTTCCAGGCGAAGGACGCAGGGAATACGAAGCCAAGCGTCGTCAATTGCTCTACACACTCACCAACCTTGTCGAAATTGACCTTTTGCGGGTGGGAGAACCGATGGAGATGAAGCCTCTGCCGAATAGCGACTATCGGATTCTGGTCAGGGCTGGATGGGAGCGTCCTAAAGCAAGACTTTATGCTTTCAGCGTGCGGCAGCCCATCCCGGATTTACCAGTGCCTTTGCGGCGTGGCGAAAAGGAGGTTCTGCTATCTCTTGGAAAACTTCTGTCAGAGATTTACGACCGGGCGCGCTACGACATCAGTATAGATTACCGCCAGCCGCCGGAGCCTCCACTGACACCCGAAGATGCTGCTTGGGCAGATGAGCTGTTGCGTGCCAAAGGAGTGTAGCGGTGATGGCTTCAGAAGAATTCAAAAGGAGAATATCACTGATCCTCGGTATTTTCAACATGAAAAAAGAAACCGTCCTCACACACACAACCAGTTATGAGGATAACCTCATGGAACGACTCAAAGACCCTGAACTGGCACAGGCGTATCTTGAAGCTGCCCTTGAGTCTTACGAAGCAGATTACGATACTGAAGCCTTACTCCTTGCCCCGCGCGATGTCGCCAAAGCACAAGGTATTGGTAAGCTCTCGGAACAGAAAGATATTAGTTGTCAACATTTGTATGAGTGAACTTGTGGATGCAACGTCGTCTGAAGAGAACGAAGTGAACGTGGTTTAAGCCACAGGCTTGTGTGTAATGATTCCTCTCCAAAAGATTCCAAGCTCGGTCGGGGAGGATTTTTTATTGATAACAGATTTCATGGTAGTCACTATTTATTACTTTGGTTTTGCAAAGAAGGGAAGATGTGTTACGTGTTTCGTATTTCGTATTTCGTGTATTGTTTATCTACAGCAACACGTAATACGCAACACGTTTCTTGCTCTTCACGTTATAAACAAAGTATTAGATGGTGAATACCAACAGATTTCATTTGGAGGAGATAGATATGCTTATACTTGTTTCCAACGTTGGCAGTTCGTCGTATAAATATCAAATCATCGACATTGAAACAGAACAAACCCTTACCAAAGGGGTTGTTGAACGCATCGGCAATCCGCCGTCGATTTTCACGCATTCTGTGCCTGGCAAGCCGGATTTGAAGGGTGAAATCAACGCGCCCAACCACAACGCCGCCGTTGCGCATGTCATTAAATTGATTCTTAGTCAAGAACATGGCGTGTTGAAAGATTTATCGGAACTCACCGGGGTGGGCTTTAAAACGATATTCGCAAAAGGGATAACGCGTTCCGCATTAGTAACGGAAGATGTCATTAAAGCTCTGGAGGAATATATCCCGGTAGCGCCGGCTCATAATCAGCCATACATCGCATCCATCCGCGCCTTTCAAGAACTATTGCCAGGAAAGCCGCTTGTCGCAGTCTTCGAGACCTGGTTTCACGAAACCATTCCCGATTATGCGTACGAATTTGGAGTTCCACGTGAATGGCTCAAAAAGTACAGCATACGGCGATACGGTTTCCATGGCGCTTCCCACCGATACATTTCGCAACGAACACCACAATTGTTGGGTGTGCCTGCGGAAGAACTGAAAATCATTTCCTGTCATCTCGGCGGCAGTTCATCTTTGTGCGCTATCAAATATGGTAAATCCGTCGATACCAGCATGGGTTTCTCAACTCAAGGGGGCGTGCTGCAATCGACTCGTACCGGTGACCTCGACACCTTTGCTGTTCTATATGTCATGGATAAAGAAGGATTAACAACTGATGAAATCCGAAAAATCCTGACCAGGAATTCGGGCGTGTTAGGGATTTCTGAGGTCAGCGGCGATATGCGCGATGTCGAAGAGGCCGCTGCTAAGGGAAATGATAACGCGAGGCTTGCCTTAGATACTTTTCACTACGAAGTCAAAAAATACATCGGCGCTTATGCCGCCGCGCTTGGCGGCGTAGATGCCATAGCTTTTACAGGAGGCATCGGTGAGAAAGGCCCCGAAAGCCGCCAGGCTATCTGCGATGGGTTGGAATTTATGGGCATTAAATTAGACCCCCAGAAGAACTTTAAGCCCAGAAGCGAAAGGATAATTTCTGCTGATGATAGCCGGGTGAAAGTATTAGTCATACTGGCTAATGAAGAAATAATCGTTTCCAGGGAAACGGCGAGGGTGATAGAACAGGAGAAAAGATAATGGAACGCATTGAATTTGGCAAATATATCGTATCTGCCCCAAATATTTGTCATGGTGCCTTAGGGGGTAGGGGGTTGTACATTTAAACGTCATGCGTATCAACTGAAGGACGATGTCCCACGACAACTGACTTTGGGGGACTTAGATGTTGGGGTAATGGGGCAGTGGGGAGATGGAGCTCCAGTTCTCCAGCGCTTCAATGCTCCAACACCTGTTCTTTGGCCGTAACCTTATGCTTGAACACCAGTTGTCACAAAGTCTTGCGCTTCAGTTGATACGCATGGGGGTTGTACATTTAAACGTAAAGCGTAATGCGTAATACGTAAAAGGAAATATTACGCATTACGTATTACTTTGTCAACTAATTTTTGAGAAAATTTGAAACATGCCGTCATTTTGTAATAGGTTTGGATTTGTATAATTATCTCACTACTACTACCGTTCCGCTGATGACCTCTTCGCCTGCTCGAATTTGGTAGATATAGAGTCCGCCTTCCACGACTCTACTGCGTTCATCTCGACCGTCCCATACATTATTGTTATTCTCCAAAGTTCTGACCAGCCGCCCGTTGAGGTCGAATATTTTAATCGTGAATTGGATATTGTTATCTTGAGTTGCGACATGGAAAATTGTTCTATCAGTTCCATCTCCGCTGCCGTTGGGAGTGAAAGGATTCGGCGCCGCCCAGCCGTGTGCGATTTTCTTTTTGACAGGTTCGGACAAGATTATCTCGAATGTCCCAAGATGATTGACGTGAGCGGTAATTGCTCCACCTTTTAGCGCGCCGCCTATTTGATGTGTCTTAGCACCGTCGGAATAAAACAACTGCGGAATCCGACTTAGCGACTTGGCCGGTATGGTTGAAAAGCCGATGGTCATTTCGATTGGCTTTCTAAATACGGTATCTGATAGTGCGTGAAAATCAGCGTCGAATGCCCTCAAAACAACAGTTTTTATCCGTGAATACGTTTCCATTGCTTCATTAGACGAATCAATTTTTATTCGACTATCTTGTCTGAGCGCGCCGGGTGGAATTGAAAGAGTTACCTGCGCAATCTCATCCGAGACATATTGCATCTCAGTGGAATCTTTCCGCAGAAGGGTATCGATTTCAAAAAATTTGCCTTCCGTGATTTCCGTCCCGACATTGCCAGCCTTATCTGTTGCTTCAAAGAAAAATTCTGCTATTCCATCGCCAGTCCACATATCTATATGCGTGACGGCTTCCCAACGTATCGGAATTTGGAATTCGGAATTTGGAATTCGGAATTGTGGAACCTTTAAGTCAAGAGGAACCCTGCGCTTATTGGATGGTTGGTAGTATAGTTTCGGCGCATTGCCTTCAGGCAATGGTTCCGAAAGGGTCAAGCTAATGGAAAATTTCCCTGTACCAACCCGGATTTCGGATTTCGGATTTCGGATTTCGGATTTGAGAGAGGGTAATTCAATTTTGGCGCGCGGCGGGGTCGTATCGATGTTTAGTTTATAGTGATAGGTTTCGCTCCAGTTGCCAGCGCCGTCTTGCGCTTTTAGATGAAAATACCAGGAATTATCCGAAGGGATGCGGAAAGTGGCCTGGTTGCCCGTCCCGATGCTTGAGATTTCGCGAAGCCTGCCCTCGAACGCCGTGGAGGACTCAAGCTGCATAATGATTTCAGGAGGGCTTGATAGCGGTTGTTGGTCGAAATTCCAACTGTATCCGCTAATCCCGGATATTTCTGAATTTCCATAAAAGATGATAACGGGTTGATTATTCGAATACCAGGCTTGCTGGTCGGGATGAGTCGGGCTCATAAGATTTAACTTTGGCGGGCCGCTATCCACTCGCAAAATTGTCAGCGCGGAGACACCTAAATTCCCCGCTAAATCTCTGACACGCGCCTGAAAGATTAAACCATCCGCTTCAGAGGTGTGTGGAATTTCATCCGTGTCGCTCCATGAATTAGTCGCTTCATCCTTTAATAAAGGGGGAGAAAGCTGCTTCCATTCCAGGTTTCCGTAGCGATACTCTAAGGTATTCCAATCAATTCCTGAGACCTCGTCGCGCGCTTGCCCGTAGTATTCTGTGATGGCTTCGTTATACCACCTGTCACTTTGTGGGAAATGTATCTCAATCAAGGGCAGTTCAGTATCCACGCGCACTTCGTAATTAGCGGTATCGCTCCATAATCCCGCTGTGCTCTGAGCTCTCAGATGAAAATACCAGATACCATCAGATAAATTTGCAAAAGTTTTGGATGTTACATTTTCAACGATTTGTTCATCAGGCGCGGTTGATGAGGCATGGTCGAGCCCAAAACTGTATCCTACAATTCCGCTAACCGCGGCAGGCGGCTGCCAATTCAACTCAAGCATTGAGTTTGATGTCCATTGACCCACTGGGTGCGTTAGTGAAACGACCTTGGGGACGGTAGGTGTTGCAGAATCGATCTGGATTTTGTAGTGCGCCGTTTCACTGACATTTCCGGCGTTGTCGTAAGCCTTCAGATGAAAATACCAGACGCCGTCGGAAGGCGGAAGGCGGAAGGCGGAAGGCGGAAGTTGGGAGGTCGCATCGCCTGGTAAGTCCAACGTTTCATCGGGCACGGTCAATGGCGAATTGTCCCACACGAAACTATATCCCGCTATACCCGATGTCTCGTTTTCCACTATCTCCCACGTCATCGTCGGGGAATTGTTCGCATACCATTGGTCGCTATGTGGATGCGTCGGGCTACTGAGTAGCAGTTGAGGCTTGGTCGTATCAATTCGGACTTCGTAATGTGCGGTTTGGCTCCATAGCCCTGCGCCGCTTTGCACTTTCAGATGGATATACCATATGCCATCTTCGTCAACAGAGTGGGAGAGGAAGTCGGAAGTCGGAAGTCGGAAGTCGGAATTTCGGATCGGAGAGGAAATTTCGACAGGTTCACTTATCGAATTTTTATCTACCAGAAAACTGACATCTGAGACGCCGCTGAGATTAACGGGTTCAGCGGCATTCCATCTGAACTGAATAGTTCGATTTGATATCCATTTGCCAGTGGGATGAGTCTCGGAAAGGATTATTGGCGTCTTTGGAACAGATGCGTCAAGCTGCACTTTGTAGTGCGCTGTTTCGCTGACGTTCCCTGTATTGTCGTAAGCCTTCAGATGGAAATACCAGACGCCGTCGGAAGGCGGAAGGCGGAAGGCGGAAGGCGGAAGTTGGGCGGTCGCATCGCCTGGTAAGTCCAACGTTTCATCGGGCACGGTCAGAGGTGAATTGTCCCACACGAAACTATATCCTGCTATGCCCGAGGTGTCCGCCACTTCCTCGACTATCTTCCACGTCATCGTTGGGGAATTATCCACATACCATTGGTCGCTATGTAGATGCGTTGGACTACTGAGTAGCAGTTGAGGCTTGGTCGTATCAATTCGGACTTCGTAATGCGCGGTTTGGCTCCATAGCCCTGCGCCGCTTTGCACTTTCAGATGGATATACCATATGCCATCTCCGTCAACCGCGTACGACAAGCTTTGACCAGCAGGTTCACTAAGGTTCTCGTCAGAGCTGGCTTTGAGCGAAGCGAAAGGTTCGCTTGTGGGCTTGTTATCTAACAGAAGCCTGACGTCTGAGATGCCGCTGAGATTAACAGGTTCAGCAGCACTCCATCTGAACTGAATAGTCCGCTTCGATATCCATTTGCCAGTGGGATGAGTAGCGGAAACGATTGTCGGCATTTTCGGAGCAGATGCGTCAAGCTGCACTTTGTAGTGCGCCGTTTCACTGACATTTCCGGCGTTATCGTAAGCCTTCAGATGAAAGTACCAGACGCCATCGGAAGGCGGAAGGCGGAAGGCGGAAGGCGGAAGTTGGGAGGTTGCGTCACCTGGTAAGTCCAACGTTTCATCGGGCACGGTCACCGGCGAATTGTCCCAAACCCAACTGTAGCCAGCAATTCCCGATTGGTGATTGGTGATTGGTGATTGGTGATTGGTAGGGGCCGGCGTCTCTGCCAGTCCTTCGACATTCGCCCATGTGAATATCGGCGAATTATCAGGGTACCACTTTTCGCTGTCCGGATGGGATGGACTGCTCACCTCCGGCGTTGCAATATAGGAATCTATCCGCACCGAGATTTCGGATATTTCTCCCAAATTACCAGCAACATCTTGAGCGCGAATTTGAAAAATCCATTCACCGTCTTGCAAAGTTGCTGTTGGAATGTATTCTTGTACCATCCTTTCCTTTCTTTCCTTCCATTCCACGCCATTCATTTTTAGAGCAATAACATATTCCGCAATTCCGCTACCTCTATCCTCCGCGTGCTGCCACTGTAAGCGAATATTTCCATCTGTTAGCCAATCTTGTGGATTGTGTGCTTGGCCTTCCTTGTCGAATAGCACAAGTTCCTTTACTGCGCCTGGCGGCGTGGTGTCGATGTAAAATGGCCCAAGATGCAAAGTTTCTGACGATAATTGTCCGGCTTGGTCCATACTGCGCAGGTGGAAATAATGATTTTTACCATCTGAAAGAGTAATAAGTGATGAGTGATGAGTGATGAGTGATGAGTGATAAATATCCCGTGTTGGCGCGGTATCCTCTGAAGTATCCCACAATATCAAATAGCCAGATATGCCGCTGCCTTCATCATCGGCGGGTTGCCAGGAAAGACTAATTTCATTTTGATTAGACCAGACTGCAACCTGATGCGAACTGCTTGTCAGGTCGTTGGGCGGTCCTGGCGGTTGAGTGTCAATACAAAATGGGCCAAAATGTTTTGCTTCGCTATTCCAATTGCCCGCGACATCTACGCTACGAATGTGAAAATACCACCGGCCGTCGGGTAACGGTTCGCTTGAGATAGCAGTCACCGCCCAACCCAGGTTCACATCTTCGGGAGGTAGTGTGCTTTCAGATATGTCCCAGAGATACGAATATCCTCTCAAGCCGCTTGTCGCATCCTGCGCTGGCATCCACGAAATGTCTATTGTGTTGCGCTGTGACCATTTATTTTGTCCAGTTGAATGTGAAGTGCTGACGAGACCCGTTACCGGAGAAGGCGGCGTTGTGTCGATATAAAACGGTCCGAGGTGCGCTGGTGAACTCCAATTTTCATTGTTATCAATACTCCGCAGATGGAAGTAGTGTGAGTTACCGTCAGGTAATGGCTCGCTTTCAAGTTCGCGCGCGGCACGCGATAAATTCGCCGTCTGGTCTGGATAACCTGACGATGACGTGTTCCACAGATATGAAAATCCTCGCAAGCCGCTGTTCAACGCCGGTGGACGCCATGCGACTTTGACCACATTTTCCTTCGACCACACTGCAGGAATATGCGAAAGGCTGTTCAAACCCGGCCGGCTTTGAACTTCAACTCTTGCTGTGTCCATGAGTATTGAATCCACATACAGTTTGAAAACATACTGGCCATCAGGCTCATAACTACTGAGAGTCCAGCGCGGTCCGCCGAAGTGATGCAAAAGTCCCGCGCTCTGTACACCCATCTCAAACTCATCAATAAGGGCCATGTCCGCATCCAATACTTCGATGCGCACTTTGCCCGGCTCTGCCAATTCATACGGGATAGCTGATTCGTCGGGGTTAAATGCGCCGGTGTTGGGAAACACAAAGCGACTGCGGGTTGGCATGTTTTGAGACTGAATTTCCCGACGCTTGCCCGTCATTGCCGCTATTTCCATCTCAACGGCTTCAGCGACACGCCTGCCAAATACCCAATCGCTCACTCGTTCATCGTTTTGAAATGTCAAGCCCGTCCACCAGAAAAACCAGACTCCATCAGCCGGTTCACTGGTTTTCCCATAAATTTTTATATCGGGACTCAGAGCTGTCCGAATTTGCTGACGTATCTCCCAATTCGTCGGCTGACCATATCCTTTGGTATCGTAAACCTCAAGCACAACGTGAATCTTCGGGCGCGGTAAACGGTTTCTGTCTCTGTCGGGATAAATTACATTCCGCGCATGATACAGATTTATGTGAATGTTCTCCCACTTAGGGTAATAGATAGGTGGAACGCCGCTGGCTTGCCACAGAAAAGTCCCACCACTAAGCATGACGACATCGGCTGCACGGGTGAATCGGATGAGATTCTGGGGCGAATAATACGCCCCGCCGAGAGTGACATCAACATATCGGTCATGTCTGCGATAGCCGCCCTCGACTTCCACATATTCGATAGCATCAATCATATCATCAAACACATCGGGGTCATAGTTATGCGCTGAACCCATTGGCTCCTCCGCCAAATACCAGCCAGCTATCACGCCATTCTGCGGACCACTCTGCTCCCATTCACATAGCGTCTTGATGAAATTTATCAGCCAGGTTTCGCCATACACATTGTAAGGTTCGTACAACGCCCCGACGATTGCGCGCAACCGCACTTCCCCATTTTCATTACCTTCTTCGTAAACCTGACGCAGGTAATCTATCCACCACGCTGCATTCGCATCTTGCCCCGAAGGGACGCTGGGTAAACTCCCCGGCCAGTAATGCTGGACAAGATTACAGGCTTCATACGGATAATATCCGCCACCCCAATCCGTCGGCATACCCTCCCACACCTCGCGTAGGTCTGACGTCGGCAAACCTAAATTGCCATCTCCTCTTGAATACACATTGAACATGCCCACAGGAATCGCCTGGCGTTTCACTTCTTCACTTACAGCGTTCAATGAAAGCGTCGTGACAATGAGTATAGTTGAAAGAAAGTTGATAAGTTTTAGCATAATGACTCCCCTAACTAATCGTGAAACGTGAAACGTAATGAGTAATGAGTAATGTTTTCTTTTACTCATTACGCCTTACGCATCACGCAATACAGACAACCCCCTAATCCCCTTTGGTAAGGGGGATTGCAAGCTTAAATCGGTATTAGCTCTTTTGCCTTTTATTCAAAGAACCGGTCACCTGAAGCGGTGTAAATTCGCTGTTCTGATGGACCATTTTTCTTAACGCTCAATCGTTTCTCCTGAACAAGTTGTTCTATTAGTTTCTTAACTTTGTCCGTTTGGTTTGCAGCACCAAACAGTATTTCCGAAAGAGCTTGCGGGTTGAATGGCGCCGCATAACTTTGAGCAAGATACCAGATGTACAGCTTATTGCATGCCGCCAATAACTCATCGGCGCCCAAATTAACTTTAATCGGCTCCCCGTAACTCATCGCCGGTTGCCCTGATGCCCCCAACAAACAACCTGCCTGCGTTAATGCCCTCACGACATCTTGAATCATGTTCTTAGAGATTTGTGACTCTTGTTGTCGGTAATTGTCCGCGAGATTTTGGATGAGATTCCTGGTGGTTGGTTTTCCATCATCAGAGTTCCAGTTTTTGAGCCGCTCAACTATATCTACCACAATTTTTCCCCGTATGTCCGCGGCCAACGGACGCAAAGAAAGACGGTTCAGTTGGCTCTGATATTGAGTTACATCAGGCATTTCTGGTTTTTCCGGCGCGGCCTGGTCTGACCGTTTACTGTCAACCAGATACCCGCCTGTCGGATGCGCCAGAAGTTGAACCAAACCGCGTTTCTTCGCTGATTCCAGAAAAGCGCTAAAATCCGGGAAGCCATATCTTCTCTCAGAAAACGATGATTTCTTTCGCAGAATCATATCTTTGACGCGTGAACTCATCGCCTCAGTTCCCTCGCTGTTTAGAGCAGAAATAGCCTCTTCGAGAAGTTCATACGCCTCCGCGACATCTAACCTGGTTGCCTTCGCCGCCGGTTTCTTCATTATTTGTACGCCCGGAAGCTCTTCATAAAAGATGAATTCATCACACAATTCGGCGAGCAAGTCGCTGGTCGCAAGTCGCACTCCCACGCCAATGACTTTCTTGCCGAATTCCTTTAACTTTGAAACCAACCCGGAAAAGTCACTATCGCCAGAAACAATGGCGAAAGTATCAATGTAATCCCGCTCAAACAAAATTCCCATTGCATCTACCGCGAGTTTGATGTCGGTTGCGTTCTTATCGCTTTTCCCACGAGAAGGCAACTCAATTAACTCAATGCCCGCGTCCTGCATATCACGCCGATACTCAATATGTCTCTGCCAATCGGCATACGCTTTTTTTACGATTACTCTGCCCTTCTCTTTGAGACGGTCTAAAATAATCTCTATATCAAAATCGGCTATGTACGCCTGTTTGACACTCGCAATAATGTTATCGCAATCGACAAACACGGCGACATTCGTTTCTCTTTTTGCCTCAATCATCTCCATTTTTATCCCTCCTTTTTTGATTGATGATTGTTGATTGTCGATTGTTGATTGAGTCTTTTCAATCATCAATCAACAATTGACAATTGAAATGCCCTCTTGCCATTCTGCCCCTCACGTTGTTAAATGTACCAATTCAATTTTCTCAGGGTCATTCGTACCCAGTTTATGTTCAGCATCAGCCGCTATTGCAATGTAATCTGGCGCCCGTCCCACTTCCGCTAAAGAGGGTAACCCGGCTTCTTCACGCTTTTTCTCAATGATAGTTGCCCCGATTTGGTCTAGCGCAACCGGGTCAGTACTAACAAGCAGCCCGTTGTAATCCCAGGTATACTTTGGATGATATCCCGGCCCATAGTCATAAATCGCTTTGAGCGCATCACATACAGTAATTCTTGTTTTTTCTTTAATCATGGGCGAGGCGTTCAAATCTGCAACCGATGCGTTAATATTATCGTGATATTTATTGGGGTCATTGATAGCGCCGAAGAAATTTTTCAGGCTAAGCGTGACTCCTGCAATGTTGTGGTCTTTCAACACCGGCACATTGATGATAGCGGTGCAGTAGGTTGACAGAATTCTACTGATTTTCGATGCCACTGAGCCAGCGATTATCAGTTCACTGGAATATCCCACTCCTTCAGCATCCGTGCCATAACATTTAACTCCGCGACCGTCGCGGTTAATTTCATAACCCGCGTTTTGCAGTTCCCAATTAGACCTATCCCAGACGATAATCTGCTCTTGCGGCACGCCGGCGCGGACTAATCCATTGACAATACAAGCAACCAGTTCCGGATGAGATGACAGGTGTTTTCCCGCACTTCTCAGACAGTTGACTTTAATACCGACAGTATCATTGGGTTTAAACAGTTTTCGCCAGGCGGCAGTCACAGAAGCCGCGCCAGTGGCTCGTGATACAGCCGCATCTAACATCTTCTGAATCTTTTCCTGACGCGCCGGCCCAACGGCATCAGAAATTGCGGCCTCCTGAACTATTACAACATTAGATTTGTCATAAGCCGGTGCTTCTTTCACTACTTCCACCTTACGCATAGCGCTGATACAACCTGATATGCCCAAAATGTTTATGCCCAGGATAGCTAATTGTTGGAGAAATTCACGTCTGCTCTGATTGAACTCCATACTTTACTTCCTTTCCATATCACGCATCACGTTTCACGTTTCACGGATAACTTATCTAACTAACTTTTAAAAATAAACTTAACTTTCCGAGACCCAAAGGGTTTCCAAAACCCTTTGGGTCTCGGGGAGCGGCAAATGTAAAATTTAATATTCAAAATTAGTTAATTCACACTAAGTTAATTATATCTTATATTTCCTCACAAAGCAAAGTAAAATTCTCCTTTACATTTTCTAATGTTTTCTGCTATACTTAGTATGGTGGGCTGCTGGCTTTAATCCGTTTTTTTGATTGAGGATTGAGGATTGAGGAGTGTTGATTGAGGAGTAAATCAACACTCGACAATCGACAATCATCAATCGACAATCCTTAAAAGGGGAGAGAAATAAATTGGAAAAAGCGACGGAACTTGTCCTTTTTGACGTTGGGCAATTACGGTCGGAAACGCGTGCGGAGCGCGAGCTTGATGCTGCTGATGACAATGCCATCCTGGCGCAAATTATGGGACATGCGGTTGATATATCTGACTATGTGTATTCTTTTCAACAGAGCGGCAAGTTGGTGGAGGGATTGAGCCTCATCGGTGTCAACGAGGCTGCCAATCGCAAAGGCAGCATCAAGGTCAAGGATATGCTTTTTGAGGATAGACCACATTCCTGGCTCGCTTTTGTTACAGCAATAGATACCTCGACAAAAAAAATACACTACGGCGTTTTTGAGCAACCTAAACGCACTAAAAGCGGAAAAATAGATGCATTTGCCTTTACCAAAGCCGTGCATAAAGCTCAACGCAATGCGATTCGACAACATCTACCTACAGATTTGGCGCGCGAAATCATTAACCTATACCGCATGCAAAAAGGGCTTCCACCGCTCTCACACGGCGAAGCAGAACCAGATACGGATGATGAAGCTGAACCGCCAAAGCACAAAATTACCAACGCGCAAAAATCGGCCTTTGCCCAGGCAAACCGCCTAAAAAAAGCTTTACTTCGAGTGGGAATTACCCAGGATGATTTGTGGAGTAGCATCAAAAAACGTTTCAACGTGGAATCGCGGAATGACATCACCGCAGCCGAATGGACTTTGCTCGCCGCCGAATTAAATGCTGCCGAGAACGATAGAGCAATTTTCACTGAGTTTGTTAAAAAGGTTAAAAGTGCATTTGCAGACGATGATTTGCCCTCGAAACTGAAGGCAGAGTTCAAGGGGGGTAATGGCAAAGGGGCAAGACGGCAAGGTGGCAAGACGGCAAGATGGCTTTTAACCATTTAGCCCTCTTGCCGTTTAGCCGTTTTGCCGTCTAGCCGTTTTACCATTTTGCCCATTCAGAAACTCTCTCATGGTAACTAGTGCATTGTGAAATTTGTTTTGAGTAGTTGTAGTAAACAGTCGTTGTTCCGGCAACTACCAAAGCGACTGAAGTCGCTACTACGAAGGGGGCATCACTTATTTCACAGTGCACTAGTACACGTGGGCGAAAATTCTTGCCCCTATCTTTTTTCTGTCGTGGCCTTCCTTTTTATCCGCGAATTTCCGCTAATAAACGCGAAGGTTTTTTTCTTTTTATGCGCGAATATTCGCGTCTATTCGTGGCTTCTTTTTTATCCGTTAACGTGCACGCGCAGGAACGGGGGTTAAGAACTTC
>Ga0194113_10000298_pt1 | contig 62408 bp, 58 predicted proteins | sample TA2MahC200mmetaG_FD_146193 | JGI IMG/M metagenome (GOLD analysis project Ga0194113, IMG submission 146193) | Freshwater microbial communities from Lake Tanganyika, Tanzania - TA2015017 Mahale Deep Cast 200m | ecosystem: Environmental > Aquatic > Freshwater > Lake | place: Tanzania: Lake...
CAATCGTCTGCAATTCGCAGGGGCCTAGGAACTATGGTAATAACCGGAGCATTCTTAAGTAGTTGACTCAGGGCAAATGAATGAAGGGTGGAGATCCGAGGTGTCACTATGCCGTCTGATCTAAACTCATCTGCTACCCTCTGCCGGAGCTCATGAGCAGCAGCACGCGTGAAAGTTAGAGCTAATATCTCACTTGGCTCAACGATACCATTTTGAATTAAGTAGAGGATTCTCCGGCTTAGCGTCAGTGTCTTACCGGTTCCTGGCCCTGCTAGGAGACAAGCATGGCAGCCAATCGTACAGACAGCCTCTCTCTGGTCCGGTAGCAGGTTTGAATCCCAAGACATGTGTCTTGTTACCTACAGAGCTATTTTACCATACTATCACCGCGGTGCCGTATGTTTACTGACCTCGCGCAATGTGATGATGGCGATACGACCCCATTTTGATGAAAGCCCAAACAATCTGACGAAAAGTTCAGCGATTAACTCGTGATGGTGTGGTGCCCTACTATTGGCCAGCAAATACTAATAAGTCAGAGAAATGAGTCGGTTCCAGTTTCTCAAACTCCTTCTGTGGCACCTTGATATATTCCCAGGCAGTGCCGGTCAACAGAGTGGCATTCTCGCACCAGATTTGTGCTGCCCTATCTTTGTGGGCAACATCGATATCCTCACGCCCTTTGGTCTCAACTAAGTAACGGGTCCCATTAGATAAAACTGCTACGAAGTCAGGTTCATAATACCGGAGGTTGCTCACCGCGTCGGTGTACTCTATGGCAAAGCCGAACTGCTCTGGCAATTTGGCAAAGGCATTTACATCAAAAGCATTCTCTAAGAACTTGGCAAATCTTTTCTCAAAGTCATTATCGCACGGGACCAGGTTAAATATAGTATTCTTTGCTTCACAAGTAGGTCTGGAGAACGGGAACGGTTGAGTCTCCGAGAGCTTGCGTCCCGCGCTAAGGAGATGCGGCTCCAATTCTTCAACAACCAGTCCACGTAGTGCCTCAACAAAGGTCTTAACGGTGACATACTGCGCCACATTGCTGCTGATGGCCTTAATCATAACAGGGTCATCTAAAATCACTCTCTGACCAAAGGCTTTAATTTCCAAAAACTCTCTCACCTTGGGAACTAGCACCGCAAACTGGGATGGTAGTTTTACGTCCACAGTGATTCTCTTGGCATAGTAAGAAATAACTTCCTGGGCTGTCTGAGGCTCTGGTATGCTGTATTCTCTTTCAATCAGCTTCTTCAAGGTAATGATGTCAAATCCCTCATACTTGAAGGTCTTAGCAGCGGCGTCATTATCTTTGATAGGTAAAACTGGACAGTTCAGGCCAGCAACATTTAGGACAGCTATCTCCTCAGCCAGCGTCTTCTTACGGGCTAAAATAGGGCTAAGAGTAGGTAGAGTAATGTCCTTATCTATCTTGTCCAGGTCTGGAGCAATAACGACAATGACCAGCTTATCAACGCCGACATTGAAAGTACCGAGTTGCATGTCCTCGTCTTTTTCAAGCTGGTCCACAAATTCAATAAATGCTTTGTTGCCGATAACGTCAACTCGCTCAGTGTAGCTGGTCCCCAGGTCGCGGAACATAAGGCGTAATCCACGACCGATGGTCTGTTCTGGCAGAATGTTAGCCTTGGCTGTGTAAGGTCTTAGACCAACCACGACAGTCACGTTCTGAACGTCCCAGCCTTCACGTAGCATCAACACGCTGACGATACAGTTGACCGGGCTTTCCGCTTCATCGACTTCCCTAACTATTTTGCGGGCGATATCCACTTCTTTTTTGGTGACTTCGCCTGACTTATCCGTGTGTATGACTTGTAGTTTATTACCTCCAAACTCCTCGGGATATTTGACCCTCAAATCGTCAGCTACGTCCTCAGCATCATCGGTTGTGTTCATCATTACGAAGAGGATTGGTTTCTTACCAAGCGAGATGAGTTGATCCCGATATTCTCGCCATCTCTCCACACCGGCTGCCAGGTATGCCCGGTAGCGAGTGCTCGCAATATCCGACCTCCCTTCCTGAATACCAGTAGCGATACCCTTGATGGGACGCTTTACCAGATTGTCAATAATAGCCTGCTTAAGGGGATAATCGTATATTACCCAGGTGAATAGCGACCCTTTGCTGTATCTTGGTGTGGCGGTGAAGTCCAATTGCGCGGAGAGACCGCCGGTAATTGTCGAGTGCAACTGCCGGATAACCTGATTCCACTCGCTTTCCTCGTCATGGGTGTGGTGGGCTTCATCGTTGATAATGAGGCCCGGGCCACCCCGCTTGGCAATACGTTTATCGAAATCTTCTATTTCCAACGTATTGGCAGGTGGTCGAGGCCCCAGCATGACTGTCATTACGTCTGTCTCTGCATCTGCTCCCTTATCGGGCCGCTCGTAGAACTGCTGGATATTGGTGAGGTAGAGAGCTCCCTGCGAACTGGCACGCTCTCCTTCGCCCCGGACGTAGCAGTCGAAGTCCCAGAAAAGCTTTAATTCAGGTGGTATTATCGGGTCGGCACGGAAAATGTGACCGCCACCAAAGTCAGTCCGTAGCCTCTCAAAAACAATGACATTTGGAGCCAGAACGAGAAATACCCTGGCATAATCGTTCCGCCCCTCAACCACGGCGTTGAAGTACTGCCAGGCAATAGCCAATGACATGACCTTGGTCTTGCCACTACCGGTGGCCATCTTGATGCAGTATCTGGTAAAATCGTCGTATTTTAGAAGACGCAGATTAGCTATATTGGGAGCATATTTTTCCAGCAGATCTTTATGGCGTCGGATGCCAGCAACCTCGTAAATGTAGACCAGCGCCTCCATAGCTTCTCGTTGCGAATCGTGATACCTGAATGCTTTCCCGTTGGGGAGACGGTGGTCGGTGTGAAACCAATAGTTCAACAACAGCCGCGAGGTTTCTGTAATTCCCTTGTATCCGGTTCTCCGCCACTCGGATATCGCCTCACGGATAGCAGGCACACAGGGTGCGGTTCTCGTCCGCGCTTCCAGTAAGCCGAGTTGCTCCCTGGGTATGGCTTTCCGTCGGGCCATCTCAACGCACCTCTACCTTTAGCGTCTTGGTAGTGTCATTGCCCAGAATGTCAATCACTTTGACCATTACAATATAGGTACCGGGCTCCTCGTATGTGTGGCTTATTGCTTTCTGCAACTCCCGCTTTTTGCGTGTGCGATAGTCCTGCCACTCGTTATGGAAGGTATCATCCCTGTTATTCCAGTCAACCGCCCAGTAATCTATCCACTGTTCCCAGTTGGTGATGGTCTGTCGTACGTCTTCAGGAACGTCATCCGGCGGGATGACGAAATCAGTTAATTTGAGTGTGATAGTCCGGCCTTCTTGATTTAAGTCCACTGATAGTGCCGCCAGCTCAAAGAAACGGATATCCCCCTGCTCTACTGCCTTTTTCTCCAGCACTTCTCTGGGAATGCGCAGGAAGCGTATGTTGATATTGGCCTGGGCCGCCTGTTGCTTGGCGACCTCATTAAGTTCAAAGGCAAAGTCCCAGCCCAATACATCAACCCCGTTGGTCGCCGGGGCCTCTTTCCCAGTGCCGACCGCCCGCTTGAACTCGGCGGCTATCTGTGTGACGTCACCGGGGCTCACTGGCGAATCTACCGCACCGACATGTACCATGCGTCCCGCTTTAATACCATGCAGCCAGGTATAGCCCGTGATAGGATGGGCGTGGTACAAATCCAGAATGAAATGACGATAGGCGAGAACTCTCTCTTCGGCACGCTCCCCGAACTCCGCTGCCTGCCAGAGTTGTCTCTCATATTTACCTAGGTTCTGGACAATGAACGGTTTGACTCCAGTGATAGAAAGGAGACGCTTGCGGGTTGTGTGGATAGCGAAACGTCCTAAGTCACAGGCAATCCATCGTCTACCCAGTTTCTCGGCAGCAACAGTGGTGGTACCGCTGCCTGCAAAGCAATCCAACACCAGGTCACCTTCGTTAGAAGATGTCAACATAATCCTCTCTAACAGAGCCTCAGGTTTCTGGGTAGGGAAGCCCACGCGCTCCACTGCCATCGGATTAACGGGATAAATATCCGTCCAAATGTTATGGACTGTAGACCCTTCCTTTTCGTCTAGGTACATTTTAACTGCTGGTCGTCCTTGCTTAGTAAAAACAATTCTATCCGATGCTAGCAATGCATCTATTTTCTCTTGGCTGAATCGCCAGTGGGTACCTGGTGGTGGTTCAAGAATCCTGTCACCAAATCGCCTTGTGGGGCCTTGTCCCTTTGCTAAGATATCAGCCATTTTATAAGGACGGCCATCACTATCTTGCTGACGGAAATGACTCTCTACATAAGAATCCTTGATTGGTATTAGTTGAGGATTCCAAGTCATATCATCTGAGGCTGAGTAAAAAAGAATCTCGTCCGAGACGATTCCATACCTTTTGGCATCAGCGTGGAAATTAAATCTTTGCCAAACGATCTGATTCTTAAAGTTATCAGCGCCAAAAACCTCATCCAGGACGACCTTCATATAGTGACCTATGTGCCAGTCACTATGTACATATATACTTCCCGACTTTGATAATAACTCACGCAATAGAACTGCGGTTTCATAAAACCATTGAAGATAGGAGTCACCGCCACGGCCCCAAGTATCTCGGTATGCCTTCTGCTCAATGATACTAGGCTCTTTTGTAAAGCCTTCACCGTCTATCTGGACCGGAAATGAGAAATTGTCTCCAGTATTAAAAGGCGGGTCTATATAAATCAAGTTGACCTGGCCAGCAAATTCGTCCATGAGGGATGGTAAAACGTATTTCTTATCGCCCCAGATTAGCCGGTTACGCCACTCAGCGGGACGGCCTGAAGAGAATAAATCAAGGGTACGCTGGCGCTGCTGTGCCGCCTCATTAACGGTCTCCACGGTCTGGAATGGCAACTTCACCCGCAGCGGAGCAACTTTGTTGCCGTCTTTGTCGTACTTCCCTTCCCAAACTACTTCGGCCATTTCATTCCCCTTGACAGACAGGTTAGACCTTTTATGGAGTTAGTAATCCAATACGTATTTTACTTATCCACGTATCAATTAGCAATAGGCTGAACATCGATAATATGCTTCGCCAAGCCTACCAAAATAGTGTTTTGTCAAATCAAGGCATCGGAAAATCTAATTGGGGTTGTGAGCATAACTTGGGGTCTTTTGACATCTTAGAAAACACTGGCTAATATGCAGAACAGAATTGTAGTGGAAAGTGATAGGAGGGAAAGATGTCTGCCCCAAAAAAGGATGTGATACAGACCAAGAATCCAAAAACAGAACGATATGTCAAGATTGATCGGTCAGCGGGTAGGATAATTGCGCATAAGAAGTCACGTGGCCCGTATAAGAATGTTCCCATCGCCAGAAAGCGGTCCAAATGATACGCTACAATCCGGTAGACAGCGACCCGTCTACAGTTCCAATACGGTATTTACCTAAGACTTGTTTCGTTATGAGTCAACTAAGAAAGCCAGTGCCTGAGAACCAAATAGTGATTAGGCAAAGACTGAGTGAGTTTTTAAAAGCCCATGACTATAATGAAATTGATGCCGATAGTTCGCTTACGGGGAGAGATTTTTTAGTAAAAATATGGACAATGGTTTTTCAAGTACCTATCGGCATTGCGATTATTACACGACAAACGACCCGAAGAAGTCTGGCTAATATATTCTATGAGATAGGATTATTACAGGGCTATGGAAAAGAAACCCTTGTCATAAAGACAAGGGATACAAGGGTGCCTACTGATTTTGTCCGTACCGAATACCTAAATTTCGATGACGACTTCGAGGACAAGTTAAGCAAATATTTTACATTTATTCCTAGTCTCCGAGAGCACTTCGATATAATGGCTGAACAGCTCCAGAATGATCCACTGCTGGCAATAGACTATTTGCGGAGAGCATTCTTAATTACCGGTGATAGTAGTTATCGAGAGAAAGCACAAGTTCTTTATTCCAAATCACCTCGCACAAAAAGAGCGACAAACTGTGTAGAAAATCTGCTAGTGAATTTCTGATAACTCCTCCTAACTACACTCTGGACGATCTCAATATCGCTTTTGCAGAAGCTTATTTCTGCAATCATCCATAAGGGCAGAATGTGAATGAAAATTCCTGACTTTTGTTACATTACTAAACGATTTAGCGTTTCGTTCAATTAAGACTATGGATCATCAAATCACAAATAGCAAATGCTGAGTACATGTGTTGAACATGCAAAAAGGAGCCTCCTATGTCGGAAGCTCCTTTTGGTTGAAAGAACAATTACACGCCCCGGATAGCCCTGAGAACGTTCCCCAGTTTCTGGGGCAACTCCAGAGACCGACAGGCAATAACTCTGTCAGCCCCGAACATGTCTGCCACATATTCCCTGGTGCTATCATCGGGGTCGAGGAGTACACCGATGACCTCTACCTTTCCTCGTAAGGATTGGCAGATCTCCTTTCCTAGACAGGCATCGTTGCAGGCTCCGTCGGTAAGACAAAGCGCCAGTTTGATGTCCTCTGGATTATTGACCATGGGAACTGCGTGCTTCTCTATAGCTTTCCCCATGTCCTCGTAACCGCACCTGGCAGGAACCAGCCCCGCGATGAGAGCTTTGCCTCGCTCACCGGTGCTCACATCAGCTATCTTTAACTGTTGGGGAGTGACGATTACTTCATGCAGTATTCCCAACTCCAGGCAAACCAGATGAAGCATTATCACGCTCTCCGCCATGCTTTCCATCCTGGTGGCTCCTTTTGTGGAGTGGTTGAGCGACGTGGAGTGGTCGACAATGACCTTGATGGCAATGCTTGGTATTTCCGTGGACTCGCTGTCTTGGCTGAGAAACGGGTGTTTTCTGTCCCTGAGGTAGTCATGGAGTGAAAGCTTTCCACCTTTCTCCACGGCTTCCCACCGTTTTGGAGCTTCTTCAAAGGCTAGTTCTTCAATGAGCTCCTGTAGCAGAGGCTTCACTTTCTCCTCTAGCTGGATGTATGGCTGGGGTTCGATAGCGTTCAAGCCCGAGCCAACCTGTCTGTCGTTCGGCGGCACCTCGCCATCGAAAGCTTCTGTGTCATCTCCATCCTTATCGTCTCCGTGATTGCTATCCTCCGAACTGCTGCCACTTTCCGCCTTGTCTTCCTCATCCCTATCCCCTTCCATGCTGCCCAGCTTCTCCAGCAGTTCCAGTATCCACCTGGGTATCTGCATTTCACTGAGACCCAGGATGCGGACGATCTCCTCGGCATTCCGATCGACCACCTCCGAAGTCTCAGCCTCCCAGGACTCGTACACCAGCAGCTCCACCCTGTGCCATAGCTCCCAGTTGAGAGAAGAGAGACTGCCCTTGACCAGCTTACCGATCCTCTTAGCCCACCGTAGCTGTAGGAAGTAACCAACCACTTCTCCCGGGCTGTTGGAAGCCTGGTTGATGGAGCGTGACTCATGATACAGCTTATGTGACAGCTTTCTGAGCAGCGGCCTCAGGCCGGCGAACTCGTCTGCCATCAGCCTCTCTATCCTCTCATCCTCCAGGATGTTGGCCACGGTATGGACGACAGGTGTAAGCTTCCTCGGAGTGGTAAACCTGCGGTGCCCGGCCTCATGAACCAGCAGTGCTTTGGTGAGCTGGTATTGATCCCTGGGCAAAGCAGCGAAGATACCGGGGTTGACCGCGATTTCTCGGCGGGTGAAGTTGCAGTAGCCAGCGGCACACTTTCTACCATCGGGCTGGATGATCACTCTGTAGGGCGAGATGCCCTGGACGGCACGGCCGAATACTACCAGCCTGTTCCGTATGTTCTTCCATTCATACCAGGGGATGGCCATTATCGTGTACCTCCTTTCTGGCGATGACTATTCGGCCTTGCTTGGCACTGAGCGTTACCTCGTCTCCAAGCTCGAATCCGAATTTCTGCAGCCACTTCCCGGCTACTCTGATGGAAGGGACACGTTCTTCCCCCTGGGGAAAAGATGCCACCGTAAGTGTTTTGCCGGCCTTCCGATGCTGTATGTCGGCTGCTTGAGCCTGGTAAGCCAGCTTCCTGCCGGCTTCGGCTCTCTTCTCGTACACAGCTAGCCATTTTTCGTTGTATAGAAATACCATTGAATTCCTCCTTTCTTCGTTTCTGTATTGGTTACGGAAAAGAAATAGGGGCCGCTCTTACGAGTCAGCCCCTTTTAAAAGAGCGTGCTCCTTGCCTCACTTGGGCGTATGGGCTTCGATGAGGTCCAGGAGCAAATTGGTGGTATCATCCCTGAGGTAGCCGTCGGCATCGGTGCCGGCCACCTGGTGCATCCAGGTGACTCTGGCGGTTGCCTTCAGCCTGGAGAGGATGTCTCCGTTCTTAGCTTTGAATTTGGTGGCCCAGGCGAACAGGCCCCTGGGCGTGATCTCGGCGGACAATTCCTTGTTCCGCTTGAGTCTCCTGGTCTCGTTGGCCACCTTGACCATGGTGTGTGCCATGGCTGGATCCACGCCTGTCTCTGCTACCAGCAGTGCCTCCTCTTCCCTTGAGGGAAGGTAGTGGTACTCGAGCACCACCTGGAAGCGGTTGAGCAGAGCGGTATCCAGCGTGTTGATGGCATATCCCTTGCCCAGGTTCATGGCCATTACCACCTGGAATCCCATCTGGGTTTCAACCTCCTCGCTGCCGTGCTCGGTGAGCACTACGGCTCCGCGGGAGAGTACTCCCAGCAGGATGTTGAGCGTTCGGGTAGGCATGCGGTTGGCCTCGTCGATGAACAGGTAGCTGCCTGACTTCATGGCCTCCACCAGAACCCCGTCGCGCCAGGTGAAGCCTCCATTGCCGTCGGGCGTGTAGCCGCCGAGCAGATCGAACTCCTTAAGCGACTCGTGGCCTTCGATGACGAACACCGGCTTTTTGGCCTTTGTCCTCTCGAAGGCTTCAAAGGCGCAGAGTGTCTTGCCCGTGGCCGTGGGTCCGACCAGCAGGGAGTGCAGGCCCAGGTCGAGGCTCTCGATGAGCTCGCCCAGCTGCGTTCCCTTGAAGCGGCTGGCCACGGTGCTGACCACCGGCTCTTCTGCCGGCAGCGTTACCTCTCTGCTCTTGCGGTGGCTCCTCAACCTGTTCAGGTCGGTGAGGACTTTCGGGTCTATAGGGTCACCGGGAGTTACCTTCGGCGGGAAGGCGGCGTCCTCTACCTGGATTCGGTCCAGCCTCTCCGGGGCAATGGCGGGTTCTTTCTCCTGCCACTTGCTCCAGTAGTACAGCTCGTCTGACAGGTGCATCAGCAGCTCCTGGTAGCGGGAATCGGTTGGGAGCACCGTCTGGCTGTAGCTCAGTATCTCCTCCAGGGCATCCAGGATGTCTCCGGCCTTCTCCTTTTCCACCAGGGCTTCTGCCAGCGTCAGCAGGCCGAGGTGGTAGGTGACGTTTCCCCGGGGCAGCCAGGTTTTGCTTTCCAGGAGGTAACAGGTGTGGAAGTCTGCTCCTGACTGGGACCGAGACCGTACCATGACTGTTCCCGGCGGCTCCAGTTGGGTGATGCCGATGACGTCTCCCTTGAGGGCGACGATGCAGGCCTTGCACAGCATTGCCGAGAGAAAGCCAGCTGGTTTGGGATTGCGCTTGGCGGGGTAGTGTATTTCCTGTCCTCCGTGCAGCGATGGGAATCCATCCACCTCGCGCTTTCGCGAGAACATTACCTGGGTGATGCTTCTCTTGTCGGTTGTTGTTGCTAATGTCAATTCATCCTCCTTTCTAGGCTCTGCCCAGGACGTCCACCAGCCACACCGGGTCGGCGTGTCTCAGGTCGAGCTCCGTGGGATAGCTGAGCATGAAATCCCTGACCGCACGGTCGGTGATCAGGTACATGTCGGCCTCCCTTAACGTATGGCGACGGCTGGCCTTGATCAGCCCCATGTCGATCCATCTGGACACCTTGTGGCTGTCTATGCCCAGCGCCTGGGACAGGCTCCTGGCGGTATAGCCCTCGTCGAACTTTCTGATGCTCAGCCTCTTGGCCTTGAGGGCGATGGCGGTGGTGCTGCGCTTCAGCTTCCTGGTCAGGGTGAGGATGCTCAGGCGGTGGTAGTTGGCTTCCAGTTAATCGACCTCTGCCTGTGACCAGGGCTTTTCCTTGATCCTGGCCAGCCCCAGCATCTGGGCTCTCCTCTTGACGGCCCAGCGGGGCAGGTTCAGGGATGCGGCGAGCTGGTCGATGGCACCTGTGGTGCCGTCGTAGCGCTCACAGATGAGCCGGTCGGTGTAGTCGTTGAAGTAGTACTTCTTTCGACCCATGGTCACCTCCTCTTGCCGTTCCCTTTCTTCCTGGCATACTCCCGCCTGATGGCTCGCTTCCTTGACACTGCTTTGCTTTCCTTGCGTTTGCGCTCCGGAGGCCCTTTCTCTCCCCAGCACAACGGGTGATAGGAGAACGGGCAGTAGCCCCAGCACTGCCACAGTCCATCTCCCTGTGCTTGCGGTGGCAGCTCTCCTCCGTCGAGGGCGGAATGGAGCAGGTGTGCCCGGGGCAGGATGAACTCCTCTACCTGTTTCAGGGGCATGGTCGGTATCTGGCATCTCCTGGTAGTCTTCATATCGAGATACAGGATCTCCAGGCGGCTTACCCGGTAGTGGCCTTGCACCAGCCAGCGGTAGATGTTGAGCTGCATCACGTGGTGGTCGTATGGCCCCAGCCTGGGCACCATGGCAGTGGTCTTGTAGTCCACCATCAGCGCCTGCTGGGGATAGATGACGTCGGGCTTCCCGGTAATGGGAATGCCCTCGACCACCCTGGTGAAACGCGTTTCCACCACGGCGCCGTCGGACTGGGCGTACTCCACGATGGCGTGAGCCAGCCTTCCCCGGAAGCTCCAGTAGAGATTCTCGGGTGGCACGTGGACCTCCAGCCTCTTCTCCAGCACTACCTTTCGTAGGCAATTGAGCAGGCTGGTGACCCTGATTCCCTCTACCTCCTCGTGCTCGGTTCTCATCATGCCGAACAGTATGGGATAGCTGAACTGGCAGGGCTGTCTCTGGGTCTGGGCACAGGCGAAGCACTGCTCGAAGCTGACCTCGTGCCTGTGCTGACATTGAAATCCAACGATCATGTTCTCCTCCTTTCCTAAAAAAATTGGGAGAGCGCGCAGGTTACCCCGCAGGCTCTCCCTCTGTGTGTTGGTGCGGGCCTCTCTTAGCTCGCTGCGGCGTGCTCCTTGTAGTTGGAGCAGCTCCAGAACAGGCCGTATTTGCCTTCCTTCTCCACCACGGCGGTGTTGCACCGTCTGCCGTTGTTCAGCTTCAGGTTGCAGCGCCGTACGCCCTTGGAGTCGACGTAGGTCTTCTCCTGGGGTTCCGTGTCGTTGCTTGGCGGTGTCGAGTTGTCGGAGTTGAAGGCTCGGCGTCTCAGCGGCGTGCCGCCAGCTTCGGTGATGGTGGCGATCACGACGTTGACCCTCTCGGCGAGGGCTTGCTCGTTTTCATCCCTGAGCGTGATCTGGCACTCGAACCCCTCAGCGGTGAGGTAGGTTGTGTTCCAGCTCGACCTGGCTTCGTTCATGGTTACCTCCTTTCTCGATTTATTGGTTTTGGGCACGGTCCCTTGTTCTGTCATTTCACCTCCTTTTGAATAGACTTCGTCTGCTGTCGACCGCAGCATGGGGTAGAAGCAAAGCCATAACACAGTTCTTATATCGGGGATCTGTTGGAGAGATTGAGAAAAGTGTGGGCAGCAGGATTGAAAAACGAGGGCCTATGATTTTTTCAAAGGTCAAAAGAACTGTGACGCGTATTATTGAAAAATTGAGCCGATGGGGCCGCGAGTAATCTGTGCTTCTCACCGGCCACTCAAACAGCTACCATTTAGCTATGACATATCTGCGAAATTTGTCAAGGGATACGGCTGCGAACTGGCGGACAGAACTGGTGACGTAGGTCCCTTTGAGGCTCCGAATTCACAGTTTTATCCCGGCTTCACCCCTAACTTGTTCCCAGTTTATCCCCAGAAACGGCTCTTGTCAGCTTATCTGGGCATGTTATAAAGAAGATAGGACATCCGCCCCAGGCTTAATACGGCTGGCTTGCGGAGAGGATGATTACAAATCAGCCGTGAGAAGATGATGAACCATGACCGACATGAATACCGTGTCACTATCGGGCGTGCTCAACGGCGATGTCGAAACCGCCGAATCCAAGGGGATCAAGATAGCTCGGTTCTTTATCGATGTGGAGGGTGCTGGAGACCAGAGACCATGCGGCATCTTCAAGGTCGTGGCTTTCGCCGATTGGGCTGAGGCAGCCAGGAATCTTTCCTCTGGGGATCAGGTTGTCCTGGTGGGCGCTCTGTGCGAGAGAAGAGCAAAAGGCAGACGTGAGGTCGAGATCAGAATAAGAAACCTCATTCGCCTGCCCAAGGAGATGCCTGAAGAAGAACCTGCTGACTTTAAGGTAACGGAAGTTGAGCAGGGAAATCCCGAGGAGCAGGTTGAAGAGTAGCGCTTAACCATAAAAAAGAAGCCCTGATCGCTCAGGGCATATAGTATTCCTTCCGGTTTTAGTTTGGCGTTGGTACGAGGCTTCTTTTTCGTTGTTAATTTAAGATTACCAGAATAAGAAGTCTTGTCAAGAGCCTGAGGTCGACCTGGAAGGAGATGGTAAAAACCAAAACATCAACAAATCCATGCTTCAACAAAACAAGTTCACTCCAGTGATGGAAGTGGTAATAGAGAAGAGTTTTGATATCCAGGTAAAATCGTGGGAAAGCAAGGTCTTCACGAAGCTCTATCACTCATTAAGGACATCTGGCCTGTTGGCCAGGCTCTCTGACAAGGACTTTAGAACACTGGTATGTCTTTCTACTTTTATGGATTCTCACGGGCGTTGTTTCCCGTCACAAGAAGCGCTGGCCCGATCACTGGGAATTTCCCGGTCTGCAGTGGCCAAAAGGATGAAGACCCTGCTCGCGTTTAAGTGGCAAGGAAAACCGTTAGTTTCAGCCAGGAAAATAAGAAGCTCTCAAGGTAAGTTTGAGAATACCCTCTATACCATCTTACCGGAATCCAGCCTGGGGATCTTCGGCTGCAAACAGGATAAAAGGAGCCATGTGAATGCCAGTCACGTGGCTGCAGGTCACCCTAACGATAACCACACGAATAACAAGATTAATACCGTTACGGTGAGAAGAGTATCTAAAGATGACCCTTTGGCACCGGAGCTCGCTCAAGACATGAGTGACGTGAAAAATCTGGCATACTACCGAAAGGTTGCACGCCAGGTACCGGCCTCGATACTTCTTCGGGCAAGGGGTGAGGTACTGGAAGAAAAAAACATCAAGAAGTCCAAAGGCGCCATGTTTGCCTATTTGGTTAAGAAACACACTGCAAAAGCGAACGGGCGGGAGTGTGCAGTGGCGGATCAGCTCAGTTGAGAAATAGACGGATATTGGATACAATTCAGACAGTATGTGGGTTGTCTTTGGAAGTGAAATATCGAGGAGACTCATTAATTGAACTTTGGGGATAGGTGAGCCAGGAGGTCATAATGCATCGTTCTGTTAAGGCTTTTGTATATAAAGGTGACAATTATTATGTTGCCGAGTGTATGGAGATAGCAGTGGTTACCCAGGGAAAAACCCTGGATGAGACTATCGCCAACCTTGAAGAAGCGGTTAATCTCCACCTGGAAGGTGAAGACCCGGCTGATTTTGATCTAATTCCAAACCCATCTCTTCTGGTGACCCTGGAATTGGAGTCATCTGGTGTCGCCTAAGTTAAGACGCCTGTCTGGCACTGACGCGGTCGCCATTTTTAAGACATTTGGGTTTAGCATTCATTCACAGCGAGGCAGCCACGTTAAACTCAGAAGGGTTATCCGTAGCAAAAAGCAAATACTCACAATACCCCTGCATTCAGAACTTGATGCCGGTACGCTTCGTGCCATAGTAAGGCAGGCAGCACGTTATATTCCAGAAAATGAGCTGCACCCCCATTTCTATTCTGATTAGATTTAGGTCTGCTGACAATTCTCATCACTCCGCACTCTTGACAGATTCGAAAATTTATGTCCTAGTAGAATTGTGTCCTCAGGAGCACTCCAAACAAAAGGTATGTCGCTACCAAGCCCTGGTGGTCTGCCATACCTTGGTTTACGGGATAGCAAGCCGGCAGAGGCTTCTATCCCGGTGGGGACGCATTTAACATGCCACAAAAACCAACCAAACTTGAAAAGCCACTTGTACTCAGTCCCATCGACCTCGATGTATTGGGATTGTTGGCGGCCACTGGATATCGCTTTCTGACTTGCGCTCACCTGTCGATGATTTGTTTCCCTTCAGTCAAGAGCTGTTCCAACAGGATGGGCGAACTTTGCAATGCTGGACTGGTGACAAGAATATATCTTCCCACAGTTGAAGATGAAAAGCCAGAGCCTATCTATACTTTAACCAGGGCCGGTGCCAGAGAGCTTGTGAGATTACGTCACTTAGACCCAAAGGGGCTGACAGCGTCAACAAGAAAGCCTTCTCATTTCTTCTTGGAGCACAGTCTGAAGATATCAACCTTCATGTGCTCACTGCAATGTGCCTTGAAGGAGAAACCTGCCGAGCTTGTTTTCTGGAAAAACGAACGCACTTTCAGATCTGCCAGAGGCAAGTCGCTAACAGTATCCCATCCGCTGGAGCTTGGCCAGAGAATACCCGTTGTTCCCGACGGGCTTTTCGCTTTAGGGAAGGATGATAGAACGAGCTATTTCTTCTTAGAGGCTGACAGAGGAACAATGTTTCTTGCGTCCATAAATAGAAAGATGCTGGGCTACATCCAGCTTTTCCGTAAAAGACTTCACACGCAATTGCTTGGCCTGCCAAATTTCAGGGTACTGTTCGTTACCACGACTCCTTATCGCAGAGACCAGATGAGAGCCGCCCTGAAGCATATAGGCTACTGTCCCAACATGTTCCTCTTTGCCTTGTGGGAAGATATTATTCCTGAGACCATTCTGGAATCCATATGGTCGATATGCCACAAGGGCACGTTGTACTCCGTACTGGATTAGAGGCCTATAATAAAACAATAGTCGAGGCCTTCTATCTCTTCTATAAATCAGTCATGTTGCCTATCTTGATAGGGGATAGGGTAGGGGAGGGGAGAGGGCATAATCAGACTTTTCAAATTCTATGGCTTTACAACGAAGCGGAAGATCCAACAAAAAGGCCAGGTGGTGGGGGATATCAAAACGGAGACAGCCACGCTGTGAGCGATGCGGGCGAAAGATCAAGATGGGTCGCCTGTGCTACTTATGCGGCCGTTACCGGGGATTGTGGTAGGTATCGGATGGCCGATAGGTGCCAAGCTGATAGAGGCTCACCGTGTCGAGGCCTATTTCGTAGTGCTTGAAGCCAGATGCCGAGCATCATACTCAAGTGTGATAGATACTTCGCAATGTAGCGGTCGACGGCTCAGCTGGCTTTTTGTTGCATCGCAACGCCTTTTTTGGGTAGATTCTAACTCGCTACAGGTTTGCTGCACTGCGTGAAAATCCGCCTCCCTATTCTCTGTTTTTGTAGCTTACTTCTTGCCTACGACTGTTTGCGCCTGGTCAACCTCTTCGCTTTGATTGAAGAGTATATCATTTTGATTAGAGCATCTCTCACGGCTGCGGGTGTAGCTCCTGGCCAGGCTGTCACTTTACTGGTAACATCCTTGATAGTCAGTTCCCCTTTTCCGAGGTCCTCTGGTTCCCCAAGGATTCTTCTGGTGGAAGCCTCGCCTATTTTATCCTTTGCTGTCATAAAATAGAATTGAGCTTCATTGACAGCAAGTGATGCATGTACAGCATCGTTATCTTCGATAAGTAGCTGCGCGAGTCTCATAACTTCCCTCGCGATTCCCCTGGCCGTGGCACTGCTACCGAATTTCTCCGCGTTGCCGTCTGCTGCCCACTCCCAACGCAACCGGCGAGCATCGATCCTCAAAGCAGCTACAGCCTTTTCTTTAGTGTTAGGATACCAGAGGTGTAGTTCTTCAGCCTGCCAGCGCATAGCATAGCTTAGCATTGGGCCATCTTGGTAGGGGAAGGATTCGGTTTGCTGCTCTATTTCTTTGGCAAGTGCCATAACGCGCCGATACATTTTGTCACTGGCCTTGCTATCGTCTCCAACGAGGGCAACAAATAAACTGTGATAAAGTGCCCAAGCCATATGCCACCACATCTGTCGATCTTCGAAAAAGCGCACTGCTACCTCAAGTTTCTCATTGCACTCATGCAACAGAGGGTCAAGCATCGGCTTGATATCGGTTAGTTCTTTGCCTCCCAGACGTAGACCATAAATCAGAGAAAAGACCTCGCATGCGCTGTAATAAGCCCTCCGTGTTAAGCTCATAGCATAGACTAGCCCGACCCTGTCAGATTCCTGTTCGCTAAGTTCATTACGCCACAAAGCACGGCAGGCACGGCTAACCAAGCGCTCACAGTCGATTGCCTTGTCCATTGGGCCAACGACCTCCAGATAGCCACTCAAGCACTCCCAGTAACCTATTGTGGTGAGCCAATCCTCATTTGCCACGCTGTCAGCCATACTCTTCAAGTTATTAGTCTTACCGTGTTCGTCTGGATAACCAGCGAAGTCCGTATTCAGAGTTCGCTTACGTAGGTCAGCAAGACGCGCGATTGAAGCCTGCTTAGGGTATTGATTCCATTCCTCCCTCCATTGGTCCGTCAATTCTGAAAGTATACAAGCGCGTACATACGGATGCATGTCATAAAGTCCTCTCTGTCGCGAATGTTCCCTTAGTTGCAGCAGTGTCCATCCTTCCAGTTCTTCGATGTACCTCGCCAACTCTGACGGTACGACAATGTTCGCCTGTTCAATCTCGTTCCTTGTGATGGGTGCGACAGCGGTAATGCCTGTGTAGACAAGTATGTTTCTTGCTTCTTTCGATAGCATGCCCCATTCTTTTCGGAACTCGGCGACGTGCACCTCTTCAGTCGGCCCGATGAATGCTTCCAGCCATTCTACAAATGGAATCGGACAGTCTAACAAATACCGCCTCGAGGTCAATATGGCTTTGCTTTGTCCAAGCTTGGTCAAGAGCAACCTCATTGTCTGCATTGCATCAGGAATTGCCTCGACATCTTGAAATACAACGAGGTATCTGCCACTCCTTAACTTCGCTTCTATTTCACTCCCGGAGCAAGTAATCTGGCTGGCGAAGCTGTTCATCATCCGACTGCCTAGCTGGCTAGTTGATTCTTTTTCATATGAATAGTTACCACGGGCGGGAAAAAGCACTGATGCAGACGTCCAGAGCACGGCTTGAATAGCATCTTCCTCAAATAGCTCGTCTGCCACGTCTGCTGCCACTTCAGTCATGGCCGGGCCAGGAAGGCTGCAGAAAAGCCCCACCATTTTTGGCCCCTGCGGGTCCTTCAAAAGTTCTTTGATGGTGTCGACTGTCTCATCATAACCCCACAAAGCTGGGTACCCGTGACAAATATAGGGCTTCGGGGCAGGCATCTCTTTTTCAGGAGACGAAGGAGGAAGCTTAGGTTCTAGTGCCCATCCTTCCTCAGTTGTCTGCTTTTCGCATAATTTCCTGTACCATACCAACGACAGGGCATCGAAGGAACGATCTCTGAGGTGCTTATATGAGTCAGCAGATTTCATTTTAAGCAGGTCCATTGTATTTTCCTGGGTTTCCTTGTTCAAATAGAAGAGCTTTAAGAAGTTGTATATTTGAGACGCTGGCGTTTTGACATGAATATTATCTGGTCTGAGGTCTTTTTCGATAGTGTCTACGAATAGCTCCCATATCGCTTTCCCTCTGGCCTCGTGAGATAACGATTCCCACTCTTTGCCGGGCAAACGTTCGCTGACCAAAGGGACTAGCTTATGGATTGCTTGATATTCTGCAAGCTGATGCCATTTTGTATAGCGAATCAGACGCAAGATTTCCTTGCATTCTTCCTTCGAAATCAAAAGGCCCTCGGATGTTATAGCCTTGTCTCCGCAAGTACAGGATACTTCTGTACCGTAAAGATAAACATTCGCATCTGAAGACCACTGGGCACTAGGCGCTTCAAAATAGGATCCCTCGCCTGATTTCGGAGTAAAAACTGGATATAAATGCCATCTGGTTTTCGGAGCATATTACTGAATAAAATTATATAGGATTCGATAGAAGAATCCAACGAAATACTGAAAGGAGGCGAGAAATGATGACCATGCAACCCACGGGAATCTCTCGACAGGCCCGGAAGCTGCTACTGATAGCCCTGCTTGCACTGGCTATAGTGGGATCGGTTTCACTGACGGTAGACTCTGTTGTCGGGGCCGGTACGAGGAACGAAGTAAGGGTTATTGGAGCCAAGGTGGTTGTTGATGGGCACGAGCTTGCGCTCATACCGGGCCAATTGTTTGAGGTGGATGAGGGCAAGGAAGTGCAGGTCCGTATTGACCTTTCCAAGACGGGCCCCTCTGACGGCATTGTTCGGGTTTCTTCAGACCTTCTGTATAAGGAAGGCCTTTTGTATTTGAACTTGAATGACTACCAGGGTGAGTCAATGATCTCCGTCCAGTTCAGCGGGACAGTCCCGAAAGCACTACTCGACGACGGTGAACTACCAAAGGTAGGAGAAAGCACTTTCACCCTGGTCAACCTTATCTGCGAGAACGGGGGTGCCGTGGACACACTGCTGAGCGTCATGGCCATATCGACCACCCGCCAGCTCATGGAGAGCAAAGAGATGATAAGACAATTGGAGATTCTGATCCAGGACCATTCACGAAGCGATCAGCGATTCAAACATGCGCGAGGGCTTCTTCAGGCAGCTAAAAGCGCCAGAGAGTCGGGGAATCCGTCATTAGCCATATCACTGTGCGAGCTCGCCAAAGAAGCTATCGCTTTACCTCTCTATATCAGCACGGTGCCACACTGGTACTGGCTTATCGTGTTGATCCTGGTTGTGGCGATAGTGGGAGAGGCCTTCGTCTTCACGGCCAGAAGCAAGAAGAATAAAGGAGGCGGCTGGATCAAGAGCCGCTGAAGGAGGTAATAGATATGGGACTATTCGGTAAGAACAGTGTTGAGGCCAATTCCGCCGTTGTGGCCTGGGGTTCTCTGGGCAATGGCATGGTGGTTGCTCATCGCGCCGGCTCTTCGTTTCTCAATAGTCTGAGGAAGACCGGATTTGACCTGGCACCGGCTCGTGTTGTCTCTCCCAGCACCGTCGCCAGGTGCAAGAATGCACTGAGCCTGCAGGAGTTCAATGCCTGCCGCGACGAACTCGACAGGCTGCTCAAAAACTACGTTCCCGGGTCTGTGTACACAGTGAGCGCTGTAGGCACCGGCGGCGGAACGGCAAACTTCGGCATTCTGATCACCAGGCAGCTCAGGCAGATGACAGAGTATCTGGCATTGCGGGTCTACCTCACCCACGAGATATTCCAGCGCCGGCTGGGACATGAGGAGATGGCCAGGAAGTACATTAACTCCAATGTCCAGCTCAGTCTGATCGGCAAGAAGCTCAGCGCCGGGCTCTGCTCGGTGGAGATGCTGAGCATGCCGGAGATGCTGAATCACTTCGGAAAGGGGTACAGCCATGTCGATGTCAGTATGCAGGAATGCATGAATGTTCTGGTCGCCTGTTCACTGCACCCCGCATCCGGGTTCGACCTTGAGGATGTGCTCAGCAACCCCGAATTCCGCGTGCGCACCTACGGGTATCAGGAGATCGATCTGTTGAACCGTTACGAGGCCATGGTGACACGCATCCTCACCGCCATAAATGACCTCAATCCGCTGATGAGCAGCCGCTACTTCAGCAACGATGGCAAACGCAAGGTGACCCGTGCACCGGTGGTGGTAGTCGCCGGACATCCCGATATCGTGCTCAACGTGCAGGACAGCTTCTCGGGCTCACACAACGGTGCCAGCTCACTGAAGGACGTGGAGAAGATCCTGGAATCTCCGTTAGCTGCCTCCGGTGATCCCACTATTGTCCCCTTCCCCTTAGACATAGGGAAGGTTCACCTCGCAGCGATTTATCCCGTGGACCAGAAATGGTTCGAAGCCGAGTGTTCGGCTGCCAAGAAGAAGGTGCTGGAGCTGAACCACAAGGCACAAAAAAACAGCTCTGGCTCACTGCTGTCGCGGGTGTTCAAGGCGATGCTCTCCCAGGCAGGAAGCCCGAGATTAGACGATTTTCTGGAGGCTTGAATGAACAAGTCAGTTGACTCCAAACAGCTGCTGACCAGCGATAATCGCCGCCTGGCAAGACGGCTGGCCGATTCCATCGCCAATATGTTCAAGGGCCAGAGCGAGGGCGTAACCTACGTCGTCAAGCGCCTGCCCATAAACGAACATCAGGTCTTCAGGGCGCTGTACCCCAGGAAAAACCTGGCCGACGAGCCCGAGGTGCTCATTCAGCGAAGACTGGTGGTCGTCCATACCAGCTTCAGTCACGTCGGCTACTTCTGCGACCTGGCCCGGCTCCTGAGGAATAAGGGTATTGCCTGCGGCCTGTTCACCGATTTGCCGTTGTCCATTGAAGCTTCAGGGATGGCTATGCTGGAGTCCTTCGGTTTCTGCTTCTTCTCCGATCGGTACATTCTCGATACCTATCCCTTTGCCAAGCAGGCTGCAAGGAGTGCACTGGACATGGTGGGAAGAAGCGAACTTGCCTTTCTACCCAAACTGGGCTCTCTGGGTTACCTGGAGATGAGGGTTGACGAGGATAACCTGCCCTTCGCCCTGATGGCCCTCTCCTCAGGGAAGGAGTCATTCACCTTCTGTGAGACCATAACTGAGGAAGCGAAGGCTCCGCACCAGTTCAAGGCGCTGGTCTCCTGTCCCCGCCACCTTGAGGTGAAAGTCCAGGAAACGACGCAAAATCCCGAGATAATAGATGACCACAGCGAGAACATAAAGGTGACCAGGGTCTATTGGCTGACAGGAGAACAGCTGCTGGGCCAGCTGCAGCGCAAGTTGCTTTTGCATGCTCCCCCTGAACCATGCAGCACCGCCGGAGTTGCGGAGGGCGAGGTGGACTCGTGCTAGAAGTCCTCCTGGTCCTGCTGTTTCCCCTGGTTGTACTGTGGCTGGGCTGGCGCTACACCACGCGGAAGCTTCCCATGGTAGGCACCATCTCGAACTGGCTTCTGTCAGTACTCAAGTGGCTCTGGAAGGACCGCCGGGAGAAGTCCAAAGGAGGACAGATGAGAACACCGAGGACGAGGTATTACGATGACTGAGCCTCGCCGACGGGAAAGGACATCACTCAAGGCGAAGCGACGGCAAATCACCTTTCTCTACCACGCTGCTATCGTGGTTGTTTGCCTTGGCGGTTTTATCACAGGTTCTGTTCTCTCGAACAGGGATATGTCCCTGTTCTTTGCCTTCATCCTCCTTGTCCATATTCTTACCTTTCGCCTTAACCCCCTGGAGCAATTTCTCCAGGAGCAGATGATCAGGAGGGCGGAGTGCCCGGCCTGCGGGCATATGGTGTACCTGGTCACGCTGTGGAGATGTCGCTGCGGCTTTGTCATGCACAGGCCCAGGCACGCCTTCTCGCCCTGTCCCAACTGCAAGAAGGTCTTTCAGTGGGTCGACTGTCCCTACTGTGAGACGAGCGTCCACATCTAGGTCTGTGCTATGGAGTGGTGATAGTTATGTTTGAATCGCAATCTGGCAAAGGAGACGGGCGATTTTGGGACCTCCGCGGTGAATCCGCGAGGCAGGAAATGCACAGGGGTATGGGGGGAAGCAGCATCTCGCCGTCCCCTGTGGCACTGGAACCGGTATTCACCCCGTTCAGCCAGGGAAAAGAAGCACAGAATACCATACCAGCGGCACGCGGTGGTGCCGGCACTGCCAGTATCGTAACCATGTCTCCCCTGGTGGCGGTCCGGATACGGCCGACGAAAGAAAACAAGTGGACGCGCGACCTGGCGGAGCAGTTTCTGCTGTCCCTGTCTTTTCCGGCATCCTTTGAGATAGTGAGCATCGGCGGCAAGGTAGCATGCCAGATGGTTACACGCCGGGACACAGCAGCCGCCCTAAATGGGCGGCTGTCTGCGCTCTACGCTGACGCCGAGGTCTTTGAGACGAAGGATATCCTGGCCAGCGCCCATATAGGCTCGGCAGCCGTGGCAACGTGCAGGCTGAGACATACACATTTCTTCCCGCTGAGGACAGAGTTCAAGAGCGATCCCTACGGTTCGCTGCTGGGCATCTTCGCCAGCCTGGGTGCCAGCCAGTTCGGTTGTCTCCAGGTGATAGTTGTGCCGGCCCACTCTGGCTGGGGGAACAACATCATGACGGCGGCACGCAGTGCCTATGATCCCAGCAAATCGGCATTTTATGATCTCCCCAATCTTCCCCGGATGGCCGAGAGGAAGGCGAGCAAGCCTCTGTTCGCAGTGTCGCTGCGGCTCGGGGGATCGACAGCGCGTGTCGTGAATCAGCTGGAAGGGTTCTTGCGCCAGTTCGAGGGCGAGAACGGCCTGGTTTGCCTGGCCGAACCATATCCGGCCTCAAGCCTGTGGGACAGGACCGTCCACAGCTCCGGCATGCTGCTGAACGCAGAGGAGCTCGCCTGCCTTGGCCACGTACCGGGCCTGGAAGGCAACGGCTTGAACCTGGAGACGGCAATGCCAGGAGTTGCTCCGCCGGATAATGCTACCAGGAATAGCCTGGTGACGCTGGGGGAAAGCCACCATCAGGGCAGGGAGACGGCAGTGGGCATTTCGGCAGAGGCATTGGCCAGGCACGTGGCCGTATTCGGCTCAACAGGAACAGGGAAGACCACCATGCTCCTGCGGTTTGCCGAGCTGGTTGATAAGGGCTACGGGCTGGCTTTCCTGGATCCGCATGGGGATGCCGCTGAGACATTTCTCTCGCTGATACCCGAGCGTCGGGTGGATGACTGCATCTACTTCAATCCCGGTGACCGTGAGTTTCCGCCGGGGCTGAACATCTTGGAATCTTCGGGCGAACGTGAGAACCAGCTGCTGTGCTCGGACCTGCTCGTCTCATTCGAGAGGCTGTTCCAGGACTCGTGGGGCCCCAGGATGGAGTGGATCTTGAGGCAGTGCATCAACACGCTGCTCTCTTCTGAGGGGAACAAGAATTTGAGGGACATCAACAGGCTGCTGTTCGACGAGGACTACAGGAATCGAGTGCTACAGACAGTCGATGACCCCGATATTATGGGGTTCTGGAGACACAACTTTCCCAAGCTGCCCCGGGGCTCGCTGGAGCCCATCGTGAACAAGGTCTCCAAGTTCGTGGATAACCCGCTGGTCAGAAACATCATCGCCCAGCCCAACCTGATAGACTTCCAGGAGATCGTCAGGAATAACCGGGTCTTCATCGCCAACCTGAGCAAGGGAATCCTGGGCGAGGATACAGCCTTCCTCCTGGGCTCGTTCATACTGTCGAAGCTGCAGATAGCTACCCTCAGTCGCGGCGAGCTGCCTCCCTCTCAGAGGAGGCTGTTCACCATCATCATCGACGAGTTCCAGAACTACGCCAGCGACGACACCAATACCGCCAGCATCAGGAGCTTTCTATCCGAGGCCAGGAAGTTCGGGGTGGTCTTAGTGATGGCCACGCAGTTTCTCTCCCAGCTGCACAAGGACGTTACCGCCGCCATCTTCGGAAACGTGGGAACCATAGTGGCATTCAGGTGTGGAGTCCTTGATTCACAACTATTGCAGAAGGAGTTTGGATGGTTCACTGCTGAGGACATCATGGACCTGGGCACGCTCAAGGCTGTGGTTCGGATGGAGAGGAGCAATGCCTGCTTCAACCTGGAGGTACCTAGGCTTGCCGTACCCCAAAGGTCTTGTAGGGATAGCATCATCAATCTGTCGAGGCAAAGGTATTGCCGTCCCAGAAAGGAAGTGGCGCAGCTGATCTGGAAGCCGGAAGATACGGTAGACCGTAAGGAAGAGGGCAAGGCTAGCGGCACCGAGGACGAGCTAAACAGTCGACAGGTTGCATTCCTGGAAATGGTGCAGCAGCGGCCTGGCCAGTCTGTCACCGACCTGTACCGTGCGCTGGGACTCAGCGCCTATATGGGTGACCGGTTGAAGCGTGAGCTTGTTGGCCGGGGCTTTCTCCTCGAGGTGGTGACCAACATGGGTGCCGGTTCCAGGATTGCCAAGTTCTTGGTGCCTTTGCCCAGGGCAAGCGAAGTGTTGAATCAATCGGACCTGCCGGGACGGGGCAGTACCACGCACAAATCCATTCAAGCACTGCTCCGTACCATGGGAGAGAAGAAAGGCTACAGGGTCACTGTGGAAGCGCAGCTTACGGAAAGTGGAAAGAGTGTGGATGTCCTGTGGGAAAAAGGCGGCCAGAAGACCGGGATCGAAGTGGCAGTCATGTCCAAGAAGGAAAACGAGGTGGCCAATATCAAGAGAGCGCTGGAAAACGGACTGGATAAAGTCGTTGTCGTATTCATCGACCAGGGTCACATGGATGAAGTTCAAGCCCTGGCTGCTCAAACGCTCCAGCCAGGGGAGATGGAGAGGGCTGGTTTCTGTATTCTGACCGACCTGCGGAGGTTTTTGAAGCTGTGAATGGTTGTTTTCCGTGGTTTCTGGTCCGGCGAATATTGTTTCGAACCTTTCCGAAAGAATACTTTCAAGCAGCGGGCGGCGACGAGTGATGACTACCATACACACTATACGACCTGTAACAAAGACTGAAAATGTCCGGGGCTCCAAACGTGGACGTTTTTCTAAAGATGAATGGCAGTTGAGGGCGCGCTATGTTCTCAAACATCTGGGAGACCCGATAACTCTGCAGAGATCTCCTTTTTGCCGGCTGGTAGCTGTAGAGCGATTGGCGAAGTCCAAATACCCGGACAGCATCGTACCGCGAGGTCGTGCGCTGCATGAGCTGGCTTTGCAGTGCCTCCAGGAAATCGAAGACGAGCTCAACGTACACCGTGATGTTGCCCGGCTGAAGGAATTCGTGCGCATGACGCGGCAGGGCATGCGGTCCGTTGAGGCCAGTAGAGCCCTGGGCATAACCCCGGAATACGCAAGCAGGGCGCTGAAGCGGCAGCTGGTCGAGTTGCTTGCGGAAAAGTTTATGCTGAAGCTACGTTGAATCCAGCTACAACTGATTGCAACTAAGCTTGCTCAGATGCCGAAGAAAAAAATGTCGGTGCGGATATGATCGAAGAAGGTGGAACAATTTACGGGCTCAGCCAAAGTGCATCGCCAGTATTCCTTTTCAGCATATTAGTGCTCATTATTGTGGCGATAGCGCTTCTAAGCTGGCTGTGCAGGTCCAAATTCGCCGTTGTGTTCTGTTCTCTATTTGCGATTGCTATCTTCTGTGCCATCGTTGGCATCTCGCCATCTTGTGGCATGAAAAATACTGCCACATCAGCAATAGCGAATTGGTGGAAACAGACACCAATACCTCCATCTCAAACAATCGGGCCATCACCAAAATCTAACTCAGGAAGAGTCTGGCTCAATTCACATTCCTACGTTGCGGGAGGCGATAGGTCGCCAATTATCTTATATGACAATCCCAATGCAAGCAATCCAACAATGAATCAGCTGGCCAACTTTCTTAGGAATGACAAGACTGATCTGGAAGCATATACACCGACTCATGTCTGTGGCGATTTCGCCGAGGAAGTGCATAACAGGGCTGAGCAACAAGGCATCGAGGCGGCCTTTGTAATACTCGCCGGGGTTAATCATGCGATCAATGCCTTCCAGACCACCGATGCCGGTTTGATTTTCGTGGACTGTACCGGGGGATACAAAATCCCTTACATAAGAACCTCACCGTCTAACCCATTTGGCAGTCCGACCAGTTGGGACAAAATCGCATATGTGCAAAAGGGGAAGCCGTTGGGGATGATTAGCTTGGATGCAGCAGTAAATTACTACGGCTTCTCATATAGCGGTTACGAGAGATGGAAAACCGATAAGATGCTATTCGATGCTAAGGTAAATTCCTACAAAAACCAGGTTCGTGGGAGATATTCTGTTCCGCAAAATGAGTATTATCAATTACAAATGCAATTTCAGGAAATAAGTCAATTAGCAGGCCGCATCGGTCCATTGTGGGGGGAAATGGGAACTGTTCAAAGCGGCCAAATCTTTTGGGAAGGGCATGACTGATAAAGACAAAACTAAAGACTCGTCAGTCTTTGAACAGTTCTTCCGTATTTCGATTGCATCGGGAACACCTTGGACATCCTTGGCCTCAACACTGCTGCTAAATACCGCAAAGTTGCCGGTGAAGAGCATCGCGAGTGGTATAACAATCTGTGGAGAAGATAGCTCTAGCCCTGACAACATCATCACACTGGACAGGCTACTGTTACTCCAGTCAAATAGATTACCAAGGACCTTCTAGTTTCGAGGGGAAAATTGGCATTTCTGAGAGTAATTAGTTGTAAGTAGTGCGAAAGCCAGATAAACTGAAGCATGAAACACCGATGAGATCAAAAGAGTTACGAGATCTAGTCGTGTCAGCGCTAATTCTAGCACTAGCCTTTGGTATTGCTCTGTCAGGCGGCTTTCGTGCTTTCTCTGAGCCAAGCAGGCTGTTCATTGTGTTCCTCATGGCGATAGTCGGTGTCTCCTTGGGCTTTGGTCTGCATGAGATGGGACATCGGTTCGTCGCCAGAAGATTTGGATGCTTTGCTGAGTATACTATGTGGCGTACAGGCTTGATAATAGCCCTTGCGTCCTCACTTCTTGGTTTTGTCTTTGCTGCCCCTGGTGCGGTTATGATATATCCACGAACGGCCCCCCTGACCAAAGAAAAGGCCGGGCAGATCTCATTAGCAGGGCCAGCAATGAACATCTGCTTGGCGGTTGTGTTCATACTGCTGAATATGGCCAATGAAATAGCCCCCCTTTCTTAATCTCCAGTCTAACATTATCACTGGACTCATTTTTGGGGGGCAGGTCAAACGGGCTGTAAGTGGCGAGCGGGTTAATGCTAGGGGCTAGGCTTGTCACCCATGTATTTGAATATCGCGACTTACATGGTCAAGTGAGCCGCTTTCGTCGAGGTGATCCTATTCCCAGACGTAATCTTTGACATTAGTACTTTCAAAATAGTCATCGTCCAATTGTCGCTGAGCAACCCCCGAATCCATGGCTGCTCTGGCTACGCTGTGTGCTACCAACGTGTGAACCCCTGGGTCAATAGGATCGGGGACAATCTCACCTTCGCCTGTTGCGTTTGCTATTGCTGCCGCAGCGGCCATGTACATCTTGTGGGTGATCTTGGTAGCCCTTGCATCAAGAGTCCCCCGCCAGATTCCAGGATAGCCGAGTAGATTATTGACTGTTTTGCCATCGGCTGCCAGAGCAGCGCCAGAAGCTCTGGCAGATTCCGGGATGATTTCTGGATATGGATTAGATAGTGCGAAAATGATCTGCTCTTTCCTGACCATTGACGGTTTTATGAGTCCTCGTACCCCTGAGGTAGCGATTACGATGTCTGCCTTACGCATTATCTCATCGAGGCTAGAGGAAATGCCACCTTGCTCTTCGAGTCGTCGCATGCTAGCCTCGGTTCTAGCGGTGCCTAGAACGGGTTTGCCCGTATATCGCATGAGAAATTTTCCAATGGTCAAACCGGCGGCACCCAAACCAATAAGTCCGATCTGTGCCTCCTGTAGTATCACATTGCTTAGCTTACAGGCATTAATCAATGCCGCTAACACGACAACAGCGGTGCCCTGTTGATCATCGTGCATTACGGGAATCGAAAGTTCTTCTTCAAGGCTGGCTTGGATCGAGAAACATCTCGGGGATGAGATGTCTTCCAACTGAATGCCACCGAATGTGGGTGAAATATGTCTTACAGTATCAACAATCTCCTGGGGGTCCGTAGTGTTTAACAAGATAGGTATTCCGTTGATCCCCACAAGTTCTTGGAGTAGAGCAGCCTTTCCCTCCATTACAGGCATACCTGCAACCGGGCCGATGTTTCCTAGTCCAAGGATAGCTGTCCCATCGGTTACAATTGCTACAGAATGGGGGATAATTGTATAGGCATATTTCCAGTTTGGTTCATTTGCTATGAGACTACATACCTCACCAACTCCTGGTGTATATACTCTTCTGAGAACATCTAATGAATTGATTTGGATAGTACTGGCCATTCTGATCTTTCCGTTTTTGTGAACCTCGAGCACGTTATCAAAGATTTGTAGAAGCGAGGCCCCAGAGAGTCTTAATACTTCATCTACCAGCTTCTCAAGATGCTCTTCGCTGTCTATGAAGACCTCAATATCCCTTATTGTGTAGTGGTGTCCTATATGAATAGTCGCTATATTCCCTATGTCTGCTCCGACTTTGCCAATTGTGGTGGTTAGCTCACCTAAAGTTCCTGGTACGTTGACGTTTTTGCAGCGCAGAGTTCTAGCGATCCTTAGGTCTGTTGTTTCCATTTTTTGTTACATCCCTGGAATATATGGAATTGCCATTCATTCATCAGGGCCAATGCTAAGTAGTACGCTCTCTCGCCTAAAATAATAATTCGCCCCTTCTTTCAGATGGTGATTTTTACCTTTTTCTTAAAGATTGATGTTGGAGTATTTTCTCTGCGGCCTTGCCATAGTCTTATTCTCTAACATGTCCAAAGCCCTATTAATCATTTTTCTGGTATCACTGGGCATAATAATCTCGTCAACGCATCCACGCTCGGCTGCCATATAAGGGTTCTCATAGAGTTTCTGATACTCTTCTATTCGTCTCTTTCTTACTTCCTCCGAGTTCTCTGCCTCCTTTATCTCCTTGGCAAATATCACGCTTGCTGCAGTCTCAGCCCCCACGATGGTGATAAGGGCTGTCGGCCAGGCAAAAACAAGGTCAGCACCAATGGATTTATCCAGCATGCCATAATGGGCACCGGCGTATGATTTCCTGAGGATTACGGAGATGAGAGGCACAGTGGCATCTGCCCAAGCGTAAAGTAGCTTTGCTCCATGTCGTAGGATTCCATTCCAATCCTGCGCAGAACCTATCAAATACCCAGGGCAGTCAACAAAACTCACCAGAGGTATGTTAAACAGGTCGCAGAAGCGTATGAACCTGGCCATTTTGTCCGCAGCATTTATGTCGATGACTCCACCTGCCCAGCTTGGCCTATTGGCAACTATGCCAGCTGTCCTTCCGTTAAAACGCGCAAAGCCTATTATGCAATTGTGAGCGAAATCTCGCATCAGCTCAAAGAAGTAGACGTTATCGACTATTGATGTGATTATTTCTATCATGTTGAATGGCCTTGATGGCTGATCTGGAATTACGGTATCCAACTCCGGAATAATCCTGTCTGCGTCATCATTCGTCGCGATACGAGGTGGTTTCTCCTTATTATTAGAGGGCAGGAAGGACAAGAGTTCCTTGCATTTGTCCAACGCATCCTTATCGTCTTCAACTACGAGGTGAGTCTGTCCCGACATAACAGCATGGGCCCTCCATCCTGCAAGTTCTTCGAGTGATATTTCTTCTCCAGTCTGCGTCTTGACGAATGCTGGGCCGGCGATTCCCATGAAACCGGTTTTTCTACATTGAATAATGAAATCCTGCATAATTGGGTGATAGGCCTGTCCTCCGAGACATGGCCCCATTAGCAGGGCTACCTGTGGCACTACTCCGGAAGCCAAGATTTGGGATCTGAATAGCCAGCCATAAGCTTCGAGGGTGTCCATGCCTTCTTGGAGCCTAGCACCCCCCGAATCATTCAGACCTACAATCGGCCAGCCGTTATCTTTGGCAAACTCAATAGCACGAACAAACTTCTTGCCGTGATATTCACCGAAAGTGCCTGCCATAGCTGTATAGTCCTCGGCAATAGCCACAACAGGTCTGCCGCTAACCTTACCGAAACCCGTTACCACTCCCTCGGCAGGTATTTCTCTCTTGTCCATTCCGAAATTAATAGTCCTATGCTTAATAAACAATCCTAGTTCAGTGAAAGTGCCAGGGTCAAAGAAATAATCGATTCTTTCTCTGGCTGTCCATTGACCGGAGGCATGACGTTTCTCTATTGTCTTCTGGTCTATCTCAGTGATCTTCTTACGCTTCCGCTGGTACTCGTCGATTACTTCCCTGGTCGTGGCCATGCTATTGCCCCCTCTTCTGTATCTTGCCAGTACTTGAGATGAATCGTTACTTTCTACATCTGGTTAAAGTGAACGAGCAGCTTTCTTACGTTTCATTTTATACCAAGCTCGCGGGAAATAACTAGTTGCTGAATTTCGGAAGTTCCTTCGGTAATTGTGTTGAGACGCGCATCCCGGAAATAACGCTGAGCCACAGATTCCTCCATTAGCCCGTAGCCTCCATGAATTTGCATACAATCTGTGGTTACTTGAATAGCGACTTCGCTAGCATAGAGCTTGGCCATAGCAGCCTCTCTTAGATGAGGTTTGTTTTGGTCATACAACCAGGCAGCGTTGTAGATTAGCCAGCGAGCTGCTTCAATCTCCATAGCCATGCGAGCCAATTTGAAAGAGTTTGCCTGAAATTTGGCAATCGGTTGCCCGAATTGAACCCTTTCTTTGGCATACGCAAGTGCGGCATCGAAGGCTGCTCGTGCCAGTCCAAGGCTCCTGGCTGCGTGAGATATCCTGCCACCTGTCAGCGATTCAATTACATATATGAATCCTTTACCCTCCTCACCTATGAGACTCTCTTTGGGTACTTCGCAGTCTTCGAAAGCTAATTCGGCGACTTCTCCGGAACGTGCACAGAACTTGTGCATCTTGGAACGGCTGAATCCGGGGGTGCCCGCCTCGACTATGAACAAGCTGATACCGCCTCGAGACCCTTTGTCCTTGTCTGTCACTGCAGCGAGTGTTACGAAGTCACAGAACGGCCCGTTGGTGATGAAGATTTTGGTGCCATTGATGACGTAGCCGTCATTCTTTTTAGTTGCAGTGGTCTGTATAGCGGCAGCATCGGAACCGGCATTGGGTTCAGTCAGTCCAAAGGAGGCTACTTTGCGGCCTTTTATAGCTGGAACCAAATATTTCTGTTTTTGCTCCTCGCTGCCACGCTGGTATATTGCCTTAGTGCCTATGCCTCCCTGAACCATCGTTCCAGCGGCTATTCCCACCGCATAGTAGGCGACTTCTTCGACGGCAATACATTCTCCCATTTTGCCCATCCCGGCAGCTCCGTATTCCGGGGAATAACTGAGGCACAGGTATCCAAGGTCTCCCATTTTCGGAAACAGGTGCAAAGGGAACATCCCTGTTTTCTCGGCCTCGTCTACCAAGGGGGCGATTTCCTTCTGAGCGAAGCTGTGCACGGCCTCCCTTAGCATTTTCTGTTCTTCATTCAACTCGAATTCCATTTCCTCTAGATGCTCCTTTCCTTAAAGTATTTGGGAGAGCTAACCTGTCAAATAGCGATCACCAAAAGTGAGTCTTGTAAGCGCTGTGGCTCTACTAGCCTTCCTCTCATTGCTGGTCAGGGCGGCCAAATTTGCGAAATATGCCGTAGTGAGGGCTTTCATAGCTGTCACCTCGCAAATCTCTCGAGAAGAGACCGTCCTGAAGGCAAAAGGATGGCTATCGCTACGAGCTTCAACAAATCACTGGCAATGGAGGGATAAAGTCTAGTCTTCTTCTCGGTGTACCTGGCATTCTTTATGATAGGAACCTACCTTCCTATCTGAAGCATCCCGGGAAACTCAGATTTCGTCCGGAACAGTCTTATGGATGACGGTCATCACTTCACTGCACTACGTACAGTGAACCTGCCCTCTTCAGTTTCACCCTACTTTTTTACTTCTTGAGGAGCAGGGTTGATGTACCCCGCCAGTAACGTCGAAGGTATAGCCTTTTCCAAATCATCCACGCTCCACATTCCTTCGGCTTCTCTTTTATAGATTGCCTTTTCTATTACTGGGTGTGAGTAGATTCCGACTCTTCCCCGCTCGATGTGAAAGACCTGACCATTTGTGTTAGCAGCTTTATCTGAGGCCAAATACACGACAATGGGAGGCACATATTCAGGCCCCGGCATGTTCTTGAAACTTTCAAGTGCCTCCTGGGTTATAAGCCCTGCCTCGTATCTCTTTTGCATACCAGCTTTGACTTCTTCAGTAACCGTCATTCTGGTCGCGGCCATTGGCGCGATACAATTACAGGTTACTCCATATTTCCCCAATTCCCTCGCAATAGCTCTAGTGAAACTCACCATCCCACCCTTAGCAGCGCCATAATTCGATTGCCCCACAGTACCTAGCCACGCAGTAGAAACAAGATTTATGATCCTGCCATATCTTTGGTCTCTCATTACAGCCGCAGCATGCCTGCTGCAATTAAAGGTCCCCTTCAGGTGAACAGCTAGCACCAAATCCCAGTCTTCCTCAGAAAGGTTCCAAACCATCTTCTCTCTGAGGATGCCGGCACCATTTACTAATATGTCTATGCGACCAAAGTTTTTGACGCAGTCATTGATGATCTCCTCAGCAGCTCGAAAGTCAGCCACAGAATTGTGATTGGCAAGAGCACTTCCACCTCTTTTCTTTATCTCAGCCACAACCTCATCAGCCGGTGTCGAATCAGCGCCTTCTCCACCTCTTGATACTCCGGGATCTACGACCACTACATTGGCCCCCTCTGCGGCCAATGTTAGTGCTATTTCCCTGCCAATCCCTCGCCCAGCACCAGTCACGACTGCACTTCTGCCCTTTAGTCTGTCGCTCATTCCTTTGAACCTCCTTTCCTTTTTACAGTGGATTTTGACCTCTCTGGTTCTTCGCACAGCGAAAAATGCCCGGGAGTCTTGTCCTTTTTTCGATTCAGCATGGAGAGGACTTACTGTGAGTTGCTGAATCTAGCAGCGAGTGGGGAGAGCAACCGTAGCACTTCCTCGGGTAGTCACTTCTCCTTTCCCATTCTCAACCCAGATATCACAATCTACATAGTGTTCCTTATCTCCAATATACTTCTTAGTGACTTTTCCCTTGCACCACCAGGTTTCCCCTTCTTGGGGTTCAGATATGTTTCTCATTAACCGAGGATAGTCCATACCACGGAACTGACAGGAGAATCTTCTTAATGTGCCTTGGTCGCCTATCCAATCGGTTACTAATTGAACCAGCCACGCTCTTTTCAACTGTCCATGGACTATGGGTTTACCTACCCCTTGCGAGGTAGCAAAGGTATCCTCATAGTGCAGAGGATTAAAGTCACCCGAGGCCCCCGCCCATTTGACCAGAATTTGTGTGGTGGCCACTTTGGGTAGAGGGGTCACTTCGCTTCCCACTTCCAAGTCTTCCCAATGCAATATCTTCTTCATTTTTCTCTCCGCCGTCTAATGGATTAGCGATGGACCAAAGTCTGGCGCGCTGCAGCCACTAATTGGGACCACTGATTAGTGTAAGTTGTTTCAATAATTGAGAAAATCATTTTTCCTGTTTTGGTTTCCCGTTCATAAACATCTTTGACCACAGATATGGCTGATAAGGTATCACCGGCACGAACAGGAACATAGAGATCATACTCGATACCACCATCAACTATACGCGCATACCCAGCATTGGCTATTATGTCCATGACGTGACTCCTCAACTCCGAGAAGAAAGGCATTGCTTTCTTCCACACAGTTGGCCAGCCAAAGAAACCTGGTGGAGCTATAACACCACCAAATCGAGTGCTTGTAGCATAGTCTGCATCCCAATAAAGAGGATTTGCATCGCCCACGGCATCGGCAAACTTCCTAATAGCCCCTAGCTCAACCTGCAAAACAACGGTTTCACCAACCTTACCTATAAGCTGGGTGACTTCTTGTGGTAACACCTTCAGCTGTCCTCCTTTCAGTTCTCAACCAGGGTACATGACCATGGAGAGCGTGTATCGCAATCGTACTAGTCGCTTCGCCTGCTCATGACATCTTCCAAGCCTAACACAACTTTGTATCGCCGAAAGAAAATCTTGGATATAGTGGAGCTCCTAGTCTTCTGCATAACATACCAAACTATGACCCTCAATCAAATACCGCTACTTCGAGGTGAAAATGCAGCAGCCCCGCAACTAGTAAGGGAAGGAACTTAGAAATTTGCCAGACAAAGGCCAAAGCACTTCGACCATTCAACCGAATGGTCGATAGAATACCACGCTCTTGGGCAAATGTCAAGTACTTGCAAGCTCTCGTCGGTCATCAGTAAAACACATAAATCGCCCGTCCCTCAGGGCAGTCAAGGCGAAGTCGCAAGCAGCTGCGGCAATCTCAGCCGGCAATAGTTCGCCGGTCGATTTATACCATTGAAATATCGAGTTCAACAAACCAAGAATAAACATTGAAGTTAGCTTGACATTGAGCGGGCGGAATTCGCCGCTAGCTATTCCCTCTTCAATTACCTGCCTAAAAATTATCTCATATTCATCCCTCAATGCCACATAGGCTCGATAGAGCCTCGGGGGCAGATTTCTTCGCTCTGTGACTCCTGTCAATACGAATTTGTGGCGAGCTGCCCGGTACTCTATCTGTTTGCATATCAGTGCCTCCAACTTCTTCCCGGGTGGCAAATCAGCAGCTTTGATGGGCTTGGCTATCTCCAATATTTCCTTCTGTGGCCTCGAGCTGACTTCGTAAAGAATATCTGCCTTGTTCTTGAAATAGTAATAGATCGTAGCCTTGTTCAAATTGGCAGCATTTGCGATATCCCCCATGTTGGTTGCTGTATACCCTTTTTCTTCGAACAACCGACTGGCAGACTCAACAATCTCATCGCGCTTTTCAAGCCAATAAGAGCTTTGGATGTTTTGTTTTTTGTTAATCATGCGCAGATTACCCCTCTATATATATCTGGTTATATTGTACCATAAGTCATCTTTCCACGATTAAAAAATGACATTCTCGCTAACCACTTGACAATGTCACTAGAGGGTGCTAGCATATTGCAAACATCAATCGACCATTTGTTCGAATACAATAGTTGCTGCAATTAATCAATTTCTTGTGAACCTGGGCTGAGTGGATAGCGCATGCTAGGACTAATACTCCGACAGCGGGTAGCATTTGGGAAAAGGCCAAAAATTGCTTGATTGCTATATCAGGGCAGGATGCATTTGGTGGCAGAGCCGATGTGATTACAGCTTTTTTACCCGCAGGTCCGCTGAGCACAAGTGCATGCCATAGGAGTTATTACCTTGGAATTTCGGTTTACTGAGGAAGAAGAGGAGTTTCGCCGCGAAGTCCGTCAATTCCTGCAAGGCGAACCCGAAACAATAGAGAAGGTGAGGCGGGAAGAAGCAAGCGGTGAGGGTTGGGGCCCTGCGACATGGGAATTTCTGCGAAAGGCAGGTGCCAGGGGTTACCTGACTCCTTCTTGGCCCAAGAAATATGGTGGCTTGGATGCCTCTCATATGAAAAGATATATTGCGGCTGAGGAGATGGCATACGCCGCTAGTCGTGTCGCTACATCTGGGGTGGGTATAGCTGGTCCTGTGATTTTGCGTTTCGGCACCGAAAAACAGAAGGAGACATTCCTACCTCAAATCTCAAGGGGTGAAATCGAATTTTCTCTGGGCTACACAGAACCCCAAGCTGGCTCTGACCTTGCTTCCCTGGAGATGCGCGCTGTTAGAGACGGCGAGTATTATGTGATAGATGGTCAGAAAATGTTCAATACCGCTTGCCATTACAGTCAGTTCCACTGGCTGGCAGCAAGAACGGACCCTAGCGCTCGCAAACATCGAGGGATATCACTCTTCATTGTTAACATGAATAGCCCTGGCATCACTGTCCGCCCGCTGACTGGACTCGGGAAGCTTAGGACGAATGAGGTTTTCTACGATGGTGTAAAGGTTCCTAAGGAACGCCTAGTTGGCGAGGAGAATCATGGGTGGGAATATTTGACGGCTGCCCTGGCCTTCGAGCGTACCTGGATAGCTGGTGAGACGATATATGATTTCGAGCGGCTATTAGACTATATTAGGAATACTAAGCGGGATGGCAGGCTCATTGCCGACGACCCTGTGGTCAGACAAAATATAGCTCAACTGGCTGTCGAAATAGAAGTCGCCCGCCTATTGGCGCTTCGCGTCGCCTGCATGATTAATAAGGATGCCATTCCCAGTTACGAAACAGCCATGGCTAAATTGTACGGCACTGAGACGGCATATCGCCTCAACGACGAATGGCGCAAGCTTCTTGGTAATTACGGGCAATTGGATATGGGATCGTTACACGCTTTTGAGGATGGCAGAATGGGTCGCGTATTCTATAGCAGGGCTACCCGTGCCATGATAACTGCAGGAACCAGCGAAATTATGAGAAATATTGTCGCTGTGCAGATGGGATTGCCCCGAGGGTAAAAATACCAGCCACTATGTTGCTCGCAGGGGACAATTGGCATGGATATTGATCTAAGCGAAGAGCAAGAGCTGCTAAGAAAGATGGCCCGTGATTTCCTTACTGCCAAATGTCCGGGTAAATTGGTAAGAGAGATGATGGATGATGAGCGAGGATACGATCCCGATTTGTGGCGCGCGATAGCCGATTTGGGTTGGCTAGGCTTGCCATTCCCCTCCAGTTATGGAGGTGAAGGCGGTAGTTTGCTGAATTTAATGATACTCCTTGAAGAGATGGGACGCGTCAGTTTCCCTGGTCCTTTTTTCTCCACTGTAGTACTTGGGGGACTTGCCATCTTCCATATGGGGAATGAAGAACAGAAAGAGAAGTATCTGCCAAAACTATGCAGAGGTGAATTATTGACCACTCTTGCCTTCACTGAACCTGACGTCAGGTTTGACTCCTCAGGTATCAAGCTGGCGGCTATCCCCTACAACGATGGCTTCATTCTCTCAGGCGTCAAACTCTTTGTCCCTGATGCCCACGTGGCTGATTTAGTCGTGTGCTTAGCTCGAACTGGCGAGACAAGACACGATGACGAAAGAATAACTGCTTTTTTGGTCGATGATAATAGCCCGGGTCTCGAACACAGCCTGCTCAAGACAATAACGGGCTCCAAGCAATGCGAACTTGTCTTCAAAGTAGTTAGGCTACCCAAAGAAGCTATTCTGGGCGAATTGGACAAAGGTTGGAGACCTATTGAAAAGATACTTGAATTGGCCACCGTGGCCAAATGCGCCGAGATGCTGGGTGGGGCACAGCAGGTATTAGAAATGACGATTCAATACTGCAATAAGAGAGAGCAATTTGGTCGCCCTATCGGCAGTTTTCAAGCTGTACAGCACCACTGCGCCAATATGGCAATCGATGTCGACGGGATGAGGCTGACTACATATCAAGCAGCTTGGATGCTAAGTGAGAACCTTCCATGTAAGAGAGAGGTAGCCATAGCCAAGGCATGGGCAAGCCAAGCCTTTAGACGAGTCGCGCTTCTGGGATTGAAGGTGCATGGAGGGGTCGGTTTTATGGAGGACCATGATATTTCAATATTCTACAAGAAAGCTCTTGCCGATGAGTTCACCTTGGGCAATGCTGATTTCCATCAGCGTGTGCTTGCACAAGAATTGCAGATTCCCCGCATCTCTGTGGTGGCATCATAAGGAGTCAGCGCATGAAAATACAAACTAGCCGTAAGGACAAAGGAATGGCGGGAATAGTCTCCTACGGCGCTTATATTCCTATACACAGGCTGAGCAAAAATGCAATAACCGCCTTTTGGGGCAATAGCGCAAAAGCGGGCGAGAAGGCAGTTGCCGGCGCCGACGAGGACACCATAACGTTGGCGGTGGAAGCAAGTATCGATTGTCTAAGTGAAAGGGAGCGCCAGTCGATTGGCGGCCTATACTTCGCTTCGACAACTCCCCCATTTCAAGAGAAACAATGTGCCAGCATAGTAGCAGCTGCTGTCGACCTCGGCGAGCAAATACACACATGTGATTTCGCCAATTCACTGCGTGCTGGAACAAGCGCCTTGAATGCAGGATTTGATGCCATTAAGTCTGGCACAGCCCAGGAACTGTTGGTGGTAGCCGCTGATTGCCGCTTACCTGCACCCAACTGCGAGCAAGAGCTTCTCTTTGGTGATGGTGCTGCGGCTATTCTACTTGGCAATTCAGACGTGGCCGTTGAGGTCGAGGCTAGCTTGACACGTTCCAGTGCATTCATAGACTCGTGGAGAACAGAGAAGGACACGTATCCACGAAGCTGGGAGGATCGCTTTGTTCTGGATGAAGGATACCTAAAGATCTTGCCAATGGCAGTATCAGCGTTGCTTGAGCAATGCGGCCTAGAGATAAAAGACTTTGACAAGGTTGTTTTTTGTGCCCCAGATGCCCGAAGCCATAGCCGAATGGCAAGACTTATCGGTGCTGCCAAGACTCAAGTGCTGGCTCCTCCGTTTGATGAGCTGGGCCATACCGGCACGGCGCTAGGTCTGATGATGTTGGTAAACGCCTTAGAGGAGGCCAAAACTGGGGAGAGAATTCTGTTTGCCAACTACAGTGACGGAGCTGACATATATGTATTCCGAGTGACTGGCCAAATTGAAAGAATTAAGCAGAGACGAGGAATTAAGAAACATTTAGCCTCGAAAAACATGCTTCCAGGTTATGGAAAATACCTTCTCTACAGGGACCTGCTGGAATGGGCATCTGATTTGCGACCACCCCGCCGTACTGCCTTAACTACATTATGGAGAGAGCATGCGGCTATCCTAAGCCTTCACGGTCACAAGTGCAAGGTATGCGCAGGCATCCAATACCCCAAACGAAAAGTGTGTCAGTATTGCCGGGCCAAAGATAACTTTGAAGACATCAGATTGTCCGACAAGAAAGGCAAGCTATTCACATTTAGCATGGACCATCGTGCTTTAGAAATAGATTTACCAAAGGTTCTAGCTGTAGTTGATATCGATGGGGGTGGTAGATTCTATACCTCATTGACTGACCGTGACATCTCAAAGGTTGAGATCGACATGCCGGTCGAATTCACCTTTCGGAGAATACATGAGGGTTCGGGAATTCACAACTACTTCTGGAAGGTCCGCCCGATAAGGTGTTAGGAGATACACTGCTATGCCAGAGAGTATTAAGGACAAAGTAGCCATAATCGGTATGGGTTGCACCCGGTTCGGTGAGAGATGGGATACCAGCCTAGAGGATTTGATAGTGGAAGCTAGTGATGAAGCTCTTGCCGATGCTGGGATAGTTGCTCAGGATCTTGAGGCAGTGTGGTTTGGAACTGCTACCTCAGCAAATACCGGACAACCTGTGGCCGGAGCCTTAGGCCTGCCCTATATTCCAGTAACTAGAGTTGAAAATGCCTGTGCTACCGGGGCTGAGTGCATCCGTGGGGCACTCCTTGGCATAGCAAGCAAAGCATATGACCTGGTTATGGCTATTGGAGTCGAAAAGTTGAAGGATGAGGGCTATGGGGGTCTCAGTGCTTGGCCAACCGGTGTTTGGCATCCTGTATATGGAGCTTCAGTAGAGGTTGGTGGTGCTCCCGGACGTTACGCACTGGCTGCTACTAGATATTTTCACAGGTACGGAATCAGCCCGGAAAAGGGAAAAAGAATGCTAGCCGAGATATCAGTAAAGAGTCATCACAACGGTGCTCGAAACCCCAAAGCCCATCTACGAATGGAAGTCACGTTGGAACAGGTGATCAACGCTCCTATTATTGCCTGGCCTCTTGGTTTATTTGACTGTTGTGGGGTTACCGATGGTGGCGCAGCGGCAATCATGTGCCGTGCTGAGGATGCAAAGAAATACAAACCATCAGGCGACTATGTCCTTGTTAAAGGCTTCGGCCTATCAATAGGACCAGGTTGGGGTAAGGAGGATACTCGGTACGATTATACCCACTGGGAGGAGACCGAGCAGGCTGCAAGAATGGCCTACGAGATGGCGGGGATAAAGGACCCGAGAAAAGAGCTGGATATGGTAGAACTGCACGATTCCTTTTCCATCGCCGAGGCCATTGGCATAGAGAGTTTAGGCTTGTGTCCCAAAGGATGCGTTGCTGATGATATAGATGCTGGCACTTTTACTCAAGAGGGGGCACTGCCGATTGGTCTGAGTGGCGGCCTGAAGTCCTTTGGTCACCCCATCGGAGCTAGTGGGGCTAGGGAAGTCTACGAAATATACAACGAGATCCTGGGCAGGGCTCAGGAGCCTTCGCGGCAATTACCGAACGTCAGGCTCGGCTTGGCACACAATCAGGGCGGGCATCCCGGCATGTTTATGAGTGGAATAACAATCATAGGCGCTCCTTAGCTTCAGTCGAGTGCTTTTGGCATGGATTTGATCTCATGCTGACGAAAGGCGATATAGCTCATAATCGAGTCCAGATGTGACCAAGGTAAGAGAAGACATGGATACCCTTCCTAAGATGCTTAAAGGCAATTACCAGAGGTATGGTAACAAGAGGATAGCCATGCGTCGTAAAGAGTTCGGTATATGGACCGAGTACACTTGGCAAGATTACTATGAGCACGTCAAGTACTTTGGGCTTGGACTATTGAGCCTTGGCTTTAGTGAAGGAGATAAGCTGGCGGTAATTGGAGATAATGACCCGGAGTGGTACTGGGCTGAACTTGGGGCTTTGGCAGTAGGAGGCATAGTTTTTGGAATCTATGTTGACTCTATGCCTCCTGAGATAGAGTATTACCTTGAACACTCGGAGGCAAGGTTCATAGTAGCCCATGATCAAGAGCAAGTGGACAAGGTTCTACAGTTGAGAGAAGCAATACCTGATATCAAGAGAATAATCTATTGGGAACCTAGAGGACTGTGGGATTATCAGGATCCTCTGATAGCGAGTTTTGCACAGGTAGAAAACGCGGGGAAAAAATACGAGAGTGAGCATCCTGGTCTTTTTGAGAAGAACTTGGAAAAGAGGAAATCCGCAGACGTAGCTGTCCTCTGCTATACCTCGGGGACTACCAAACAGCCTAGGGGGGCTATGTTAACTCACAGGTGTCTTGTGGAAACAGTGAGGTTGTGGGCTGCTGAGGAGAAGGCCGGGGAGCACGAGGATTATTTCTCCTATATTTCCCCGGCATGGGCTACTGAGCAGATCTTAGGTATATGCATGGGACTTGAAAAGGCTTGGGTCATCAACTTCCCCGAGGGACCCGAGACAGCCCAGAAAGACCTGCGAGAGATAGGGCCGAGGCGTCTTTTCTATGCGGCGAGGCTCTGGGAAGGTGTTGCCTCCATGGTTCAAGCGAAGATCGCCGAAACAACATCCTTGAAGAGATTTTTCTATAACCTAGCCCTGAAAAAAGCCGGGCATCCTATGGCTTCTTGCCAGAGAGAGAACGAGAGGCCAGGCATCTTTCTAAAGTTCTTCCACACTCTAATGTGGCTTTTAGTCTTTCGCCCTCTTCAAAGCAGGCTAGGACTGTCAAATCTCAGGGTCGGGTATACTGCAGGGGCAGCTGTAGCTCCCGCTATCATGGAGCTTTTCCATGCTCTTGGGATAAACATCAAGAATATCTACGGCTTCACTGAAATGGGGATTGCTTCTTTCCATCGCGACGAAGATATAAAGTTTGAGAGTGTCGGCAGGGTTATGAGTGAGTGTGACATGAGAATATCGGAAAGCGAGGAGATCATGGTCAGAGGACCTTCAATTTTTGCCGGATACTACAAGGATGAAGAGGAAACTCGCAACCGATTTGAGAATGATTGGTATCTTACTGGAGACGCTGGACACTTTGATGATGAGGGACACCTTATCTATTGGGATAGGGTCAGTGAAATCAGTGAAATCGCCGACGGCTCTAAGTTCTCACCGCAGTTCATAGAAGTGCGACTTCGCTTCAGCCCGTATATCACGGACGTGATGGTCGTGGGGGGTGAGAAAAGACCCTTTGTCATCGCTATCGTAGATATCAGTTATGACAATGTGGGGAAATGGGCAGAGGCAAGACATATCTCCTACACCACCTACGCAGACCTCTCTCAGAAGCCCGAGGTCTGTCAGCTTATTCGCCAGGAGATAGAGCAGGTTAATCGTATTCTTCCCGATTTAGTCAGGGTAAAGAGGTTCATAAATCTTCATAAGGAATTCGACCCCGACGAAGCAGAACTAACCCGAACCAGAAAGCTGAAAAGGAAACTTCTGGAGAATCGTTATCAAGAAATTATAGAAGCTGTGTACCAACAAAGGGAAAGCCACAGAGTAAGAACTGAAGTTGCTTACCGAGATGGAATGAAGAGGATCATAGAGGCTGAGGTCTTCATAAATAAAGTCTAGTATAAGGAACCTGAGACAACAAATGCGCCCGACTGGCATCTACAACGTAAGATACTCACAGGAGTTGGAGATTTTCAGAACGAGGGTACAGAAGTGCCTGCTTATTGCCTGTCTCGTTTTTCTTATTGTCGTGCCGCCTCTTTTTCTAAGTGATAGTATCCTTACATTGTTAATAGTCATAGGAATAACCATGATAGCCATGCAAGGCCTGAATATCCTGTTTGGCTACACAGGGCAAATTTCTATAGGACACTCTGCTTTTATAGCTGTAGGGGCTTATACGTCCGCTATTCTTTGTGCAAAACTCCATTTCCCCTTTATAGCTGCTTTTCTCGGTGCTGGACTCGTAAGCGGATTCGTTGGGTTAATCTTTGGTCTACCTTCATTGCGGGTTAAAGGATTCTATCTTGCTATAACCACACTGGGTGCCTACTTCATAATCATGTGGGCCATCCAAAAGGCTGGTGGCCTTACCGGCGGCATAAATGGCCTTTTGGTCCCTCGCATTTCTATAGGAGGTCTTGTGGTGAACACTGAACCGGAATTCTATCTCTTCACCATCTTAATGGTTTTTCTGTTCACCTTTCTGGCTAAGAACCTTGTCAGGAGCCACATAGGCAGAGCTCTTGTGGCCATAAGAGACAATGATATCGCAGCTGGAGTCATGGGCATAAATGTCTTCCGTTACAAACTTATTGCCTTTTTCATTTGCTGCTTCTATGCCGGCATTGCCGGCTCCATGTTGGCCCATTACACCATTTCTATTCACCCCGAGATGTTCCCTTTCATGGATTCCATATGGTATTTGGGTTTCTTGGCAGTAGGAGGGATGGGAAGCATAATGGGGCCAATTTTTGGCACTCTATCCTGGAGACTATTGAGGGAGGGGGCAGCAGCCCTTGTTCCCACTTTGGGTTCAGCCTTCCCTGCATTCGCGGCAACCCTTTACTCAGGGCTTTCTCTCTTTCTTTTTGGCCTAATCGTCGTTCTATTCCTAATCTTTGAGCCCAGGGGAATAAATCACCGCTGGACAATTTTAAAGGCCTACTACAGACTCTGGCCTTTTTCTTACTAGCTAGGTGAAGAAAGGAGGGTAAAATGATATAAAACGGTGAAGCAATAAAAGGACAGGTTATTGGAAAAAAAGGAGGCAAAAAACGATGAAAAAGGGGCTATTACTGTCAATGACGGTGTTGCTTGTGGCGAGCATGGTCATTGTAGCATGTTCACCAAAGCCGGAACCAGCAGCAACGCCAGCAAAAGTTGTCGACGTTGTAGTGGGAACGCAAAGGGATGTAACTGGGCCGGTAGCTGCGGTAGTTACTGCTACATGGAATGCATTTGATTGGTATCTAAAATGGCTACAGCAGAATGATCCCATCCCAGGTGTAAACGTGAAGATTGTCTGGGAGGATACGGCTTATTCCGCTGATAGATATCTCCCCGCCTACAAGAACTTCAAGCAAGCAGGGGCTGTTCTTATGATTCACACCTCAAGCACAGCCACTTCTCTTCTGGGCGAGTTGAATCGAGAGGATAAGATACCAGCCATTTGTCGTGGCCTAGGATACCTTAACGGGTTTTTCCCGACAGATATAAAGGGGAAAGGGCCTAGCTACCTATTCTTCGACGACCCGCCCTATGCTGACAGCTTTGCTACGGGCGCCATGTATTTCATGAAGCAATGGAAGGATGGAGGCTACAAGGGCAAGCCCAAAGCTGTCTTTACCGGTTGGGACGCTCCCTATCCGAAAGGCCCTATTGCAATGGCGACTCCTTACTTGAGAGAGCAGGGCTTCGAGATGCTCACCCCCGAAATATATGCCCCCACCACACCCGACCTGAGCTCGCAGTGCCAAAAATTGAAGAACGCCGGAGCCAATCTCATAATGAGCAATGTGACAGAGAAATTCTTCTCGCTTCTGTTGAAAGATGCCCAGCGAGCAGGGATGAATGTTGGCATTGGGCCTGACAAGGTCACAATTATTGGTGGCTCTGAGACGCAAAACGCAACTGTCTTGAACATGGCCGGGGCGGCAGCTGAAGGTTGTTGGAGCATTTCCAGTCTGCCCAATTTTGACCGAGATGATCTCAAAGGGATAAAGATCACGAAGGACCTCCAGACGCAGAATCTCGGCAAAATCGATCCAAGCCCCAACTACTTGATGGGAGTGGCATATGCTCATCTTGTCTGGGGAGTTGTAAGGAAAACGGCTGATAAATACGGACGTGAGAATATAACCTCTGACAACATTTACAAAACGCTCACTGAGCTCAAGAACTACGACATGATGGGGCTTCACCCCAGTTTCACCTATGGTCCGTACGAGAGAAGACCAATTAAGAAATACTTCATACACGCAGTGAATGGGGGGAAATGGACCACACTCACACCAAATTATGTTGACCTGATTTGGCTGATTCCCAACTCGGAAGAGGCCGGCCTTCCAGGTTACAAAGTGACACCGGAAAAGTAAGTAAAGGCATGAAGGGAGCTCTTGGTTTATCCCAAGAGCTCCCTCAGAACTAAGGACGGGAAATGGACTTCCTTCTTCAGATCATTATCACTGGCATACTCACGGGAGGGATTTATGCTCTTATATCTCTTCCCGTGGTAATGATCTACAAGTCGTCAAAGATATTCAATTTTGCTCAAGGTGCGATCGCAATGCTTGGAGCCTGGATTGCCTGGTTTTTCATGGCCCCAGAGCAGGGACTCGGGCTGCCGTGGTGGCTAAGCATAACCCTGACTCTGACGATAGCTGTTGTTCTGGGAATCAGCATTGAGCGTCTAGCTCTTAGACGCCTTATCGGTCAACCTGTTTTTTCAACCATGATTGTTACTCTGGGATTAGCGGCCATGCTAACAGCTATAGTTACCTTCTTTTGGGGCAACATAACTGGTGCGTCCTATCCACAATTCCTCCCCGTTGCCTTCGTGAAAGTCGGCCCCGCAACTATTGCCACCGACGACATTATCGTTTTTGCTGTTGTTCTGGTTCTGATGGGGCTTTTCGGTGCGTTCTTCAAATACCATCGATATGGACTTGCCATGAGATCGGTAGCTGAAAGCCACCAGACATCAGAGGCTCTGGGCATAAAGGTGACTGCTATTCTTAGAGTGACTTGGATTTTGGCTTGCTTGATCACTTTCATAGCTGGGATCCTTCTGGCAAGCGTTAGTGTGGTGAGTCATAGTCTGGATGCCATAGCCCTCCTTTGCTTTGTGGTAATACTTATGGGAGGGCTTGAGTCGATTATTGGGGTCATGGTGGCTGGCCCCATAGTCGGCGTGGTGGAACAGGTTACAGCAGCGTATCTCGATCCCTTAGTTGGTGGAGGGCTCATGTTTGTCATGCCGTTCATCATTCTCATCCTAGTTGTTCTAATAAGACCCCAAGGGATATTCGGGTTGGAGAGGATAGAGCGGATATGAAGAGCGAGACCCTGCTCAAGATGGAAGAGGTTAGCCTTGCATTTGGAGGGATACAGGTTTTGGACGGGATAAGTTTTGAGGCAAAGCAAGGAGAACTTCTTGCTGTGATAGGTCCCAATGGAGCTGGGAAGACTTCCCTGCTGAATTGCATGAGTGGCTTCTATCGCCCTCAGAAAGGCAGAATTATTTTCGATGGCAAAGACATTACCGGGCTTCCACCTCACCGAATAGCTAGAATGGGAGTGGCCCGGACTTTTCAGAACATAGCACTCTATACGGGACTGACTACTGTCGAGAACATACTTGCAGCGAGGCATATGTTCTTTAGGTCTACTGCTTTGGAAGCCGCTTTCTTCCTTGGCAGGACGCTGCATGAGGAGGTGCGTCACCGCCGACGCTGTGAAGAGATTATGGATTTCCTGGAGATGCAGCCCCTGAGGGATGAGGTGGTCGGGATGCTTCCCTACGGATTGAGGAAGCGGGTCGAGCTGGCAAGAGCTCTAGCTTTGGAACCAAGAATTCTAATTCTGGACGAGCCTATGGCGGGAATGAACCTCGAGGAGAAGAGAGATATGGTAAGGTTCATATTAGCTCTTATGAACCTTAGGCATTTTACGACGGTCTTTATTGAACATGATATGGAGGTGGTGATGCAGATTGCAGACAGGGTTATAGTCCTTGATTTCGGAAAGCTTATAGCTGAAGGATCTCCCGACGAAATGAGAGCAAATCCTAGGGTAATTAGTGCATACCTGGGGGTAGAGTAAGTTGCTCCAAGTAAACAACGTAGAGGTGGTTTATCAAAATGCTATTTTGGTCCTTAGAGGAGTATCCCTGGAGGTTGTCCCGGAATCTATAGTGTGTCTGCTGGGAGCAAATGGAGCTGGGAAGACTACTACTCTAAAGGCCATATCAGGTCTTCTTGCCAGCGAGGTGGGGAAGATAACACGCGGCACCATTTGCTTTGAGGGTAAACGCATAGACCAACTGCGCCCCTACGAAATGGCAAAGTTAGGGATAATACAAGTGCTTGAGGGGCGCAAAATCCTTGAATCCTTAACCATTGAGGAGAACCTTAGGGTTGGTGCCTTCATTGCCAGCGATGAAGCTCCACTCAACACAACGTTAGAAAGAGTTTACTCTTATTTTCCCAAGCTTAGAGACCTAAAGAACTTAGTAAGCGGCTACTGCTCCGGTGGAGAACAGCAGATGCTGGTAATAGGAAGAGCTCTTATGGCGTCCCCTAAGCTCCTTCTGCTCGACGAGCCATCTCTGGGACTAGCTCCGATTATGGCAGCCGAGGTTTTTAGGATCATAAGGGCCATAAACGAACAGTGGAGAATTTCCATTCTTCTTGTAGAGCAGAATGCCCGAGCTGCCCTTGACTTGGCAAAACACGGGTATGTGATGGAGAATGGGAGAATTGTCCTAGACGATACGGCTGATAAGTTGAAGAATAACGAAGACATAAAAGAGTTCTACTTGGGGGTGGCAGTTTCAGGAGAAAGAAGCAATTATAAGGAGTTGAAGTTCTATAAGAGGCGAAAAAGATGGCTTGGGTGAATTCAGTAATTTCAGACTCTATATTATGGGGGATTATTTGACAACTCCGTGCCCCATAGCCCGGAAAAAGGAGATATTACGGTCAAAAGGCGCGTTGTACCTTTGCGTATGGCGATGAGGAATCACCCATAGTGAAGGAACCAAGCAATGACGCCAATGTCCTTCCGGGTAAAGGGTTTGATTCTGGTTTGTCCAACATGGCTGAAAGGAGCTAAGTATGGCTGGGTTCGGTTTTAACGAGTCACAGGAGATGCTCCGTCGGGAGGTAGAGCGGTTCGCGCGGCAGGAGATTGTCCCAGGCCTAAAGGAGAGAGACAGAACAGAGCGACTTCCTCCAGAGTTGGCGAGGAAAATTGGGGCTAGTGGGTTCTTGGGGGTCAATGTACCTGAGAAGTACGGAGGGCAACCAGCAGACTGGGTTTCGCTGGGAGTTGTGGTTGAGGAATTGGGTAAGGCGGACCCCTTGGTGGCATTACTCCCCTTGTTTCCTACTATGTTCTATCTACTCCTTGCGGAGGAGAGGGAGGAGCTACGAAGCGAGTTGCTTCCGTCCCTTATTAAAGGGGAGAAAATAGGTTGTCTTTCGCTAACTGAGCCTGATTGTGGTTCTGATGCCGCTGCCATGAAGACAAGGGCAATTAGAGATGGAGACCATTACATTCTCAATGGAGAAAAAACATCGGTTACTTTCGGCATGATTGCTGATGTGGCAGTGATGTTTGCTAAAACTGATCCGGCAGCAGCTAGCGGAAAGGGGATTAGCTGCTTTGTTGTCCCGCTCGATCTCCGCGGAATTACAAGGTCTACGTTCTCCGACATGGGACTAAGAGCTGCGGGAAGGGCTTCTATAATGATGGAGGATGTGCGCCTTCCGATAAGATATCGCCTGGGTGAAGAAGGAAAGGGCTTTCACATAGCCATGAGGCAACTTGAATTTGTTCGTATTGGCGTATCGCTTGCTCCTCTGGCTCACGCTGAAACAGCGCTGACGGAAGCTATCAATTACGCCAAGCAGCGCATAGCTTTTGGGCGACCGATAGGAAAGTTCGAAGGTGTTTCCTTTAAGATAGCCGAGGCAGCTACTCTTATTGAAACTGGGAGGCTTTTGTGCTACCGGGCTTTCTGGTTGATGGACCAGCATCTTCCCAATGCCAAGGAAGTGGCAATGTGTAAGTGGTGGTGCCCCCGGGTAGCAGCACGGATAGTCCATGATTGTCTGCTCATATTCGGCCACGTGGGATATTGTGAAGAGTATCCCGTTGAGCAGCGGCTTAGAGATGTAATCGGCTTTGAAATGGCGGACGGAACCGCTGATATTATGAAGTTGATTATTGTCAGAGAGTTGCTGGGGAGGGAATTTCTTCCCTATGGATGAACTATGCTGTCAAAGTCAAGTCCTGGAAGGAAAAGTGGGAATGAAGTAGAAAGAAGGATTTCACGAGAGTTCAACACTACATAAAAGGAGGTTGAAATGGACTTCGGATTAGCAGGTAAAACTGTCATCGTTACTGGGGGTGGTTCCAACATAGGGCGAGCTATCTCTCTAGCCTTCGCTAAAGAGGGATCAAACCTTGTCATCGCAGAGATAGATGAAGCACAAGCGAAGAAAGTAGTCGATAAAGCAAACGCTATGAAAGCACGTGGAAGCTGCATAGCGATAAAGACAGATGTCACTGAACTTAATGAGGTTGAGACGCTGGTTGAAAAAACGCTGAAGGAGTTTGGGAGAATCGATGTGCTGGTCAACAATGTTGGCTGGGATAGCCCCCAGTTCTTCACAGACACAGACCTAGCCTTCTGGGACAAGGTTATAGCCTTAAATTACCGCTCCGACCTCAATTGCATTAAGTCGGTCCTTCCGCACATGATAGAGAAGAGAAATGGCAGTATAGTGAGCATTGGCTCTGACGCAGGTCGTGTAGGTGAGTTTCAGGAGTCCGTCTATTCGGGGTGCAAAGCTGCAGTCATCGCTCTAAGCAAGGCCATAGCGAAAGAAGTGGGTCGTTACGGAATAAGGCTAAATGTTGTCTGCCCCGGAATGACTATTCCCAGCCCCGAAGAAGTGGGAGAGGAAAGCATGTGGGGAGGGGAGGCAAATAAAATATACACACCTGACGTGCAAGAAAAAATAGCTAAAACCTATCCCCTGCGAAGGCTGGGGAGGGCACAGGATGTCGCGAACGCGGTACTATTCCTAGCCTCTGATGTGGCAAATTTCATAACTGGTCAGACCCTCAGTGTTAGCGGTGGTTATTCTATGATCTGATTCGTGGCGTTGTAGAAAGGATGGCGAGAAAGCCGAACTAGCAAGAATGCTCTGACGTATTGACGAAGAATATCTAATGCAAAGGAGGAAACATGGAACTGAAAGAGATCATGGCAATTGATAGTATGTGTCGCCCCACTTACTGCTTGCCTGCAGAGGCAGCCAAACAATTGTTTGAGGTCTACGAATTCAGGGTTATGGCAACTACCACATTCGGCGGTGTTCTAAAAAGGATCAATGCCAAACCTGGTGAGGAATGGAAGGTTGTGGACATCTTGGGCAAAGGCTCAGTAGAAGAAATGGTGAAGGAAATGGACGAGATCGGAGTGGAGTATATATTCATGGATCAAATGACGGCCTGGTCTCGGCGTGACCATAGACTTTGGTCCAACTTCAGCCTTGAGACGCTCAGCAAAATAATCCAAGAGTCAAATGGCAGGGTAATCGGAGGCGCCGGTTATAATCCGTTTCTAATTAAGGAAAGCCTAGAGCATATAGAAAGAGCGGTGAAAGACTGCGGATTCAAATACGTGTGGGCCCATCCCATTTCCTTCGGCTTACCTCCTAACGAAAAGAAAATGTATCCTCTCTATATGAAATGTATTGAATTGGGGATACCTTGCTGCTACCAAGCTGGTCATTCCGCTGAGCCTCTCCCCAGTGAGCCAGGGCACCCGATGTATGCCGACGAGGTTGCCATGGATTTCCCTGAGCTTACATTGGTTCTTACGCATACCGGTTGGCCTTGGATTGATGAATGGATGTCTATGGTCTGGAAACATCCTAATGTATATGGCAATATCGGCTCTTATTATCCCTCCGCACTTGATCCTGCTTTGGTTCGTTTTATGGACAGTGCACGAGGTCAAGGCAAGGTTCTCTGGGCAAGCAATGGATTAGGACTCACACGCTGCAAGAAGGAGTTTCTTGAGTTGCCAATTAAGGATGAAACCAAGAAGAAGGTTCTTCGAGAAAATGCCCTGAAAGCATTTAAGCTCCAATTGAAATAGGCCGAGGAATACGCAATCAATAGACAAAGTATGCAAGGCGCAAAATTACTCGAGGACTTCTTTTCCGACGATCATTGCTTGGCCAGAAACAAGCGCAGGGAGAACCTATTATGCCGATTCGTAAGTATTCATTGATGCCCTGTATGGTACCAAGGGCAACCGAAAGGAGATAATGCGTTGGCATACAAGTAGTATACATAGAGCACGGTGGCCGCCAGAAAGCCGGAGATAGGTTAACAGAACAATAGAACGTGAAAGGAGTTATTCATGGAAAACAAATTCAATACGGTTCTCTACGAGAAGTTGGGCAACATAGCCAAGATTACCCTAAATAGACCTGAAGCGAGGAATGCCATCAACTTGCAGTTGACCACTGAATTGAATGCCGCCCTAAAGGAAGCAGGTTTGGATTCTGGTGTCAGGTCGATCATAGTGACTGGTGCGGGAAACGCCTTCAGCGCAGGCCTAGACCTAAAGGATTTTTTGGGTAAGTCGGGATTGGAACTCCGCAGGTTTATAGAGACATTCTATTGGGAGATGACCGATGTACAGTACGGCCTGGGTAAGCCAACCATCGCTATGATAAATGGGCCTACCTTGGCAGCTGGATGCTCCATAGCATTCTCCTGCAATACTATTGTAGCTTCTGACAGGGCAATCATAGGCTACCCCGAGATAAACGTTGGCCTAATAGCGGCTATGCATGTTGTACTTGTTCCAAGGTTAGTGGGAAGGCATAAGGCCTTTGAGTTGATATTTACGGGCGAGCCCATAAGTGCCACTGAAGCAGAAAGGATTGGCCTGATAAACCGTGTAGTCCCCCACGAACAGCTTGAAGAGAAGACCATGGAACTGGCTGAGAAGTTCGCAAGCAAATCGCCACTCGCAGTCAAGCTAACCCGTGAGGCTTTCTATCGTGGGCTTGATATGGAATATCGCAAGGGTATAGCCGATGCTGCTGATATTCTCTGCATTCTTATGGAATCTAATGACACCAAAGAGGGTATGAAAGCCTTCGCCGAGAAAAGGAAACCGCAGTGGAAAGGTGCGTAACATGCCTGGCTCTCAGGAGGGGAACTGTCGGCGTTCATTACTTGGACAGATTCCCAGGAGACAGAAGAGGATAATATGAAGGCTCTGGTGATAGGCGGCACCGGTCCTGCTGGTCCGAGTGTTGTCGAAGGACTGCGCAAGCGGCGTTACGAGGTTACCATCCTCCACCGAGGAACCCATGAGACGAAGTTGCCAACCGAGGTTGAGCACATCCACAGAGACCCCCATTTTCTGGAGAGCCTCCAACAAGCTTTGAATGGGCGTAGTTTTGACTTGACGATAGCAATGTACGGACGCCTCCGCCTCACCGCACAAGTGATGCAGGAGAGGACTACGCGCTTTATCTCGGTGGGTGGCGTAGCAGTATACCGTGGATGGCTAACTTATGACCCCTCTGCTACTATGCGCATTCCGGTCACTGAAGGTGCTCCTCTCCAGACTAGTTCCCAGATTGATAAGCTTAGCTACCGCATGGCAGAGGCGGAGCAAGTGGTGATGGACGCTCATCACGCCGGATATTACAATGCCACCCACTTCCGCTATCCCACCGTTTATGGCCCTCGCCAAGTCTTTCCCATGGAATGGAGCATCATTCGCCGCATTTTGGATGGAAGAACTAGGCTGATCTTGCCCGGCGATGGCCTGAACATCGAATCACGAGGTTACGCCGAGAATATGGCACATGCTCTCCTCTTGGCAGTAGATAAGCCACAGGAGTCGTCTGGCCAAATCTACAATGTGCGGGATGAAACTCTACTCACCCTCAGAGACTGGGTAAATACCATTTGCCATATGTTGGATCACCGATTTGAGTTTGTAGAGATGCCGTATTCCTTGGTTCACGCTGCTTGGCCGTACAGCTGGCATGCCCACCACCAGATTGTAGATATTTCCAAGGCGCAGAGAGAGCTTGGATACTGCGACGTGGTGCCAGCAGAAAAGGGTATCGAGCGGACTGTCAACTGGTATCTGGAAAATCCCCCTCTTGCTGGTGGAGAGGCAGAGCAGCGGCTACGCGATCCCTTTGACTATGATGCCGAGGACCGATTAATAAACGCCTTCTTGGAAGCAATGGCATCGGTGAAAGCGTACTGCCCACCTGAATGGGGTTTCCACCATCCCTATGATCACCCAAAACCACTTGGATAAAGAGAATGATCTAGGACGCCTTTTGTCCCATGTCGACTGGGATCGACCTGCAGTGCTCAACAGTAGAGAAGATAAAAGACCAGGCAGGCAGACAGACGACAATAAGCTTGAAGAAGCAGGCACCTATTCTGAGAGAGCATAGGGCGATGCGGGATCAGACTATATGTGCTGATTTAATTCATATAGAACCCAAGTTGCATCTCAGCGAGGCATGAGGATTGGCAACGATATTGGAGCAGAAAAGAGGATAGAGAACCATGCTGCCACAGAACTATCGGCTGATGAGGGCCTTATATACGCAAAGCCAAAATGGAAGCACAGAGAATGGCCTGCTACTCTCCCTCAAACCATGTATTGCATGATTCTCACTAAGCTTATATTCGTGAATTGGAGATGTGACCAATGAAATCAGCTCACAAGGCTAGAAAGGGAGGAGAGGACATTCTGCGAAGCCAAGCAGCCACTTGGACGAAGTCGCCCGAGAATTCAGCACCTGCGCTCGAAGGGATTCGGGTACTCGATTTCGGTCGCTATATGGCATGCCCCTATGCAGCTATGCTACTCGCTGACATGGGAGCGGACGTTGTGCGAGTAGAACCGCCTGGAGGGGCAGACGATAGACTCATGGGTCCTTTTACGCCTACAGGAGAAAGCATTCCATATAGCATAATATCCGGTCGCAACAAAAGAGGCATTACCCTCAGCATTAGAAAAGAAGAGGGATTGGAAATACTCCACCAACTAATACGAGTGGTGGACGTGATTTTGCACAACTTTGCCCCGGGTGCTCCCGAGGCGAAGATTTTATGTTATGACTATTTGGGGACAATCAATCCCCGGATAATAGTTCTTTCACTTACCGCATTCGGTAAGACAGGTCCTTATGCTCAAAGACCCGGTTTTGATTCCATAGCGCAGGGGATTTCGAGTATGATGAGTTGGGCTGGGTTGCCTGGTAATCCCCCTACTAGGACTCCCCTAGCCGTTTTGGACTTTTCCACAGGAGTATTTGCAGCATACAGCACTGCCCTTTGCCTTCTCAACCGGGAAAAGACAGGACTAGGACAGGAGGTTGACACTTCCTTGCTGGACACAGTGATTTCATTTGTAGCCGCTCAAGGAGTGGCTGCGGAGGTTAGAATACTAGACTATGAGCGGCCTCAGGTCGGTAATCATAGCTACTATAACTTCAGCGATTCCTTCCGTACCAAGGATGGCTGGGTGATGATAAATGCCATCGGCAACAAAATATGGAGTCGTCTGCTCAATGCGTTTAGTCTCAGTGAATTGGCAGAAGACACTAGGTTTCAAAGTGACATGTTGCGTTTCGAGAACCGTGCTCTGCTTCAGCCAATATTCAGCAAGTTGGCCGGCAACTATACCAGTGATGAACTTGTTGAAACTTTGGAAAAGGCAAGGGTCCCATGCGGTAAGATTAACACTCCCAGACAAATGATGGAGGACCCCCAAATTCGTGCTAGGGAGATGCTGGCAGATTTCGAATACCCTGGGATTGGCATGATCCCGTTACCTGGCATTATACCCAAGTTATCCCGTACCCCAGGGCAGATCCGCAAGCGTGCCCCAAAACCGGGTGAGGATAATGAGGAGGTATACACACAGTATCTGGGATTGAGCAAGGATAGGCTGCGCCAACTAAAAAGCGACAATGTTATTTGACCTTATTTGTTACTGCTCTCCGTTTTAAATGGCCTAGAACACAGTCGAGGCTATTTAGTTGGCCTAACTCGTCGCAAGGAGGGGCAATATGTTAGCTCTAGAGGGCAAAAGGGTTTTGGATCTTGCTCATTTGGCGCCTGGCGCTTTATGCACAATGATCTTGGGTGATTTGGGTGCTGAAGTAATCAAGATCCAAGCGCTGCCTGAAACGGATGAACGAGGTGCCGGATTGTGGGGGGTACTCAGGGGAGAAGAGGCGAAAAGAAAAGCAGCTTTCGATGCGCTTAATCGAAATAAAAAGAGCATCGGGCTTAATCTTAAGACTGAAGCAGGGCGTCAAATATTTAGTCAACTGGTGAAGACTGCCGATGTTATCGTTGAGGGTTTTCGGCCCGGAGCGGTCAAGCGCCTCGGGATAGATTACGAAGCGGCAAAGTCCATCAACCCAAGGATTATCTACTGCTCCCTCAGTGGCTACGGACAAGATGGCCCATACAGTAATCTCCCGGGACATGATATCAACTATATAGCACTGGGTGGCGTTCTTGGGCTGATCGGCACCTCGGATGGTCCCCCGATTATTCCCCTTAACCTGATAGGCGATTTTGCTGGCGCTTCTTTCCACGGAGTAATTGGCATTTTAGCCGCTTTAGTTGCTAGGAACGAAACTGGCAGGGGACAATACGTGGATATAGCTTTTATGGATGGGGTAATATCTCTGCTAACTTACTTTACTCGAGATTACTTTGCCAATGGCACAATAATTAGAAAAGGAGAAACAGCATTAAGCGGCGCTTATCCCTACTATTCTGTCTACGAGGCTAAAGATGGCACATATATTAGTATTGGCTGTGTCGAACCCTGGTTTTGGAGGAACTTGTGCCATGCTCTGGGCAAAGAAGAATACGTACAATACCACTTTCTGCCAGAACACTTTAGCCACAAACCTGAAGATGGAAAATGGGACGAGATCTCTTCGTGGCTTAAGCAAATCTTCTTGACCAAGACAAGAGACGAATGGTTTGATTTTCTAAAAGAGAAGGATGTGCCAGTAGGCAAAGTCTACACGCTCGATGAAGTTTTCCGCGACCCTCAAGTGCTTCATCGTCAGATGACGATAGAAATCGAGCATCCTACGCTGGGGAGAATAAAACAGGTCGGCATCGCCATTAAACTGTCTGACACTCCCGGCAAAGTGCGGAGTCTATCACCCCTATTTGGGGAACATACCGAAGAGATTCTACTTGAGCTAGGCTATGACCAAAAGAAAATATATGAATTGTGCCAAGGTAAGGCAATAGATTGGAATCGCGGGTAGAGTAGCCGTTGCCAAGGTTACATGATTATGTTAGTCATCATTTTACATCTCCGACTCAACCAGCAACAACCTTACCAATCCCATAATTGAAAAAATGCTCATGCAGTGCGGGAATCAATAGGAAGGGACTTCTTGTGCGGATGAATGAATTGCCTAATCTGCTTTGAATCTTCTCCGAATTTCTTCTATAATTATTCTCGAAATTGGTCAGTAGGGTGACACCCTGTTCCGAAGTATTAGGGGTGGAGCTGTGAAGCTATCTGGTGGCGAAAACAGCCAAAATCAATACCAGACTTCCTAAACCGCGTGCCGTGCGTTCGAATCGCACCAGGGGTACCACACAGGATATAGATTTTTAACTGCGTTCTCTACACAAGATGTAGGAGCAGCAGTTTTTACCCCAAAAAGAAACTGTTGCTCGGTAACGTATCAACTGTAGATCAATTTCTGGTCAGTTTCACATCAATTTCTGATCAAGTTTTGTTCATGATTCTTCAAGCTGGTACAGAAAAGGGGAGGCCTTCAAATGCTGAAATACACCGGTAACATGAGTATTGCTGGTAATAGCTGCAGTCACTACAACTTTTCCCCCATATTTCTCCCCATCAAATCAAGCCCCCTCCAGAAGTGCTTCACCTACTATCAGTCTTCTCATTTCGGATGTGCCAGCTCCTATCTCAGTCAGTTTGGCATCCCTCAGCAACTGATTCACCGGATAGTCCAGCGTGTAACCATAGCCACCGTGAATTTGAATGGCGTCCAGAGCCGCTTTAGTTGCGGCTTCGCTGCAAAACAGCGCGGCAGCCGCAGCCAGTTTATGAATCTCAGTACCCTTACCTCCCCTCTCTGATTGTGCGGCCAAAACTGCTGCTTTGTATGCCAGTAGTCGCGATGCTTCGAAGGCTGCATACATATCAGCTAGCTTTCCTTGAACTAGCTGGAATTTGCCTATTGGCTGCCCAAACTGGACCCTCTCTTTGGCATACTTCACAGATAGCTCTAGGGCTCTCTCCAAAATGCCCAGGGCAAGTCCACAAATGATAGACCTTTCTGTATCCAGACCCGACATCATCACCCTGATACCCTGGTTCTCCTCCCCTAATATATTCTGGCGAGGCACCCGGTAATCTTCAAATGACAGCTCTCCAGTTGGCGAGCCTCTATGTCCCATCTTATCAATGTGCCTTGATGTGAACGAGCCCTGGAATCCCTTTTTGACTATGAATGCAGTTATACCCCCGGCCCCCCTTTTAGGTGCTGTTTTGGCATACACTATAAGCGTCTCAGCAACGGTACCGTTGGTGATAAACATTTTATTTCCGTTGAGGACATAGTAGTTGCTTTCTTTCTTTGCAGTCATTTTGATTGAAACAGCATCAGAGCCAGCGTCGGGTTCTGTCAAGGCAAGAGCGCCAGTCTTTTCACCTTTACATAATGGTGGTAAGTATTCCTCTCGTTGCTCTTCAGTACCATTCCGGTAGAGGTTGTCACAGCACAGATTTGAGTGCGCTCCGCAAGATAAAGCTATGGCAGGACAGATTCGACTCATCTGCTCCATACAGATAGTTTCTGCCAGATAATCAAAGCCACCTCCCCCGTACTTCTCTGGAATGGTTGTGCCCAGCACGCCTAGCTCAGCCAACCTATTCCATAGCCCCTCCGGGAACTTGTCGTCTCTATCGATCTGCAGAGCAATAGGTTCAATCTCCCGTTCCATGAAATCTCGAATCATATCAGCTAGCATCTTGTGTTGCTCGCTCAATTCAAAGTCCACTACTATCTCCTTCTACACCCTGAGTAAAGGCCTTTCTATATTGAATCTCAAGCTAACCAGCGCTTCCGTCTCTTGTAGTGCTTGATTTCCCGGTAGCTTTTTCTTTGTCCTATCTTGCTCAACCCCAAATAGAACTCTTTTATGTCTTCATTGTCCCTCAGATTATCAGCCGGCCCGTCCATCACTATCCTACCGCTTTCCATTACATATCCGTGCTGAGCCAGATTGAGTGCAGCTCGAGCATTCTGCTCTACTAACAGAATCGTCGTTTTTTCCTGTTCATTAATCCCCCTGACTATCTGGAAAATTTCCCTCACTAATTTCGGACTCAGCCCAAGAGACGGCTCGTCCAACAGCATAAGTTTAGGACGAGACATGAGGGCTTTGCCTGTCACTAGCATTTGCCTTTCGCCGCCAGAGAGATAACCACTCGTCCTGCTGCGAAAGTCCTTCAGTCTAGGGAAGTAATGATAAACGAGCGCCAAGTCCCTCTTAATGGCAACTCCATCACGCCGAATGTAAGCTCCGGTCAGCAAGTTTTCCTCTACAGTAAGGTGCTCGAAAAGGCGTCGTCCTTCCATAACTTGAACAATGCCCAGCTTGACAATTTGTTCAGGGCCTAGCCTGTCAATCCTTACTCCCTCAAACTCGATACTGCCATCAGTAACCTCGCCATCCTCGGTATACAGAAGTCCCGAAATAGCCTTCAAAGCAGTCGTCTTTCCGGCACCATTAGCCCCGAGGAGACTGACGATTTTCCCCGAAGGTACCTCTAAGGACACGCCTTTGAGTACCAAGATGACTTTTGAATAAACAACCTCGACGTTGTTCAATCGCAACATTTCTACTTCCCTCTAACAATGATTTCTCTTCGAGATATCAACACCTGACAAGGCTCGTCAGCAAAGACATAGCAGCCTATGATAAGGAACTTTGCAATATGCTGGCACGTATCCATCATTTTGGAAATTGGAGATTAAACCACTCCTCTCATCTTTAGCTCATTAAATTCTTCGTGACTTAGGCCCACAAGGTCGCAATATATTTCGTAATTATGTTCCCCTAACATCGGGGGGCGCTCGTCTATTTTTCCTGGAGTTAGGGAGAGTTTCATTGATATTCCAGGCAGCGGAACTTCACCAACCCCAGGATATTCGACATCAACCATCATTTCCCGAGCCTTAAGTTGGGGTCGGTAATTGCCTCGGCGATTGTATTCACCAGCATAGGCTGCGGCAATATAACGGGAAAAATCCAGTACTCCTATTCCTTCCAAAATCTGCCCCATTTATTGGTTCTCGCCACTTTACTCACTAATTTCAGAGCCCGAGCTGCCGAGCTATGGTGTTCCGCTGGATCTGGGAGGTCCCCTCTCCGATTTCTAACAGTTTGCAGTCGCGATAGTACATCTGGATTGGATAATCCATCATCAACCCATATCCGCCGTGAATTTGAACAGCAGTGTTAGCTACCGTTGTAGCTGTCTCTGAGGCGAAAAGCTTCGCCATACATGCTTCTTTTGTGTGAGGGAGCCCCTGCTGGTATAGCCAACCTGCTTGATAGGTCAGAAGTCGCGCTGCGTCTATTTGTGTAGCCGCATCGGCAAGCATCCACTGAATTCCTTGAAATTTTCCTACTGGCTGACCAAAGGCAATTCTTTCTTTAGCATATTTTAGGGTATGGTCGAAGGCGCCGCGGGCTAAACCAACACATATGGCTGATGCCACGATTCTACCAAAGGTTAAAGTTCGCATGATGTTATTGAATTTATTCTCTTCCCCTAAAAGGGCAGAGGTTGGGATTCGGCAATCCTCAAAGATAAGTTCTGTCGTGTCATTTGCTCTCATCCCCATGGTTCTTAGCTTCTGAGCCACGGAGAAACCAGGAGACTCTTTGTCCACTATGAATAAACTTAATCCTTTCATACCCTTAGTCGGGTCAGTGAAGGCAGTCAGCACTACAAAGTCAGCAAAGCTGCCGTTAGAGATGAACATTTTTGTCCCATTGATGATGTAATAGCCGTCTGCTGTTTTCTTGGCTCTTGTGGTCATAGAGCCGGGATCTGACCCGGCATTAGGTTCAGCAAAACCCCAGGCTCCGATTTTCTCGCCCCTGATGCCTGGGGCGAGGTACTTCTGCTTTTGCTCGGGGGTTCCAAATAAATTAATAGCTATCATCGCCAGAGCTGCATGAACGTAGATTCCAACCGCTATGGCAGGAGAGGCATAGCTCATTTCCTCAAACATAATGAGAGTCATGATGGCATCCCCATCCCCACCGCCATACTTAGCCGGAAACATGAGCCCTAGCTCACCTAGTTCACCCAGCTTCTTGAAAACGTGGTAAGGAAACTCGCCACGCTGGTCATATTCCTGAGCTATAGGCGCTATCTCCTTGACGACAAAGGCCTTGAAGCTGTCTCTAAACATTCTTTGCCCTTCAGTAAATGAAAATTCCATTGCCTTTCCCCCTGCAATAGCTTAATTGTTCAACTACGGGTTCGCCCCAAGAAGGGAATCTTCTCCTTCGTCTTCAGGAATCATCACATCTTGACAGCACCTTGCCAAGAGTGCAACGCCCAGCATTCTCACAATGATTGTGAGCAACCCTAACCCTGCAGTACCCTGCAAAGGACCTTCGTAGCTCGCCAATTGTTGTGTTTCTTCTTAGGTGTGGTATAAGCTTCACCTTCCCTTGAAATCAGGCGGACGCTTTTCCAAGAAAGCTTTCACGCCTTCTTTATGGTCATCAGTCTGGAAGCATACTCCTTGGACATAAGCTTCAAAGTCGAACTCGGACAAGATCTCTCTATCCAAGGAATTCCACAGGGCTCTTTTCGTCAGCCTCAAAGCCACTGGTGGTCCTGAAGCTAAGCGCCTTGCTAGCTCGTCTACATTCCTATCTAGTTCAGCAGCAGGGACAGTCCTATGGACTAGCCCGATTTTCACCGCTTCCTGAGCGCTTATCACCTGACTCAACATCAAGAGCTCTATAGCCTTGTTTATACCCACCATGCGCGGTAGGAGGTAGGTAGCTCCGGCATCAGCCCCGGAAAGTCCCACCCTAATAAAAGCAAAACCCAATTTAGCTTCTTCAGAGGCAATTTTGAAATCGCATGCCAAGGCGATACAGGCTCCACCACCATAGGCATCCCCATTTATCTTTGAAATCGTTGGTATATCTAGACCTCTGATAGCCAATACCACATCAAGATAGGACCGAGCGCCTTTGTCCGCCGCCAAGGCTGACTGTTGGACAATTTGCATTGTCTCCATGTCGCCTCCGGCACTGAAGCATCGCCCAGCACCGCCTAGCACTAAAACTCTGGCCTCTTTATCCTTTCTGACCCCTTCAAGGCCTTCCAGAATATCATCCCTTGTGAGCGTCCATAACATATTGGACTTTTGAGGAGGTGTGAGGAAGTTATTAATATAGTACCGAAGTGGCGAGAGATTGCCAATACCGCGGTGAGGCTTTTCGGTGTTATACCAGATCAAATAGTCCATCATTTTCCGGTTAAAGGAAGCGATTTCATCGAGGTAATCGATGTGCCAGTAGACAAATTGTTCTTGAATAGTTTTATTGAACCGCTCAAGGCAGCCGTTTGATTGAGGGTGTTTAGGATAGTTGAAGAAATGCACCAGGCCGTTTTCCTGACATGTTTTATCGAAATACTTTTCAAATTCACCGCCGTTGTCGGTCTGGATTCTAGCAGTGTTGAATGGAGCGACTTGAATGAACTTCCTGAGGAAATCGCTGCCATTGGCTGAAGAGTTTGAAGGATAGGCGCAGGCAAAAGCGAATCTGGTGCTCACATCAATTGCAGTGAAGATGTAACGTTTGATACCAGAGGCAAAGACAGAAACGGTATCCATCTGGACAACATCGCCGGGTAACTGAGGGCGGAACCCTTTTCGTCGTTCTTTCTGCCTTGGCTTCTTGCGCTCTCTTACCAGCAGCTTGCCGGTTCTGGCATTGATGGTGATCTTGTTTGACTTTGGTAATCTTCCCCTTTGTTTGAGGTCATGGATTATTCTGCCAATCGTTGATTCAGACACAGGCTTTATACCAGCGGAGTTGCATGTTGCAACCAGCGCTGGAGTAATGGTGGTCTTATCGGCACCAGGATGATCGGCCCTGTACTTGAGAATAAAGGCCTCGATGAATGGGTGGACAACCCTTCTCCTTCTGTGGATTGGAGCCCTACTACCTGAAGCCAACGCAGCTATTCTCCCGTTGGCTTTTCTGAGTTTCTGTTTCCAAAGATAGATGGTGGAACGGCTCTTGTTGAACGCTTTTCTGGTTGCCTCGGCCCCAAATTCATCAAAGAACTGGATTATCTTGAGTCTTTCTTCAGCGATTCCCTGCCCCGAATGGTTGATGCTAACAGAACTGTGCTTCATGAAACGACTATAGCCGTTTCTATAATAACTTTCTACATAAATCTGCTTCACGTGGACCCCAGCCTATCACCTCCCTCAGAGTCCAATATGTTTCTGAACTTTTGCAGAATGGCGTCTAAGATGTCATGGGAGAGAAGAAAGGTATCGATATTACACACATAGTCGACAATCGACTAGGAAACCAACGTGTGGCATAGTTAGCGCACAGAAATCGCAATGTTGCGTCCACGCTGTTTTGTTCAGCACTTGTGTGATACCACGCTGTAATCTAAGGGCAGTCCCTGCGGACATGGCCGAGAGGCTCCAAACAATCCAGATTTGATGTTGCCGGTTGACAACACTACGGAAGCGTTGTATTTTCCAGGCATTTCTTCTATAATTTTTCCGGATTTAACTCCTCGATGATGTGAAAACTGCTGCTCGGTTGTGCCCCAAAACGGCAGTTTTAGCTTCAAAGAGGGGGACTTTTGCGAGACACGTTTTCCTAAACCGCGTGTCGTGCGTTCGAGTCGCACCAGGGGTACCACGCTATAGTTTGTGTGCTAGTTTGGTGGCAGGGAGGTAAGTTAAAAGAGGCTA
>Ga0194113_10000301_pt1 | contig 62108 bp, 61 predicted proteins | sample TA2MahC200mmetaG_FD_146193 | JGI IMG/M metagenome (GOLD analysis project Ga0194113, IMG submission 146193) | Freshwater microbial communities from Lake Tanganyika, Tanzania - TA2015017 Mahale Deep Cast 200m | ecosystem: Environmental > Aquatic > Freshwater > Lake | place: Tanzania: Lake...
TTGAAGTGTGCCAGATTATTGCCTCCTGTTTAGCCACAGGCTGCCGGATGAACAACCGAAAAAAGGAACCAACTACCTATCAACTCCTATTAGCATTGGAAGAAAACCCTTAACTTAATGCGTATGGGTGAGTGGTTCACCGACACCATACGCATCAAGTTAAGCGTTTTTTCCCAATTCCCCTCCCTTGACGGGAGGGGTTAGGGGAGGGTGAAAAAAGCGAGAGCGCCGCTCTCACCCCCACCTAACCTCCCCCGTCAAGGGGGAGGAACAACATTATATCTACGTGATTGCCCTTAACTTGATGCGCATGGGTGAGTGGTTCACCGACGCTTACGACCTTCGGCGTGCCGCTCACTATCTGGCCAGTGGTGTGGGAGTCAAGGAGACACGACGTTTGGTGAGACACGCCGCTGAGTTTTTGACCAAAGTAGAGGAGGTGATTAAATAAATGAACAACCGAGTAGAGAAGTTTATCGCTGAATTAGTCAGTCTCGCAAAAGACATTTCACCAGAGGCAGAAATTGAGATATCGAGTGTCTCCATAGAAGGAGAGGATGCTACTATCCAGGTGGTCACACCGGACGGTAAAGCTGATGAAGTTCACGAGGCCCTTCTGCATCGTCGCTATGACATCTTTATGGACGAGGGATATGACATCATTGTGATGGTCTACGACAGGGAAGAGTTGGCTGCGCGAATGGGCTTTTCCGCCCGCGCAGCATAAATAATTTTCACGAAAATGAGGACAAGGGTTGATAAAAACTTTCCAGTAGCTTTATGGGAAGTCAATGTTGTAGATTCAAATTTAATTTGACTTTGAACCGAAATAAATACAAGCATAACAGGAGGATATTTTAAATGGCACAAAAAGAAAGCTTGTCCCAAGCAATGGCTAACTTAGAAGAGGAAAAGATCAAAAACCTCATTAAGGAAAAATTTGCGGCTGGAGTTCCGGCTATAGAAATTCTCAAAGAATGCCAGGCAGGCATGATTGAAGTGGGCAATCGTTATCAGAAAGATGAGTATTTCGTCGCGGAATTAGTGTATGCTGGCGAGATTATGAAAGAAATCATGGCTGATTTGGAACCGATGTTAGAGGGAACGCCTGAATCTGAAACAACTATCGGAAAAGTAGTGATAGGAACTGTCAAGGGGGATATCCATGATGTCGGCAAAGATATTGTTGTCATAATGCTGCGTGGGGCTGGTTTTGAGGTTATTGATTTAGGCGTGGATGTTCCTCCCCAGAAGTTTGTGGAAGCCGTAAAGGAAAGCGGCGCAACAGTAGTTGGTATGAGTGTGTTTTTAACCATGGCTTATGAAGCCGCTGCTGAGACCGTTAATGCTATTAAAGAAGCGGGGCTGCGGGATAAGGTGTCTATCATGATAGGCGGAGGGCCAGTTACTGAATTAGTGCGTGAAAAGACTGGTTGCGACTTTTATGGAAAAGACGCCTCCGCAGGTGTAAACTATGCTCTAAAAGTGGTGGGAGCAAAACAGGCGGCGTAAAAGGAATTGAAGATTGATTATTGAAGATTGAAGATTGTAGGAAATCTTTTTCAATCTTCAATCTTCATTCTTCAATCATCAATCATAAAAAGCAGTGTTGTTCAAGGAATGGTGAAGGATAGCGAAAATATAAGGTACCGTTTCGGCACTATTCTTTTTCCAGTCGATGACCTTGGCGAAGAAGATGGAAGGAAAATAGATATTCTTTTCGGAGCGGTAATTCTTGAGGATTGGGGTACTGTGATTGATGAAAGTGCTATGCCGCCCAAAATTGATTACGCCCATAAGACGAAGTCGTTGGTGAGCGAAGCGAACAGACTTAGAAAAGGGGAACTTGTAGAACTAAAAGAGACTCCGTATTACAAAAAGAAAGTCGTTTTTTGAAATATTGGAAGGGACATTTATGGAAAGCATTAGTGAAAGGCAAAAAGTGAATATAGGTTCTCAAGAGTCGCTTCTCCAGGTGTCTGATAAACTGGTTGGTTTTACCGTTGAGTTGATGCGCACCGCAAAGACCGAAGAAGATTTGCGAATTGGTTTTGAGAAAGCATTAGACCCACTCTTAAAAAGTATTGGTGTTGAATCGAAACCAAAATACGAACGTTTGGGCGTTGAAACAAAAACAGTTTATCGAGGCCGTCCAGACGCAGTGCATGGGCAAGTTATTATTGAATATGAACCACCTGACGCATTTTCTTCAGAGCGCGCTGTGCTTCACGCATCTGAGCAATTGGTCGGCTATATGACCGCGGAAGCTCAAGGTCACAAAGCCGAGCCGTTCGGTTTATTAAGTCGACTTGTAGGTGTGGGTTTTGATGGCCGTTCTATATTCTTTGTTCAGTATTCGCGGAAAAAGAACGGAAAGACAACGACAATAGACAAAGAGTTGTTTACTCGCCGCGGTCCTTATCCTTTTAATCCGGAAAGCGCCCGCACTTTTCTCACATATCTGCGCGCCCTTGCCCGCTTGCCACTTACATCAGAACATCTCGCAGATAAGTTTGGGCCAAAAAGCAAAATTGCTCCGATGGCTATATCAGCATTCGCAGATGCATTGGAAAATTGGAGGAGTGAAAGAGTGCTTGTCTTTTTCAACGAATGGAAGCGCTTGTTTGGCATAGTTTACGGCGAACAATTTAGCCATCAACAATCTGAAGAGGCGCAGACGCTCTCTCGTCTTTATGGCGTAGGCAAAGAGACAGACTTCCAAGAATTGCTTTTTTCCGTTCACACTTATTTGGCGCTTCTGATGAAGCTTATCGCCGTTGAACTTATCACTCTCAAAGAAAGTACGTTCACTACTTCATTTTCTTATCAGCTTACACATACTTCAAAAGATGAGTTAATGGCGCAACTCACCGATATTGAAGACGGCGGCGTTTATGCCAAACGCGGCATTACAAATTTTCTTGAGGGCGACTTTTTCCGCTGGTATCTTGATGCTTCTTCTCCACGTTTTGAAGAAGCAATTAGAGAAATAGCCAGAGGGCTCTCGGAGTTTGAGCCGGCGACAACCACAATCGACCCAGAATCTACCCGTGACCTTCTCAAAAAACTGTATCAATATTTGGTGCCTCAAGAAGTGCGACACAAACTTGGTGAATACTATACCCCCGATTGGCTTGCGGAACTGGTTTTGAATGAGGTTGGATATGACGGCGACACACTTAAACGCCTGCTTGACCCGGCCTGTGGTTCTGGAACCTTTATGGTTCTTGCGATTCAACGAGCAAAAGATTATGGCCGTATTCACAATGAGCCTCCTCTTGAAACAGCAAAAAGAATCGTTGCAAATATTTGGGGGTTTGACTTAAATCCTTTGGCAGTTATCGCCGCTCGTACCAATTATCTTTTTGCGCTTGGTCATCTGGTTAATGAACTGCCTCAATTGGAAATTCCCATTTACCTTGCGGATTCAGTCCTGTGGCCGGAGAAAAGCAGGCAAATGTTATTAAGACCCCAGGGAGAATCGGTTGAAATCCACACCTCGCTCCAACCCTTCTTCATCCCCAGGATTTGGGTGCGGGACAAAGGATTCTTGCTGAGAATTGCCGCGCCGCTCATTGAAGAAATGGCTAAAAGCCAGTACACCCTTTCCGAAGCGATGGAACGTTTCAAAAAGGAAGGTTTAGTCTTTCCACCCCACGAGCAAATCGTGGAAGATTTTTATAAAGAGATTATCAAACTTGAGAAAGATGGGAAAAATGGCATCTGGGCGCGGTTTCTCAAAAACGTTTCTGCGCCAATGGTTGCCGAAAAGTTCGATTTTGTTATCGGAAACCCGCCATGGATTCGTTGGGGCTATCTCTCGCAGGAATATCGCAATGCAACGCTTCCAATGTGGAAGGAATATGGCCTCTTTTCTCTTAGAGGACATGCAGCGCGCCTGGGTGGAGGAGAAAAAGATTTTTCAATGCTTTTTACCTACGCGGCGGCGGATTACTACCTCAAGAAAAATGCCAGGCTTGGGTTTCTTATTACACAAGAGATTTTCAAATCAAAGGGAGCTGGCGAGGGTTTTCGCCGGTTTCAGCTTGGTGATAGCGATTTATTGCAAGTCATAAAGGCGCATGACCTGGTTTCGGTGCAACCATTTGAAGGCGCAGCCAATAAGACCGCCGCCATCATTTTAAAGAAGGGTCAGAAAACAGAGTATCCAGTTCCTTATACAGTTTGGACAAGAAAGAAAGGCATCGGTAACCAAACTTTTTCTTTTCCTAAAAGAAAAAGTTTGATCAAAAAGAAAAAAAGAGGAAAACAATGTAAGATTGCGACCGACTTAACGTTGGAAGAAGCGCTGCCGCTGCTCCAGAAAAAAAGACTTCTTGCTCAACCCATCGGTTCACCTACTGGTTCGTGGCAAACATTAGCCGAAAGCCAAAAAGGACTCGCCCTCATTCAAGGGGGAAATGTCTATCAAGCGCGTCGAGGGGCAAGCACCGAGCCTTACGGTGTTTTCTGGCTTGAGGTAAAGCAAGTGTTGACTAACGGGGATTTGATTGTCCGCAATCTGCCAGGGAAGGGAAAACGGGAGGTTCAACAGGTAGAAGAAAGAATTGAGGCTGACCTTGTTTTCCCGGCTGTCCGTGGTTCGGATATTGACCGCTGGAGTGCAACACCGAGAATTTTTGTGTTAATGTCTCAGGATGCCAAAAAGCGGGAACCCTATCCTGAATCTCAGATGAAGAGGGAATGGCCAAGAACCTACGGGTATCTTACAAGATTTAAAGATATTCTTCTGTCACGCGGTTCAAAAACTGTGCGTCAACTTGCTGAGAGGACAGCATTCTATGCGATGTTTGGTATTGGATTATATACTATCGCACACTACAAGGTCATCTGGAAACGTATGGCAAGTGATATTGTTGCGGCGGTTATTTCTCAGCATAAAACACCGTTTGGATACAAAACGGTTATCCCAACGGATACAACTTCTCTATTTGCCACCGACAACGAAGACGAGGCTCACTATCTTTGCGCTGTTATTAACTCAACACCGGTCAGGGAGTTTATCAAATCTTATTCTTCCGCCGGCAGAGGATTCGGCGCGCCTTCGGTGATGAATCACGTTGGTATTCCCAAATTTGATTCCCAAAACGAACTCCATCAAAAACTGGCTCAACTTTCTAAAACTCTCCATGACCTAAAAGCAAAGAATAAACTTGATGAGGTTGCGCGGTTGGAAGAAGAAGTGGATGATTTTGTTAGCAAATTATTTGAAAAATGCTGAGACTGTCTGAAAAGTCCTGAAATTACGTCTGCAAGTAACGACTGAAGTCGTTACTACAAAGCCTTTTCAGACACACTCTTAGATTTACGGCATCCTACCTAATGGAAGAAATTTATCAAATTGATTTTGAACCCTCCCCCTTAATAAAGGGGGTTAGGGGGTTGTTAGGACTTAGAGGTAATGGCAGCTCTAATCAATCACTTTTAGAAATTGCCATTTCATCTGGTATAGAAATTGCCAATCTTTGTGCTGGAAAAGGTACTTGCCACAATTGCAAAGTGCAGATTTTAAGCGGCGAAGTTTCAAAACCAACCGCTAATGAACGAGAGGTTTTCTCAGACCGAGAACTAAAGGATGGTTGGCGTTTAGCTTGCCAGGTCTATCTTAAAAGTGATTGCAAAGTAAAAGTCCCAGCCGAATCCTTGACTGCCCCACAACGCATACAGATTGAAAGCCTACAAGTCAACGTTATCCCCGAACCATCTGTTCTCGCATACAATTTAGAACTATCTCCACCAACTTTATCGGATATCTATGACGACGCTCAACGTCTGCTAAAAACTTTAAACCTAATTCAGGGGCGCCCCGGTTGCCGCATTATTGACATTGATGTATTGCGAAATCTCTCTACCTTGTTGCGTTCTTTAGACTGGCAAGCCCGTGTTTTCGTGCGTAATGATGAGGTAATAGCGGTGGGAAGTTGGGCTGATAAACCTTTGGGACTAGCCATAGATGTGGGCACTACGAAAATAGCTGGATATTTGTTGGATTTAAGTAGCGGCAAAACACTGGCAGCTAAAGGCATCATGAATCCCCAAATTAGCTATGGGGAAGACATTATAAGCCGCATGACGTTTGTCGGAAATTCACTCTCCAATGCTAAAAAAATACAGGAACTAACCGTAGATTCGCTTAACCAGTTTGCCGCCGACTTGTGTGCCGAGATTGAAGCTACCCCAGCGCAAATTGTAGATGTTGCAATCGCGGGCAACACTGCCATGCACCATTTATTGTTAGGATTGCCCGTAGAACAGTTAGGGCTCTCTCCATACATACCCGCTGTTAGCAACTCTCTAAATATCAAAGCTCGCGAGGTCGGTCTTAATATTGCTCCCGGCGCTTATCTGTATATGATGCCAAACATCGCCGCTTTTGTAGGAGGTGACCATGTCGCAATGTTACTTGCCACCGATGCCTGGCGGGCGGAAGATTTAACCATCGCGTTAGATATTGGTACCAACACCGAGGTATCGTTAATCTGTAATGGTGAGATAACTTCCGCTTCCTGCGCCTCCGGCCCAGCCTTTGAAGGCGCACATATCAAAGATGGCATGCGAGCCGCGAATGGAGCTATTGAAAGATTGCGCTTCGTGGATAACCGAGTCGAATATCAGACAATCGGCGGACATCCGCCCATCGGCTTGTGTGGTTCTGGAATTTTGGATGCTATCTCTCAATTATATTTAGCTGGTATACTTGATTTCCGAGGCAGGATGGGCAATCATCCGGGAGTACGCGTCAAAGATGGAATTAGAGAGTTCGTGTTAATTAGCGAAGAGGAACGGAAGGTGGAAGGCGGAAGGCGGAAGGCGGAAGGCGGAAGGGACAAAGCGATTACAATCACCCAACACGACGTTCGAGAAATACAATTAGCTAAAGGTGCCATCCGAGCTGGCATTCAGGTTTTATTAGATAAAAAAGGATATTCACAAGATGATATTCAAAGAGTAATAATCGCCGGTGCATTTGGGAGTTACATAGATATCAAAAGCTCAGTAACTATCGGAATGCTGCCCGATATTCCTTTAGACCGATTTGAACAAGTAGGAAACGCGGCGGGTATGGGAGTTAAGATGGTTGTAATCTCACGGAACATGAGGGCTGAAGCGGAAAATTTAGCAAGGAAAGTTAATTACATTGATTTAACCGCAGAACCTGGTTTTAATAAAACTTTTGCACAAGCAACGTGGTTTACAAAGTAAACCCGTCCTCCTACCTAAAGATACGAGTTTTGCACTTAACGACTGAAGTCGTTACTACAAGGGAAATTAATAGCTCATAATTCAGAATTTGCCATCTTTAATTTGTCCATCGCCGCCTGTCTTAATCTCTCATCATTGTTATTCAGCAGTTTATTTAATACAGTCGTGATCCGTGGTTCACGCGCATTTTCTAAACTTCTGACTGCTGCTCTGCGAAGCCACCACGGTTCACTCTCACTGTTAATAACATTTAACAACGCGTTAAGCGCGCGTTCATCCTGCCATTTACCCAATGCAGTTGCTATGGTGCCGCGGAAATTCCCAGGCTCAGATTTATCCTTTAAAAGTTGAACTAACGATGGCATCGTATCATTTGCTTCAAGCACCCACAGGGCTTCGACAGCCGACCGCCGGACATGGATATGTTCCTTTTTATCCAGGGCTAACTTCAGTATCGGTTCAATAGCGCTCTTTTCTTGAATAAGTCCAAGGGTACTGCAAGCTCTCGCTTTGAAGCGTTTGCTCGAAGAGGATAAAGCTTTTATCAGTGGAATAGTAGATTTTGCAGTCGCATATCTGCTCAATGCTGATATTGCCGCGGCGCGTAATATTTCCGCGTCGTTAGGATTTTGGAATATTGTAAGCAAGTGGTCTTCTATAACCTTTGACCTCACCCCTGGCCCCTCTCCTCTAAGGAGAGGGGTCGGGGGTGAGGTTTCCTCTAAAATATGCGCGGCTTCAGCTCTAAGGTCATCGGGGAAAGAGTTATCGGTAAGAATTTTAATAATCATTGAACGAGCAGTTGAACCGGTATGTTTAACAAAAGCGCGTAGGGCTACTTTTCTGGTGGGTAATTCCTCATTAGGATTCTGAATTAATTGCATCAATGGGTCGGATAGATTATCATAAGGTAAAAAATTATATATCAAAATTGCTTCGGCTGCCGCTCTACGCACATTTGCCGCGGAATCATTCAACGCATCCATGAGATATTTTTTCACATCTGCCGATTTTAGCTTGCTCAACTGAAGAGTCGCAACCGCGCGTACCTCTGGATGTCCATCCGTAGCAGATTTTTTCACCATCTCGGCGGCGGGTTGAGCACTTTGTGCGGATAAAGCGTATAGAATCGCTATGCGAAGGGCAACATCCGTCCTTGAATTTTCGCCAAGGCGCGCTAAATCTAAAATCTTGGCTTCATTCAGTTTTGAACGCGCTAACAATCGTGCAGCTCGCGCACGAATTTTGGGATTCTTGCCCTGCTTAACAAGTGTAAAAAGATTATCTGCCACCGCGCCTGAATCAATTTGTTCCTCAAGTATTAGCATAGCAGGCGCCCATACCTTTAATTCGCCTCCCAGAGCATCTATCAAATCATTAAATTTTCTATGTTCATTTACAATTTTTGTGTCTTTTGTTATTCTTCCTTTTGCTCCTTTGCCTTCTTGCCCTCTTGCCATTTCTCCTTCTTTAGTTGATGAAGCGTTGTCCTGCCAGCGAATAATTTTCCACTGTTCAGATTGTTTGACCAAAGAAAAGGTATTTGTCCCGCGCATATACAACGTCCAGTTTTCAGGGTCAAAAGTCTCACCGACTATGGTATATTCCGACTTTGCTATAGCTTTATCGCCAGTGACTTCTACCTTCAGCCCGGATAATAAATCAATCTCCAGCGTATAAAACTGCTCAAAAACGTGCAATGCAGATTCTTGCTCTAATTCCTTTGTAATGCCAGAAATATCATCACTCTCATCTTCAGGTGTTCCCACATCAGATTGATATTCAAATTTATCATGGAAAACACTCATATACTCTTTGATGTCTCGATTCGCATAGGCGCTTTCCATTTTGTGTAACAATTGATAAATTTTGTCTTGTTCAGTTTTTGCATAAGCGAGATTCCACTGTAAGTTTAAAAACCCCAAAAGCGTAACAACTAGAAGGAAATATCTCCAGATTAAAGAAAAACTAAAAGTTTTCTGATAGTGAGGGAATACTTTGTTTATAACGTGAATGGCAAGATGGCTAGATGGCAAGGGGGCAAGATAGCAAAATGGAAATAACCCTCTTGCCCTCTTGCCCATTTGCCCTTTTCTTTCTGTGCGAAACCAAAGTAATAAATGGTGACTAAAATGTTGAAAGGTTAAAAAATTGCGCTTACCTAAATTCATACCAACTTCCCCCGTGTAAAACTTGTGAACCTATTGGTCTCAATATTTGTGGTTTTTCTGAAAGCTCTCTATTATTAGCCAGGTCGAGGGAAGTTCTCACTCCTGCCATTTTTACCTGTGCCCAGGTGATATCATTTCGGCCGGATTTATTTTTCGCTACGGAATTAACTGCCATGTAGTTATTAGATTGATTCGGCGCCACAGTTTGTGGAGAAGAACCGCTACCTGTCAGAAAAGTCAATTTAATCAGGAAAATAGCCAGCATGAGATAACAAAAAAGCGCGGCATAATTAATATAAACCGGGCGCGGTCCAAGCTTTAGAGCATCTACAATTTTGGCGAATATTAGTGTGATTAAATCAAAGATTGGCGTATTTGGTGCTGTGTTCGCTTCGCTCACCAATGACTTCGTCTTATGGTTCATTTCGTTCAGCCGTGATTGCTTCGCTTTGCTCGCAACTTCGGCTTCGCTAAACCGCCGTTGTTGTTCTTCAAGCCTTCTTCTGATTTTCAATACTAAATCAGCAGGCGGCTCCGGTTGAGGAAGATGACGAAGCGCCACTATGGTATCGGTCAATTTTTCATATTCGATTTGACATACAGTGCATTCTGACAGGTGATTTTCCCAAAAGATATATTCTGACGGAGGCAATTCCCCGTTAAGAAAATGAACTAATCGGTCATGTATTTTGTGACAATTGAGATTCATGGCAAAATCACTCTTTCCTTAATTATGCATTAAATCTTTTAGTTTTGGTTTAAGATTTCTTATTGCGGTATTGAGTCTGGAAGCAACAGTACCCTCTGGACATCCAATAATCTCGGCTATCTCCCGATACTTGAGGTTTTGCACGTAAAATAACACGATTACCTGCTTCTGTTTTTCTGGCAACTTATCAATTGCTGCCTGGAGCAATGTTTCCTGCTCCTTTTTTATCGCGACACTATCGGGAGTTTCCATGCCATTGTCGGAATTTAAAATTTTAAAATTATCCGCGAACGCTGTTAGCGTTCTTTTACGAGATTCTGCCTTTCTAATTTGCTGATGGCAAGTATTGAGGGCGACTCGATATAGCCAAGTAGAAAATTTCGACTTATATTGGAAACTTTTAAGAGATTTATATGCTTCGATGAAAGTCTCTTGAGTCGCATCTTCCGCGTCTTCCGCATTGCCTAACAAACGGTAAGCAAGATTATAAATTTTAGCTTGATGACGTTTCATTATTTCATCGAAAGCATTCAAATCGCCTTCAACCGCTTTTTTAACCCAAAGCTCATCTGGAATCATGTTCATTTTGTCCAGTTAATTTACAAAATTTGTTGCTAAGTAATTTAAAATCCTTCAAAGAAATATTTTTAGGATAAGACAGGGCATGATACAAATTTTCTCAAAAATTAGTTGACAAAGTGATGAGTAATAAGTAATGAGTAATGAGTAAGTTGGCGGTTTATTCATTACTTATTACTCATTACTCATTACGTTTAACAACCCCCTACCCCCTTTAATAAGGGGGGACTATTTTCTGAAACATGCCGAAGATGAGATATTCTCTATTCTTCCTTTCTCCTTGCCACTTGCGTTAATGGATTCCAATGAATTGAACATTGTCCGTTTTCGATTCTCTTATCGACATGGACTTGTACTACTCGGCCAATGACCCAGTAATGACTGCCCAGGTCTTCAATGCGTTCTACGGTGCATTCAAATCCTGCATAGCATTGCGCTATCAGGTCCGCTCTGATTTTTTTCGATGGTCGAGGCGTCCAATAACCGTTGAGCATTTTCCATTTCGAGCCAACTTTACGATACGAATTTCTACCCGAAGCCATTACCGCGCTTTCCATTCCAAGGCAAGGAATGCTTACGCCCATTTCCCTCTCCTCAAGGACAAGATGAGTTGAATACCGCTCCCAATATCGGTCATTATATTCCTGTTGTGAAGGGCTATTCTTGCCAAAGGAAATGCCAATAAACCCGCCCTTTTCTCCATCTCCCATGTAGGCAATGCCCATACAAGGGATAAGATTACTTTCTTTATGTTTTTTGTCGTAAACTGTAACTATCACCATTGTTGGGTCGGCATTTGCCGGCCATTGCGCAGGAGTTTCCGGCCCTGTCGGAATGCCAATAATTTTGTAGGGGATTTTGATACCATCGCTTACCCATTCTGGATTCATTCGTTCCTCAAAGCCAAGAGGATTTTCTATATGAGTAAGTTTATCTTTATCCAAGGACCCATACATATCCCAGACCAATTTCAACTCAGGATTTTCACGGGAACTAATGCTTTCATCACTGTGATATGCCTTGATGAGTACATTGGAAAATCCATTTCCGCCTACTTCCCAAACCTCTTCTATAACTCCTTCGAGACAATCAGGAGTTCGTTGTAGAAACGGAGTGCCAAACCCATTGAATTGAGCGAAGAAAACAGGTTCATCTTCTAAGGGAAATCCGCCATTTTGGGTCGCCTTCTGTACACTCAGAACAAAATCTTTCAAGGTAACATCCGGATAATTAATTGTAATCCCATCTGAACTTCTTCGTTGAATCAATTGATATGCCTCGCTTTCAAAAACTCCTCCCCACCGTAAATCGTATCGGTTAATGATACCACTGCCTTCAACTAAGAACGCTCGATATTGACCCTCGATTTCGAAAATGGCGATTGCATGCGATAGTGGGAATAATCGTCTTACATCCCCTACTTTTGGGTCTCTTATCTCAACAGCGCACTCCTCAAATCTCATTTTTTCTCTCCTAATTCCAGGTCGCAGGTAAATTTAGATGAATTGCCCGCTCCTCTGCCCCTTTGCTCCTTCCGATGGAAGTTCCGTAAGGAATGTCGGGGGTAATTTTTCAAATTCAATATCTGAACGATAACAGTTATCTTCCAGGTCGAGACGAAAATCTTGATTAAGCAAAGTAATGAGTAACCAACGTCCTCTACATCTAACATTCCAATTTCTGACATCGGCCAATTCTGCCGATTTGCGACAAACAGATTATTATTAAAATCCCACAACATATGCAGATTTACAATTAGCTAAACAACATGGAATACAAGCAAAAGTGCATTTAGGATTCGGACATTGATGTTCTTTCATCTTCGTGGGAATATCAATTCGTCCACATTTGGGACATTGGCATGTCCAAAAGTGAAATGCTTCTACGTTGGGTTCAGGCAGAGCAGATTGATATAGAGCCATATCTGAGGTAACAAGAATAACACGCACACCAGATGGTTTCAAGCTTTCAGCTAACAAAACTGCTGTTGCTAAGTAAACGGAATCCGCGCCTTTCAGTTTGCGTCGAACACCGGGGATGGGGCGGTGGCGTTCAAGGAGCCGCCGCGCCACAGAAATATATTGCAATTCAAAATCCACTAATTTGAATTTGCCTCTGTTGATATCATCTTCTAACAAAATTTGCGCAAGCTGATATTGGTCGCTACTGATAACCCCTTCATCGCACAAAGACAACCAGGCAGATGTTGTTTCAATCGGCGCTATTTCAGGCATCATTATCAAACTATCAGGATAGTTATAAATCTGTGTTAGATTGGCTGTTCCTATATCGTATACGTATGTTCTTGCGACGCTATTAGCATCATAGACAAACTGAATCATCCCGTTCCTGTCGTTCCTTTTCAATGATTTCTTCTAAAGGCAAGGATTTATTCCGCAGAGATTCGTTAAGTTCCCGATGCATCATCTGTCTTTGTTGTTCCGTCAAAACGCGTTTACTTTTCTGTGGCTTATGAAGTTTTATTTCACCCCGCCTCTCCAAGACATCCAACATCTCCTGAAGTGTTGAAGCCCTTTTTAATTCTGCATCCTCAGATATCAACTCAATCTTTCCTTCATCTTTAACAACAACGTGTACTTCCGTGTTCGGCATCACACCTGCCAGACGCGCCAACTCCGTTGGAATGATAATATCTCCATTTCGTTCTGCTTTGATTTTCCTGACTGCTGCCATCTTCAGAACCCCCTAATTTGACAATATTACATTTAACCGTAGATTCTAGCTTGGCTTGATTTCCATTAATTCAAAAATCATACATCTCTGTCACCGAATTTAACAAATAAATCCTCCGGCGTAATCGCCGGTACTGGTGAGTCTGCAAAATGTCCAACATTGCGCGTCACAATACAATCTGCTTGACATGCAATAGCACAGTAAATTTGAATATTGTCCTCAAAATCCGGCATGGGCGAATGAAATGCTTGTGCCAAAATACTACCATCTATGGATACGATTTCGAGATATTTTATTGCTCCCTCCGCGTCCGCACGTGCACCCGTTTCGGTACGTCCAGCGCGACTTCGTAGCCAGTAGATAATGATAGGCGTTAGCACTGAGACAAATCCGTGAAGAACATCGCCCGCGTGGTTTACTCCTGTAAACCCGTCCTCACAAAAAGCTACGACAGCAGCGCTTTCCAACCAACCAGCACGGTGTTCGAGAACATCCATGAATATATTTACATCAATCAATATCCTTCGCACGACGTTGTTTGTATCGGGATGCGACAACATCAGCAATCACCTTCCAATCATCTTTCGGCGAATTGGGGGACATCGTTCCGGCTAATTTGAGCAAACCCGTTGGCACAGGTAAGTTAGGAAACTTTTGGCGAAATTCCTCTTCAGGCGTAAGTTCCATGTTGAATGATTCTTTTACTTGCGGTTGCAACATCTGTTCCAACCGCTCTAACTTTCTGAGAAACTGCGTTACCATTTCTCGAAGTGCATAAAGCTCTTCACGCACCGAAGGTTGCATCTTACGTCACCTCCAAACATTTGGTTCGAATGGCAAGGGGGCAAGAAGGCTATATGGCAAGAGGGCAACTAATAACCCCCTTGCCACTTAGCCCTTTTTCCCTTTCATCTTCCCTGTATATATCGAAGTCTTTCTGACGTGACAAATTCAACCGAGATAATCTCCTTTGAGCAATTCACCTCAGCCTTTACGAGCATTGGATGCGGTTTGCTCAGCGGCGGAGTAAAAATCTTCGGCATCGCGCTTATAAAGTAGCCCACTACGACTAAAGTCATGAGCGTTGTAGCATAAACTGTCGCTTTGCCACGAAAAACATAAAAAATATACTTAAGCCGCGCAAAACGAGCTTCGACATGTCTCATCGCGCGTTGGAATAGATTTAGCTTTTTGCGCTCGTATACTGCCATCATTGAGGCTTTAGTCATCACTTCGCTGAGAAAGTTATCAGGAACTGCTACGCTAACTAAGGATTTCATCGCCTCAGAAGTATCCATTAACAACATATATTCAAAGGCGCATTCATGACAACTTCTGATATGCCATCGAAGCATCTGCGCTTCCCAGAGCGGCACTTCACGGTCGATATAGGCAGATAACTGTGGTCGAATATCTTCACACTTGAGCATTGTAACTCCCTCCAATCCCCATTTCCAAAAGCAAATTTTTGAGATTTTGTCGGGCGCGGTGGATTAATGATTTGACCGCGCTGACTGAACAACCTAATGTATTAGCTATCTCATCGTATCTCAAATTTTGATACGTTACCATTATAATTGCTAATCGCTGATTCTCAGGCAAACTATCAATCGCCTGTCGGATGAGAATCTGCTGTTCCTTTTTTTCGTACAATACATCGGGCATTTGCGAGAAGTCCCTCAGAACGGCATAATTTATCTTCCCCTCTTCATCCGTCATAAAATCCTCTAAGGAGGATAAACCATGACGCTGTCTATCTCTGATTTCATTTTTACATAAGTTGACCGCTATTTTATATAGCCAATTTTTGAATTGAGCCTTTGGTTCATACCGGCTTGCGCTTTTAAATACGCGAAGAAATGTTTCTTGCGAAAGGTCTTCCGCTCGATGATAATCACCAATCGAACGATAGATAAAATTAATAATCGCGTTTTGGTAACGCGATACAAGCAATTCAAAAGCGCTCATGTCTCCATTTCGGCATCTTATCATTAATTCTTCATCAGATACACGCATATATTATCCTTTTGATAAGCAATTCGTTAATTTGAGGTAACTAAACTTTTCTTCCAACTTTTTCTTTAAGACAACCCCCCTGCCCCCCTTTGGTAAGGGGGAAAGAAAAAGTTGACAAAAAGCAATAATTGGAATGGAAAAATTTAATCAAAAGAAATAAGAGGAATAAGGGCATGTTTCAAATTTGCTCAAAAATTAGTTGGCAAAGTGGCAAGAGAGCAAGGAGGCAAGGGGGCAAAGAACTATTAGCCATCTTGCCGTCTTGCCATCTTGCCCAATTACCATCCGCCGAAAGATAAACTATTTTCTGAAACATGCCATTCTTTAATGAGTTTTCCATAACAAGCTTTATCTGCTTGCCAAGGTTTTTATCTCCCCCCAGGTGAGGCTAAAGAACCTTTTATTTCCCACAGCAAGGCCATGAGTTGCCTTCTGGTTTTGCTTGAGCTCATCATCACTGAGAACCCAGTTATACAGGCAAAGTTCGTCAATAGTAGCGTTTAGGTCCGCCGGGTCGGCCTGGACACCTCCTCCTATCATTATGTCTGAATCCGTATCCGGGAGGATATCAAAACCCAGCGCTACTTCACTTGTTGCGCCATCAACGTAGAAGAATACCTTTCGCTGTGGCGCATTCACTCGTAAAGCAGCATAACTCCAATCACCCTGTTTCACACTGAGACCACTTCGACGGTCTTGCCAGGGAGGAGTAAAAGTGAGATAAATCTCATTTGTCAAATCCCATAGCCCAAAGAAGTAGTTAGCGCCTGAACTATGTCCTTTTCGCATGATGCAAGGCCAGTTATGAGGAGCTTTAGTTCCTCGGAAATTAATCCATAAACAGATAGTTAACTCCTTTGTAGTGTGTAGTTCTGGCGCATCAGGAACATCAATATGGTCGCCTTCTCTGCCGTCGTTAAGGGATAGAGCTTCACTTATTTTTCCCCAAACGACTTCTGGATTGCCGACGATAATTCCATCATTCCCCCCTTTTTTATCTTTTATGGCCTTACCTGCCATACTGGACTTATCAAAAGACCAGTAGCTAACCAGACCCTTTTCAACAAGTTGTTGTGCTTGCATTGCATTTGTATACCAGACTAATGAGGCAACAATTGTGAGCATCAGAATTATGGAAGATCTTTTAACCATTTCTTAATTTCTTCTTTCATAAGCGGAGCAGTATTGGATATTGTGTACTAGTATCAAATCATATAGTTCTTAAAAATTATAGCATTCTTCAATAAATTGTTGCAAGAAAAACTAACCAAACTTTTCTTTTTTTGCTTAAGTAAATTCCAAAAAAGTTTGTTTACTTTTTAAACCGCAGAGAACACGGAGAAGACGCAGAGGACACGGAGATGGCTTCGTTCCTTTTAACTTCGTCTGTTCTCTGCGTTCTCTGCGCCTCCTCTGCGACCTCTGCGGTTAGAAAAAACGACGTAGGAAAAGGTTTACAATCTTTTTTCGAAGTTACTTAAGCTTAGAGTTTCCACATAGCTTTCAGCTTTCATTGTTCCCAACCAGCACGTAATTGAGATGGTTGGTCTTACAGCTAAACCGGCAATCAGGGTGAATCCCGCATAAGTAGATGGCGTCTGGGTTTACGCCAGCACTTAAAAATGATACAAAAAAAGAGCATCGAACCAGACTACACCGCAGCAGAAAAAACGAATAATCATTACCGAATTAATTTGTGAAAAGCATAAAAAGAAAAGTTCCATCATAAGAAACACTGAGGAATTTCTAAATCAATTGTCATCTCTAATATTTGCGGTTCTTCCGACTTGAGTGTGGTAGAGTAGTGATTGGTGATTGGTGATTGGTGATTGATGCTCACTACTCACCAGTAACCAGTAACCAATCACCAGTAACCAGTTACCAGCATGTCTAATATCTTCATTTCCACACTTAACCCTGAAGAACCATAGTTGCTAATTGGACACCGAAATATTGGCTCAAGAAATGTCCCGTCGGTCTTGTCAATTCAGGCAAAGAAATTATTTCGTCTTTCTTATACCATCCCATAATATCAGCTTCATAGCTCAGACACGCATCTCCAATACATTCACAGCAATACAACGACCAAACGTGGTAATCAGCGCCACGTCTACATTTATCTTCTATCTCTTCTTCGTACAGCAATTTAAATGTACTGGGAATAAGCACCAATTTCGTTTCCTCATAGACCTCCCGTACCACAGCTAGTTCGGCGGCTTCATTTTTCTCTAAATGTCCCGCGGGTATTGTGTAACATCCTTCTGGGTACATTCGCCTGCGGAAGAGGAGATATTCATCCGCCTGGTATTTTTTAATGATAGCGCCAACGGCATAATGCAGTAATTCACCGTCATTTCTGAAGGAAAATCTTATATCTTTGTCAAAGATAAAACCTCGAGTTCCAACATGGCCACATTGTGAGTTTGGACACTTGATTGGTTGCCCAAGCGGCGTATCAAAAACCTGCGAGCCGCACTTAATACAAAAGACAATCCTTTCCGTAACATTACTCTCTTTATCACTTTTACCGACAATATTTTGGATGTTTCTCAAAACATTTGTTTTTTTAATCATCTTATAAGAATTATACCATGTAAATTGAACAACGTCAAGCACCAAAATGTTCTCCCCATTTTGATACTTGTAATTTGGTAAAAGCTTGTGATATACTTTTTCTTGAATAAACTGAAACTTTGGAGGAATTATGCAAAAACGATATATTTTAGACAACGATGGAACCAACATTTTCGCCCATCCCGACCCGCTTAATGCTGAAGTAATCGACCGCGCTGTGCAGGAATGTCCTGACGCAGTAACTACTTATCTGATTTGCCCTAACTGGTGTGGCAAGTTCTTTCTTCCCACTCAAGTCGGCGAGATTTTGCCTGAATCATGCGCACCGGCTTTGCATGCACTTCTCAAAAGCGGAAATGACCCTCTCGGTATGTTTATTGAACGAATGCGTTCAACCGGACGAGAAACTTTCATCACCTACCGGACGAACGATGTTCACGGCGCTGACGACCCAAATCACCCAGGTACTTCTCAGTTCAAGAAAGCTCACCCCGACTTTGTCGTAGACCCGACTGATAAAAGTGGCAACTGGATGGCTCGTTGCCTCGACTATTCACGTCCCGAGGTTCGTGATTACTATTTAGCTTCTCTAACGGAATTAGCTCAGAGGTATGATGTCGATGGTTTTCAAATCGATTGGATGCGTTTCCCACGGCATCTTTCGGGCAATCATACAGAAGAAGTCTGGGCAAAGCGGGGCGCTCTCACCGAATTCATGGCTTCTGTTCGTGAAATGCTGGATAGAGTCGGCACACAGCGCGGACGCCGTATTCTGCTATCAGCCCGGATTCCCACCTGGCTGGAAGGCTGCCGTAAAGTGGGAATTGATATAGCCGAATGGAATCGCCTCAAATTACTTGATTTCATTTCCTTAGCGCCATTTCTGTCCTGCGACTTTTGGATGCCAATTGCGGACTTCCGCAACCTGTTCGGCGAACACTCCATCCCTATCTATGTGGGAACAGACTTGAATCACAGCGGCCGCGTCCACACGCCTGAATCCTATCGTGCCTGGGCGCTTAGCATGTATGACCAGGGAGCCGATGGGCTGAACGTTTTCAACTTTCCCTGTTGGACAGAATACCTTGCCGCCCGTCCTTATCATTGGATTGCTGATTTGGATGACCCCAATAAGCTTGTCGGAAAGCCGGCTCTCTACACGTTGATTAACTCTTATCACCGCATACCTGGAGTTGACCAGACCACGCAGCTTCCCGTAAAATTAGCAGTTGACGAATCCGCGCAACTCAAACTCCGATTGCCAAAATTAGCCTTGCCCGCAACCCGCGCCATGATTCTAATCCATTTTGGCCGGAACATTGAGTTTACCATTAACGGACAATCCGTGATTTCGCGCAGTTTGCCACTTGCGTCAGATATCTTCCCGCCATATCTGGACGAGGATTCAATAAAACGCCAACCGAAAAGAGAAGATTGCGGCATCTTCGACATCAATCCGAAACTGCTACAGGTTGGAGAGAATGAGATGCGAGTGACAAATCAAAGTGGACAGGAACAAACAGTGAATCGGTTCGATTTGGGGTTGTGGTATTGATGTTATTAGGGCAAAGATAAAAGCGAAGGAAGATAGGAAATTTTTGATTTGTATGAGGGCATGATACAAATTTTCTCAAAAATTAGTTGACAAAGCAGAAGAGCCTGTCCTTGAGCGAAGCGAAGGATTGCGAGGTACGAAGCAATCATGAGTAATACGTAATGAGTAATGAGTAAAAGAAAATATTACTCATTACTCATTACTCATTACATCTGCTAAAATGTACCCACCCCTGCCCCTCCGGAGGAGGGGACTATTTTCTGAAACAGGCCGACACGTCGGCGAAAAGAAGAACTTTAGCGTTTGGATTTTATCTTTCGCTTTTCTTCGTTTGTTGAGCTTTTTCGATTTTTTCAACGGTGCTACCAAGTTGCATAATGTCCTTCTTTGCTTTTTCGGCTGCCAGAGAGGCGCTGTTGGCTTTATTCATCGCTTCCCTTGCAACTTTTTCAGCTTCTTGACGAACTTTTTTATCCTCGGCTTGTGCAAAGTTTTTGGCGTTTTCCGCTGCTTTTTGGGCAAACAATTTTGCATCCTGTCGGACTTTCTCATCCTCAGCTTTTGCAACTTCTAAGATATTCGCATCTCCTTGTTCTGCAAAAAACACAGAGTCATTTGCAGCTTTCTTCGCTTCATCAACTCTCGTCTTCCTATCGCTAATTTCCGCGTCTAATTTCTGGGAAAGGTCAGTTATCTTAGCGTTCATCTCTGCAAGCATCTGGTCATTCTTACTTTTGTATTCAGTAAATATTTGTTCAAATTCCTGTTTATTCAAATTACCACAGCTTGTTAAGACTATACTCAGAATGAAAATCCCGACTATAGCCAGATACGAAACTCTCTTCATTTTTTATTCCTCTCTAAGTAAATCTTGATAAAAATGTTCTGGATTTGCCAATCCAGAACGAGCAGTTTTGGGTCGCTCGCGGTGGATTGGCAAATCCACCGCCATTTTTGTCAAAACAAATTTATTTCACAGGGTACTACATCTACAAACTTGCCAGCAATTCCTGTGCTTTTTGCCCAATTTTGTCTACCATCAACCCGATGGCTTTTTCACCCACTGCTTTAGATGCATAAATTCTGGGGTCTAAACCACCAATCCCGGCTTCTCTCCTGCCGGCGTTACCTTCTAAATCCTCATGCTGAATTCTCTCCATCTCCACGAGGTCAGGCCGAATCACCATTAAATATGATGTCTCCCACTTAGCCGCGTGGTCCATTCCGACATCAGGGGCACCTTCGTTGAGAGAACCTTCCATCATCGCGAACCCTGTCGCCTTGCCATCCGCTGATATTGCCTCAACTGCTTTCTGCAAAGATGCAACTTGTTCTCTCACATCGTGGCCGGTAACTCCGATAACCACTTTAAATCCCACCGTTACAAGCCCTTTGAATATCTCCGTGTAGAGTTGGTCAACTAAACCTGCGGATAGGCCAGGATGACAACCAGGCTTCCAATGCGCCATGTGGCCCCAATAAGTTGCAGGCACTACAACGCCACCATATTTCTGTGCTGTTCTGACCAGGATAGCATGAGCCTTGATAGTATCGTTCCCCAGCGCTAAATGACGGCCGTGCCACTCCAAAGAGCCTACTGGAACATACGCGACCGGAAACTCCCTAATCGCTTCCTCTAATTCATGAGGAAGCATCTCTTCATATTGAACCTTTTTCATAGTAAACCTCCTTTGTTTAGACTTCCGAAGTCTTGAAGACTTCGGAAGTCTAAAATAATCACGTTTTACGTTTTACGTTTCACTCTATAAGGGTCTGCCTCCAAAAAGGCATCTAACATAACCTGTTTCTTATCCAATTCAACACCGATAGCCCGTCCGTCTCCGTAATCCGAGAGGATAAAGCCGCCATCAGGAGTTGCCCAGTGTTCGAGCAATAAGTGAGCCTCTTCGCGAATCTCCTTCGCCCCTTTGAAAGGCAACGTGTGCTGAATGTCGCACAGTGATTCAAAACAAATGCGTCCGCGAAATTGCTGACCAATTTCCTCGATTCCAAGGGCGCGCGGTTGTTGTAAATTGATTACATCTAAGCCAATCTCAATTAGACTTTCTATAATAGCGTTGACTTTGCCGCAAGAGTGCATCCATATATGCCATCCCTGCTCGTGAACGGCATCGAAGATACGTTTGTAGCGGGGTTTGAAGAATTCATCCCACAACCTGGGACTGACGAAAATTGCCAGTTCTGTTCCCCAGTCATCGCTGAAGGTAAAACCATGAATGCGTCCAGGGAAGCGCTGGGAGATGTTTCTGATGATACCTAAATCGAACGCTACAATTCGGTCGGCCAACATTTCAATCCGCTCCCGTTCCAGATACAAATCGGCTAAAGTATTTTCAAAGCCATGTAGAGTGTGCATCCGTTCGAAGAGGAGCATGAAGATACCGGTGGTTACATATTTGCCGTCAGAACCGGCAAAGCGTTCTTCCATTCCCTTGTAAAAAGCTGGGTCGTCTGGGTCAGGCCAGCGGAAATGGTCCAGCGCATTCCAATCGGCTAAGGGATGGCCTTTTACCTGACCCATGTTAGCCACTTCAGAACGCACCCACAGGCAGTCCCACTCGTCTTTAGTCTCACGCAGGCTGTGACTACCCGTGCCTATCTGGTTCCAGCCGACGCCGTGAGTATCACTCAAGCCCAACGTTCCAAAACGAAGAGGCAGGCGCTCAGGCTTCTGGAACTCAATAGCACGGCGTACAATTTCATAAGGTGACATTACTATTCACTCCTTTCTTGAAATGAAGTTTTATATTGATGCGTGTGCGTATGGTCGAATAGTTACTCCTAAGCATTTTGCTTTTCAAAAATAATCTTGTGATGTATTAAATCGATAAATTTTATTTTTGCATCAATGGTTTTCTGCTCTCCGAAGAGACTCACTAATTGGATTTTATCGCCTTCAGGCTTGACTGATACTACATCCTCAAGGATAAGTTCCTCTTCGCCATCTTGAGCAAAATATGCGTTTGATTGACACATTACAAATTCCTCCTTCCGAATCCTCTCGGAATTTTCAACGATACAACTTTTTCAGGGCATGTTTCAGAAAATAGTCCCCCTTATAAAAAGAGAGCGATAACTAAAAAAATCTATTATCACATCACTTCTCTAAACGCACATCAGCCCAATTAACACTGGAAGCGGCGTTATACCATGTCGCCTCATTGCCGACCAGCAATTCAAGCATCTTCACCCCGGTGATATCCACGTCCATCTCAACAGGGGCGGAATCCCATTGGAAGGTGGGCGAACGGTACAATTCCTTGCCATCGCCGCGGACAACGAAATAGACACGCGTACCATCCTTTTCTTTCTGTTCCAGTTCTTCGGGTTTCTTGTCGATTTCGATGCCGATGGTGGCCCGCAGGTGTGTCCAGTCGCCGCCGGTGAGGTCATAAGTAGCGAAGCATGGCTCATGCCAGACCTCTACACCGATACCATTAGCGTAGGTTTTGCCGCTGAGCATGATGGGTTTCCCGCGCCAGTTTAGGTCGCGCTCCATATAGGCAAAACTACCTGACGATTGAGTTTCCAATAGTTCACTTAACATCAGCCGCTCGTCCTTCGCGATTGCGTTCAGGTACTTGGGCGCTTTGCGAATTGGCGCTTTTGCTCGCACGTCGGTGTCGCCGCGCAGGATATACTTTTCGTTGTATTGCCAGTTATGGTCGAAGTGACCAGCGGCGATACAGCCCTTCTCAAAAGGAGTATCACTTCCCTCGCCTATCACGCGGGTTTCGGAGATGGCAAAATCGAAATTGACTGGAAGACGGTCGGTAAAGAACATGCCCGTGGGTGAATTGCCGGCTACGATGGACACGTACCGATTTGGGTTGCGTGGATTCGGATAAACCATCGAAACGTTCGCCTCTTCAGCGGCGAATTTCTGCCCGCCAATCGTGATGCTATTCGTTTCAATTTTCAGTGGGATTTGCTGGATTAACTTCTGAGTGACCAGATTCTCGTCTGGACCGCCAAAGAGCTGCAGCGAGTAATTTTCTATCTCGTTGTCGGTGATTTCAGTGTCGAGGAAGAAACGCGGCTCGACGTGTTGCCAGGTTTTCCATTCGTCGCGTGTAGCTTCAGCGCGAAGTTGACAGAACCGGCGCATTTTCGGGTCTTTCGAAATTGTGCCGACAACAATCGCGAACGGTGTGGTTGTTACATCTTCGATAGGGCCCGCAATCTGGGGCGTCTTGTAGAACGTCGCGGAGGTGTAGTCATTGGCGCGTAGCGTAATTGCGCCGGATGAAAATGTGTGCGCGCCAGCATCTTCGCCATTCCAGATTACACGGACAGGGTTATTATGGTGTAATTGTCCAGATGATGCCATGTTGTGCCCCATATATCAGTCCAGCGAGAACCCAAAGGAAGGTGATGACCGCCGCCGATGTAACCCTCATGATTACAGCCGCGATAGGCGATGCCGCGAGTAGGGCATCCGGTAACAATCCGCTCTGGAGTATCAAAGTGGATGATACATAGCGCGTTTTCTTTAGCGTTCATGTTCAGGGAACCTCCGTTGTCATCAAATAAGCGAAGATAAACACTCGATTTTTTCCTCCACCGTGGTCGCATTGATGCGTTTGACTCCCTGACGCGTTGCTGCTTGGTCAGCATCCTTTTGGTCTATAAATTCTGTTCGGATTGTATAAGGTGGCTCGAACCTAAAAGGTGTAATTTGGCCGATTTTTGCCATGGCACGTTTTGCGGCTTCCTGGATTACCTTTCGGGCTTTCTCTGGCGTCAGGGAAATAGCGGGCGCAGAGGATAGTCCTGCCGCTTTTGGAGACAGGCCCTCTTTGACGATAGCTACCTCGATATCCGGCACCAGCGCTTGGGCTTCTTCAGCCGCGGCTCTATCCCCACTGATAAAGACCAAGGGCACACCTTGCTCCCCGGCGATGGCGGCGCTCACGCCTATCTCACCGATGAGCATTCCGTTTACCCAATAATTAACGATGTTGCCCATAAAACTGTGTGCTAAAACAGCCTTTTCGGTACCAGCCATCGCATGCACCCCACACTGAAATAAAGCGTCGTAGGAATTGTCCAGGCCGATTGGGCCTCCGTCTCCTGCCCCCATGATTAACTTGCATGCGGGGTGCAACAATTCCACATCCAATCCGCCCGGAAAGGGACCGTGGCCATCCCACGCTACAATCTCAGTAGCTCCACCCTCCAACGCTCCTTCCACCAAAGCATTAAGTTCCAAAGTCGCTAAACGTCGAGCCTGCTCATAATACTTGCCGTCAAACCAACACTGTTGACTATGGTCGATTACTCCTGCCACACCTTCGAGGTCGCAAATAACGTAAATTTTCATGCAAATCCTCCATTATGATTTATAGACTGTTTTCTTGCTTGATTACTTTTCTTTCCTCTTATTTCTTTTGATGGAACTTTTCTTTCCCCCTTATTAAAGGGGGTTAGGGGGTTGTCTAAAAGAAAAGTTTGGAAGCAAAGTTTGGTTACAATTTCTCCGCCAATATTTGCCAATATGAATGGAACTACCGGATACCCTTGTTATCCCAATAAGGCTCACAATCGTGATGATTTTCGTCACTCCAATATGCTTCCCAAAGGTTGTTGGTCATGTTATTCCCCCTTCTCTTCTAACAAACGCATCCGCATCACCAACACGGGCGGAATCTCCGGTAGGTCCCTCCACCGCAGACCGCCGCGCTCATTAGCTCCTTCTTTGAAAGCTGGTTCTTCCAGCCCGTCAACCACAAAACCGACGTCAAAACCCGCTCTGAGAAGCATCGACAGTGGACGATGAAAATAATATTGAAGTTCGGGTTGTCCAACGATTCCCTGGCTCTTCCAGACCGTGGGTGTAAGGTACTTCGCGACTTTGACTCCAGACCAAAGCGTTATTTTCCCATCGGTCTCAAATTGTTCGGCAAATTTGCATGTCTCTGGTGTTTGGAAACACGGGTGTATGACCGAAAAGACAAATCTCCCGCCTGGTTTGAGACTTTTTGACAAAGCACTCATCAGCGGCTCAATGGATGACATATCCATAAGAGCCATGGTGGCAACCGCCGCATCGAAGCGATTCATCTCCAATGCAAGAATCTGTTGCTCATCTGTTGCATCGACAACATGATATTCGATGTTCTTCACATTGGGCGGTGTTCGTTGCTTCGCTCTCTTAATGAATCGTTCGCTAAAATCAAAAGCGACAACATAAGCGCCAAGTTCCGCCATTCGACGCGCAAATCGTCCTGCGCCGCAGCCGACATCCAAAATAGTTTCCCCTGGCGAAACGTTCAACAAACGTTCAGTGGCAGGCTCAATTAGTTCACACTGAAATTCGTTGCCGTCGCCAATTTTATCATCCCACCATTCCGCGTTTGCGTTCCAAATTCGGCGGACCTCCGCATTAAACTCGGGAAAACCTCCAGGGTTCCCATGCTCCATTTTGCATCCCTCCATACAGCTTATCAGAAATCCAATCTTACCCCGCCATAGGCGAGTTCGACTACCAAGGGTTTAACCGTCCGTTTTATTATTAAACCTCTGAGTTACCATTTCAAAACCATATTTCGCTAAAAATTCCAAAGATTCCTCATAGTTTCCTAACGTGTATTCCGATATTACCTTTCTCCAAAATATCGGCGCAGGCAGGTTATCGGGAAGTTGCCTGACTTGCCAATTACCTCTAAACCTGTCAAACAAAGTATGGGCAACATGTCTGCCAACACCTCTTCTCCGGAATTTCCGGAGAATAAAGAATTCAGCTACATCATAGTCCGCGCTTTCATATTCGTCTATTTCCTCAATTACAGCAAAACCAGCTAACTCACGGTCCACCCGAACTACAAAAAAATGGTTTCTTTTGTCACCCCAAAAATCATCATCCCGGCATCCAAACAACCCATCTTCGGGACAACGCCAGCCCATATACTCCGACATGTCGTAAACATAGAATCTTGCCAGATTCTGAAGCACGGGAATATCATTATCCCTCGCTTCCAAGATTTCAATGTTCATTTTCTCGTGTACCATTTCTTTTTTTGGCACTCCTCATACCTTTGGCTCAAGGTGTTCAAAAAGGGCATGGTTCAAATTTTGCCAAAATGTACCCACCCCCGCCCCTCCAAGGAGGGGACTATTTTCCCAAACATGCGGTGGAATGTGCGTTATTATATCTTCGCCGTCAACTCTTTGAGGTATGCGAGAGTATCCCGGATACTATCTCGGGCATTTGCGGATGCGCCTGATTCAATGCACAGAGGCCCCTTGTAGCCTGCTCCTTTTAGAATCTCAAGGCTCTTTTTTAAGTCGTACTCGTGTCTCTGTCCGTTCCTACCCTCCCGAGACTGCATGCCATCTTCGCTATAGCTGAACACTTTTATGTGGGATGAGAAAGCACGTGGCGCTAATACGCGCATGCCGGCCTCCCAGTCATCAGAAGGAAAGTTTCCCGTGTCTGGACAGGTGGCAAACCAGGGGGAATCCACACCTGCCAGGATTTTGGCAAGATTCTCGGAAGTGGACGACACACCGCCGTGGTTTTCGATAAGCAACTTCACTCCCGCTTGCTCACCTACTTTAATCAGTTCTTGATATCCCTCAATTACTCGCGCCATAGCGCCATCATCATCCGCATGTCCGGTATTGATACGGATGGCTTTAGAATTTAGCGCCGATGCTGTGTAGAACCACTGCTTGAGTGCCTCAATATCGGTGCGCCGCACGGCCGCATCTGCGCCGGCAATATTGCCCATGTCCACAGCAATATTTTGCACAGATAGTCCGTTGCTCTCTAAATTCCGACGCAGTTCATTTAGATAGCGGGCATCCTGGCTGGTGAAAAAAGCCGAACAGAGTTCCACGACCTTCACACCGTAGGAAGCACATACCGCCGGAAACTCAAGAAGCGTTAGGTTTTTTTCTCGAAGAATCTCGCCGCTGAGTATCCATCCTGCAATGCCAATTTCAAGTTTCATTTTAATTTTTCTCCTTGTCGCCAGAAACCCGTTTTTCTGTAGAAAACGGGTTTTTAAATTCTTTTCACGTTTCACGTAAAAAGCCAACCGTTAGTCATCTTACCAAATTCTCATCCTCATGTCAACCAAAAACTACTGAAGAATAGATTCTCAAAGAGAAACTTATAAAAAAGAAAATGGGCTATTCGATACCGAGTGTGGTAAATAATCAGTATATGTTGAAAATCCCGATTTTATCGGGGCGACGCATGAAACGTGATGCGTGAAACGTGATAGATAAATGCGAGCAGTAACCATCACTCTTCACATTTCACGTTTCACTTATCATGTAGGCAATTTACCATACTAAATATCAAAGAACCAGAAAATGAATAGAGGTAATCTTATGCAAATATTTCAGGTTCCAACCAAAATTTTGATGGGTGAAGGTGTCACCGGCGAGATTGGCACAGAGGCGAAGATAATTGGCGCTACAGTGGTTTTGGTGGTAACCGATGAGGGTGTTCGGAAGGCGGGTTTACTGGAAAGGGTAATTCTATCACTTGAAGATGCTGGGATAAAGGTAGATATTTTCGATGAAGTGATGCCAGACCCAACAGTGACGTTAGTAGAGAAAGGCGCCGCCATCATCAGACAAAAGGGGCATGATTTAATCATCGCAGTTGGTGGAGGTAGTTCAATTGATGCCGCAAAAGGTGTTTCGGTAATGGCTACCAACGAAGGGTCTATTTGTGATTTCGAGGGGGTGGATAAATTTGCTAATGAGCCACTTCCAATTTTTGCTGTTCCTACGACTGCCGGGACGGGAAGCGAAGTGACTTTTGGCACTGTGCTTACCGATACAGACCGGAATTACAAGTTTCTGGTCTATGGGAATAGACTTGCACCGCGGGTTGCATTTCTTGACCCGATTATGGTATCTACTGCTCCGCCCAGCGTCGTGATTCCCACTGGAATGGACGCTTTGACCCACGCCATTGAATCATACATCTCATTGAGAGCGACTCCGCAAACCGAAGCGTTGGCTATTAGCGCGATTAAATTAATCGCGGCGAATTTGCGGCAGGCAGTGGCGAATAGTGGAAATCTTGAAGCAGTAGGGAATATGTTGATAGCAGCAAATCTCGCCGGCATTGCTTTCGGTAATTCCAGATTGGGAATCGTTCACGCTCTGGCATTGCCTTTGGGCGCTTTCTTTCATGTGCCTCATGGCGTTGCCAATACTATCCTGTTGCCTTACGGATTGGAATTTAACCTGATAGCCGCACCTCAGAAATATGTTGACATCGCTAACGCAATGGGAGAGATAACTATCGGCCTGTCTCTGATGGATGCCGCTGAAAAAACTATCGAGTCAGTCAAAAAATTGGCAAGCGACATCGGCGCTCCAAAGAATCTGAAAAGCCTGGGGGTAGAAGCGGATATGATTCCCCAAATGGCGGCGGATGCAATGAAGAGCAGTCATATACCAGCTAATCCGAGAAAAATTTCACAGATAGATGTTGAAGGATTGTATAGAAGGGCGTTGTAAACGAAAACGTGAAACGTGATGCGTGATGCGTGAAACGTGAAACGTGATATGTGAAATTTTCCTTGACATATATATCCATAGAGTTTATAATATTTGCCCTAAGTATATTTAATCAAGGTGATTAAAATTAGCCGCCGAGAAAAAGAAGGAAGGAGAATTCGATAACGTGATAGTCGCTGACCGAAAACCTTTGGATGAGATAATTGAAATCATCGGCAAATATGAAAAAATCTTAATTGTTGGCTGCGGAACCTGTGTCGAAGTATGTCATGCGGGTGGAGAGAAGGAAGTGGGAATTCTTGCCGCGCAGCTCAGAATAAAGTTCAAAAAAGATGGCGTTTTAAAGGAAATTTTAGAAGATACTGTTGAGAGACAATGCGAGTGGGAGATGATTGAGCCAATCCTTGGAAAATTAGACGGGGTAGATGCTATCCTGTCTATGGCGTGTGGTGTGGGAGTCAATTTCCTCGCAGATAAGTTTGCAGACAGTGTGATTGTTCTGCCGGCTTTAGATACCACCTTCTATGGCGCTACCGAGGAGCAGGGGATGTGGACGGAAAAATGCGCCGGCTGCGGGAAGTGCATCCTGCACTTAACAGGTGGAATATGCCCGGTCGCTCGTTGTTCAAAGAGCATCCTCAATGGACCATGTGGTGGCTCCAAGGGTGGCAAGTGTGAAGTTTCAGAGAACACCGACTGCGCCTGGCAACTGATTTACGACCGCCTTAAGGCATTGGGTCAACTGGAAAATATGACGGCAATTATGCCAATTAAAGACTGGTCTACTGCTTCGGATGGTGGCCCACGTAAACGCATAAGGGAGGATTTGCGGATATGAAAGCAGGAAGTAATCTTGAAAAAGTATTGTCAAGTGGAGCGTTCGCAGTAACTGCTGAACTTGGCCCTCCCAAGAGCGCCGACCCGGGAGTCATCATCAAAAAAGGTAATCTTCTCAAAGGGTACGCGGACGCTGTGAACATCACCGATAATCAAACTGCCATTGTAAGAATGTCTTCGATTGCCGCTGGCGCAATTCTTCTCCGCGAAGGATTACCAGAACCGGTGATGCAGATGGTGACGAGGGATAGAAATCGCATCGCTATGCAAAGCGACATCTTAGGCGCATCTGCATTAGGGATAAAAAACATATTGTGTCTTGCTGGCGACCATCAATGTCACGGCAATCACCCAGGGTCGAAAAATGTGTATGATATTGATTCTATCCAGCTTGTAGCAATGGTGAAAGCAATGCGAGATGATAAGGTAGTGCAGTGTGGAGAGGCGATAGAAGATGTTGCGCCCAAAATGTTTATTGGAGCGGCTTCTACCCCTCTTGGCGACCCTAAGGAATTTCGCGCCATTCGTTTAGCAAAGAAGGTTAACGCCGGCGCAGATTTCATTCAAACACAGGCTGTCTACGACGTTCCCGCTTTCGCAAAGTGGATGGAACAGGTGAGAGATATGGGTCTGCATGAAAAGACGCATATCCTTGTGGGCATTATTCCTATTAAGTCGGCAGGTATGGCGCGATATATGGACACTTCGGTGCCTGGTGTAAGTGTGCCAGGTGAAATAATGGATAGGATGAAAGGGTTGAAGGGCAAAGAAGCTGGCCGTGAAGGCGTCAAGATAGCAGTCGAACTAATTCAACGGGTTCGTGAAATAGAAGGTGTGCATGGGGTACACATCATGGCAATAGAGTGGGAAGATAGAGTGCCTGAAATTGTCGAAGGCGCGGGATTGCTGCCAAGACCTAATATGCGTGATGCGTAATACGTAATGCGTAAAACGTAATAAGTAATAGCAATCGTAGAGATGAGTTTTGGTGGGCAATGCCCACCTACATGGATGAGATGCTGTGACATTTGAATTGACGGGTGATTTGAAAAACAATTTTAACGCAAAGGCGCAAAGAATCTTTGCGTCTTTGCGTTGATGATTTTCATCAACTAATAAGTCAACAAAAGTAACAAGGAGAATATAAAATGAGTGAAGTTAAAAGCATCAAAGTTAGTAGTATTGATCTGGAAAGCACTATCAATGTTCGTAGGACAGCAGTGAAAGATAATGTTGAAAAGGTCAAAGCATCTATTCAAGAACACGGATACTGGTCAGACCAGCCTATTATTGTTCGACCACATCCAAATCCTAACTCCCAGTATCAATATGAATATGTTACGGGGCAGTGCAGGTTTAAAGCCTGTTTAGAACTGGGGTTAGAAGAAATTCCGGCGTTTATAGAAGATCTAAATGATGAGCAAGCGATTCAGCGTTCTTGGCTCGAGAATGAGGTAAGAGGGGAATTGACATATAGTGACCGAGCTTACTGGGTACAGAAGATATACAAGCGGTATAGTGGGGGAGGTTACACAGGGAACGAAGCACTTGAGCTTGCGGCTAAATATCTCGGCGTAACTGTGCCAACAATTATGGGATACTTTGCTTTGGTTGTATTGCCCGAGGATGTCATGCAGATGGTAGACAACAAAACCCTCAGCGAAAAATATGCGATTGCAATTGCGAGGAATACTTATGATGCTTCGCGCTTTGGACAATCGCGAGAGGCTATGCGAGAGCGAGCTTCGTGGGTCCTTAGTCTTGATAGAGACCAGCGAAATGACGCTGTTGAAGCCCTGAAACAACTCGGTCACAAAGCTTCCATTGCTGATTTGAATGCCTACGTAAAGAAGAAGATAGATGAATCTAAGCGTATTGTGCAATACGCCATTCCTCAAGACCTGCATGATAAATTATTGGAATGGGGACGGAAAGAAGGTCTAGAAGATGAATCCACCATCATACGCCACATGATAGCCCGTGTTCTTAGGGGAGGTATAGACTAATGGATGAAAAAACCGCAATAGCATATCTGACTGACCCCGGAGACAGAAAGACATCCGAAATCAGTAAAGCCATAGATGTTTTATATCAGAAGCATCAGTCGTATAAAGCTATATCACAACAAGTGGGAGTATCGCCTAAGTTTTTGAGAACGAGGCATAACATCTTCCGCTTACCCCAAGGTATTCAATGGCAAATTGACCAAGAACATATTGGAATAACGCAGGCCTACCAGATATCCCGGCTCAAGAAAGAAGACGACCAATGGTTATTAGCCTTTACTATTGTAAAAGAAAAACTTAGCATACAAGAATGCGAAGATGTGGTAAATATCGTACTTACCCAGAATCGTTCACTTAGAGAGGCGCTTAGTACTTCAGCCGGGTGTCGATTTGACAAAATCCAGCCTTTGTTACTTCCTATTGGATTTGACATTTGGTTTGCCATAAATCGTGCGGCTTGGAACCAAAAAGAAGATTGGGCAGACCTCTGCTATAGGCTTATTCGTCAAGGCTTGAATGTTAATATTCGAGAAGTTGTGAGCCAGCTAAGAACATTAGCAACAGATTTAGAAAAAGCAGAGAGTATGGGAGATTCTGCCAAGAAGGAAACCGATTCTTCCAACTACCAAAATGAGGGAGCAGTTCAGGTTCAAGAAGGACCTAATGAACAGAGTGAAGATTGAGCAGAAAATATGCTGGGGCAGATTTTACGAAGCTTCTACCACTAAAATTCAAACATCAGCGAATCAGGAAGCATGCCACAATATGAATACTTGACGTTTGATACCTTGCAATGCTTCCAATGGAAAAAAGGAGGAAACAATGATGGCCGACTGGCAGCCTTTGTATCTCATCAAGTTCCGTGAAGAGCACAAAGATGAGGGTGTTGCAACGATATTTCGAGCTGGAACTGTAGTTTGGACGAAAGAACCCGGTGTATACCGAGTGGATAAGAAATGTCTTGAGGCGTTAGAGAAGAAGGGAATCTCTTTTACACGTCTCAATTCTCCAAAATCATTTAGTGAAAGTGGGTAGTCAGAATGGCTCATTACATCCGTATGGTAAAACGGCTAAACGGCAAGGGGGCAAAGAACTATTAGCCATCTTGCCGTCTTGCCATCTTGCCCCTTAGCCATTACTTTCTTTGTTATAAATAGCAACTCAGGTTAAAATAAGTGAACCGCAGGTACAAAGTTACCAAATTACCATTTCTAATAAGGAGGAAAATTTTAATGAAGATGAATTTTGGCGGCCATGAGGAAACGGTTATATTAAGAGAAGAATTTCCCCTTGAGAAAGCAAGGGAAATACTTTCCTCAGAGTTGGTCGCAGTTATCGGATATGGTGTGCAGGGCCCAGCGCAATCTCTCAATTTGAGGGACAATGGCTTTAATGTCATTGTCGGGCAGGCAAAGAGGTTTGAGAAAGATTGGAACCGAGCAGTAGAAGACGGCTGGGTACCCGGTGAAACGCTGTTTGAAATAGATGAGGCGGCTAAACGCGGGACCATTATTAAAATGCTTGTTACCGATGCCGCTCAACCAATAATCTGGCCTACGATAAAGGCGAAGCTTAACCCAGGTGACGCGCTCTATTTCTCACACGGTTTCTCCATTGTCTACCGAGACCAGACAGGGATAATTCCCCCAGAGAATATCGATGTTATCCTGGTAGCCCCAAAAGGCTCTGGAACAAGCGTGCGCAGGTTGTTTCTCGAAGGTAAAGGTATCAACAGCAGCTATGCAATCTTTCAGGATTACACAGGGAGAGCTTTAGACCGAACACTGGCTCTTGGAATAGCCATCGGTTCTGGCTATATGTTCGAGACCACTTTTGAGAAGGAAGTGTTCAGTGACCTAACTGGAGAACGAGGCGTGCTCATGGGGGCAATTTATGGCCTCTGGTTGGCGCAATACGAAATCTTGAGAGAAAAAGGCCACAGCCCGTCGGAGGCGTTCAATGAAACGGTAGAAGAGGCGACGCAAAGCCTTTATCCTCTCATTGGCGAGAGGGGAATGGACTGGATGTATGCCAATTGCAGCGCCACAGCTCAACGTGGCGCTCTGGACTGGTACAAGAGGTTTAGAGATGTTGTGAAGCCTGTATTCAATGAATTATATGAAAAAGTAGAATCTGGCGAGGAGACAAAGCGCGTCATTGAAGCAAACAGCAGGCCAAACTATCAAGAAGAACTTGCGAAGGAACTGGCAGAGATAAGAAATTCCGAAATGTGGCAGGCTGGGGCAACTGTTCGTTCGCTACGTCCGGAAGGCAAGTAGTCGCCAGAAACCCGTTTTCTCAGAGAAAACGGGTTTCTGAATCCTTTTTAATCTACCAACGGCATGTTTCATTTTTCCCAAAAAATTACTTTACACTGTTGGATTCATGAAACGTAAAGCGTAAGAAGAACAGCCTCTATTACGTTTTACGTTTTACGTTTTACCGAAGTGTCAACTATTTTCTGAAACATGCCAGCAAGGGTATTCCTCACAGAATACGCCTATTCTGATATACCATAATCCCTTTCTGCACTTCCTGCAAGATTCTGGCAGCCTGGCGCTGTTACGCGTCGGACAACGACCTGGTTGAAAAGGATGCACAGCGCAATCACGAACACCCTCGTGGAAGGTTTCAAGTTTCTGTCTCATTGCAATCTCCTTTCGTGGCAAAGCGTGATATTCTCTGACAAGTTGATTATTGCCTCAGTATTCTACGGGTAAAACACATAGAACGAAACAGGGGAATCATCATTCATGTTATATTTTTCAACAGTTTCAAACAAACGTCTGACCCCTGGCAAACGTTTTGGAAGATATTCTAATGTGTTAAGAAATAGCTTAAACCGTTCGACGGCCTTTTCTGCGTAATGTGCTGCAACTTCCTTATATTCCGTTGCCATAACCGCAAAACAGGCCGCTTCTGATGTATAAGCAACTGCTTCTTGCTTTTGTCGAAATTCCCAGAAAGCCACGGTTGAATCATCAGGGCGAATATCAAAAACCGCATCGGCAACTTCGCATGTAGCATCGATAAGTTGTGCGGCTGTCTTTCCATCAGGTGGACAAGCGTGTGCCGCAGCATTCTCGGCTAGTTTGATTGCCTCATCAACGATATTCTTGTATTCAGGAGCAAACAAAGATGAAAAAGAGATATCGTACATCTGACGAGCGCAATGTGCAGCAAGAGCAACACAGGCCCAGCGTGGCAACGTAGCTATCTGCTGGGGTGTGGGGATTGTCATAATAGTTCCTCCTTTCATCACTAACGCGAATAAAAAATGCCCTGTATATGGGCTAGGTTAGACTGGAATCTCCTAGCAGGACCTCCAAAACTGCCACCATTTACGCTTATTCTTAATGCACAAGTCGGTCTGCGCTTGAGTTTCATCTTTTTCCTTCGCGCTCACAAGCATAGGGACTACAGCCTGAGCATAACGTTCAGGTTCTTCGTCGGCACTTGTAAGTATTGCGTCGGTCTGCGCTTGAGTTTCATCTTTTTCCTTCGCGCTCACAAGCATAGAGACTACAGCCTGAGCATAACGTTCAGGTTCTTCGTCGGTGCTTGTAAGTGTTGCAATAGTTTTTTCATCTATTTCGTAATCACAGAATTCCTTTGGATTATACAAAAGTTGCTTTGCTAGTTTCGCACCGGTACCACCCGCGCCCGCAACGGGAATCAAAGGTTTGACATGGTATGACCTGCAGAGCTCAAACTCTTCCATTGTACCCGAAGAACCACCGATGAAAACCGCTGCATTGGCAACCTTGACAAATCGGATGCGATCTTCGGCGAATAGCCTGTTTTCGGGGAGGCCTTCGGTAGAAAAAGGGGCATTGGGTTTGACGCTGTGAAGCCCTTTTTTAGCGTGTTGTGAAGCCAGAACGCGCTCCCAGTGAGGAGGACACCCCACGAGGCCATAGTTCCCACCAGCAAGTGCCTTTCCAATGGCTTCGCAAATCTGGCAAAAGCGGTCAATTTCATCGCTGGGTTGATTTGGCATCTTACTGCCGCTGATAAAAATCCAGTACGTCTGATAATCGTTTTTACCGCACATCGTGAATCCCTCCTTTCTTGTGGATTTATCATCTATAAGGAGAAAAATTGCTTACAATAACTGAGTACAACTTCATTGGCGGCGCAAATGAATCTCTGTCTCCTTATAAGGGTATTGAGCAACTTCTCCTTGAAAGTATCTCCATTGCCTATGACTAAGTGGCTCGCATCACATGGCTGATTCTCGCCATAAAATTTCACTTTTGCCCCTGCTTTATCGGCAAGAAACAGTGCTCCGCTGTAATCAATCGCCTTATACCCCTTGTCAAATTCGACTACAGCATCAATGTCTCCTGCAGCAACGCGGCAAACAGGTAAGGGGCCACCATGGTGGAGCACTACCCTGGCCTCATTCTTATCAAGTTGCTGAATCAATTGTTTCTTTGAACAAAATGCTTCAAAGCGATTGATTTTCGCACTGAAACTGGAGAGCTTAATCTTTTCCCAAGGAACACTACTATTGGGCTGGAGCTTTTCTGTTTGCTTATCATTACCATAATCAACAAATGCCCCGTCTTGTCCCTTTACAGCCCAAAAGATTTCGTTCCGTGTGAGGTCGCCAACTACAGCAGTGACAATCTCAGCTTTGCCATCACTCATGAAAGCGGCGGTGACAGCAACTGCTCCTCCAAAAGACATCAATGCTAAGTCTGTGGAATCTATCGGGTCAATGAGAATTAAATAGATTAGCCCGGTTCCATTATACTGGCTGTCTTCGGGATAGATTAGAACACCGCGTTCTTCAGACAGCACAATAAATTCCTTGATGCCAATTTTTTTTAGATGGAAAGGCAAGGCTGTTAGAAGCCTTTCTTCGGCTTCGACATCAAGCACTTTGGATAAATCTTGAGGGTCTTTTGGCATCGGTCTAATCATACGATAGCCCTTAAGAGATTTCAGAGTTTTTGATGGTATCACTACCGCTGCCTCACGACGTTTGCTTGGGGACTTAGTAGCACTACGAGCGGATTTTATCGTTTCGGCTATAACTTCCTTAAATACAGATAAGATGGCATCATGGTTGCTATGTTCTACTGACATCATCAATATACCTCCCAATTTATACCATACCTTGGTTTCGGTTGAGCGTTCTCTTTAACTTATTCCTCCTCCTTATCCAATGTATGAATCATGAACCATAGCATAAGCCGCGTCTCGATTTAGAGTCGCTCGCCTCACATCGCAGTATACCAGCTTGATTCTCTTCTCAATCTTTGCGTCCTCAAGATACACAAATGGCCCAATTTCGCATTTGTCAGCAATGACTGAGTCTTTGTTAATGAGAACTGGTGGGATGAACTTTACGTTTCGGCCAATTTTAGCACCCTTTGCGATGAGAACACCTTCCTGTGGTATTTGATAAGGAAGGAAGCCCTTATCTTTCACTTTATGTGGATTTTCATCAGTAAGGATACATAGTGATAGAAAGAGCACAGGCACGAGGTCAAAATCCTCGTGAAAGTAGCACTTTGATCTATTAAAAACGAGGTCGCAAGGGCATTTTATAGCTCCTGGCAATGTTTTGGCGTCAAAGTCCGGTTCGCCTTCTAAAATGAATTGATTACCTGGAGCATTCACTGAATGACGATTTTCTGGACAAACAGCGTCAACTATAGGGACGCCAATCCAAACACGATGTCCCTTTCCGCCTCGGACCAAGGTGGCACTAAAACTCGTTGCTCCAGCAAATCTATTTGGGGTTTTCATGACTTTTCTCCTTGTATTTGATTGATATTGAATTACTCAACATTGAGTTGCCTAACGCCGGAGCTGAGTTACCGTGAAAACGCATCAGCTTTTTCACGGACAGCTCCAGCGTGTGAAAAATTGGGTTTCTTCTATGAAAGCGCGGAGATTCTCTGCGTAATCTCTGCGCTCTCTGCGTCTCTGCGGTTCTCTTCCTTCCGATTTTTCAGACGAAAAGGGGTGACAAACCCGCGCCGTGTCTGCTTTTGCACTTAGGAAAGGTGCTGTCAGATACGCTTCCAAGAGGGTTTGCACCCCATCGTGTAATCGTCTACTAAGGAACCCTGTCAAGTCCTGTTGATCGTTGTCTCGCTAAGTGCGCTCAGACAGAACACGATAAAGTACACCGCACTCTTTCCCCTGTGCCTCGCGTTGAGCGATTAGCGCCCTAATATCGCTTATGGACATAGCATTCGTTTCATTGTAGCGCTGTGAGTACGTTTTCCGCCCAGGACGCGGCGGATCTATGTTGAGCGCCTTAGCCCTCGCGTCCGAACGATCAGCCAGAACACGATAAGCAACACCACACGGTTTCCCTTCCGACTCACGTTTTGCAATCATAGACCGAATCTGATCTGTCGTCATCTTATTCGTTTCTTCATAGCGCTGCGAATACGTTTTCGGAGTGGACGAACTACTCTCCGAGACATGCGAAGACACGGAAGGCTCCTTCCTCGAAGGCTCCTTCCTCCCACGCAGCCGCTGAACAAAGCGTCTAAACATGATTTACACCTCCTTTTTCAAATTGAGACTTTTCGGAAATAGAATTTTCACATTAAATTATACAATAATTAATCTGATTTGTCAAGTAAAAATTTCGTCTATATCGATAAAATCCACAAAATTTTTCCAATTATAGTGTATTTTCAAATTCCAAACGATAAAAAACAGAATTTCGTTTACAGAAAGATTAAATAATTTATTGACATTCATGTCAATCTTTGCTATTATTATTGAATGATTCCATTGTTGAGAGTTTGAGGATGATATAAATTCTCAAACTACATCATATATTGAGGTATTCGATTATGGAGATAATTGGTAGTAGAATTCGCGAAATACGACAAGCTCGTGGAATAAAACAAAAAGATTTAGCTATTGCGCTGGGGCTTAAAAGCCAGAACCTTTCTGATTATGAGAGAGGCAGGGCAATGCCATCAGTTGAGATGTTAAAGAAGTTAGCAGACTTTTTTGAGAAGCCTGTAGATTGGTTCTATGGTCAAGATGCAATTCAAAAACTTGTCTCAAAAATAGAAATAACAAAAGCGCCGGAATCGAAAAGTGAGATAATGAACCAATTAGAGTTGGCCATACCAAATCACGAAACATATCCATGGGGCTATTTCTTCCGTTCACAGGTAATTCTACGGATGTGGGACTATGCGCTTATGCGTATGAATCGTCGAATCCATAGTGTGTCTGACGGTGGTTTACATGCCTTCGTCATCAAAGAGGGAGATGATACTACCTATACAGATGCCGATATAATCTTACCATTCCAACCTGATGCTCACCTCAACGTAAATACTCTTTACATATTTCCAAGCCCATATAAACACCCCATCATCAAAGAATTTTTCTCAGATATATCTGAGAAACTAGAAACGCAGTGGAGAGAATCCGAAAAGGAGGACTTCTATTTCGGGTATCGACAGACGAAAACTTCCGTGTATTGGGTGGAAACAGTTGAAATCTTATTTCGAAAGAGATGTTATTCTCCCACTTATACTACTCTCGGTTATGATAAAGCGAGATTCATTGATTTTGCTTCCATTGTCCACCTTAGATTACCTAAAGAGAGAGAAATAAAATCAGAAAAATTTCGCGAAATCTATATCTTTGGCGGCTGCCACCGATTGGGAACAGGCACGGCTGCATACACCGTATCACATCCCGAATTCCTCCACTCTCTGCTTTCAGAAAAGCAAATTTCCCTTGAGGATAGCTTCGAGCTCATCTTGAAAGTAGAAACTACCACAGGAGAACCTTTAACTACCTCATCTATATCTCTGATGGATGCGATAAGGATCGACAATATTGAAGAACTCACAAAGAATCTCTGAAACTATCACCTGGCGTGCTTTCCTTCGAAATAGGTGATAGGGACAATATCCAAAGAGTATCGAAAAATGTGGGAAGGAAAAAGCATGGATGAAATTTACGAAGTTTTTTGCCGCGCCCAAAGGCAATGATGATTTAGATTTTTCAGACTTTCCGAGGAAACTCAAATGAATTAATCCCGGAAGATTCGCCTTGATAATATTGCCAAAAGTCAGATTGCTTACACCGAAGTTCCTGTCGCCAGTATTATGCCAGCGATTCAGAAATTGCTTGCGAAAATATGTCAAGTCTGGTATAATATTAAGGAAAACTCTGTAAGGGAGAGGCTATGGCAAGAGAAGAACGAGAAGCAAATGAAATCAAGGGGATTGTCTTTTGCGGTTCATCGCTTGAAGATTTGAAGGCATTTCCCGCCGAGGTTCGCCGGGAAATTGGTTTTGCCCTTGACAGAGCGCAACGAGGATTGACGCATCACAATGCGAAGCCCTTACGCGGATTTTCTGGTGTGTTTGAAATAAAGAGCGACTATGACGGGGATACCTACAGGGCCGTCTATGCGGTGAAACGAAGGGAAATTTACGTGTTACACTGTTTCCAGAAGAAATCTACCAGAGGCATCAAAACCCCGAAGAAGGAGATTGATTTAATCAGGAGACGGCTGAAAATCGCGCAGGAATTAGCGAAGGAAAAGGAGGAGTAAAGATGGTAGATTATGTCAGAGGTTCAGGCAACGTGTACAAGGATTTGGGGTTTGAAAATCCCGAAGAAGAACTGGCAAAGGCGCGGCTTGCGTCGATGATTTACGACATCATCTCGGAACGTGGTCTAACACAGGTCGAGGCCGCCAGGATTCTTGAAATTGACCAGCCCAAAGTCTCAGCGCTCAAAAACGGGAGGCTTGGGGGCTTTTCAATAGAGCGGCTGTTTACATTCCTGAGAAAGCTCGACCGCGACATTGAAATTGTTGTCAGCGAAAGACCGAAAGACAAGCCATGTGCAGAGATAAGCATTTCCGCCGCCGTTTGAAAGAGGAACGGTAATTCGGAGGTTTAGTGCTATATAAAAAGCGTTAAAATTTGGTTTAACAGATTTGATTTAGTCCCGAGAATCGGGACACAGATTTAATTTTTACCAAAACCCAATTGAATTAGATGGAGAAAAAATGAAATCCGACAAAATAAAAACAAGCATTGAGGCATTGCCTCATAGAGCATTACTTATGTCCTGTGGTTTAAAGGAGGAGGATTTTAATCTTGATAAACCCTGGATTGGTGTAGCTAATTCTTACAATAATTTAATTCCAGGTCATATTCATCTTAATGAATTGACAAAGGAAGTTATGCAAGGCGTAAGAGACGCGGGCGGGATTCCTTTTGAATGGGGAGTTCCTGGAGTATGTGATGGAATAGCGATGTTTTTTGAAATGAGACTTAGCTTACCATCAAGGGAACATATCGCGGATAATATTGAGATAATGATGTTATCTCATTCTTTAGATGGCTGGGTAGGAGTCACAAACTGTGATAAGATTACGCCAGGCATGTTGATGGCAGCAGGCCGCTTAAATCTTCCGGCAATAATTCTCACCGGCGGTCCAATGAAGGCTAATATTGACCAAGAGGGAAAAAAGCACCACCCAATCGAAGGCTTTGGAATCGTTGGGAAGGTAATGGTTGGCGCCATGACGGAAAAAGAAGCTGAAGAATTTTTGCCCTGTATGGTTTGCGGAGCGGGCTCATGTGTTGGATTATATACAGCAAATACGATGGCGACTGTTACAGAAGTATTGGGTATGTCCGTGACTAAATGCGCGACTACTCTTGCTATTGACCCAGAAAAGAAAAAGCAAGCGTATGAAACCGGCCAAAAGATTGTTGAATTAGTTAAAAAAGAGCTTAAACCGCGAGATATAATGACGAAAAATGCCTTTGAAAACACAATAAGACTGGATATGGCAATGGGTGGTTCGACAAATACTGTCTTGCATATACCAGCAATTGCAAAGGAGGCAGGAGTTGATATTCCTATTGAGTTGTTCGATAAAATATCAAGAGAAACGCCAAATCTCTGTAAGATAATTCCAGCAGGAACTCATGAAATGGCGGATATTGATAGAGCGGGAGGCATTCCCGCAGTTCTGAATAGATTCAAAGAAGTGCTAAAAGATTCTCCAACTGTAAATGGTAAAACAATCAAAGAGATTGCAGAAGAAGGAGAAGTGCTAAATGACGATGTAATAAGACCAATTAATAACCCGTATTTGCAAGAAGGCGGCATCGCAGTATTAAAGGGTAATATTGCACATTCCTCTGTTATAAAACAAACTGCCGTTGACAAAGATATGATGAAACATAGTGGGCCAGCTAAAGTTTTTTATACTGAAGAGGATTTACTTAAAGGAATTGAAAATAAAACAATTGTTGAAGGAGACGTTATTGTAATAATATGCCAGGGACCTTCTCACGGAATTCCCGAGATGCTTACACCCACAGACGCTATAAAGGGAGCAAATTATAAAAGGGTCGCATTGTTAACTGATGGCCGATTTTCAGGTGCAACAACTGGCCCTTGTATTGGTCATATTTGTCCTGAAGCTTACAAAGGGGGAGCAATAGCGGCTATAAAGGATGGTGACATTATAGAAATAGACATTCCAAATAGAAGATTGAATGTTAAATTATCGGATGAGGAGATTAGGGAACGTCTCAAAAGTGTGAAATTACCCAAAAGAGAATTAAGTGGATATTTAGCAAGATTCTCAAAGTTAGTAGGTTCCGTTGAAACTGGCGCCATGATGGACATTAGAGATATATAGCAAGGCACCTTTTGGCTTAATGGTAAAGGGGTTAAAGGGTTACTATTTTACCCTTTAACCCTTTTACTTTTATTCCTTAGTGTTTCTTTTGATTAAACTTTTCTTTTGGAAAGAAAAGTTTGGTTTGAATTATTTAGGAGTTTATATGAATTTTGACACCAAAATCCAGGAGATTGAATCTCTACTTGAAAACCACAGGGAACTTAGGGAAAATTCTTTGAACCTGATTGCTTCTGAAAATATTCCTTCCCCGTTGGTGGAAAGTTTGCTCGCTGGGGATTTAGACCACCGTTATGGCAACTACTCCGGCATCAATTTACGCGACCGACTTTACCAGGGGAATCGTTTTATCGCGCAGATTGAAGAATTAACCCATGACCTGGCGAAGCAGTTATTTGGCGTAACTTATGTTGATTTCCGGCCGCTGTCAGGTAACATTGCTGGTATCGCAACCACTTTCGCACTGGGTAGTCATGGAGATACTGTTCTTGAGGTTGACAATGGACATCGCTACGCTCACAAACTTGCTACCTCTTCTTTGCAAGTCGAACTTCAATCCGTCCCCATTCCTTGGGACGGTGTCAATTACAATATTGACCTTGATGCCACGATTGCGCTCATTCGGAAACATCGTCCTAAATTGGTCATCATTGGTTCGGCGCTCTTTCTTTTTCCTCAACCGGTGCGAGAACTCAAAGAGGCAATGAACAAATATAACCCTGGTTCATACTTAATTTACGACGCGGCCCACGTCATGGGGCTAATCGCCGGTGGACGGTTCCAATCCCCACTACAAGAAGGCGCTGATGTGATAATTTCCAGCACTCATAAAACTCTTGCTGGGCCTCAGGGTGGAATGATTTTAACTAACGATAGAGAAATTGCCGAGCGCATCGGGCCAGCGATTGCGCCGTTGTTAGTCAGCAATCATCACCTCAGTCGCTTGCCAGCGCTTGCCGGGACCTTTCTGGAGTGGATGTCTTGCGGTAATGAGCATGCTAGCGCTATTATCAATAATGCCAGGGCATTGGGCCGTGCGCTGCATGAACGCGGCCTTCGCCTTGTGGGGGCTGAACTTGGATTCACGGAGTCCCATACATTGCTACCAATTGTTGATGAATTTGGTGCAAGTCAGAAATTAGCTGACCGTCTTGAGGCATGTAATATAATCACCGGGACAGCAAATGTACCAGAAGAACTTGGGACATACGGTTTACGTCTTGGAGTACAAGAAGTGACCCGACGCGGTATGACTGAAGCAGATGCACCAGAAATTGCTGATTGCATCGTCGAGGTCTTGAACGGACATAAACTCACTGCTGTCAAGCAGCAGGTGCTTGCCTTGGTTCAGCGCTTCAAGCAAATCCGATTTACCTTGGGCCACACATAGTTTGACCTAAGTTGCACCCTATAGTTATTAGTAGAAGATTTCGATGCAGCTTCGGCACTCAACCTAAAGCTACAATATTCCACCCTACCTTAACCAAAGAATTTTCGCGTCCTCATACAGAATTTATAAACACCACGTTACAAAAAGGCCAGGAAATCTCCTGGCTTTTTGGGTTACTTTTTTCCTCTTATTTCTTATGATGGACCTTTTCTTTGACCATCCTCCTGACGGATTGGGCACAGAGTGGTATCACCGGTGAATTAATGTCCCAGTACTCCACTTTACCAGTGAAAGCCTCAGAATGCACCGAGTGCGGCGATTGTATGGAGCGCTGTCCTTTCAAGGTAGACATCATCGCCAGGATGCGGGAGGCCGTGGAGATTTTCGAGGCCAACGCTGAATAAGAATAAATGCAAGGAGTTTGGTTACCAATCCTCGAAACGCATACGGGAGGATATAATGTTACGAATACGCTTGGAAAAAAGTATCTCCCAATCAGTTCCGAATTTTTCTTGAAATCAATAATCAAATAAGCTATAATACATGATATTTAGGTTGCGTAACTTTTATAACGTATAAGGAAGGAAATAATGAAACCGATAATCAAAGCAATATTTCGGAAATTTATAATACTGTCACTTTTGGTTTCTCTTTTGGGGGTAATATCGTTTGGTGTTGCTTATGTTATCGCCCATGAAGATGAGATACTAATGATGGAACATTCCGGTTCTACCGGAGAGGATTTTTCTCAATGGGCGGAAAATATAACAAGCGCACCTGATTTTAAAACGACAAAACTCGCTTATGCTCATTTCGCCATGTCAGTATATCTAAGGAAATTAGAAAAATTGAGCCAGGCGAAAAAGGAACTTCAGACGGCTCTCAAATATGCCGACATTTCCCCATTTTTACATATCCAGCTTGCTGATTTAAACATTGAATTGCAAGACATTAGAGATGCCGAGAACGAATGCAACAAAGCCCAGAAACTTGATGACAAAAATCCCGATGTCTATTTTTTGTTAGGGAGAATTAACTTAATTAGAGATAAAAAAGAGGATGCCAAACGCAATTTTGAAAAAGCGGTTGAATTGGAGCCCGACTATCTAAACGCCCAAATCAATCTGGCAGATATAGCGTTTAAAGCGAATGATTATAAATCCGCCATCAATGTGTGCAAAGAATTAGTTCGCCTCCGTCCGTATGAACCTCAATATCACTACTTTTTGGGTAAAGCATATCTCAATGACGGGCAAATGGACACCGCGGTTGAGCATTTTCAAACCGCGGTCAAAATTTACGATAAATATATCTCAGCACGCCGTGCTTTAGTTGAAATATACAAATATCAAAAGAAATTGGACGAAGCGGTTAAAGAGTACAATGAAATTCTTGCTTTAAACCCTCCAGATGCGATGCGAATACGGGGTAATCTTGCGGATATATACCTGAAATTAGGAAAATATAAGGAAGCCGCTGAACAGTGTGAAATCATTTTGCAAGCCAACCCCAACGAAACGCAAATACGTGAGGCATTGGCGACAATTTATTTTGAGCTAAATCATTATGAAGACGCTATCCTGATGAGCCAACGCCTCTTGCAAAAAGACCCCAATAACGCACAGGCACGTGAAGTTCTGGCGCGGGTGTACATCCAGCAAAAAAAATACGCTGAAGCAACTGCCGAATGTCAAGAGATTTTACGCGCCCATCCAGACAACCTCGAAATTCTTGCAATGCTAAGCAGCCTGTATTTGGCAATGGAGAATCCTGACGAATCCATCAGACTTTTAAAACAGGTACTTGATAAAGAACCAAACAATGAGAATGCCAATTACTGGATTGCAATGGCTTATGAAATCAAGGATGATGTTGATAATGCAATCAAATACATGCGCGAAACCATACGCATCAATCCCGAACGCTATGAAGCATACAATGCTCTGGGATACTTCTTCGTTGACCACGGCATCAATTTACAAGAAGCCCTTCAACTAATCCAAAAAGCTCTCGACGCAGAACCTGAAAACGGCGCGTATATCGACAGCCTTGGATGGGCGTATTTTAAACTCGGTAGAGTCGACGATGCCTTGGTAGAATTGGAAAAAGCTACTAAGCACCTACCTGATAGTGCAGAAATCCGAGACCACTTGGGCGACGTCTATCTGAAAAAGGGATTCACCGAAAAAGCCATCGACCAATGGAAAAAAGCACTCGAACTCGAACCCAATAATGAAAAATTGCAGATGAAACTAAGGATGTATAAAATAGTAGGTGATTGAGTATCATTAACAATCATTATGAAGGTACCAGCGCCTTGGTTTTACGAGAGAAAATAATGTTTACAAAAGAAGAACTAAAATTAATCAATCAGTTCAAAGCTATTCCCTTAACAAAAAGAATTGTGATTATTCAAGAATTATTAGAGGAACTTAAGCCAAAGGAACGTGATATGGAACCTAAAACATTGACGCCGGAATTGTTTGGGAAAAATCCGTAATTGTCAACATATGACAATAGTTTTCTATATTTTCAAATACTTATTTCAATACCTGTTCAGAGAATTTGAATCCCGTAGAAAAATTGTTCATGATAGCCCGAATATTAATCATAATCGAACTGTAATGGGCGCGGCAGGAGATACTATCGAATGATTACCAGAACAGCTAAGACACCAGCAGCGACAAATACAGGGCCATTGCTGTCGGCATTGCAGTGTGGGCGTGTCGATTTGGTGCTACGTTACTTTGAGCCACTTTATATCGTTCCTTCTATTGTCGAGGAATGCCATCGCCACGGAGCAGGTGATGAACTCAGGCAACTGATTAATGTCGGCTCTATCGTCGTAATTGAGGATTTGTCGGACGAGGAACAACAGAGGGCATGGCGCATCGCAGAACAAATCGCTACATCACCGTATTCCAATGTGCCGAATTCATGCCATCACTTGCCGGAGGCGCAGATAATGGTCATGGCTGCTAGAGCCGATTTAGGGTGTGAAGTTGTTTTGTTGGAGGAGAGAGCCGCGCGAGAGATAGGTCAAGCAATGGGGCTTGAGGTGACCGGTTTTGTGGGTGTATTGATTAAAGCTGCTCACGAAGGTTTGCTGGTGCCGAATAAAATTCGTGTATTACTTGAAGAATGCCGCTCAAAAGGCACGCGCTATACCGATGCTCTCATTGAGGCGGCTATGTTCACTTCGTTCAGCAGTTTACTTCGTAAACTGCCAACGAGCGGGAGGTGAAAAGGAATGAATCGTAATCAAATTACAGCGCATGAGCCTGAAGCAGAATTGCTCAGTCCCGATGAACTCGACAATGATGTTGCGGTCATCAACCGATGTCTGAGGCGACGTAGAATCGAGCGCAAGATATTAGAGGCATTATCGGATGATAATACCATCCAAATGCTTGAGAAATTAATAGCCGCAGGTATTTGCCGGGACGAAAAAGAGGTTATCGTCCATAGTATACAAACACTTTTCATTGCTGTATTTCCAGAATCGCTTCGCCATATTGAGGTTATGCCTTAAAAATAATCATGACAACACACAACTTAAAAATACTACTCCAAACAATCAGCATCATCGTTTTTTTAAATCTTACGTGTATTGCCTTTCCCTGGGTTGATGGGACACCTTATTTTTTTGAGAATTTTGAGGATTTTATCGAATCAATGGCAAGTCACAGTTCTTCGATTATCGAACAACCTCAACAAGCCCCAGCGCAAGCAAATCCCCCACAGTTCGCGGTCGGAGATAAAAAGAAATTTTATGCCGTTGATTTCAGTAACCAGAGCCAGTATATCGTGGATGCGACGTTGTATGCCATTGGGCAGTTTTGCTATATATTTGTCGAAGATTCGCAGTGGCAGCGGACTGTTACGCCGTTGGGAGTTGAAAAAGTCCGCCGTGCTTTTGATGATTCAACTCCGGCAGACCCGAGCAGAGGAATCTATCAAATTGAAACCGAAACTTTAGGGCAACCTCCTGACATCGACAATGACAAGCGGATTTACATTTTACTTTTAGATGTGCAGGATTTTTACAAAAGTAAAGGGGAATTCGTGGCAGGGTATTTCAGCCCTGTAAATCAGCAGCGCGGGATTGTCCGTGACCCAAACTCCGGAGCGCCGCTTCGTAGTAATGAGATAGAATTGCTGTATATTGACACTCACCCTCTTCCCGTAGGCAGTGCAGACGGGCTTAGCGTGGTAGCGCATGAATTTCAGCATCTAATCCACTGGCGTTATGACCCCAACGAGGAAATCTGGATAAACGAAGGCTGTTCGGATTACGCGATGTTTTTGTGCGGATACGATGTAAGCACGCATGTCAGCGCTTTTGAAAAAGAACCTGATTCATCCTTGGTCAACTGGCCGAGAGGCATGCAGAGCAAATTATCCTACTATGGCGCTGCTTACCTCTGGATGTTGTATCTTCATGAACACTATGGCGGCCCCCGAATTATCTCGACTATTATTCGTAATCAAACAAATGGTATTTCCTCCATCAATGCTGCGTTAGCAGCTTTTGGATATTCAAAATATTTTTCTCAGATTTTCGCCGACTGGAAAGTTGCTAACTACGTTGATGATTTACAAATTGAAAATGGCATCTACGGCTATCTAAATGAGAATCCCAAACCCAGAACCAAAGAAGAATATCGTTACTATCCAATTTCAAATAGCGACGACCAGGTTGAAGCATGGGCGGCGGATTACATCAGTTTTACCGGAATGACAGGCTTCGGTGACCTAAAATTAAATTTTTCCGGCGATTCAAATTATAGATATGACGTAAAAGTGATTGAATATCATGCTGGACAACCAACTAATATTCGGAATATGTCTCTGAGTGCGGATGGTTTAGGGCAACTTTCGGTATCGAACTTTGGAACAGATATTTACCAGGTTATCCTTGTCCCCAGCTTGCAACCAAATGCTGACCTCGTTGGAAATATTTCATCCGCTTACTCCTATTCCGCCAAACAAGACACAAAAGTTACTTTCCAAACGGGAAGCATACCAAATCCCATACAGCCGCGATATTGGGACATCATAGCCAAACCAAGCGACAACATCGGCGCAGATTTGCCCGTAATTACAATTACAACAAAGGACGGCCAAATCCTCCAAAAGGATGTTCCGATGAAATCTATTTCTGCTCAGCAGGAGCTTCGCACTCCCACTGGAACACTCTACGGCTATCAACTTTATCTTCCGCCGAATGTGCAACCGTCGAGCATTATGTGGCAAGTGTTTTATTCGGGTGCAAAGGTTGGAGAGGGAACTCTGGAGAAGAGAGATTGATATGAATGGCAAGCAAAGCGTAAAACGTAAAACGTAAAACGTAAAGTCTCTAAAATTACGTTTTACGTTTTACGCATTACGTTTTCCTTCTTTGCAAAACCAAAGTAATAAATGGTGTAAGAGGTTAGCTATGAAAACTAAGCAGATTACAGCAATAACATTTTTCTTGTTTGTTGTGGCAAATTCGTTTGTCATTGCAGACGTAGTGGAGAGAGAGCAACATAAAAGAGATTGCATGGAAAACCTCCGCGCAATAGGGAAGGCGATTGAAGCCTACAAAGCAGACCACAAGGGTGAATTACCAAACTGGCTTTCTGACCTGTATCCTAAATACCTGCAGGATACTAACCTCCTCCTGTGTCCCGCTGATAAGGATAAGGGAGTTCCTGCCGCCCAGAAAGAACCCAATGACCCGAAAATGTCCTGTAGTTATAACTATGAATTCAGCCCCGCGAAGTGCCCTGGCGTAACGGTTTTCGACACTAATCCACCCAAAGAGATGACATATAAAGAGGCAAAGACAAGGCAGTTGAAGTATTTCGGTGGTATGACGCCAGTAGTTCGCTGTAGCCATCATGGGGAGCAATGGATAAATCTCAGTTGTGATGGGAAGGTTTATGTTTCGCCATGGAACTGGGAAGGGATGCCAGAAGCAGTTAAAGCAGTCCTATCATCCTTTCAAAGCGCCGTTAGTAAAAACCCGGATGGCTGGGAGAAGGAGCTTTCTGTGAAGGGAATGTATGACTACTTTTCCTCCCTCATGCGGCTATCAGACCTGCTGGCCGTTCTGGAGAAAGCGCCGAACCTTTCAGCGGATGCGCTCAAGATTATGTCGGATATATACCGATTACACGGAGAGATAGATAAGGAAATGGCATCCCTTAAGCGGCTTTTGCGCCTGCAAGGGCTTCGCCCCTTGCCGCTCAACAGGAGCTTCGCACTCCCTGACAATACCGAACTTAGACTTCGACTGGCGGAACTGTATGCAATGAAAAAGAACTATCAATCAGCGCGGGAGCAATGTCAGCAGATTATCCGAACAGACCCCGATAACTCAAGAGCCAATGCCCTTTTGTTGGAACTGGATGCTGTAGCCGATGGACGCAGGATACAGGAACGCCTCTCCAAAACGCGGGCAAAAGACCCGGAGTTGCATTATCTAACGAAACTTGAAGAGATGCTTTTAGCCTCGAAGGAGGATGCAAGGTCGAGGGTCAGAAAGATGCAGGATATCGCGCAGGAGAGCTTTGGGGAGCCAGCATCGGTGACCAGGCTCGCGCACCTCTATGGGAAACTGGGTAAGTCTTTCAGCAATGCTCGAGGACAGTTACAAACTTACAACTCCTCAGACGGGCTGATTAACAATTTCGTCCATTCATTTGCTCAAGACGCCCGCGGCATCCTCTGGATAGGCACTGGAGCAGGCGTTTGCCAATACAACGGTGAAGCCTTTATCCCATTCAAGACAGATAAAGAGCTGGATAAAGGCACTATATCCTCAATCCTTATAAATAAAGAGGGACATATCTGGTTTGGGATGGGTGACTTTATGACAAGACACGGTGTTTTTCGATATGACGGCCAGAATATTGTCAACTATAAAGCTGCAGACGGGCTTGTCGTATATGGTTTTCTTCGCAGGATATTCCAGAGCAGTGACGGAGCCATCTGGTTCTTATATTGGGGTGATGGCCTCACCAGATATGATGGCAAATCCTTCAGGAATTTCACAACCAAAGATGGATTAGCCGGGGATGATGTATATGCAATTGTAGAGGACAGTCAAGGGATTCTCTGGATGGGAACAAATAACGGTGTGAGCAAATATGATGGAAAGACATTCACAAATCTGAGGGAAGCAGATGGACTGGTGGGGAATTATGTACACGAAATCATAAAAGACCATAAGGGGAATCTCTGGCTTGCCACAAATAAAGGCATCAGCCGGTATGATGGAAAAAGTTTCACAACAGTAGAAGGCGGTTTTGGCTATATTAGCGACGGTCTGGAGGATTGTGAAGGGAACCTTTGGTTCACGGCCTGGGACAATGGTATCTTTTGCTATGACGGGAAGAATTTTACCAACCTTACAGAGCAAGACGGGTTGGCCATAAATACCATCAACACCATTTTTGAAGACCGTGAGGGAAACATCTGGCTCGGGTATGACTTTAGAAAGGGGCTCAGCAAGTTCAATCCTGGCTTGAAGAACTACGGTGTTGAAGATGGTCTGGCGGGAACGCATGTTTACTGCATTGTTGAGGACAGTAAAGGTAACCTCTGGATATCTACAAGCAGGGAAGTCTGCATGTATGACGGAAAGACCTTCACACAACCCATCCTAAATAGCAGACGCGCTCTGGGACCTGTTTATAGAATCCTGCCAGATTCAAAAGGCAACCTCTGGTTTGCAACCGTGCGAGAACACTGGAGTACCGAGAGCGAGCGGGGTATCGTTCGGTTCGATGGGAAAAATTACAGGCGTTTTACAACACTGGATGGTTTACCATCAAATAACGTTTCTTGTATGATGGAGGACAGTAACGGCAATATATGGATGGGCGCTGGAACCAGAATGGGATTAGGCAGTAAAGGCGTCAGCCGATACGATGGGAAGGTGTTTACTAACTTTACAAAAACGGACGGACTTGTGAATGATGATGTTGTTTGTCTAACCGAGGATGGCAAGGGGAATATCTGGATGGGAACTTGGTATGGGGGCGTCAGCCGTTATGACGGTACTGGTTTTACCAATTTCACCACTGATGACGGGCTTGCAGATAATGATGTGCATAGCATATTTACAGATAAACAAGGGCGCGTCTGGTTTGGAGCTTTCAACGGTCTCAGCATATACGATGGGAAATCATTTTCAACACTGCCACAGTTCGCTGGCAAGTGGGTCATGGAGTTCATTGAAGATGGGAAAGGGTATTTGTGGTTTGCATCACAAGGCGATGGAGTCTTTAAGACCGATGGAAAAGTTTTTGCGCAGATTACTAAATCCGATGGCCTACCCACTAACGAAGCCCAGACCTTGTTTGAAGATAGACATGGTAATATATGGATTGGAACAAGGGAAGGGCTTACAAGATACATACCAAATACCGTCCCGCCATTGACCCATATTGAATCCGTAAAGGCGGATAGGGTTTACACCGCCACAGACACTGTTCGCTTCGCTCACCAACGCCTTCGGCTTATGGTTTCTCTACCTGCCAGCGTGAGACGTTTCACCATAAACTACCGCGCCGTCAGCTTCAGGACGCGACCGGAAGCGATGCAGTATTTCTACCAGCTCCGTAGGGTGGGCATTGCCCACCCTACGGATGACTGGCAGGGACCTATCAGAGGACGCAGTGTGGATTACGCCGGTCTGAAACCGGGGAAATACACATTCAGAGTGAAAGCCGTTGATATGGATTTGAACTATTCTGAGCCGGCTTTCCTATCAATTGTTATCAACGCCCCTCCTTTCTATCAGACGGGCATTTTTTTAGTGGCGTTGAGCATCATAGGGGGCGCGTCGCTGATTGGCATTGCCATCCTTGCCATACAACGGTGGCGCTTATCCAACGCCGAAAAGCAACACCTTCAGCAAGAATTGGAGGACGCGCATCGAATGCAGCTTCGCCTGCTCCCTGAAAGCGCGCCGACCGTCGAGGGCTTCGATATTGCTGGCTTCTCCCGTCCCGCGCGAGAGGTAGGGGGAGACTTCTTTGACTATCTTTCAGTGGCGGATGGAAAGCTCGGGATTGCTTTAGCCGATGTCTCAGGCAAGGGGCTGAAAGGCGCGATGAATGCTGTCCTGGCGAACGGTATGCTACATGAAGCGGCAAAGAACGAAACCTCCTGTGGTAAGATTTTATCGGAGTTAAATGCGGATTTACATCCTCGGATAGAAAAGCAGATGTTCACGGCGCTTGGGCTTGCCATTCTTGATGCAGACGGCAAAACGTTGCAGTGGGCAAACGCCGCTCAACCTCATCCTATGGTCAAGCGGGGTGAGGAAGTGTTTGAATTCCAAAGCGACGGCGCATTGCCATTGGGTATGATGCGAAATGTGGCATATTCGGATTGGGAGTTGGAATTACAGGCAGGCGATGTCGTCATCTTTTACACCGACGGGATTATCGAAGCGGCGAATGAAGCGGGGGAAATGTATGAGACTGAACGGCTGGAACAGGTCGTAACACATATAGATGCGACAATGAATGCAGAGAAAATCATCGAAGCCATTTTGCAGGATGTCGCTGGTTTTGTTGGAACAGCGGAACAATATGACGATATGACCGCTGTTGTGGTGAGAAAGAACATTGAAAAGGGTTGAAACCATACGGATTAAGTTAAGCATCCTCCCCTTTCCCCTCCCTTGACGGGAGGGGCGTAGAGGAGGGTGAAATAAGGCAAGCCATACCATCCATCAATTCCCCTCCCTTGATGGGAGGGGCGTAGGGGAGGGTGAAGGGAAAGAAAGCACCACAATTTCACCCCCACCTAACCTCCCCCGTCAAGGGGGAGGAAGGAGGGGGGCTGTGTGATTGACCTTAAGTTGATGCCTATGACGGTGTTGGTTATTCCCCCTCATTCCTCCTTAATAAAGGGGGCAGGGGGTTGTCCTCTGATTAAACCAGCACCGATACTTTAGTTTGCATCTTTAGATCGGTGGCAAGGTGCTTTTCAAGGATTGTCCGCGTTTTGTATTGAAATAAGAGGTTAAAATGAACCCAAAGTTACGAAATCGTTTACTCTTACAGTTTGGATTTATCTTAATTATCGTAGGTTTCATTTCAGGTTGTGCTGACGACCCACATTTGGACAAAGTTGGCGCTGAGGAAAATTTGAAAACGGGTTGGTTGGAATATAACAACGGCAACTACGCCGCCGCGTTGTTGAGTTTTGAGAGAGCTATCTCTTTGGATGATTCATTATCCGATGCGCATAACGGACTTGGCTTCAGTCTTCTCAGTTCATCTTCCAGTTCAACCTACAATCCGCAGTTGGTGCTCAAAGCATTATCCGAATTTCAAGAAGCCATTCGTCGAGATGAGACCAACGCCGATGCTTGGGTTGGACTTGCCAATGCACTTTTTCTCAGACGGACAGAGCCGGGTGATTTTAAAACAGCGGTACAAGCGCTTGATAATGCGTTGAAAGGAAATTCAGTTTTTCTTTATCGACATGATTACCGTTCTGAAGCGGATATTCACGCGCTGAAGGCTATATGTTCGTATTATGCGGGGGATGTTGAAGCCGCGAGCATTGAAGTAAAATCCGCTCTGGAGATGGACAGTAACCATCAAACAGCTTTGGCTATTCAGAATTTCGTAAGGTGAGAATTAGATTTCCAAAGTCTTTAAGACTTTGGAAATCTTGGTAAGGTGAAAAACATGAACTTATTATACAAATACAACCCACAAAAAGGGTTCCATACCTCAATCGTCAAACGAGGCGAAAGCGACCTAAAATACATAGATTTTGGGCTGTTAAAGTTCAGCGAAACCCCCCTTTCATCCCCCCGTCGACGGGGGGAAAGAGGGGGGTGGGGGGAAACTGTCACTAATGAAGAAGTGGCATTGATTCTCCTTAGAGGTGAATGTGAACTGAAAATAACACATGATAGCGGCGAAATAAGCCGAGTTATTGGCCCGCGACCCAATGTTTTCAGAGAAAAAGCTTACGCCGCATACATTCCGAAAGACAGCAAATATGAAATCCGAACCGAAGGGGCCGCTGAAATCGCCGTATGCAAAGCGCCCTCTGAACTAAACGCTGAACCCGCTATCATTACGCCTGAACAAGTAAAAGTTAAAATCGTTGGGCAGCATAACTGGAAGCGTCAAGTCCACGATATCATAGATGCTGATGTAAACGCCCGACATCTGGTTATCGGTGAAACATTCAACCCTCCGGGCAACTGGTCAAGTTCGCCGCCTCATCGACATGATTACGAAAATCCGCCCGAAGAATGTGATATGGAAGAGGTTTATTTCTTTAAAATTCATCCGGAACAAGGCTTCGGCGTTCAGCGTGTGTACACTGATGACTTGTCGTTGAATGAAACTTATACAATTGAAAATAACGACACAGTCGCAATCCCGCGTGGATACCATCCCGTCGCCGCAGGACCGGGTTATCAATTGTATTACCTCTGGATGTTGGCAGGAGAAAACCGCGTTTTGCGCCCCAAAGATGACCCAAACCACGCGTGGCTCAAATTTTGCGAACCAATCGTCGCGGAAGTAATGAAATAAAATTTGTTATACTAAACGAATTGTAACGGTGCGATAGTCTAACAGATTTTAACTTTAACTATTATCGCTACCAACGGAGCATTTTTACCATGACAGAAGAAATCACTTTACTACCCGTTCGGGAGTTTCCCGACCACGGAACAAAATGGCTTCTGGAATCGTCTGAAAATACGAATTGCTTACTTCGCATTGTAGATATTAATTTAGCCGAATGTATAGACGCCTCAAAGATTCAACATATCCCAACCACTTTTATTCCAGATAACCTACGCGAACAAGAAGTGGATGTAATCTTTCTTGCGCCGTTTTTGGACAAGGCGCAAGGTATAGAGCGGGAAGTGATGATTTTCGTTCTTATCGAACATCAATCGGCGCCACGCTGGGAGATGGGATTCCGCATGCTCTTTTACATGACCCAAATTTGGGATAGGCAAAGGCGCGGTTGGCTTAATGAAAAGATTCCAGAAACTCATTGGCGATTTCGCCCTATCCTGCCGATTCTATTTTACACAGGCGAAGCAAGCTGGAAACCGCCGCTTTCAATAACGGCGCTGATGGACCTACCCGAACCGTTGGAACGCTTTGTTCCACAACATGACACATTATTTTTTAACCTGAAAACAACTGACCCGGAGGAGTTGGTGGCGGAAGGGCATCCGTTCGGTTGGGTTCTGCGTGTGATACAAAAGGAATACGCTTCGAAAGAAGAATTTGCAGAGGCGTTGAAATTGGCAGTTTCTAATCTGGACAAATTGCCAGAGGAAGAAAGAAACCAGTGGGAAAAGTTAATGTATTATCTTGTTTTGCTCATCCTTCACCGTCGTGATGCAGAAGAACAACCTGAGTTGCTTTCTGTCGTAAACAAGACGGTGAAAGACAAAGGAAGGCGAGAGGAGGTAAGTAAAATGGGAAGAACGGCCGCACAAGCACTGATTGAGGAAGGGAAAGCGTTAGGTGCCCTTCAAGCAAGCCAAGGCGCCTTGCTCAAATTCATGCAAGCCAGATTTAGTCATGTTCCAAATGCTGTGGAACAAAAAATTCTTCAAATTCGGGACATGGATAAATTGAGCATGCTCATTGAGCGCGTTGCTCGCGCCAATAATATTAACGAAATAAGCATCGAATAATAAAATACCATAAGAGGAAGAATAACCTGAGTTATTTTCCCTTGTCAACAAGTTTGAAAGGAGACAAAAAAATGGCTTACTCAATTGGAGATTACAAATTTAACGTCGAAGAATTTTTTCCATACAATATTTTCAGCAAGATAACAGATGTTCGTGTCGATGACCCTGATGTTATCGAGAACGAAGCGCAAGCGCGCAAGCGTCGAGAGAAATTGACCGGCACCGATGGTAAACTGACCATCCTGGCGGCTGACCATCCGGGGCGTCATATTACGAAATCTGGCGATGATTCGCTTATTATGGGCAATCGTCAATCTTATTTAGGACGAGTATTACGTGTCGTCACAAGTCCCGAATTTGACGGCGTGATGGGCACACCGGACATCATTGAGGATTTACTAATTGTCAATCATTTAGTCAAAGAATATGGCGGCGAGAGTTTCCTGGATAACAAGGTCATCTTAGGTTGTATGAACCGTGGTGGGCTTAGCGGCGCTGTTTTTGAGATGGATGATACTTTTACCGCCTTCACCGCTGAGAGCATTCACGCCCTGCGGTTGGACGGAGCCAAAATCATGTTCCGGCTCGACCTAAATTCTCCTGACGCCGGGAAAACTATCAAATACTCTGCGGACGCTGTTACGGAATGTAACGACTACGGTATTCCAATATTCATTGAGCCGTTAGCCGTTGAGAAAAGCGAAACGGGATATAAAACTCTGAAAGTAGCGGACGCCCTAATCAAAGTCATTGGTGTGGCGTCTGCACTTGGCGCGACATCAGCAAAAACATGGCTGAAGATTCCGTATTGCGAAAACTACGAGTTGGTCGCCAAAGCCACCAGTTTGCCATGCTTGATGTTGGGCGGCGAGGCAAAGGGTGACCCAACTCCAACTATCACAGAGTTCGCCCAGGGCATCCGCGCTGGTGCCAGCATCCGCGGCGCATTAGTCGGACGCAACGTCCATCATCCCGCCAATGGCGATGACCCACTTGCCATCGCGCTCGCTATTAATGGCATTGTCCACAATGGCTTTACCGCTGAAGAAGCCGTTGACCATCTGATGGAACAGCGTGGCAAGAACATGGATTCATTAACGAAGTATTTGGGTTAAACAAAACGGCAAAGGGGCAAGAGGACTATATGGCAAGGAGGCAAGACGGCAAGATGGCAATTGCCCTTTAGCCTCTTCGCCATTTTTCCTTCAACCATACTTTATTACAAAGGAAGCTACGCTAATTGACCATGAACAGGTGTTATAGGGAGTAATAATATGGCATCTGAATATATGTTAAAGGCGACGGTTAAGATAGACGAAAACTCTCAAATTACCTTGCCTAAGATGTTTTTCGAGGCATTACAGCTTGGCCCTAAGGATGAGTTCATTGCCGAAGTTATGAACGGACAGATTATCTTAACGCCCAAAACAGATACGGAACTGATTTTAGAATCACCGCCCACCAAAAACATTGAGGAAATTATTGCGCAAATGAGAGCAACAGGGAGGTATTCTAAGGAATTTCTCACCTCTTTGAAAGATAGACTGTTGGATTCCTGTTATTTTTCCGAAGAGGACGGAACTCAAAAAATAGCAAAGCAAGCCCGAGCTGTAACAGATTTGTTTATTCAAGAACTTGAGAGATACGAGAAGCTTCAAGGAATTTACGTTTCGCTTGACAAATCATTTTACCACATCATCTTCGACGTCCTGGATGATGATGAGACCACGCTGAGACGGATTGTAGATATTGATACGGAAGCGCGAAGGATTGCCCCTGATTTGTCCATAGATTTATTATTTTGCGATTTTAATGAGGACCCAGACCTCAAGGAAGCTACGCTAATTGACCATGAACAGGTGTTATAATGCGAAGTATTAGAGAACAATTTTGTCAAGAACGAGCGCGGGTCCATAGAGAACATGTTGAGCATAACGAAAGATTTGTCAATCAGGTAGAGGAAAAAATTCCAGATAGCCACGACTGGAGTATTACTGCTGTGTTCTATGCCGCGCTTCAATACATTGATGCCTATTTAGCTCAAAAGGGCAATGTTCTTTCACATAAAGCGACGGAGCAAAATCATCGAAAGCGCATTCAGTTTATAGATAAAGACCATGTTTTAAGTCGTATAAAGTACGATTATCTTCTGTTGAAATCAAAAAGTGAAACTGCTCGTTATAAACCACCGACGAAGTTCATAGCTGATGATGTCCAGAAACTAATTGATAACCAACTTCAAGCAATCAAGGATGTAATATTACCGCATTTATAGAGTTTACCGGGTAATAGCATGGCATCTGAATATATGTTAAAGACGGTTGTTAAAACTGATACGTTAAGAAATATGATTACTCAATCTTTTGATACATACTTAAGTGCAGAGGAAATTCAGATATCCTTGATTCGAAAATCAACTATTGCTGAGAGGATATCGAGGGTGCGTTCTCTATCTCAGACTACAATACAGCTTTCACGTCGGGCGATATCAAGAGCTAATCCACAATTAAGCGAACAGGAGGTAAACCTAATTTTCGTTGCCTATCATTATGGCGAAGAGCTCGCTAACCGTCTTCGCGCATACATGGAACAGAAGACGCTATGAAAAGGCCAGACATTATAGCCGCATTAGAACCTGTAATAGAAGTCTTTGAGAATTTAGGAATCGGCTATTATATAGGCGGTTCCGTAGCGAGTTCTGCCTACGGAATCGCCAGGGCAACTATGGATATAGACTTAGTTGCTAATTTAGAACAGCATCATGTTGAACCATTAGTGAGAAATCTTGAGTCGGAGTATTACATAGATGCCGATATGATTACAGATGCCATCCGCAGACGTTCTTCATTTAACATTATTCATCTTGAAACTATGATTAAGGTGGATGTCTTCGTCTTGAAAGAACAACCTTATCACCAAAAAGCTTTTGAAAGGAAAAGAATGGACACTCTTGATGAAGAAAGCTCGCGTGAATTTTATCTTGCCTCCCCAGAAGACATCATACTTAACAAATTAGAGTGGTATCGAATGGGCGGTGGAGTCTCAGAACGCCAATGGCTGGATGTTTTAGGAGTGCTAAAGGTTCAGAGAGATTTGTTAGATACAGGATATCTTCGATACTGGGCGTCAGAATTGAACCTTTCTGATTTGTTGAACCAGGCATTTGATGATGCGGGGATTCAAGATAATGCTTAATCACTTGAAAATTATGAAAGGGAGGAGCAAACAAATGGCAAAAAAACTCAAAGGTAACTTAATCGTCGGTCAATCTGGTGGACCGACTGCGGTAATCAATAATAGTCTCAGTGGAGTAATCCAGGAGGCGCAGAAACATAGCGACATTGAAAATATCTACGGTATGGTGCATGGCATTCAGGGGCTGTTGGAGGAAGATATAATCGACTTAGGCCGGCAGAAACCTGAAATTATTGAAGGCTTGCGCAGCACTCCTTCGGCGGCTTTAAGTTCGTGTCGATACAAACTCAAGGATGAGGACTACGCAAAGATTGTCGCTATTTTTAAAAAGTACAATGTCCGTTATTTAATCTACAACGGCGGCAACGACTCAATGGACACCGCGTATAGGGTGGGAGAGTTAGCGAAAAGAGAAGGATACGAACTCCGTTGCATGGGCGTGCCGAAAACAGTGGATAATGATTTGGCGTTTACCGACCACTGCCCCGGGTACGGCAGCGTCGGGCGTTGGAACGCTATCGCCACTCGCGACGCCGGGCGCGATACTGAAGCTATCGGCATTGTGGACAATGTAAAAATCATCGAAACGATGGGACGCAACACCGGTTGGATTACAGCATCTACAGCGTTAGGGAAAGATTCCGAAGATAGCGCGCCGCATTTGATTTATCTGCCCGAACGTGCGTTCGAAGAGAAAAATTTTCTGGCGGATGTGGAATCTGTCTACAGCCGTTTGGGATATGCGCTTATCACCGTCTGCGAAGGTCTGAAAGATAAAGACGGCAAATACCTTACGGCCTCAGACCGGTCTATCTATGCCGACGCCTTTGGGCATAAGCAACTCGGCGGTGTAGCGGATTATCTCTGTAGTGTCATCGCTGATAACCTCAAAATTAAAGCGCGTTTCGATAAACCCGGCACAGTTCAGCGCGTGTCATCGCAATGCGTGTCGAAGACGGATGCTGAAGAAGCATACCTGGTGGGACAAGCGGCGGTGAAAAATGCCATCGAAGGCGCCAGTGGCTACATGGTCTCGCTGGTGCGCGAATCCAATGACCCGTACAAATGCACGACAGGTTTAGTCGCCTTAGAACAGGTGGCAAATGCGGAAAAGCCTGTGCCGGATGAATTTATCAACAAAGCCGGCAATTTCGTCACGGATGCGTACATCGAATATGCAAAACCGTTGATTGGCGAGTTGCCGGAATATGTGCGCTTTGAAAAAATTGCAGTGAAACGGTAACGTTGCATAGAAACCGAGCTTTTCCCCAAAACTCGGTTTCTGAAAATAAAAGGAGAAATGATGCCGACGTCATGGGATGCGCTGTTTAAAGAGCTCTTTACTTATCTCTTTCGACAGATGAATTTACAGACTAAAACCCAACAGGAGGTTAGCCGACAGCCGCTTGCCATAGATACGATTGTATTCTGCCAGGACGAATCGGATATGCAGAAATTGCAAACAACAGCATTTTCCTTTTTTCGGTTTCATAATCTGATGGAATTCAAATCGTCGGCAGATAAACTGACGATTTCAGGTTATCATCGAATTTCGGCAAGGGCGAGGCTGTATCTATCCGAGAATCCGAAGCTATCTCTGGACGATATTACCCTGTGCATTATCTCAAGCAGCAAGCCGCGCTCGGTAATGTCACAGATTCCACAGATTACTTTTACGCGGGTCGAGAAAGGATATTATGTCCCTAACGAGTTGATTCCAACGGCAGTTTACGTCAGTAAACTGCTGAGGAACGAACATATTTATGTACTATCTGAATTGCCTATTGAAGAGAGATACTACCCTTTGTTGCTGTTTTCATCGGGAAAGAAAAGGCGGGAGTTTTTGAGAGAGATTGCTGAGAAAAACAAATTGGAATATATTCGTTTTGCCGCAATTTTGTATCCAAAAGATATTCGGGAGGTGTATACAATGAGACACAAGGAATACCCGACAATTGAAGAGAATATTCAAACCTTGATTGATTGGTTTGGAGCACAAAAAGTTCTGAAGCATTTGACCCCAGAAGAAGTCGTACAAAATCTGGATAAGGAAGCGCTACTTCAAGCCATCATTCGCCAAATTGGAGTTGAACAACTTGAACAACTAATTCAACAAGTTGCTCAACAAAATGATGGCAAAGACGGAAAGAAGGAAACGTCCAAGAAGAAATAAAAAGGGTAAGGTATACGACTTTTTCAGTTATTGCTCTTTTGCGGTAAAGGGAAGGAAGGGAAGGAAAGGAAGGAAGATAGGGTAAATAATTACTTCCATTCCATCCTTTCCT
>Ga0194113_10000302_pt1 | contig 62072 bp, 50 predicted proteins | sample TA2MahC200mmetaG_FD_146193 | JGI IMG/M metagenome (GOLD analysis project Ga0194113, IMG submission 146193) | Freshwater microbial communities from Lake Tanganyika, Tanzania - TA2015017 Mahale Deep Cast 200m | ecosystem: Environmental > Aquatic > Freshwater > Lake | place: Tanzania: Lake...
AATCCTTTGGGGCTTTATTCGCTTCAAAGAAACTGAAGCAGAAAATCAAGGCACCTAGTGCCTCGTATCTGATGTCTCGTGTCCCAAAGCCATTTATGAATTTTTATATTGACATAGTGAGTCTACGCGGAAATCTAACATTGTTGAGTTAAAAAGCAATAATTATGCCATTTGAGGGGATTTGAAGAGTAATATCCGATAATGTAGTATTCACAAGGATTTTGGGAAGGTCATAAATTAAAAAAGGTGGAGGAGATGGATAGGAGATTTTGATGAATTGTATGATATATTATACTGTCATTAGACATTATCATACGATTTATTTCAGCAACGAATTGAACATGTGGATAACATTCCCTTTTTGTTTGCGTTGGACTTATCAATACTGAATACCCCTTCTGCTTTGATGAGCACAAGGCAAACGACGATTCATCACTGGTTGGCGCAAATGGGTGTGCAAGAAATAATCACATTCCATAATACCTGGCTCAAAAATCTCTTGATTCAAAGCGTTTTTTATGAAAAAATAAAAACCACCAATGGTTCTTCATTAGTGGTTTCTGGGAATGATTTTTTACTTGGTTTAGAGAATCAATTGTGATAAAATGATAGTGATTAAAAAAAGGTTTTAAAAATATTGAAATAGAACCTGCGTCATAAGCACGTTTTTTCTATACATTCTAATCGGTCAAAGCAGATAGCATACGTTATTGATGCAATTCACATCAGGGGTTTAAGTACCGCTAAAGAAGTTAGCATTTATGGGAGTGAATTTTATTGTCTGAAACACCAAGTGGTGAGTTGGAGATTTTATTGCCAGATGGATTTTCCCCGGAACACAAGGATGCTGTTCTCCGATATCTTAAAGAGGGTGCAACTTTTTCTTTAATTGAGCGCAGTCTTGCCTTTGAGGGCTTTGATCGGCTCAGACAAGCAGTGGTTTATTTACGCGGAGCGTCTCTTTCCTTCGCCAGCGTTTACGAAAGCCTGGTGGAACAGCGTTTTGCTGATAGTTTCATCGAAAGCCTATTAAAAGCAGAGGATATAGCACGCTTCTCCGAACGTCTCAGAGCTTTGATTGCACGGCAGATTGTTAATGCTCTGAAGGATAGAGGTTATTTCCAGCAAGATGTTCCCGCTTCCCAATTTCTCATGGGTTATTGCCTTTACTGGTGGTATTCGTTCAGCAAGGGATATGCTTTTGAAATCGAAATCTTTCGGGACTTAGCTTCCACGGGCATCGTTTTTGAATCACACGATCTTTTTTCACCACAAGGAAGGCGTTCCAGGCATGACCTGGTCGTCTCTTCCTTCAGGGGCGATGTGAAAACTTCCACGTATTTTTGGCATACGAGCCGAACTGCGACTTTACGTAGCGACTTTTACATCACCCAGATTATAGGCCGAGAGAGAAAGTTGGCTAAAGTAGTGTTTCTGCGAAAAACTTTCTGGGATGAGATAAATGGAGAGACATTTCACTCGACCGTTGCTTCACTTCCGCACGTTCTACCGAAACCCACTCTTATCATACATCATGGTGTGCCATGGGTAGTCATAGATTATGCCCTTTGGAAGGAGAAAATTCTTTTCAACCAAAAACAAGAGAGGTGACAGTGGTGAAAAAGCTAATTACAGAGCTTCCAGCAGCAGAATTTGAGGAAGCTATAAACAGTTTTATTGACAGGGAAGCGGCAGGTTATGATGAACTTGAAGCGGAGACATTCTTTTCATTGCTGGAAAAAATTGACAAAGAAAGGGAGAAGGAAGTGCTTAAGGTAGAAGGGCAAATCGTGGATGGGCAACTGCATCTTTTCCTTCAAAATTCACCTCTTTCTGATGTTGCCGTTCATGATAATGAAATCGAATTACCAGAGGTAAAAATTGTGGTTCGTCTTAAAGGCGCCGAACATGAGGCGACTGGCGGTTAAAAATAGGGGGTAGGGAAGGGAAATAATTTGCATACTTATAATCGATAAAAAGTTTCAATCGTGTCAGAATAATATCGTTTGAATTGCGTATTACGATACTGACCCACCCCCATCCGATTTTGCGCCCATCCGATTTTGCGCCCCATACGCATCAACTTAACGGAAATTTCACCGTCGTGACGTTGTTCCTCCCCCTTGACGGGGGAGGATAGGTGGGGGTGAAAGGAGAAAATACGAAAGTAACTTTCTCGCTTGCTTATTTATCACCCTCCCCTAACCCCTCCCGTCAAGGGAGGGGAATTGACGAGTGGCGCTTAAGTTGATGCGTATGCCCCCATCCGATTTTGCGCCCCCTCCGCCAGCGCCATAGCCATCAGCACTTTCTTCCAGTAATTTCGCCTCTGGGCTTTCCTTTCCGTTAAGTTTTGATTAAACTTTTTCTCCAAACTTTTCTTTTAAAAAGAAAAGTTTGATCAAAAGAAACACTTTGGAATTACTTTTTCTAAAAGTTTGGAGTTCCATCAAAAGAAATAATTGGAATCCTATTGTCGGGCCCAATAAATCAGCGTTTTCTGTTAATCAGCGGCTATATCCTTTAACACACAAGAGAGGAGATAAACAGATGAATAAACCCAATTTCATTTTTATACTCATTGATGACCTCGGCTGGAAAGACCTCAGTTGTTATGATAGTACGTTTTACGAAACCCCTAATCTCGACCAAATGGCTACAGATGGCATGCGTTTTACTAACGCTTATGCCTCCTGCCCGGTATGTTCGCCTACCCGCGCCAGCATTCTTACCGGGCGATATCCTGCCACGCTGGGACTTACCAATTTCATCGGCGGAAGAGCCAGAGGGAAATTAGTTGACGCCCCGTATGTTGACCACCTTTCCTTAGAAGAAAAAACCGTTGCGCTGGCTCTGAAGCGAGCGGGTTATCGGACCTACCACGTGGGCAAATGGCATTTAGGCGGGGAACCGTACTGGCCGGAAAAACACGGATTTGATGTGAATATCGGCGGATGTCACTGGGGTATGCCCAGAAGCTATTTCAGTCCGTATAACATGCCGAACCTTGAAAACGGGCCGGACGGTGAATATCTGACAGACCGACTCACTGATGAGGCCATCAAGCTCATCGAAAACAATGGTAATGAACCTTTCTTTATGTATCTTTCGCACTATGCTGTTCACATACCTATCCAGACTCCCGAAAAATACATTAAAAAGTACGAACAGAAGGCAAAGGAACGCGGACTTGACCGCTTGAAAACTTTTGCAGAAGGCGACTTTTTTCCGTGCGAACATAAGAAAGACCAGCGCATCATCAGGCGGCTGCTACAGTCAGACCCAGCCTACGCAGGAATGGTTGAAAACCTTGATGAAAATATCGGGCGGGTGCTTAAAGCCGTTGACGAAGCCGGACTGACGGAAAATACGGTAGTCATTTTTACTTCGGATAACGGCGGCCTTGCGACCGCAGAAGGTTCACCGACTTGCAATGCGCCGTTGAACGAGGGCAAGGGCTGGATGTATGAAGGCGGTACGCGGGAACCATTAATCATCAAATGGCCCAATGGTATTGAGGCAGGTAGCCTCTGTGATGTCCCGGTAACCAGCCCTGACTTCTATCCCACCATCTTAGAAATGGCAGGATTGGAACTCATACCAGAACAGCACTGTGATGGTGTAAGTTTCCTCCCCCTTTTGAAGGGTACTGGCACTCTTAACCGCGAAGCGATTTTCTGGCATTATCCTCACTATGGCAATCAGGGAGGCACGCCTGGTTCGTCAGTGCGCTGTAGAGATTATAAACTTATTGAGTTTTTCGAGGATGGTCGTTTGGAACTCTATAATTTGCGGGGAGATGTCAGCGAAGAGCACAATATTGCTAAAGATAAACCAGACATAACCCAAAAACTTAAAGAAATGCTGGTTGATTGGAGAGAAAAGGTCGAAGCTAAGATACCTGAACCCAATCCTGATTATAAGCCTTGGTGAACGGAATTCGGAATTCGGATTTCGGATTTCGGAATTAAAAAGCATTCTTCGGAAGGATAGGTTTTTATTATGTTTATTATGGCATTTACACATATAGTTCAAGGCATGTCTGCGTCTCCGGTGCCGCAGCCGCAGGAAACGTTACCTCAGATGCTCAAGTTTACCTGGTCCAGGGCCCCCAACATGCCGCAAGGCATGCAAGATAATGACGGCGGCGTCATCGGGAACTGGCTAATCCTGGCTGGCGGGTTTTGTGGCGGTTACGATGATGATTGGAAGCCAGGCAAGTATCCTCGTGGTTTTTTGAAGAAAGTTTGGGGTCTGGATTTAACCAATGAGGAGAAGGGTTGGATTGAGTTTCCCGATTTCCCTGGCATCGCGCGTCAGGAGATGTTCGGTATCAGCGTCAACAATGCCATCTATCTCTGGGGCGGATTAAGCTACACCGAGCCGTATGCCTTCGACGATGGCTACAAGTTGAGCTTAACGAAATCCCGAGAATCTGGGCCATCACAACAGGGCGACAAATGGGTGTGGGAAGAACTACCTAAACTTCCATGGAGGGCTGCTGCAGGGGGCATCTGCGCGGTCGAATCGAAGATATACATTTTCGGCGGTCACGATTATGACTTAGAGAACATCTACACTCTCACCGACCGAACTGGCACGATTAAACGTTTCGGCGCGTGCCTGCTCGTGTTTGACACGGAAAATCCCGAGGTCGGCTGGAAAGAATTGGCACAATGCCCAGGCACGCCGCGCCACCAGGGTGGCATGGCGGCTGTAGATGGGAAAATTTACGTCATCGGCGGCGCCTGTCATACCGCCGGCCCGCCGGCGCAGCACAGTGTAGTCGATAGCTGGCGTTATGACCCACAGATAGGCGAATGGACGCGCCTGCGCGACCTGCCTGTCTCCTGCGGCGGATTTTCCTCCGGAAACATCGTTTACAAAAACCGCTACATCCTTTTAGCGTGTGGTTATCAGCACCCGACTATTCTGAATCCCGCTGGAACCATGCGCGAGAAATACGGTACGCCTTCTCAGGTCGTGGAAACCTGGGAACGCCACCCCAGGCTTAAAGGTGGTAGCAAGTACTTTAACCACTTCTGGTTATACGATGCGAAGACAAATCTCTACGGCATAGCGACTAAACTGCCTTACGATGACCACGTTCCAGGTACCCATGTCATCAAGGATACCGTGTATCTTTTCCCAGGCGAGACAGGAGGATTCGTCTACGAAGGCGAGTATTACGGGCACCACCCTGAATTTGTGCTCAAAGGCAAAATAGAGGAACTGGATTGGGAAAAGAAAATTTTTTGTTGACCTGAGTGGAAAAAAGTTTTAAAATTTTGATGGGCATGTTTCAAATTTTCTCAAAAATTAGTTGACAATGATGAGTAATAAGTGATGAGTAATGAGTAAACCTGAAGTGATGGCCACTTCAGCCACCTGCAATTACTTATTACTCATTACTCATTACTACGAAATGACAACCCCCTACGCCCCCTTTGGTAAGGGGGACTATTTTCTGAAACATGCCACTTTTTTCTAAAAGAAAAAGTTGGAAAGGAGAATTCTATGCCTTACAAGTTTCAACCCGGCAAGATGTACAGAATGCCAACTCACTTTGGCCCTAGCTTGGGCCCCAGACAAGGAGAAAATGGCCGCAAATACGAGTGCCGAGATACACCTAAGACAAGGAAATATTCCGTCAGCTTTCTGACGAACCGTGAACAACTCGAAGCTCTATTGCCCGAAGGCTTCGAGGTAGGGGCAGAGCCAATAGTAACTGTCGAAGCAGGATATATGACTGAGATAGAATGGTTAGCTGGTCATGGATATAACATCCTCGGAGTCAGTTTTCCCGCTATCTTCAATGGTAAGCACGACCATGTTGTTGGTAATTTCTTGACGGTGCTCTGGGAAAATCTCGCCGACCCAATTTTTATCGGGCGTGAGGAATTGGGTTACTCCAAAATCTACTGCGAGCTTCCAGAGCCCATAGTGTGTCAGGGAGAAACCCACATTATTGCTGGTTGGTTAGGCTTCAAGTTTATGGACCTAAAACTGAAGAACATGCGGCAATTGTCACCGGAAGAGTTGAAGACATCAGCGAGCAAGAAAGCTGGTGATGGAATACTGCAATATAAGTATATTCCCAGAACTGGCGATTGGGGTACTGCTGATGTATCACATGCAGTGCTTACCCCTTCGGATACTAATGAGGTTGTAACAGAGAGATGGACAGGCGAAGGAACCGTGGAGTTTCATCAAGCCACCTGGAAGGATTTACCGACTATGTTCCATATAGTCAACGCTTTTCACGCTTTAGAGATTAAGGAATACCGTGGAGCAACTATGGTCAAGGCTGTCGGTGGCAAAGATATAAGTGACCAACGTATTCTCAGATAGCGAATAGGGGCGGTGATTGGTGCCCACCATGTGTATCAACTTAAGAGCTCGTGGCTAAACCTGTAGGGGCGGCATGTTTATAGAAATATGGCAACATGAAATCGCAACAAACTCCGTAGGAGCGGCATGTGCATTGCGTAGGTATTTTATGATTATTGACATTTCGCTTCCTTCGACAAGCTCAGGACAAGCTCTAACGGGGCTTATGATGATATTTGTGCTTGCTTTCGATAAACATTCCGTTCCTACGCGGCGCTAAATCTGCTTAAGTTGACACGCATGAGAGGTAATTATCAACCCCCACCTACGCCTCCCCCATCAAGGGGGAGGAATTTAGTTAGCATACCATTCAAAACATATTTTACAGTGGTTATCTCTCTTCGTGCAACCGCTCTTCTCTCATCTTCCTGGCTCGGTCGTAATAGGTCCAAAGATCTTCCAGTTCAAACTCCCGTTCAATCTCCTCCACCGATACATCTTCCATCAACGATTCCATCACAAACGTCGCTTCAGGTCGTAAGATTGAAAACCGAACCCCAAGGCCATACTTTGCCTCGATATCGCCAAGCCTCCCTTGATTGAAATCCAGATGGTAAGCCTTACAGTTCGTGTTCACCTCGGCGAACGCAAAGGGGAGCAAAGCGCCCTGCCCCACTAAAGGTTCCTGATATCCTTGCCAGGCTATACGCCGTCCACACATATCCACAATTACGCTCTCTTGCGATTGGCTCACCACCAGGAAAACCCCGTAGTCGCGGGTCCAGGCGCCATGGCGCATACCCCCATGAAACATGCTCGGAAAGAACACTATCCGCACCCCAGCTCGTGCGAGCATCATTGCTACCTCTGGAAACTTGAGGTCGAAACAGATACACATCCCCACTCGACCGCGGTCAGTCTCCCACGTTGGGGCTTCTGTGCCTGGAACGGTGCCGCCCTCCATCTCACCAATCGTTGGTTGAACCTTATGATATACTCCCATCACCGCACCGTCGCGTCCAATCAGCGCCGCGGCGTTAAATGTCCTGGCGCCAGCGCGCTCCTGCATCCCTACTATCACATGGGTCCTGTATTTCCTTGCGGCAGAGCCCAATGCTTCCGTCGTCGGCCCAGGAATTGGCTCTCCCTTCCATTCCTCGCTGTTACTTGGCACTCCCAGTTCCCGCGCGACTTCGGTAAAACAGACAAAATCGGGTTGATATGCTCCCGCTTTTTCAAGATACATCACCATCTTTTCCCGGTTGGCTGCCACACTACCATATCCTCCGCCAGGAAACGAAACGCTTAATAATCTTGTCTTTATCATATTAGTCCTCCTACATAGACATTAGTTTTCACCAACGTTTGAATCTCAAGATAGGTTTAGCGCTCACAATTTTCCTTTGACTTTGGTAAATTGGACAAGGATGCCGACATCCTCTCCCCAATTATGACTTGCGAATTTCGGAGAGGGGCAAGATGGCAAGACGGCAAGATGGCGAGTAGTTTCTTGCCGTCTTGCCTCCTTGCCGTTTAGCCGTTTTGCCCCCTTGCCTCCTTGCCATTCCCATTCACAATTTTGTTTCTATTTACCAAAGTCAATTTCCCTCTTGCATTATAAAAATTCTCATGTTATTATAAAAGAACAAAACACTTTTGTGAAGAAAAAATTTAGCATTAGAGGATATACAATGGCTCAATTACGCATGCGGCGGCCGAATTTGGAAAATTTGCCGCAAATAAAACCGCCAGAGGGCTATGGGATTCGGCACTATCAACCCGGTGATGAACTTCACTGGGGAACGGTTATCAATGCCAGTTTTGGTGGAAAACGAACGGGAGAGGATGTTCGTCGGGAAATCATCGAACGCCCGGTGTTTACGCCGGAGGGCTTGTTTTTTGCAACGTATCAAGGACAGCCTGTAGGTACCGCCTGCTCCTGGAAAGGTTCACCTGATGAGACAAGAGCAGGCTATGTCCACATGGTCGGAGTAATGCCAGAACATCAGGGACATGGGCTTGGTTATTTGGTCAGCCTTGCCACGCTACACTTTTTTAAAGAACATGGATTTCAAGAAGCGATGTTGGATACCGACGACTGGCGCATCCCCGCGCTCATCACTTATGTGAGATTAGGCTTTGAACCGGTGTTGCGCGATGATGGCCAGCGGCATCGGTGGGCTCTCATTTTTTCAAAATTCATGAAGTCCGGTCCTACAGATATTCATCCCGCTATACGGCGATATTTTACACGACTGGAACTTATCAGTGACTTACCCATAGAAAATTATCAAGCCTTCTTTGAGATGGTCTGTAATCTTTCTCTTGAGGATTACCGACAAATTGGTGTGGCAGGCAATCCTGCCCCGTCAGACCTCAAGCGGTTAGACAATGATTTAGAAGAGAAGATAAAGGCTATCCCAATCAGAGAATCTTTTTCACAAGAACAGATATATCAACTTTTGAGCTCATATTTAGAGACTATTCGGCTTCAAAAGGAAACACCGATTTCTGAAGCGCATCTGCGGAAAATCAGCCATAAGACTACCTTGCCTGGCACTGCTCTTAACTATTTAGGAATTTGTTTAGCATTTGCTGCGTATCGTCAAAAAGTAGGGGCAATTCCGCAAATTACGGATGATGATTTGGAATACTGTTGCAATCGGAGAGTTATAAGTTGGATAGATTATTGAGGCTCGGGGCCATTGGTTATAGCCGCTGATTTACAGACAGCGCTGATTGAAAAAACCTAAAATCAGCGTGGTCAGACAATCAGCGGCTATAAAATAAGGGAGGTTTACTGTTCGATGTCTGACGAAATAGATTTACATTCTCTCCCGGTGGACGAAATTATCGCACAAGTTGGTATGAATCAGGCTATCGGTATCAAATGTGTTGCGAGTTTGTTGTTCACCTATCGATGCACTATTGCCTGCAAACATTGTCTGTTCAATTGCAGTCCCAAGCAACCTGACGTATGCGTTACTCTGAAGGATGGCGTTGAGTTCCTGCGTCAGTTGCGAGGGACCGACCGCGTCATCCACATTGCAGGTGGTGAACCGATGATGTACTATGACCAAATGTTAGCTATCTGCCGAATTGCGAATGAATACGACGCAGCGCCTCACTTTTTCGAGACCAATGCTTCCTGGTGTAAGGATGATGATGTAACGCGCCGACGATATGAGGAGTTGAAGGAAGCTGGGCTTGTTGGGGTTTACATCAGCGCTGATTTATACCATCAAGCTTTCGTGCCTCCCCATAGACGGTTGCGAGCGTTCAAATGGGCAGTTGAAATATTCGGCCGCGAGAATGTCGCCGCGGGGGATTTGTCGTTAGAACAATTGTCCGAACTCCGCCGGATTGGGCGTGACGAATCGCGTCTCGCAGAACACAGCCGAAACTATCCACCGCGTTTAATCGGTCGGGCAGGGGAGATGCTGGCGTCTTTCTGTCCCGACCGCCCGATAGAAGACTTAGCGGGCGATGGCCTCTGGCGCAGTAGTTCAAAAGACGGAAGTTGTCGGACTGAGTTTGAGCCTTACGAGATGTGGGAAATTCATATTGACCCATACGCCAATATCCAAACATGCTGTGGTATCATCGTCGGCAACCTCAAAGAAAAACCGCTACTCGAATGGATGGAGCAGGGATTTCACACAGAAAATGAAATGGTGAGGATGGTTTACGAATGTGGCCCATACACCTACCTCGAATTGGCTAAAGAACGAGGTTTTCAACCTAAACAGGGATATCCGCAGAAGTGCAATCTTTGCTGGGAAGTGCGAAAATTTCTGCGTCCTTATTTTCCAAATACTTTCGGGCCAGCGGAGGTTTATAATCCGATTTGAGATATGGTGAATTTTGCCTTTATCTAACTTGATAATAATAATATTGTCAAGATAGTACCTAGATTTTGTCCAATAAAACAAGGAATAATCCATGAATCTAAAACAGCTTTTTTTAGTTCACTCTTTATTATTAAGTATTATCAGTTGTACCACGGTGAGAGTCGTGCCTCCACCGGAACCAGTAGGAAAACCCATACATAAGGATGTGGGGATGAGCTCAGAACGTCTGTTGCGAATTTTTGACGTTGTGCATGAAGCCATGGATAAGGAAGACATACCTGGCGCGGTGGTCTTAGTAGGGCGGTATAATGAGGTTATTTTTCGTGAGGCCATAGGCTATTCTCAACTGGTACCGAACAAAGTACCAATGCGCGTGGATTTGATGTTCGATATGTCCTCGGCGACCAAGCCTGTTGCAACAGCAACTTCTATCATGATTCTCGCAGAGAGGGGTCAACTTCGCTTGACCGACCGAGTTCGAAATTATGTCCCCAATTTTAATCGATATGTTTACCCCGATGGCACCGAAGCGCCAGATGCTCGCATTTGGCATTTGTTGACGCACACCTCTGGTGTGCCTCCTTATACTGATGCCGACAGTGCAGCCGCCAAATTAGGACGTCCATGCACGACCGAAGCTTTGGTAAACTACATAGCTCAACTCCCTAAATTGAGTGCACCAGAAGATGAATACCATTATAGTTGCCTTGGATTCATCACATTGGCTTATATCATTGAGAAAGTCAGTGGAACGAACGTCGCTGAATTCGCTAAAGAGAATATCTTTAAACCACTGGGCATGAATTACACCACCTATGTTCCTGAACAATTACTAAAACCACTTTGTGTACCTACACAAGTAATAGATGGTGAACCTCTGCAAGGAATAGTTCACGACCCACTTGCGCGATTGCAAGGCGGCATTTCTGGTAATGCAGGTCTTTTCTCCACTGCCGATGACCTCGCCGTTTATGCCCGCATGATGCTCAATGGTGGCATTTGGGATGATGCGCGCATTTTAAGTCCGGTAACCATTCACCGCATGATTGGCATTCCGGGAACCAAGGCTAATGCAACCCGTGGCTACGGCTGGGTAGTCAAACGCGGGCAGTCTTGGGTGGGAGGTGACCTTCTTCCCGATGGTGGTTTTGGCCACAGCGGCTATACCGGTACCTCTATGTGGATTAATCCCACCACCGGTGTATTTATCATTGTCTTAACCAACCGAGTCCATCCCATTGATGATGGGGATGTGGACTGGTTGCGTAGCTCTATTGCCAATGTTGTGGCCGGTGCGGTGATGGAGGAGTAAAAAGCTTGATTATATTCTCTGAAATCTGAGAACGGGTTTACTTCGTAAACCACGTTGTTAAAGAACCAAAAGTTACAAGGAGTTACAACAATGAAAACTTATCGAGCTGGAGTAATTGGTGTCGGCGGTGTTTCGTCGCTTCATACGGATGCGTACATGGCTCTGCCATCAACAGAATTGGTAGCGGCGGCAGATGTGAGCGAAGCGGCGTTGACACGGTTTACGGATAAATACGGCATAACCAATGTTTATACCGACTATCGACGGATGTTGGACAAAGAGGACTTAGATATCGTGAGCGTGCCAACTGGGGCTCATGTGCGGTGTGAGATAGTGCTTACTGTTGCTGAATACCCCTCAGTGCGAGGGATGCTCATTGAAAAGCCGATGGCGATAGACCTGGCGGAAGCAGACCAAATGATTGCCGCCTGTGAAAAAGCGGGCGTGAAGCTTGCTATAAATCATCAAAGACGGTGTGATGCACAATATCGCCAGGCTAAACAAATGGTAGATGACGGCGCGATTGGTGAACTCAGGGTTATCCGAGGTATGGGCGTGGAAGCCGGATTTGACATGACCAACAATGGCACGCATCTGTTTGATGCCGTACGTATATTCGGTGAAGAGGCTGAATGGGTTTGGGCATCTGTAACGACGAATGGCAGAGACATCACAGCCAATGATGTGACCTGGGCTGACCGCAAAGCGACAAGTCAAAAAGAGGCATTGGTGGCGGGAAATAGAGTGAGCGCAGTTTTTGCGTTCAAAAATGGCGCGCGTGGATTTTTTGAGTCGGGTCGCGAAGGGACATTTGGAGTAGAACTGGTAGGTACCAAAGGTCGATTAGTCTGTGTAGATGGTAGTGCTGGACCGTACCGCTATCCTTTGGCGATTTGGACACAGGACAAGCCGCCGGGTGAATGGACACCTATCGAGGTACCTGACGATGAGTTGAACCAACATGGTTTGGGACGTTGGCTGTGCGCGCGTATGATTACGGAACTCATCCGTTGTATCGAAATGGGAGGCGAACATCCATCCAGCGGTTATCAAGGACGCGCGGCGCTTGAGTTGATTATGGCAATCTACGAATCCCAAAAGCAGGGAAGAAAAGTCCCTGTGCCACTGACGCAACGAGAACATCCGTTGAAAACTTAGGAATTGCCTACTAAGTAAATAAATCATGACAGGTTAGGATTGTAGAGCTGAATATTTCTCTGAAGTTTGTATTTTAAAATCTCTCTCAGAAGGTAAGCCTTGGAGAAAGAGCTATCCCAGCCTTTGTCTTGGACTGGCTCATTAGCCGTTACAGCGATGGAAAATCTGTGGACGCTGAGAAGATACAAATGTTTTTGGCTAAACATTTACCTGATAAAAGCCAAAGAGAGATACTTCTTATTTCTTTTAATCAAACTTTTTAAAGAAAAGTTTGGAAGGAGGGAACAAAGAATGAATACTTACCGCGTAGGTGTCATCGGTTGTGGTAGGATAGCAAGCATCATGGAGGATGCTTCCGAGGTGCATCCGGTAACCATTGCAGGAGCTTTTTCTTCTTTGCCCAACACTAAAATTGTAGCTGCTGCCAACCGCGGCGAAGAGCGGTTACATGCCTTTGGCAAGCGCTGGGGAGTTTGTGCTTTATATCGTGACTACCAAAAGATGCTGAAAGAGGAAGAACTCGACATCGTCTGCGTTGCCACTCATCCACCACTGCATGCGGAAATGGTCATCGCTACAGCCGAAGCCGGCGTCAAAGGAATATTCTGCGAGAAGCCGATGGCGTTGAGCTTAGCTGAATGCGATGCGATGATAGAAGCCTGCGAGCGCGCAGGAACGAAACTGCTCATTAACTGTACCCGTCGCTGGTCAGGATATTATGAAGCGGTCAAACGCCTCATCGAAGAAGGCGCCTTGGGAGAATTGCTGCATATCGTCGCGCACTGCCAGGGGTGTAAGCCATTCCCTGCCTGGCAAGCTGAACACGAGGGGCCGCTTTTGCATGACGCTGTGCATACATTTGACATCATCAGGTTTCTCGCCGGAGATGTAGAATGGGTATTGGGAACGGCTACGCGGAAGACGGACCAATTTCGAGTAGAGGATACCAGTTACTCTATTTTGAAGTTTAAAAAAGGGATGAGCGGTGTGGTAGTAGTGGACGAACTGACGGAATATGAGCGCTGGGATGTGGAATTGCAATTTACCAGGGGCAAGGTTTACATCGGCCCAAAGTTTGAAATCTGGACATCCAGGCAGGCAAATACGGCTGAAGAATGGTGGTATGAACTTGTCCAGGGCGAGTTTCCTCAGCCAGCCTGGACGGAACCTCCCATTCAGGTTGCCGCCAAAGATTTAGTTTTGGCGATGGAACAGGATAGGGAATGCCGCTGCACAGGCTACGATGGTAGAGCGTCAATAGAAATCATAATGGCGCTTTATGAATCAGAACGCAGACAGAACACAAAAGTTTATCTGCCCATCGGTACTTCCGAATCCGCGCTTGAGATACTGCGCCGAGAAGGAAAACTTTGAACTAATTTTAATTAAGGAGACGAATTATGACACGCGATGAACTAAAGAAACTAATCAGAGGAACACTTGCAACAATAGTGACTCCTTTTGATAACAAGATGAAGCTTGACCTTGCAAGAATGACTGACCTGACCAGATGGTGGGTCGAAAACGGTTTAGGCACTGATGTTGCTCCACTCAAAGTGGCAGCCGCAATGGGTGAGGGGCCTGACCTCAGTGACGAAGAATGGCCCCACCTGTTGCGCACCGTGGTCAACGCGGCCGGCAGCGATGCGGTCGTCATGTGCGGCTTGAAAACCAAGAATACCCTGCACACTATCGAAGATGCTAAGAAGGCGCAGGATTTGGGCGCTGTCGGCTTGCAGATTGACCTGCCCATGTTTCACCATCCCAATCAGGATGATTATGTTCGGTACTTCACGGACATTTCCGACGCCATTGACATTGGCATCATGATTTATAATACCTACTGGTTCGGTTGTGAGTCTATCACCGCCGAGACTTTGCTCCGGCTTGCCGATGCCGAACACGTGGTAGCAGTTAAGTGGGATGTGCCAGAAGGCGAGGACTATGACCAAATGCGCCAGTTTGCCCACATCTTTAACGTTATTGACAACTCTAACCAACCGGTGCGCTGCCACAAGAATGGGGGCCGAGGGTACATCAGTTCTACGATTCCAGCTTATCCACAATACGATTTGGAAATCTGGCAATTGTTAGAAGCCCAGCGCTACGAAGAGGCACAGGCTCAGTTTACTCGCGTCCGCAAAGCCCTCTCCTCATTCACTCCAACTAAGCAATCAGGTGGTTATCGTCTTGTTAAGGGGATGATGGCGGCTATGGGGCAACCGGCTGGGCCGACGCGCCCGCCAACGTTGCCGTTGGATGACCAGGATATCGCTGAATTAAAAAGCATCCTGAAGGGAACTGGCTGGCCTGTACCGGAGTAAATGGATTGAAGATTGAAGATTGAAGATTGAAGATTGAAGATTGAACAAAATTTCCTACAATCGTCAATCGTCAATCATCAATCATCAATCAAAAAAAGGGAGGAACGACATGGATAAAGAGATGATAGAACAAGTTTTGCATCCATTTGAAGAGGTAATAGCTCAAACAACGGAGCAAGGCGTTGGTGTGAGCGTGTGGGGACGCACTTACCAGTTCGCTAACGCGCCGTTGCCAACGAGCATTACGACAGCATGCTCCCTCCCCGTTGACGGGGAGGGTAGGGGAGGGGGTGAGGAAATTCTGGCGTCGCCCATCCGATTGGTTGGCGTGGTAGATGGTAAGATGATTGTCTGGGAGCGTGGAGGCGCATTCCTATTTCGTTGCAATAAAGCGCAAGCGACTGTTTCCGGCTGGCAGGCAAACGAGGCTTTAATTGTCAATACCACCTCGCAGATTGAGTTTGATGGGATGATGCGAGTTGACCTGGTGGTGATGCCTCAAAGGGGAGCATCGCCGAAACTCTCAGGATTATGGCTGGAAGTGCCATTGAGGGTAGAGCAAGCGACGCTATTCCATTACTGGCCGGGACATTGGGGAAGCGCGGAAAACAGCGGCGTCGTCCCCGAATCCGGTTTGACTTTGCCTTTCAAACCGTTCGTATGGCTTGGTTGGGAGGAAGGCGGGTTAAGCTGGTTTGCCGAATCGGAGAGAGGATGGCAGCCGAAGGATGTAAGCCGCTACATTGAAGTGGTGCGCCAAGATAAAGAAATGGTATTGCGTCTTCGTATTCTCGACACTCAGCCGCTAAGATTGCCATTGACCTTTACCTTCGGGTTCCAGGCTACACCCGTGAAGCCTATTCCCAAAGAGTTCCATGAATGGCGGATTTGTCATGGGGCAAGTTACGGCATCGAAAATCACGAGGAGGAGGCTAAGGCAGTGCTTGACCGCGTGGCTGACTTAGGAGTCAAAACGCTGGTCTTCCACGAACACTGGACGCCAATTCAAAACTATTGGGAAACTACACAAGAAGCTAAGTTAAAAAATCTGGTTTCCGAATGTCACAAGCGCGGCATCAAGTTGCTTCTCTATTTCGGATATGAGTTATCCACGCTGGCTCCTGAGTGGGGGAAACTTGCCGATAAAGTGCTGGTGAAGAACCCACAAGGTGGACTTGCAGGCGGGTATCATCGCCAACCTGAACAAAGAGATTACATTGTTTGCTATAACAGCGAATGGCAAGACCGGCTTGTTAATGGAATTGCCCAGGCCCTTGAGCATTACGGCTTTGATGGCGTTTATCTCGACGGTACGATAGAGCCCTGGGGATGCGCCAACGAACTGCACGGCTGTGGATATCGAGATGCTTCAGGAAGTCTAAAGGTCAGCTATCCCATCTTCGCCGTTCGGAATCTGATGAGACGGCTTTATACCCTCATCCATCCGAAAGGTGGACTTGTCAATGCCCACCAGAGCACATGCTGCGTAACTCCGACATTAGCGTTTTGCCATTCTTACTGGGACGGAGAGCAGTTCGGCGGAGGCGAATTAGCAGGCGCCCCACTCCAAAAACTACCGCTTGCCGCTTTCCAGGCTGAATTTATGGGCAAAAACTTCGGTGTGCCGTGTGAGTTCCTGGTTTATGAGAAACCGCCTGAATGGACGTATGAACACGCCCTCGCGTTCAGTCTGCTTCACGATGTGCGTGTGCGCCCCGGTGGATTTGGGAAACAATTAGAACTTATGTCTAATATTTGGAAGGCAATGACCGATTTCGGAGTTAGTGAGGCTGAATGGCATCCCTACTGGCGCAATCAACAATTCGTCAAAGCACAGCCGGAATCTGTAAAGGTCAGCTTTTACCTTAACGGTAACCAGATGTTACTGGTAGTCTCCAACCTTTCCGCCAAGCAAGAAGTAGAAGGGCGGGTTAGTTTAAACCGTGGCGCTTTTGTACCTCCTTTAGCGTTCACATCTGCTCGTGATGCGGTAACGGGAGAAAATCTTACATTGGAAGAAAATACTCTACGGCTTACCTTACCGCCCATGAGGGCAAGGCTTGTCAGGATAGAGTAAAAGGAGGGTAATTTAGTAAAGTGGCATACGGATCAACTTAACGGAAATTTAATCAATTCCCCTCCCTTGACGGGAGGGGTTAGGGGAGGGTGAGTGGTGGCGCATGCGCATCAAGTTAAGCGTCTGTTGTCAAGTCCCCTCCCTCGACGGGAGGGGTTAGGGGAGGGTGAACATAATCAAGAGCACCGCTTTCACCCCCACCTGGCCTCCCCCGTCAAGGGGGAGAAACAGCATTATACCTGCGGATTTGGTCTTAACTTGATGTGTATGGGGGAGGGTGAGTGGTGGCGTCACCATGTCACCCCATTTCACCCCCACCTAACCTCCCCCATCAAGGGGGAGGAACAACGTGGTATCCGCAACATGGGTCTTAAGTTAATCCGTATGGAGGGTAATTTAGTAAAGTGGTAATTTGACTTGGGGAAATTAAAATGAAATGCAGTTCTCAGAGCACTATCGCATGTTTCATTTTTCCCCCAAATTACTTTAGTAGTTTACTTCGTAAACTACTGAGCAAAGCGAACACTGTTGGCTTCATGAACCGTAAACTTGCGTGAACCGTAAAACGTAAAGCGTAACCCCGTGAGATAAGACGTAGAGTTTGGAAAGAAATAACTCTAATTCCCTATCTCACGGGGTAAAGCGTAAGAAGAACAGTTTCTCTTAACCTTTGGTGCTAGATACAAAAGTTCCTCTTCTATATTCCTGAACGGTCTAACGTCGGCCATGAGGCGCGGGCGCTATTGCAACATCGCCTCATTGGGCTCGATTGGCTTTCCAGTTCGGTATGCCACGCTTTTCATCGTGGCAACTAATGTACGCGCTCCCTCTTTTTCCATATAGACTTTAAATAAAAAGGCAGCCGTTCGCCTGGTAGTTGATAGGGTTTCTCCCTCAACAATAAGTATCGTTCCCAGGTCAGGGCTTGCATGATAGGTAATCGAACAATCTAACGCCACTGACAGATTGTTCGTATTATTTCCTAACACCGAAAATGCAGCATCTGCGAGAGCATAAATGGCTCCACCATGGGGTCGGTTAAACCAATTCAACATATCCTCCCGCAACTGCATGTGCATTTGAATAGTATCATCGGTCAGTTCGTCCAAAACGATTCCCAAAGATCTGGCATAGTTATCGCTCTCAAATTGCTTCTTTACGATTTCGAGTTGTTCTTGCATGAATAATCAATCCCTCCTCGTTACCCAACGACAAAAGTTCAGTTGTGGCGGGAGTTTACCGAAAAACATCCGACAAACCCAGAACCGTCGCAAACCTAAAAACATTCATAAAACCACAGCCCACGCCGTCAACTGCAACGGCTGGTTAGGATTGTTAAAACTAACGTCAACGAAACCGTGAGCCAAAATGTTATCAACCCTGAGACCTGATTTAATCGACCACTGTGATGGCTGAACGAAGTCCGCCTTCAATGAACCCTTGATAATCCGAGTAAGCCTCGCCGCAAATATGAACGTTTTTGTCAGCAGAGGGCGACCCTGACAGCGAAAAGCTTGTCAGTTGGTCAATCGCTGCTTCAACCTTCACACCCGGCTTCCAGATATGACAACCTGCTTCACAAGGTTGACAACTGTCGATGCTCAGACGTTTTTAAATTAGTTTATCAACTCTTCAACCTTTTGTTTCAAAGGTCGATAGACATACTCTGCCATAGTTGCAAGCGCACCGCGGTCGGACTGGTTCTTTGCCACTTTAGCGAAAGCCTCAAGCGCCTGGCGCGCTACTTCGACGGCGGCTTTCGTCTGCTCAATTGCTTCTGTTCGTAGAACATGATAACTGCTCGTATCTCCCTTTTCTTTGGCGGCTTGTTCCATCGTAGCTGCCTTTCGGACTGCTTCGATAGTGTCAATGTATCCGATGCCGAAGTTTAGCCTGCCAATCCAGTAGTTGATATAATCCTTCCCCTCTGGTCTCGAAGGCTCCGGTGCCTTTTGTACTGCGGAAAGTGCGCGCCGGTAACCTTTCCTGTCTTCAGCCAGTTCGCTTGATAGAGAACCAGGCGCCCAGTGTTTCATCATCATTGAAGGTACGGGGAAAGTCAATCCGAGTCCGTGGTCTTCTAAAGCGATGGTCACTGCTTCCAGTTCGCGAAACGCCTCCAACATCGGCTCAACGGAGGCATCTCCACAGACCGCGCGAATCTGGTCGGCGTAAACTGTCTCTGGCATAGCGTTGGCGTCCCATGCGGTTTTTGAAAGATAGGCGACGCATGGGTCATGGTCACTAATCATCCAATACCGTGTAGAAAATCCGCTCCAGCCATATTTCCGTAGGTCGCACGCCAATTCATGAAGCGCGCTGGTGACCAATTGCGGCAACATTCCGACGTTGTCATCATGGAGGGTAAAAATCAAACTTGCGGGGATTTCCTGTGCTGGCACGTCCCTCAACGCCTCACGCCGCCGAACCACTCTTGAGGCGGTGTAATCCACAAAGATGAGCGCCTCTGAGCCTTTGGGCAGAATGCAGTGCAAAATTGGGAAAAGCTCTTCCGCTACGCCGGTGATTACAACGCGCGCATCTGGTTTTTGACTTTGGGACAATACGTCTGGACTGGTCAACATTCGGTCAAAGAAGTATAACGCCGCGATATCGCCTTTGACCTCGGTAACAGCCCGTTGAGCGCCGCCGGGATAGCTTGTGCGATTCTGCGCCTTCTGTAACACCTGCTCAAGCGATATAATCTGACTAAGCTGGTATTTCTCATCAAGTCGTCGCCATGCCCACTCATACCGTTCCGTCCAAGCACGATGTTCAGGCATGCCAAAAGCGTAAAAGTCCGCGTCGGGATAAGTATTGATAGCAGTTTTCAACACCGCCGAAGCAATTTCCAAAAGTTCTGGGTCATCGGGCATCACTTTGGGGCCTGGTCCAACCGTCAGATTTCCAGGTTGATGCATAGTTTGAGCCTCTGGTATAATCGGGCGAAATTCCTCTGGAAAATCCATCACGGATGCCGAAAACGACGCCTGCATCCCCCGGCTTTTGGCATACGCTATCAGTTCGTGGCAGAGACGTTCTCCCCCAGCAACGAACTCCTCGTAACTCGCCCCACGTGGCAGGTCAGGATTCCAGAATTCTTCTTCATCGCCGAAAAGTTCTCGACCGGGCATGTCGGCGGTGATTGGATAGTGAAAATTGAACCAGAGAGCCGCGGACTTTCGCTTGATGCCCTTAATCTCTAAGTGCAAAAATGGCTGCCACGGCCATGTCGATAGCCCGATGCGGTTGAATTTCAACTTAGCGAGTTGGTCTAACACAGGTCGGTAGTCAGCCATGCCCCACGATTCTGGCCCCATCGCAAAGTCGTTGATGACGCGCCACCAGCGTACGCGCAGGAGCGGTTCCCACACCTTGTCAATTTCAGGCAGGTAGAATTCCCCTGCATTTTCGGGATAGACATCGCCATGTAGCAGATAGCGCACTCCGTAATGTTCTGCCAATTCATAAACGCCCCACATCGTCGCCGCTGGACTGCCTCCGCTTATCACCATAGTCGGCTTGTCCTTGAATATTGTTTTTCGCAACAGGAAGCCCTGGTCGCTCAGTTGCGGAAAATCAGCTTCGCCTATAACCTGGGTAATAATTGGATTGCTCTGTGGATTTCCCAAAATCACCCGGTATTCCGCCGTGTCGCCAAGCGAATGTACAATTTTCACCGTCACACCGAACAATCGCTTCAGATAGTTTCGCAGTTCCGATGCCGCAAACTGTTCCAGTTCATCCGCGTCATGACCGATAATCAATTCAATGGATGTTTCCGATTTATATTTCATAATTTTTCACCACCAAACAAATCCATCAAAACATATTTTTTATTTGACAATTCGATAAAGGTTGCGTATCATATCCGAAATTAATTTGTACGCAAGGAGTTATCAATGAATCTAACCATACCCTTGGGTGCCAAAATGTTAGGAATAGAATTAGACCTATCAGATGAAAACATCGTAGTAGCACCAAAACCCATTCAACAGCCACAAGCTGAAAATTGGGAAGATTTAGCAGTCGAAGCTTTGCGGCATCCGATTGGAGCCAAGCAGCTCGCTGAACATAATTTTGCTGGCAAAAAAGTTACCATCATTGTTGATGACAAGACTCGTTCAACGCCCGCTTACCGTCTGATTCCAGCAGTATTGGACGAACTGAAGCAGACTTCAGTGAATGATACAGATATCACTTTCGTCGCCGCCTGCGGTGAACATGAAGGCATGAGCGAAGATGAAATGAAAGCCAAGTTCGGCGCGGAAATTGTCGCGAAATACAGGACGATTTATCATGATGCGTTCAACGTGGAGGGACTTGTCTTCTGCGGTTTTTCGCAATTAGCGAATCCTATCTGGGTCAACAAAGCCGTCGCAGAAGCGGATTTTGTCATCGCCGTCGGACGAATCGCCCTGCATTACAATTTCGGGTATGCCGGCGGCGCTAAGATGATTGTACCCGGCGTTGTCGGCGCGGAGACGATTACCTACAACCACGCTATGTTCTGCGCGCCTAAATCTGGAGTCGGACGTTTAGACGAACATCCTGCTCGTCAGGACGCTGAAGATATCGCAAGAATCGTGGGTTTAGATTTCATCCTCAACCTCTTGACCAATCGTAGAGGTGAGCCAGTCAAAGGCTTCGCCGGACACTACATCGCCGCGCATCGCGCCGGAGTGGCTTATGGCGATAGGCATGTCTGGGGCTGCGAAATCGGTAAGCCGGCGGACATAACAATCGCCTCGCCCGGTGAAAATGAACGCGGCTGGTCTGCCTTTAACGGCGCCGCTTTGCATCACGCATCTTTGGGTACGAAAGTCGGCGGAACTCTCATCCTGCTAACCAATGGTCAAGACCCAAACGTCGAAGACAAACCCCCGACTGACCCATTCCAGCAAATGCTTGATGAACTCAGTTTCGAGGAATTGATACTTGAATACGAACGCCGCAACTGGGACTTATCCCGACACGCTTTCCACATGCGTCGCAGAAGTCTATGGTCAGAACATCACGTCCGCAAACCGTTTTTCGACCACAAGGTTATTCTTGTCGGCGGCAAAGTCTCCCCGCGCATTCTGAAACGATACAACGCGACAAATACAATGTCGCTGAATGATGCCATCGACCAAGTGATTGAACGACACGGCAAAAACGCCCGCGTGCTAATAATGCCGGAGGCTGTAAGCACGCTGCCGTTGGAGAAATTTCATTAGCGTAATGAGTGATGAGTAATAAGTAATTACTCATTACTCATTACGATGGTATAGCGCAAAAATAGACAATCCTAAAAATACCGTAGAAATAATCAACAAGAGAATTATTGAAAAGGTGGTGTTTGAAAACTGCATAGTTGTTCCTCTAAAAAGTACCATGGAAAATTGGCGGGGAATGTGGTCTTTGGGAAAACTGGACAACAGGTAATGAATCACCGAAAAATTTTTGACAAATCCAGGTACAATGAGGACGATTTTCTCCCAGCCAAAGGCGAATAATAAGCCTATCAACACTGCGTGTTTCAAGCATGTCCCTAAAAAGGTAAATAACGCCCCATAAGTGATAAGAGCAAGGATTAATACTCCAAGAGACACACCCCAAAAATTCCAGCGCAGGCTAAAAGTCATCGGTACTTCTCTTCTAACAACTTTTTGTGCCAACTTATCGCGGATTTGCTGTGCTTCAGTCTCTTGATATTCCCAGAATCGCAGTTCCCGCGGGACTTGCTGTTGTTCCTTGGAAGTCAGTCCAGAACTGCCATTCGGCGGCATCCACTTATCCCGTATAGCGCGTTTAGTAAGAACAGTGGGCGTCCGGCTATTATTGTCGGTCATAATAACCGCGAATGTCAGCAGCGACGAGGCGAACAGAATAAGAAACACTCCCATAAGATATGCGGCGAACTTGCCGAGAATAATAGTTTCTTTCCGAATCGGGCGCGTCAATAGATAGGTCAGCGTTTTATTATCTATTTCATCAGATATGATTGCCGTGCCGTAAAACAAAGCAAGCAATATCGACAGAAATGTCAGATACACGATAAGTATCATGTACGGGAAGAACTCTGATGCATCTGCTGCGCCATGCCTGGAAAACCGAAATAGAATCGTCAAAAGTATTGGCAAGACCGCTACAATGGACATAAACATTGTCCTTTTACTCCAGAACATTTGTCTGAAGGTAATGTTGAATATTACACTGTAAGGCTGGATGAATCTACTAATTGCAGATGAATTTTTATTTTCAGGTATTGGTTGCATAATGTTATTTCCAATGTTAGAAACCGAGTTTTTGCAAAAAGCTCGGTTTCTTTTCCACAGATAGACTTCCGAAGTCTCGAAGACTTCGGAAGTCTGAAACAGATAAACCAAAAGAATTAATTTGGCGCTGCAGTAGTTTCACGTTTCACGCATTACGTATCACGTTTCATTTCATTCTTTTCACCAATAACAACTGCCCCTGTGCAATTTTGCCATTGAGGATAAAAACATAAGGATAAAGCCCCGGCGGAATATCAATATCACAGAGAATGAAGCCATCACGGTCATCATCGGATAAACTTGTGACTAATTCTCCTGCCATGTTAAAGATCTTTATCTCAACGATTCCAGCGTCTTTCTTTGGATTATATCGGAAGGTTGTAATTTGCCCTACGTTGATAGGATTGGGATAGTTGTATACACGGATATTTGCATCAGACGGAAAACCCACGTAGTAGATAAACTTTCCCTCACCTTTTTGGTCGTCCGGTGTAACTTCTTGTTCATTGGGATTGATAACGATTACATCTTTCAAACCAGGCGGATTCTGGGGCATCTTAGCTGTGATGAGCTTTCGAGATTCAACTTTAATTTCTTCTGCTTGCTTACCGCCAATTTCTACAGTTGCCCCTTCGATAAATCCGTCGCCTTTGATGGCAATTTTTGTACCACCGGACGATGGCCCACTTTTGGGTTCAATATCTTTCACCACCAATCGAACCGGCGTAAATCCACTTACCCGCTTCGCTTCCTGAGAATCACGATTAATCACAACGATATCCGTTGCTTTACCAGCATCCCCCGGTGGGGTAACTGCTATAATCATTGATAGATTCACTTCCACGAACTTCACAGATTTGCCGCCGATTATCACACTTTTCATATCTTTGAAGTTCTCTCCACTTATCGTAATTTTCGTACCACCAGACGGTGAGCCAATTTCAGGCGAAATGTTGGTAATTTTAGGTGATGGATTGTAGGTATATCTGCCCGGCTTCTTTGTCGATTGCCCATCTGGATTCGTAACGATAACATCATAAGTCCCTTCTTTGCCCGGCGGCGTTGTTGCTTTAATCTCGTATGACGATATGAATTGGACATCCGTCGCTCTATTGCCTCCAATCTCGACAATCGGCTTATCCATGAAATTTTCCCCGCTAATAGTAATTCCGTCGCTGCCGTCAAGCCTTCCTTCTTCAGGGACGATGCTTATGATAATTGGCATCGGATTATAAGTAAATTTGAGGGAATCATCTTTTTGCCCATCTCCATTGGTAATCAATACATCTACTTTCCCATCTTGCTCCGACTTTGGTGTTATTGCCGTAATTTGCTTTGATGACACCCAGACGATACCCGATGCATTCTTACCACCTATCTCCATGCTGATGGGTTCAATAAATCCTTCCCCCGTTATGGTAATCGACGTGCCGCCGTCAAGCATTCCATTGTCAGGTTCTATTTTCGACGCTACAAGTTGGGGATTATAGGTGAACGCCGCCTGCAAAGTATGGGACAATTCTTCGGAGTTAATCAGATTGCTCACCTTCACATCCGTTTCTCCTGTACCTGCTGGCGCTTTTGCGCTTATTTTCGTTCCCGTATTGTCAATGGATACTTCAGTTGCTTCTTTGCCGCCAATGAGAACTTGAAGAATGTGTTTAGCTGGGAAATGTGTTCCTTCTATTTCAATTTGTGTTCCGCCATTGGGATTAACACCAGTGGGGGGAATTTTTACCCTGTTAATCTGCGGAAGAAATGCGTACACAAACCAGCCTATGCGAATATCGAATAATTCGGGATTGATGATATTTTGCACTTTAACATTATGCGGGCCAATCTCTCCAGGCGGGCTTTTCACAACAATTTCCGTATCACTAATTTCCACTATCTCCGCTTTTCTGTCGCCAATGAGAACCTCTACCCCAGAAAGAAAATTAGAGCCCGTTATTGTAATCTGCGTTCCACCGTAAATAGAACCGCCTTTTGGGACGATATCTTTTATTTCCGGTTTGCCACCAATCACCGGCTCTGGAAAAACCAAACTGAACGTTAAAAGGGAAACAATTAACAAATATAACCCCGACTTAAACATCTTTTTGATTTCGCAAATCATATTAATCTCCTAAATGTTGTTCTATTATCTACTTTGTCAAGCATGAATTGACGGGTTGCCTTCGCCAAAAACCCGTTTTCTTGGAGAAAACGGGTTTCTTATCAACTACCTTTGTCCTGATGCTTCTTTCAATTTCTCGTATATGCCCCGCTGACGGTCTTTTTGACCTTCCGAGAGTTTTTTAAGGTAGTCTGAATTCGCTATCTGTCGAATATCGATTTCCTCATTTCCATATTTTAAAATGTCGTAATTGTTGAGTTTCGCCGCTTCATCATAACAAAACTTTGCGCCTGCGAAATCCTGAGAAAATTCCGCAAGCAACCCCGCTACGTAGTAGGTGGTGGGATAACTTGGATCCATTTTTACTGCATTTATTAAGGACTGTTCTGCTTTTTCCAGATTTCGAGCAACGATTTCATTATACGCTTCATCGACCCAAGACTTAACCTGCTTGTTGTAAACAAGGCTAAAGTCTACAGTTTTTTCCAGCTTATTTTTTATATATACAGTCACAATATATTTACCTTCTTTAAGAAAACCTCTCTTGGGAAACCAATCCTGTGTTGGTGTAAAGTCATATGGGAAAGGCCCTGGCTTTTCTATCTTTGGGGACTTAAGTTCATAATAATTAGGGGCGATTTCTAATACAATGGGTTCTTGCTTTAAATCGTCAGACTGAATATCTTTAGGGATATCCACCAAAACTCTGATTTTATCGGTACTTTGATACTCTTCGACTTCTGTTTCAGTATCATTTTCTAATTTCTTTACCTTCAGTGAACTAACCGATACAGTCGTTTCATACTTGCCATATCCAAAGTCCAATGTTACTCTATGGCTATATTGTAAAAACCGATGTCGTTCAAAAGAATAATTCAATCCCAAATTGCTTAAATTTATCGTACCGCCAAGCTTCCAGACGAAATTATCCGATGTATTCGGATAGTATTCAAGTCCGGAATATAATTTCAGGGCAATTTTATCCCAATCTTGGTAAAATTCTACCGCGCTGGCGAACTTATGAATCTTTTCGGAAATGGAATATGCGTTTGCAAATCGAAGCGCTTTCAACAGTTGTAGAGCAAAGCCAACGGAATACTGACATGGCATATCATCTAATGTACTGATATTTCTCACTACGGCGCCGACTCTGAAGGTGCTTCGATTATTCGGAATTAAAATGCCCATATCAAGCCCCAAATCGTTTATATCCTGTATTTTGTAATAATTTAATGTCGCACCTACCGAGACAATCCGCCGTAATTCCTTCCCAAAAGAAGCTGATGTTTTGTACTCTGAATATCCAAAATTTGTGGATATGATTTCGCCAAATTCATCTGATTCAATAATTTTGCCTGTTCTCAGCATATCCAGGCTAACGCCTACGCCCAATGATTTATTGCTGAATGCAAAGCTTTGGAAATTATGTTGGATCCCCCAAAATCCGAATAGATTGCTGAATGGGCTGGTGTGCGAAAGGGTCGCATTATATCTATTGCGAAGCCTTGAGATTCCCGCAGGATTCCAGTAGAGCGCGCTTGCATCGTCGGCTACTGCGACAAAAGCCTCGTCAAATATCGAAGAACGCCCACCTATACCCGTTGCCGCGAAATTTCCTTGAGTTGCTGTAGACGCGGGCGGATTTGTTGCGCAAATAACTAATGCGACTGCAATCGTAACCCCAAAATTCATCCGCTTTGAGTAATCCTCTAAAGATTTCATCTTATTCACCCTGGCATGAATTTATCCGAATGTTCAAAGATAACAGTGATAAGTGTCAATAATTTAATCCCTTTAGGAGTTCGCAATTGGTTTAAAATGGGAAAAGTGTAATACGAGTAAATACGCGTTCTGTGCCGTCCAATGTCCAATCTTCAGGCATATTGATTGTGCCTTCTTTCACCGCCTCCCATTCGTCAGGAGTGATATTAGCAATACGCACTGGATAAGGAATCTCTTCATTAGGCTTAAAGTAAAAAGGCTCCACCCGTCCTGCTGGAATAGCTGTAGTGTCAACTTCAATTAGCCAAATCTCCTTCTCATGATTGGGATTTACCCAAATAATAGATTTGATGCCTTCTTCAATGTCGAAATATTCTTTTACTAACTTTTCAACTACTACCTTAACATTTGGCATCTGCAATCCCCCCTTCCCATAATCTCGCGACGGGCCAGCATCAATGCGTTCATTATCCGTAGTATTCGCATCACTGCCTTTTGCGAAAGATTACAGCCATATCTCTTCGCCCCAAAGCCTCCGCGACTTTTATCGCAGATTCTAAGATTTCTGTTTTCCCTGTTTTTTGCGATAGACTCAGACATAACTGCCACACACGATATTGGTCTATTTTAATATTAATCTTTTTTTCGCCTGGGCTTACATTGATAGACTGTTTAGCAATAGTATCATTCTCTACTGCTACTTCCAATTCATGATTGCCAGGTAAAATTTGAGTAACTTTGGCCTCGCCATCTATGTATATCGTTGGATTAAGGTTCAAATCTATTTGCTTCCCATTTATCTCTGTGTAAATCTGCACTATCATATTGCTGTATTCAATGTGCAAAGTAGCCAAATATACGTTGCCCTCTTGGTGTTTGAGATCTACGGGACGATATGGAATGCCGTATTTCTCAAATTCAAGTTGGGATTTAAAGATTTCAAGGTTTCCCAGGTCGATGCGGTACTTTACGGGGATTTTACCATCAGAATCGGTTTTTCCATAGAGTTGATTATTTATTTTAACATTCATTTCGGGAATAGTTTTTTGACCTTCATCTTGAACCACGAGGATGATAGAAACTTCACCCGGAATCGGAAGACTTACTATTTGCTCTGAAGTTTGACGTGAGACAATTCTATTCTCTGGCTTAGGAAGGGACGGATGCATAAAACTCAATGACACACTCTCACCCGGTTTCCCAAGCAACAATACATCGGCTCGTCCGTTATCATCAGTTTGCGCAAGAATCAAACCGCCTTTTATCTGCACTCCGGAGATTGGCTTTTCCGAAAGGTCGATTACCCGCACAGGGAAAGGTTGGGGCGTTATTGATATCTTATATTCGTTTTTACCTGTTTTCTCAATTGTCCATTCACTTTTGCTTAACTCCCGAACAGCCTCATCTTTTTTAAGTTTAATATTAAGTTCATCAGGCACAAGTTGTTTTTTATCTTCGATTTTGCCCTGTGAGTCTGTGGTTCCAGCGAGTTGCGTGTCATTCAGAATGACTGCGATACCAGGCACAGGGTTGTTTCCGCTTTTTACCTCAACGGAAAAAGTATGTATTGCAGGCTGAAGTAAGACAGAATAGGGTTTTCCGATGTCCGCTGGCACTTGAATGTTTCCCTCGTATGTTTCATAGCCCTCCCGTGAAACTGTAAATGGTATGGAGAAGTCTGGGTTTTCGATTTCTATCTCGTAGGTTCCATCTCGGTCAGTATCAATGACTTGTTGCTGATTTATGAGAACCACTGCATCAGGGATAGGCTTATTGTCTTGGGTGTATACTTTGAATGAAATTTTAGCAACTTCAGTAAGTTGAATTTCACCAAGTGGAATATCATAGTAGAAGTCTTCAGGAATTTCCACCGGAGTAACTTGTCCTTTTTTTATGCGCTTTTGGATATCTGAAATCTCTATTTGATATGAGCCAGCGCGCGGGATACCATATTGCTCCCACTCGCTGAATGAGAATCGTCCATCTTCATCAGTCACTGTCTTGTGTCGAGTTCCCAAAAGTTCAACTGTCGCATTCGCTAATAGACGAGGAGTTTTTCCATATACTACTGTGCCACTAATTTCTACGTGGGTTAATTTAAAATCAATTCTTTGGCGGCCAGGTATGCTTTCTATTGTCCTACTCCAGATTTTGTATCCTCTCTTTCGCACTTCAAGATTATGACTTCCACTGCCGAGGGAAATGGGTTTTGGGCTTGGGGTTGTTCCTCTGTTTTGCCCGTCGATTTTTATTGTAGCGTCGGGTGGATTAGATGTAACTTCGAGTAGAGGAGGACGAACAAGTGGAATTTTTCTTGCTTCTGCTTCTCCGTATCCGATGTGCGGAGTAACCTGTTCATTCATTCGTTTTTTGGCGTATGTGAAAAACTCATGGACTGTAATAAACCCATCCCCGTTGTCATCCTGGTCTGTCGCGTATTCTGGAGAAAAAAGGCGGGTGAATACACCATCTCCTACAGGTTTACCACCAGGAGTGGATGCTTCAAAAACCACTGTTGTTTCTTTTGGTAGGGAATCTGTTTTCGTAATCCCATCAACTTCTACTAATTTCGTTTTCGCTTCTTCAGTGTCGATTCCCTTGCCATTTTCTCCTGAGTAACTGCTATCAATGATGATAACCGCCATTTTTGCGCCTAATTTACGCAGATATTCCCCTAATTCATCATCCCGCAAAAAATTTTGTTTGGATTTCTTCACAGCATCATAAGGCAGCAGACATTCATCAAGCTCATCTGGTTCATCAGGAAGCAGGTCATCATTTATCCGCGCCCCTCGACCTGAAAAATAAAATACGAATAAATCTTCTCTCGTGACTTTGTCTATGAAGTCGCTAAATGCTTCGTTAATCTTCAAATAGGTAGCCTCGTGGCTTACTAATGTTTTGATATTGCCTTCAGCGAATCCACCGTACTGAACCAAAATTTTTTCCATGAGTTGTGCATCAAAGACAGGCCACTCAAGCGATTCGATTCCAGAATTCGGAGCGTATTTCCCAACACCGATAAGAATTGCCCATCGTTCGCGGAAATTTATGAGGTCTGTTTTCTGGGCGTCAGCAAAAGTATTACAGGAAATGACAATAATTATGATTGATATAACAGTTTTGACAAAAGATTGTATCATGATATGATTTTTTTCAGGGAACAGAAGATGTAGCATAGGCTGTTTCTAAATCCCTAACACTTACATTCTTTCACTTAGATCTGTTCTCTTATTTCATCCGCATAACTGGCGATAATACCCAACAGAATATCAAATCCCACTTGCCTTTCCTGCGATATTTTCAGCAGGTTAGAAATGCCCAATGTCAAGAGGAGTACGTTATTTTCCATTGAGTTATCTTCTTGCAGCATTTCAACAATATTATCTATTAAATCACCGGGCAGGATTTCTTTGCCTTTATCGGTGGGGAAAAACTGCCGGCTGGGAATTTGCCGTTCTACATAACGAGGAGAATTATCTCGCGCTTTTTGCTGATATTCAAGAATGCGCTTCTGCCATGCAGGACCATTTAATGCTGATTCGTATTCTAAAATCAACATCCTGGTTCCTATATCCGACTCAGCGCCCGGTGGTTTTACTGGCCATTGCGCAAGTTTTATTACCTTAATGATCTTTTGGATGCCGGCTTCCCAATCTTTGTAAAGCTCCACCCGCTGAATGTCCCTTAGAGTTCTCCGTGCGCCAATTTCGATGTCAGGTACTTCACATGGAGATAAGAGTACAGGAATAAACCATTTTTGATCAGTGGTTCGCAAGCGGAGTTCGTCAATAGCTAAATAAAGTTCTTCATTCATGAACGTTTTGGGACGAGTATTGTATTCTTCAGAAAAACAAGCAATGAAGAAATCGCCTTCACGCACTGCCTTCCGAATGGCATCTTTCCAGAAGGCGCCTGGATCAATGGAGTCACAGTCAAGCCAAACTTCAATTCCGTTGGCCTTCAGTTCATCACGCAATCTTAGTACAGTATTTTCATTGTCATGTACATACGAGATAAAAACATTTGGCATTAGTTATTACCTCCTTTTAGAGTTTGGTTCTAACTTCATCCGCATAACTAGCGACAATACCCAACAGAATATCAAATCCCACTTGCCTTTCCTGCGATATTTTCAGCAGGTTAGAAATACCCAATGTCAAGAGGAGTACGTTATTTTCCATTGAGTTATCTTCTTTCAGCATTTTAAAAATATCATCCATTAAACCACCGGGCAGGATTTCTTTGCCTTTATCGGTGGGAAAATACCGCCGGCTGCGAGTCCGCCGGTCCACATAACGCGTGGAATTATCTCGCGCCTTTTGCTGATATTCGTCGATACGCTTTTTCCATGCGGGACCAATTAATTCAAATCGATATTCCAACTTCAAGTTCTCTAAGTTGCTAAGAACCTGGACGGTTTGTTCAATATGGCCCGTAATTTCTTTATGGTGTGCGCATGTGAAACTCATTATAACCTCCTGATACTTTGTTATTAAGTTGGTTCATTTCTTTGTGATTTTTCTAATATTGTTTCGTCCCCGATACCTACCTGAAGGGACGAAACAATCATTCTCCTAAAAACCAGCTTGAATCATCCTATGTTATTCGTAACGAAGCCGACCTAAATCTGAAGCAGCTAATTTGCCATCGGTTTCCTCAATATATCTCTTTTTCCTGAGAAATTCCACTATACCTGGGATTCTTCCGGCATCTACATTTTTGGAAACGGTTTCGATTAATTTCTCCAAGCTCATTGCACCATATTGGGAAAGCGTAATAAATACTGATTTACGGATGTCTTCTTCGTATTCAAGCATCGTCAGCGAAAGTTTGGTGTCGGACTGGCCGAAATCCTCGAACATCCGCTTATATATTCTATTTCTAAAAACGCATTCGCCTTTTTCACTTTCTCGAATTAAACCAATCAGTTCCAAAGCCGCAATGGCGCGATTTGTACGATTGAACTTTATTCGTTCGCCTGCGAAGATTCGAGATGCATATTCCATAGCCTGGTCATTGGCTCCAAGTTTATTGCGAATGTGAAGGAGATTATCATCTCCCCTTGTTAAAATTTTCTCAACCGCTTTATCAATATCCTGGCAGGAAATGGGTTTCCTTTGCCAACTTTCTAAAATCGCGGCGACCTTCTGGGTCAAGTTGGGGTGACCGTGTGTCCATCCATATACACACTCAATCGTCTCTTCATCAATTTCTCCAAGGTTTTTCAGAAGTTTGCCTACACCATCGCGATCAAAATCGCTTGTATAAATTATTTTGCTGATGTTGAAAGGTGATGATGGATTCTCTTCGCTAATAAATTCGCGTGGGTCTGTTGCGCCTGAAAAAATAAAGATGTAGTTCTCAAATTCAGGCTCAATTCTTTGGTTGTATATAGCTCGAATTCTCCCGAAAAAACCATCAGAGATTTCTGTGGGAATTGTGTCAATTTCATCGAACATGATTACTGTTTTCTTTCCCGCCTGTGCTATTCTACCTCCAATTTTCCTTAGAAAAGAGTAGAATTGCCCAATCGAAGAAACTGGTTCTTTACTCAAATCTTCTACTAAGAGTCTTGAGATTTCTTCAGATACAAATTGATACCAATTCTGTTCTGATACCTTTTCAGCTATCGATAAATTAATATAAATCGGAATATACTCGTCCTTTAATTCACTTTTCAACATATAAAGCAAACTTGTTGCTCCTGTCTGGTGTGCTCCTAAAAGGGTGATATACTCCGGCATACCACCCTCAGGCTGTCGGATTCGCCTTAACAATTCGTTGTCTTCGCTTCTTTTAATATACAAGGGCGATTTAGGGACCATGATAGGTCCGCTGGTTATAAAAGGCATTATAACTCCTCCTTCATCATTTTTTAAATAGGCTCAAGAAACCGAGTTTCTCAGAGAAACTCGGTTTCCGTTAAAGAATTTAGCTTTGAGTGTTTCAATTAACCTTGTAACATTCCCACCCTCGTTTTCCTTCATGATTATTGGAAACACCTCTGCCATGAAAGAGTAATTCCCATTTTCCCGCTTCAAAATGGAGGATAGTTGAAGGTTTTCAAGGGCATTTTCTGTCTGCGCCAATGGAATTTCAATTTCCACCGCAGTAAGTCCAGATTGTACGTCATGTAGAGAAAAGCTCTTTTTGTCTAAAACCACCAGAGTAATAAGTCTTTCAAACGACGTACTTTTGCCCCAGAAGGTTTCGATAAATTCGTCGCGGAACTCTCTTGTGTTTCGAACCGCGTTCAGATGTTCTAAATTTATTTCACGGATGCCTTCTTTGCTAATTACTTCGATTAAACGGCTACATACGTATTGAACCATTCTCGGGTGGCATGAGGACCAGCGCAGTATTTCATCGACCAATTTTTCTTCCCCAATCAACCTGACGCCTATAGACTTCATCGGTTCTGTAATTAACGCTTGGGCAGCCTTTTCTTCTAGATACTTGAGAGTTATCGTATCACAGAAATTGAAAAGTGGTGAATTGGCATCGTGAGATTGTCTATGCAGAATACGTTCACCGCTGAATATGAATATACATTTATTTCCCTGTGAAAGAGTTCTGAATACTTTAAAAAGTTTTTCGTCATTTTGGGTATCATACTTGAGAATAGCGTCAATTTCGTCCATCAGGATAATTATTATTTTTTTCTTCTCCTCATACCGTTGAGAAATAACTTTATAAAAGCTACTGGGAACATCATCACCGAGTTCAAACTTCCAATCTACAGCTACCATACTGCGAAAAACACTATAATCAAAAACAGAGTGACAATCCATATAGAGATTATCGTAATTATCCAGAGTATGAAGTTTCCCTTGAATTTTTTTCAAAATCGATGTCTTGCCAATCATGCGACCACCGACAAGACCGATGCTTCTTTTGGGGAGAGTTTGCATAATCGTTTTGATTTCCTGCTCCCGACCGAAGAATATATATTCTGGGACAGCACCCTTAGTTATATATGGTGAAACAACCGTCAAATCCACCTGCTCTAAAATCGCTTTGATAAAAACAGTTTGAGGTTCTTTTGCCATCAGGATGTCCCGAATATTTTTTTCGCCAAGGACAATGAAATCATAGCTGCGCGAAGAAGTAAATTCTTCTACCTTTTCCTGTACCTTAGTCACATTGTCTAAAACGATAATGATGGCAAAACGATGACTTGCACTTAAAGCTTCCATGATGCTTGGCAAACTTTTAAATTCATCATCGGAGGGTAATCTTTTGTGCAAATAAATAAAAGGAAAAGACGATGGAATTCCACGTAGCAAAGGCGGCGCATCTACTGGGTAAGCTAATGCAATTCCAAATTGTTCAAATTTTTCTTGGCGGCATTTAAAGATGAGAGTTTTACAGAGGATATGAGTAATTTCTTCAATACATTTGATGAAGCTTGGTGTCGGAGTGTTATAATCTAAATTCTTTTTAGCGATATTCAAATTAGAATTGAAAGTCGATATATTCTCAGCATTTTGGAGTTTGATATACATTCTATCATTACTATCGCCAAAGTCATAATCCGTTGAGTGTTCATCAATGTATCTCTGATATGTGTATTTCCGGTGCCACCAAGAAATAAAATTTAGCCTCGTTTGACCAGATTGCGAGAGCGCTTCATAAATCTGCTTCTTCCAAATTGGATAGCGTTTGTTTCGCCGGTATTCAATTTGAGTGGGCAGAAAGTGAAACCCGGTAAAGGTAAGGATAGATATCGCCACAACAGCCGACGTCAGCCACCAAACCCATAAATTTTTTCTCAATGAAATTTCGCCAATATCTATATCATTGTATTCAACCTTGAAATTTTGTGACAGCTTGTATGGTTCATCGTTGATAATAATCGTATTCAAATCTTCTAACGGTTCATTCTTTGAATAAGTGAAGGCAAACTTTCCATTTTCATCAGAAGATGCTCGGTAGTTTGTATTAGGAATAGATACATTATAGTCACTCTTTGCAAGTTTGCCGATGTCCTCAATTGTACCTTTGATGGTAATGGGTATTAATTTAAAGTCATACGATATTTGTTTTGGTTTAGAGAAGTCAACTGGCTTTTTCTCAATCTTATACCCTTTTTTCCTAATTTCTATCTCATGATGGCCTGTGCTCAACGTGATCCTGCTTGGTGTCTGTTTATTTTGTGATTTCCCGTCGAGTATAATCTCTGCGTCGCTTGGTTCTGATATAATTTCTAAAAGTTTCACAAGGACAAGTCCTTCGGCATATTCTCGCTCTTTGAGTTGCGGAGTGCCACGATTTTCAGACCTCATTTTGTCTCTAACATAATTAAAAGCTTCTTCAATAGTAATGTTCCCATCATTATCAATATCAGCGTTACCTTCACAGGCTTCCCGTAGCAAGGGTGTAAATACACCATCGGCCACAGTCTCATCAGGGCGGCACGATTCGATGATGACTGTGTTAATGGGAAGATAATCATCCTGGGTTATTCCATTAAGGCTCGACGTTGAGATACCTTTAGCATCATCAGATGATATACCTTTTCCATCTCCACCGGAATAGCTACTATCAATAATAATGACCGTTCTTTTGGCATTTAGCGCATATAAATATCGCCCTATATCATCATCTCTCAGAAAATTCCCTTTTGATTTTGTATCAGCATCGTAGGGCAGTAAGCATTCGTCGAGGTCATCCGGTTCCGGGTCAAAAAATAGGGTGTTTTTTATCCGTGTCCCTCGACCTGAAAAGTAAAAGATAATCAGGTCATCTTGTTGTACTTTGTTCATCAAATCGCTTAATTTCCCAATGATGGCGTCGTAAGTAGCTGTTTCATTTGTCAAGCTGAAGACATTTTCTTCTTTAAACTCGCCCCACTCAGTCAGGATTTTTTTCATGGTTTGGACGTCGTTTTCGGGGGATTTCAGCGGGGGGATGTTTTGGTCTTTATATTTTCCGACTCCTATTAAGATAGCCCACCTTTCACGAAAATCCATCATTTCTCCGTGTGCAACGGCGACGATTAGTGCAAATGATATAATGATAAATAGGAGTGCAAATTTTGATTTCTTTCTAATCAGGTGCATTGAAAAATCACTTCCAACAGTAATCTTATAAAAGATTATACCATAATGACTTTATTTTGCAAGGATCTTTTGATGTTGACGATAATATTTGACTTATCTATCAGGTTCAAGTTGAGTGGCTTTTTGATAAGCAGCGTTGCTTTTGGTTTGGTCTCCCATTCGGCTGTAGATGTTGCTCAAGTCTATCCAGAGTTGATAATTGTCGGGGAGTAACTTTGTGAGCTGTTGATAGGCGTCGGCTGCTTCTTTAAGCCGATTTTGGTCGAGATACATATATGCGAGTTCAAGCCAGATTTTGGCATCTTCGGGTTTTTGGCGCACAGCGCGTTCAAAATAGTTTTGCGCTTTATCGTACATCCCAAGATGTTTGTACGACGCCGCTAACAGATACAATGTGTCTTCAAACTCTATATTCAACGCTTCGATTGTTTGTAAGTTTCTAATAACTTGCCAATATTCAGCGGATTCGTAATGTCTGAGGGCTTGTCGGTATGCTCTTTGATAAATCATCTCTTCTGAGGATTCATCTATTTCCTGAAACCAGGAGGATATTGATGTTTCTGAGAGTTTAACGACAGGGTCGCCAATTTCTGGCGAAATCCCCCCTACCCCCCTTTGAAAAAGGGGGGAAAGGGGGGATTCAGTTATTCGACAGTTCGCTGTGTTTGATGCCGAATCAACCGAGATTACTTCAACATCAGCGATTTTTTGCATCAAAAGAGCGATTTTTTGGCCGCTGACGGGATGCTGGATGATTCTCAAAGGCATGGCGACTGTTAATGTCGCGCTGAGGAAGATTTCAGTGGGATTTTGGAGGGCGATTTCAATATTTTGGGATTGTGGTTCTACAAATGTTACTGAGCCGATTTGGGTGACGAAATCCCCCCTACCCCCCTTTGAAAAAGGGGGGGAAGAAGAGATTTCACCATCCGTATGGGGGGGGAAAGAGGGGATTTCGCCTTTTTGCTTTGTAATTACTGCTTTATCGCCGGGTTGAATTATCGATGGGACGGGACGGAGAGTGTCCTCTACGAGCCTGGCAGTAACGGAATTTTTCCGAACGGCAATGATTGACACGTCGGTGAGATTTTCCTTTAGCATTCCCAAATCTTCGCCGTTAGCGGGATGGGTCAGTCGGGTTTCTCGATAGATGGAGGCTTTATCTCCAACCCCGATGCCGCTGTCGCTTCCGACATCAAGCAATATCTGGTCGTCCTCCGCCCAGATTACAAGTGATTGCTGGACGGAGGCGCCGCAAGCACAAAAGCTGACCATTACAGGTAGTATTATAAATAACCTAAAGTAAAATTTGATTATTTTTGAAATAACGTAGAGGTTCATTTTATAAATAAATGCTGGCGTGAAACGTGATACGTGATACGTGATGCGTGATGCGTGATACATTAAGGTTTTATCACTCTTCATGTTTCACGTTTCACTCTTCACGTTTCACGTTTCATTTTTCGTGTTTCACGAATAGTTTATGAGAAAAAGCAATCCTAAACCAGTATTACGTTTCCTTTGGCTTTATGAATAACGTCTCAGCATACGCAACCCACCCCGACCTCAGGTCCACCTTGAACCAGCCTTCACTATTCTTCTCCTGGAAGCGGACGGGTGACCGTTTACCAAACTCCTTTAGGTCGTATTGCGCCCACGTCTGGCCCAAATCAAGGGAAACGATAATTCCCGTGTCGAGTGGCGAGGCGGGGGCACAATGCGACGCCAGAATCACGTTGTCCTGAATAATCATATTTCCGGATTCGACCTTGGGGTTGAACAGCATCGTGTGAGCTTGGGGAGTGGCGATGTCAGCGGGGTCGCACCGGAAAATCCCTCGGTCGTGCGGCTCGGGGCCGTTCGCGTCACTAATCCAGTAGAGTTGCCCGTCAACAAAGTTGATGCCGCCAGATTTGTACCGCGTGTTCAGACTTTCCGACACGATAACCTTCCAACTCCACGCGTCCTTCCTGGAGTCATAGGTCCCTCTCAGCCAGTGGCACTCGTACCATCCATCTCTATTACCGTCGCCGGTGCAGGCATAAAACGCGTCTTCGGCCGGATTATACGCCACCGAGTGAAGGTGGCGGCACAAGACGGGGTTGTCGGCGTTGCCCAACAGCGTGCCTGTCGCGCCTCCACCCGCAGAGCCGTTGTCCCGAAAATAGGGATTCTGTCCGAAGGCATAAGCGAGCTTTACGGTGTGCCCGTTGTCGGTTGAGTAGTAAATGTTGACCGGAGACGCGCCGCCGAGGACGTTGCAGTAATTCCCCCACACAAGCATTTCCACACCGTTTATGTCCCACGAGTTAATACCCGTGAGGGTATGGAAGTACCAGCCCGGTAAGTCCGGGTTTTGCGGCGTATGCGGGATGTAATCAGAACCGTCAACGTCCTTCAACGTAATTGGCTCGTACGTATTAAGGTTGTCCGCGCTGAGGTATAGTTTTGAGCCAGCGCCGAAGAGGATGTTCCCGTTATTCAGAATGTAGCTGAACGTTATATTTTTGGCGTCGGGAAACGCGCTGCTGTAAGGCCAGGTGCAGCCGTTGTCTTCGGATAGAAAAATAGTCCCGTCCGCAAAACCGAACGCCTTATTATTGCGCTGTGAGTCAAGGTACGGGCCTCCCGATGGCTGACGATACCAGAAGTGGTCTGTTGAAGCAAACATATTTCCTGCTCCTTTGCATTTCTTGGTTATCTGCTTGTTTGTGCGTTGGACTCGGCAATGCTCTATTAGTATCCGCGGTTGATGAGCACAAGGCACAAAGCGTGAAACGAAACCGCCTATTGTTTTGGGTTTTCGAGTCTGTAAAATAACCCGCTATGTTGTAATCCTTTTTGTAGAAACACATATCAACACTGTTTACCCAAAATTATAGAAAAGATGAAAGCCGTCCTGTTGCTGGACGGCTTTTTGTATTCGATACGAAGTATTTACAGTCTTCCTCTTATTTCTTTTGATCAAACTTTTCTTTCTTAAAGAAAAGTTTGGTTACTTCGCCTTTATTTCTCCCCAAACAGTAGTTAATCTACCATTTGGAGATACGGGTGCAAGCCCCCTTTTGACCCCATTTTTCATGAGGTTTTTAACGTCAACTTCAGTTAGAGCAACATTGAAAACCGCAACGTCGTCGATGAGACCTCGATACCATCTCCAGGGGTCTCTCCCAATTTGACAACTGACATCCGAAGCGAAGGCGCTCGTCTTTGCCGCTTCAATATCCAGTTTTCCATCAACATAAATTTTTGAGGTCGTTCCGTCATACGTTGCGGCAATATGGTGCCAAGCACCATCACTAATAACATAAGTCTTCCCTATCAGCTTATGGGGCCCAGCATATAGCTCTCCAGTATAGAAAAAAACATAATTCCCAGTCCCATCTCTGCCGAAAGAATAACCCCTATAAGGCGCATTGACATCTATCCTATGAACAACACAATATTCACTGCCTCCTTGTCCTCCTGTAGTTTTATCAGTTGTGTTTATCCATGCCTGGATAGTTAATTCTGCTACAGCCTTCAAACTCGTCCCTTTCCCGCAATCCACACAATCATCCACGCCATCAAACTCCAGAGCTTTGCCAAACTTACCCGCCACCCATTTAGGCCCCCCCATGAGCTCGCCGTCGTTTCCGTTTCCAGAGGAATCTTTGGCTGTGGTACCACTACCCTCGTCAAACAGCCACATTCCGACGCAGGTTTTGGGGTCTAACGCATAACTTGAAGCAGTTAATACACCGGCAACAAACAGAACAACCATACCAACAATCATTAAGTTGGCGTCCTTTAGGATACGCATTACTATTTCCTCCTTACCATGACTATACAATCCAGTCATTTATGCTGACTGACTGACAAAAGTCAGTTTTGGAAACCAACCGCTAATAACTTTAGCATTTTTTCATCTTCATTGCAAGAAAAACTTTCTATTTTCCGGCATGTTTCACATTTGCTCAAAAATTAGTTGACTGTACGTGAAACGTGAGAAGGGAAAAAATCACTCATCACATACGCATCAAGTTAAGGATAAATAGCGTGTCAAAAAGGGGAAAGTGGAAAGGGGGAAGTAATGTCTCCCCCCATAAGCATCAACTGAAGCTCCTTTTTTTAAATTCCCCTCCCTCGACAGGAGGGGTTAGGGGAGGGTGAACGGAAAGAAAGTGCCACCATTTCACCCCCACCTAACCTCCCCCATCAAGGGGGAGGAAGGAGGGGGGCGCAAAATTAGTCTTAAACTGATGCGTATGGGAGATACAAATTGCATTTCCCTATTCACCAATAACCTCCCGCGCTATCTGTACCCAACGTCCCATCCGTTCTGGTTCCCCCACCAAGGTGTGGACATCCTTCATCACAATCTCCACATTGCAATCCTTAGCGATAGTGAGCGTTTTGCGTATGTCATCGCGTATAGCATCTTCGTCAAATTTCCTGGTGCTTATGAGCGCTGGGTTTGGCTTACGTGAGTAGACATAGTTGCGACCAAGGGTTTCTGCCATAAATTCTTCGTCGCACCAGGGTGCAACCGAGACGCTACGGAGATTGGGGATTTTCTTTAGGCTGTTCCAGCGATTATTCACCGGTTCACAACATCCGTAGTAACACAAACCAAACTTCTCAATGACCGCGAGTTGATAGGGGAAGATGAATTCTGCGAAAAGGTCAGGGCCCACACCCACCGTCTCCTGTGATTCAGAAAGCACCCACAAATCTTTCAGCCGGGCCGGGTCGCCTTCTTTCCAATCTGACTGAGGTAGTTCGTTGGTGTGCCCTCTGCTCCCCGACCCAATATAATCGTTTTCGTTATTCAGCGTGAGCAAGCCTTCCTTTTCCAGCCATTTCGCATAAGCAATATGGTCGTCGCGAAGAAACGCCATGAATTTATGCAACCCTTCCGGGTCATCATACATGAATAGCATCAGGTTCTCCAGTCCGATATGGTTGATAGCTGGCCAGGTCATTCCCACAGTCCACCAGAAACCTCCGCGGATGCGCACCGTCAAGATGCCATCAAAAACTTCTTCAAGGTGTGCCTTCCATGCCAACGTAGCATCACGGTTGACGGAATATGTGCGGGGATGAAGCTTGTCAAAATCCGTTTGGAGGTTTTTGATGGGAGGGTCCCAGCGGTAACTTGCCATCTCGCCATCATTATTGCCGTATTCCAACTTAACATCAAAACCATAGTTGCTGACGCTGACTTGCCAGTTACAATTAATATACGGTTCGACGACGAAATCATCGTTGATGTGTTCGTAATGAAAAATCGTTCTCCGCATACCACCTTCAAGGCCGCGAGCCCAGCCTTCCTGACACAAAAAAGAGGCATCAGTTACCAGTTCATTGACTGCAATCCCTGATTCAGCCAGCACTAACGGACGGGTAGGCTGGAGTGCGTTATGTTTGTACCAGAGTTGGCGGCGTTCCTCGTTGATAGGTTCATTAGAAATCTCAAGCACACGCCTGGCTAAATCACGTAGTATCTTGAGGTCAGATGGAATTATCTTCCATTGAGAATTTGTTGACATAGTTTTTCCTTTCTAATTCCGATACCACTGATAGAATGGACGGACACGGATGGATACCAGTTGGGATGAGCTTGTTTCTTCGTCCGCGTGCGTCTATCAAATCTGCGGTATCACCAGTTTAAAATTATTGATTTGCGCCAAAGCTATTAGTGGTCCCGAATTGGAAACGACTATCATGTTTCACCTCAAGATTTTATCCAGCATTGCCACATCGGCTTCTAACTCATCTGATGATTCAGTGAAGTAAGGAATACCATATTGTGCCAATAGGTGAATAAATTCCAGCTTTGATTTTCCTGTCAATTCTGCGGCTTTACCAGATGAAATGCGTCCTTCTCTAAATAGTTCAAGCGCGATTAATTCCTTAATTCGTGTTTCGACTTGTACTTCTACGACATCAAGTATTCCGATTAAATCGCGCGGTAATTGTATGTTTACAGTCAACGTATTCATTTATCGCCACCTCCAAATGATTTAAACGTTTAAGAGTGGGTGGCAGGAACAAAGTTTCTGCCGCATAAAAAAACTATCCTCCCAATTCTATACAGCGTTTTCGATAATACAGGTAGTTTTCGTAAGATACTTCCTCCGGCACACCATGGTCGCAGGTCGGAATATAGCCGCCGCGCTCGCGCATGGCTGGGAGTATGTATTCAAGATGTTTATCTATGTCTCGCTTACTCTTAGCGAGGACACGTTTGTCTATGCCCCCAAACATTGCCAAATCAGGATACTGTTTTCCTATCTCCACCACCTCGCAACCAGCGGCTACCTCAAATGGACTCATCACGTCCATGCCAATCCCTTCCCTATAGATTGGGATAGTTGGGTTGGCGAAACCGTCAGTATCTATCTGGACGTAAATGTGTCGGGATTTGTCAAGTTGACGGGGCCTAATATTGTTGAGGAGTTGCTGGTAGTAAGGTATCAGAAATTCCCGCATCATATCAGGCGAGAGAAGCATGCCGTGGTTATAGCAAATATCCTCGGCAAGATAAACTTCGTCGAGCGTTACATATTCTTGGTGTCGAACAATAACAGCATCCGCTAATTTAAACCACGTTTCCATGCAGTCGTGGATGACATCAGGCATGTCGTAAAAGGCATAAGGCAGCGACACTGGGCCGATGAGACTGCGCAGATACATATAGCCACCGATTAGATTCTGCTGAATTATAATACCGCGCGCGGCTTGGGACCTGGCAGATTCCATACGCTTTTCCAAATCAGCGTATCGCCCTGGTGTTGTGGGGTCTAATCTCCACTTTACATTCTCCTCCCAGGTTTTCATATCCTTCACCGGATGGTCAACATATTCTGGCATGAAGCCGCTGCGGCGTCCCTTGAAGAAAAGCACATGGCGTCCAGCATAGTCCTGGACTAATTCGTGTTCACCCAGGTCCTTAATTATTTTAGTCTCAAAAGCAGGTGAAAAGGCCGCCTCGCACCAGCCAAGTTGTCCAAGTCCATAGTTTCCAGCAGAGTCATAATTGAAAAGTTGGTGCAAGGGAACATCCTGCGGCATTCCTTGTTCCTTCCAGCGTTCCAGACTGTAGAATCCAAACTCCCGCCTGAATAATGGCTGGCCAGGTGTAATAGCGTAAACATCACGCAACTTCTGAGCCGACTCACACATTTTTTCGCGCGGGACCATCGCGTGTACACCGTCTTCAATTTTGTTTGTTGTCATTCTGAAATCTCCTTGGTAATTGGGAAATTAGGTACTTTGGTAATTGGGTAATTAGGAACTACCCAATTACCAAATGACGCTTAATTGTCTCCGCCAGATGGTTCACAAGAGGCGCAATTGCTTCTTCCCCTCGTTCTGCAGAGGCAGTTCGGGCATCTTCGCCCATCTGTCCAAAAAGTGGCTCGTTTGGCTCAAAGCAGACGCCGGGATGTCGGCCCTCGACAGAAGGGGCTTCGCCTCCAGGCCAAGCAGACGCATCCCTTCCCGGACGCAAAGCTCTCATATCCACCAATTCAGGTAATAAGTACAAACCAAAGGATGTCTCCTGACGAGCCGCGTGGTCACCGCGGAGTTTCACAGCTTCACCGGCGATTGACATTTCGGTTCCCCACAAAAACAGCACTTGGGGATGTTTTTCTCGAAATGTTGGGAGATGCTTGTCTAAGATACTCTGCCAGGGATAATGTCCTGCTAATAAGACGATGACCCGAAAGCCGAATTTGATTAATGGTTTTATGGTATTGACCAGAATCGCTTCAGACGCTTCCGGTGGTTGATAGTGCGTCCACAAGAAATCACCGTGACCGCCATTCGCTCCCCACCACATCGTTGGCAAAATGACACCGCCGGTCTTCTCCGCAACGCGAATGCAGATTCGCTCTGCCTTAATTCCATCATATCCAACGGGCAGATGCCACCCATGATGTTCGATGAGTCCAAGCGGCCAAAAGACAATCGGGGCTAATTCGATAACTTCAGCCAGTTCATCGGGGTGAAGTTCATGATATCGTTTCCAGGTTACTTGAGGTGATTGCATAGTCGTTCCTCCTGTTTCAAAAGCAATCTTATGGAAAACGAACTGTAACGCTTACCGCATGCCTTCATTTTACAACTTCGGAAATCAACTGTTAGTAATTTTACCAAAGTCAAGGTATTCATGGCAATAAAAAAATTTTACCCACCCTGAATCTGAAAGAGCAAAGTTGGGATTGACAATCGCGGCTGGACGGAAAAGGCTTATCAATACTGGATAAAAAAGTGATTGATAATAGCGCTGGTTTCAGATATAATAAAATCTATAGTTTGCTATAATTGGAGAACAAAAATGATTCAGACGATAAAGTTGACTTTAACTGTTGCTCTTGGACTTAAGGAGTTAAGATAAAGGATTTGGAAAACATGATATACAAGGAGACTAAAATGGGAAAAAATATCGTCCATTTAGGAGAAAAAGGCTATGGTTCTGACCACCTACTTAAAGCGCGCAAAGATTACGCTTGCAAATGGTGTAACCAAAACATCCGCAAAGGAGATCTTTACGCACGACACTCGCAAAATAAGTTCAAGGAACCCCTGTATCCCGTATGTAAGGCTTGCGCTTGGTGGCGGCAAGAAAAAGAGGCATAAAAAGAAAGACATTCAAGCAGTAATAATCATCCCTGCCTTTTTTCTATATCATATTAAGGTATAATAGAGGAACTGGGACAGGTAAACACAACTCTATGAGTTCGCGCATCCGTCCCGTTACTTTCAAACCTTCTATTTGAGCATCTGGTGGTTTACTTAGAAGCGTCCACAGCATGTTGCTTTCACCGTCTAATTCTAAGATGCCTTCCTCGTTCCAGGCTACATACCGTTCTTTGCCTGCGGCGAGATTAAGGTCAAGACACGTCCAGCCCGTGAGTCGTTCTCTAAAGTAAGGTAATAACTTGCGCATCGTCCGACAGAAATCAATGACTTTCATCGTCCCCCCAGTTTTCACCAAGTTCCCCTGCACACCTGCGCTGTGGAGAAGCTTGATTAACAAATCGCCAGGAACATTGACTTCGAGAGACGCGCTGTCAGATAGTCGTTGAACAATTTTACCCAAAGCTGACAGAAGGCACAGGCGGTCCCCAGCAAATTCAATCAACTTCAGGTTTTCGTTGTGTTCAACTCTACCTCTTAGCAACAGATAGCCGACCGGAATTTCTCGCAACTTGATTAAGTGAAACTCGCATGGTTGGCCGCCACAGTGCTTGTTTTCCATAACCAGCTCGAAATCCTTTCTCGGTCGAATGAAACGAACACCTTCACGTTCTGCAATTGCCACCAGCGTATCGATGTCTTCTAAATTCGCGGGGCGAAGCTGAACATCCAAACTTTTAGAAAAAGTTTGTTTATCTGGTCCGAAGTTGTTCTTGTCAAGAACAAAGCGAGTTTCAATCGCAACGTGATTGGCACCTGCTCCAAAATACAGGCTACGAGTGCCAGAGATGTAGACGAAATCGACGTCATCATGGTGAAACTGTCTCATCATCGCAGCTAAAATTGTGCTCGCTAAACCCTTGCCGCGGTGGTCGGGATGTGTACAGACACCTCCAATAAACCCCATGCGAAGGCGATGTCCATGAACCAAAATATCTCTTTCGAGTCGCCCAATGGTCGACACGGGTTGTCCGTCCTTGAACATGGTAAGCATGTTTTGCCTAACGTTAGGCTGTAGAACCATCGGCCACGAGCGCGCGGCTTCCCAGTAGGACGCCGCATCTTTGAAAAATATTGAGCGACCCAGTTCAGCCACAGCCTCCCATTCGTTTTCTCTGGGAGTTCGTGGGCCTTCGTATTCATCGCGGTCGTTCACTGCCATTTAGTAACCTCCTTGCGTGATGCGTGAAACGTGAAAGGTGATAATTTAATCCCGTTTCACGCATCACGTATCACGTTTCATTCCAAGCATCTCCTGCGCTAACTTTGCCATCTGTTCAGCGGCTAAGTTGAGCATCCGATTACCAAACTCAGAATTTGCCTCGGCGATGCGTGCCATCCTCTCCGCAGATTGCCCTTTTAGTTGCGAAGGTAAGGGGTTTTCATTTATACGTTGAGCGCGCTCTAAGTCCACCCAATCAGGCCGGAACGCCATGACGAGAGAGGTTTCCCACATCATGCCATGTCCTGAGATAGTCGGGTCTTTTTGCGTTTCTGCCGCTAATGCCTCTCGAAGCAGACGGATTGTGCCGCCGCCCCAGAATTTCATCTTACCGATACGGCCTTCCTTCTCCTGTTCAATATTCTGGAGCAGCAAATCTGCGGGCCAGTGGCCGCCGTTAGCCATACAGACCATAAAGCCCATGTCCGCCATAGATTCCATCAACTCGATGTAGATTTGCTTGCAGAGTTCACGACTTGTCCAGAGACTGGGATAATAGAGTTGTTTTTCGCCGCTTCGCAGTTCCTCACGGGAATAACCCGGCACGCCCGCAGGCGCAAATGGCACCGGCGGAAACACAATACCGCCGGAAATCTCGGCGGCTCGTAGACAAATTGCGTAAGCGGTGTAGGGGTCGGTTCCAAGCGCATTCTGTAGACCATGCTCCTCCATCGCCCCACAGCCCCAGTAGGCGATGGGCGCGCGGTTGAATTCTTCATAGAATTCCTCTGGTAACATTTCTTCCCATTTGTGAGAATGTCTCATGTATTCTCTCCTTCCAAACTTTTCTTTTCTTTAGGAAAGAAAAGAAAAGTTTAATCAAAAGAAAAGAAATGGAGAATAATGTAAACCCCCTTTTCTTTTCATTTTGTATTCTTATTCGTCAGTATTTCGCGAAATGCGTAGTCCATCCGCCGTCTACCACAATGGCCGCGCCTGTGATGTAGCTTGCCTCATTGGATGCTAAAAACAGAGCAACTTGAGCTACCTCCTTTGGGTCTCCCAATCGGCCGAGTGCAATATCTCGTTTCAAGACTTTTAAGCGTTCCGTTGTCCAGTTCGCGCCAATGAATGGAGTCATAATAAATCCCGGACAGATTGAGTTCACTCGTATTCCATACTTTCCCCACTGACTGGCTAAATGACGTGTGAGACCCACCAGACCCGCTTTGGACGCATCATAGTGGGGCGAGGCAAATCCAACCTGGATTGATGATTGTTGATTGAAAATTCCAATCGACAATCAACAATCGACAATCGACAATCCTAAGATACCCGAAGCGCCTCCGGTGATAATGGTCGCCTTTCCAGCGAGGCGGCCTCCTGGTTGCGAATTTAACATCATCTCAGTTCATCTCCTATCTGAAGACGGGTTTACTTCGTACATCCTTTCAACCTCCTATCCCAACACTAAGCCTGGTTGGTCATGATGCAATTCACAATAAGCGTTAAACAATCCGCCCCGCTACGCGAATAGCTTCAACACACATGCCAACGATGTGATAATCTACTTTCCATTCACTACCCTTGTCAAAACTGGTTTGATGTTTGCCACCGGCGACGGGCGGGTTCATAAACCAGCCGCCGTGTTCCTCGTCTACGAAGTGGTCCCGAACAAAAGTGATAACCTTTTTTAGTGGTTCCCAGGCTGTTGCATTTCCGCGCACCACACCGAAATGGATAAGCGCTCGGATGGCTTCGCATTGTTCCCACCAACCCTTGCGCGGAAAGGTATATGTGCCGTCCGGCCTCACTGGCGAGATGATGCCACCGTCCGTTGCGTCAAATCCAAAGGCAAGCCCATATTCTAAGAACCTCTCAGCCGGCTTCAGGTAATTCTGAGACCAGCCACATTCTACCGCACGAGAGAGCAGATACGACCACTCAAAGGCATGGCCGACATCAATGCGGCCGCCGTTTTCTGCGGGCAACTCGCGCCAGTCCGCGTCGAACAACTCAGGTAGAATCCCGTCGCTCTTGCGGCGGAGGCGATTCAGAACAAAATCTGCTACTTCTTCCCCGTCCTGGCGAACAAGACCGCTATCATCAATTGTATCGAGCATTGACAGCGCCTCGAAGAGGTGCATGATGGGGTTTTGCGAGGTTGTATGAGGCGCAGACGCAAATGTCCGGGTAAGTTTCTCCGCGAATCCGCCGCGAGTATCTCGAAAGCGCGAACGGACTATTTCCCATGTATCGAACGCCGCTTGTTTCAAGTCTTCGCGTCCTGTTACTTCAGCAGCATGAGCAAGACCGAAAATGACGAAGGCGTGACCGTATAGGTCTTTGTTAAAGTCCAGCGTCTCCCCGCCCAGATTACACGCCCAGCACCATCCATCATACTCCAAATCCCGAAAGTAGCGCAACAGCGCGTCCGCGCCATGGTTGACCGCTTCGAGGTACTCGGCTTGCCCGGTCAGCCGATAGCCGACGGAGAAATTATACAGCAACCGATTCTGAGATACGAGTGTACAAATATCCCTATTCTGTTTCTCCCAGTTTCTCCCAAAGTGAACAAAAAAGAGTCCATTTTCTGTTCGGGAATGGATGAGCCACCGGGGAAGAATTTCGTTGATAAGATGTTCTTTGAACCAGTTCAGATTTTTGGACATACTGTCCATTGTTTGCCTCCCCAAAAGGAATGATTAGTAAAAAATGGCATGTTTCAATTTCTCTCAAAAATTAGTCCCCTCCTTGGAGGGGTGGGTACAAAGTGGCAAATTGGCAAGACGGCAAGATGGCAAGGTGGCAAGACGGCTACTAGTTCTTTGCCTCCTTGCCGTTTAGCCGTCCCCTCCTCCCCTCCTTGGAGGGGCCGGGGGTGGGTAGAGGGGTAGGGGTGGGTAGCCCTCTTGCCCAATTACCATCCGCCCTGTCTGCCTTAGGTATAGGCCGGCGAACTGTAAACTATTTTCTGAAACATGCCCTTCGAATAGCAAAAGACGATTTTATAGCCTGCTTCAACTGGGAATGGCTTTTTTCTTTTAGTGTGAACGTAATCCTTATAACATAAAATCCCAAAAATGTTAAGAAACTACTCGCATCATAAGTACCTATGAATTTGGTTTTATTCATTTCGCCGTATAATAGGATAGGTGATAGGTGATAGATTTAAGAAACAGCAAAATTTCTTCCTAACACCTATTCCCTGTAGTGGAAAGTTAAAGAATCAGTTTCATAATTACTTAGATATTTTTCTTGATTTTGTTATGTTGTTATGATAAAATAATGCTGAGATTTCCGGAAATCTCTACGCTGATAGGCGCCATCAACGTTCTGTTGTGATGTCCTGATGAAAATGCTTTGAACCCATAGAATGGTATACCACGATGGGTAAAGGGTTCCCAATGGAAATGCCAAAGTTCAAGCGGCAGCGATTTACAACTGGACATATAGTCATGAGATTGTCATAATTCTTCTATCATCTTATCCAATCAAGAATTAGGAGGACAATCTCATGCATCAAGAGATTATCACATGGGTGAAATTTTTTCAAGGACTGCTTTACACTAAGTTTCGTCAGGTCCAAAGCGAGGCAATCTCAGTATTGACCAGTCTTATCTTAGGACATCTAGTTGGTCTCTACAACCTCAATCAACTATCTTTAGTGCTTGGCATCAAAAAATCCAGCTTATATAAGCGTCTGTCCCATTGGAGTCTATACCAATGGAAGCGATTGCTTCTTGAGATAGCTTGTCAGTAATGATATTGTTACGACGGATGCTTTATGAAATAATGCGCATTGGAGATTGGGAGTGAGTTTCCTTCTGCCATGAGCGTCTGCGTAACAATCGTTGGAACGGAAACAACCGGCCATCTAACCCGATAATCCCGCTTTGCGGGGCTAAAAATGGGTTAGACGGCGAATGTTCCGCTCAACTCAGGTTAGAAAACAATCTTTTTAATTTTAGCATATTTACAGATTTAGTTCAATAGTAAATTTCCGTTAAGGTTATTGGGATTGACTTTGACCGGAAATCCATTGAGAACGCCCGTGAATTAGCTTATGAACACAAGGTTAAGGTAGACTTCATCCGTGCAGATTTGGCCGTTGGAGAGCCTACTGTTGGGGTTGGATGGGAATGGTGGCCAGGCAGAGCCGCCGCGCGGCTCAACCGCAGGCGTTAGGCTTCAGAAAATATTCATGAAACAACAGTTTTCTTAATGGTGATATTATGGCTTTGAGTGATTTTAAAACCATTGCAGAGGTCCAAACAAAGTACGGTATCAAATACACGGAAGAGAACTTCGTTGATATTCAGCCAACGGAGCCACCTGAACAGTTTCGAGAGGAATTTGAATTCAACAGAAGAAATCTTGATATTTTTGCCTCTGAAGCATCCAGGTGTGAACTTGCTATTCTTCCCCTTATTAGAGAAGTCTATAAGTCATTTTTTGAAAAATATATCCTATGGATTCAGAAAGCAATATCCTATGATGATGATTTAAGCGGAACGCCAGATTATATGGTGTCTACACGCTCTGAATTAGGAAAAACGATAATTGGCATCCCACTTGTCATAATAGTTGAAGCCAAGAAAAATGATTTTGAACAAGGATGGGCGCAATGCTTGTCCGAACTGTATGCGGCACAGAAAATAAATGATGACGATTCGACACCACTGCACGGCAGTGTAACTGATGGAAATTTTTGGCAGTTTGGCAAACTGCTGAAAAGTACGTTCGTAAAAAACATCGTCAGCTATTCTATTGACAATTTATCAGAGTTATTTGGTGCTGTGACGTTTATATTTCAAGCTGCCTGTGGACACTGACAGAGCAATTCAGAAACCTAACAAGTTGTTGCAGTTGACGGTGAGGCGCTGTGGTTTTAATAATGTTTTTGGGGTTGCGATGGATTTCGGTTTGTCGAACATTTTTCGGTAACCCCCGCCGTGCTCGTCCGTGCAACGGACAACTGAACTTGTGTCGTTATGTGGATTATTCACAAAGGAGATTTCAGATGAATAACAAATGCCAATCACACTTAAGAAACCTGGCTGGTAAGTACACGGAATATGCCCTTGGCGAGACGATGATACAGCGCCGGGAGAAATGGCGACTTCATAACCGCCTGCAAGAAAAGACGTTTCCCTTTCATATAGAGGATAACGGCAGTTTTTTTCGTGATATTAGCCCCCCTCTTCAATGCGAAGATGCAGAATGCCGCGCTCTGGAAGCACGGCTTCTTCATGCCTTGACCGCCTACGAGAAGATTAACGATGACAGGATTATTCCGGCTCGCTTCGTCGTTGACTGGGTAACGCCGCTCACGGGTTACTGTGATGAGCTCGTTCTCACCCACGCCGACGACGGCTATGGAGGAAGGCTGGGTTACAAAAGCAACAAACCGATTAAAGATATAGATGGTGATTTCCAGAAGTTGAAAAAACAGACTGTGACTCTGGACCGAGAACAAACTGATAGACGAGCGGAGCTGGCAAGAGAGGTCTTTTGGGGCTTATTGCCGGTAGTTGTTGGCAGATCCAGTTCTCTCTATTCTAACGGCATTACCTCGAAGGCCGTTCACCTGATGGGCATGCAAGAACTCTATATCCAGATGGCCACAAACCCCGAAGCTGTCCATCGCCTTCTGACATTCTTTGCTGAAGATAATCTCGCCCTGGGACAGTGGGAAGAGGAGCAAGGACTGCTGACGCTCAACAATGACGGCAACCAGGGATACTGTTCCGGTAGTTCTCAATTCTCCGATGAGATTCCGGGTCGAGAGCTCAAGGAAGGAGAGCCCATACTCTCTACCGACCGCTATGGTTACCTTGAAGCACAGGAAGCTGTTGGCATCTCGCCGGATATGTTTGCTGAATTCCTTATGCCCCATTTTCTCAAGCTGGCAAACAAGTTCAGGTTAATGAAATTCGGCTGTTGTGAGCCGGTGCATGATTTAATGCCCCACCTGCACAAACTGAACGGTCTACGGAAAGTGAGTGTAACGCCCTGGTGCGACCAGGAGAAACTTGCGGCCATCTGCAACAAAGACATCATCTGGTCTCGAAAACCTGTCCCTCTCAAGCTCTGCGGTACTACGTTTGAGCCCGATGACTTCAGATTACACCTCGAAGAAACACTTGAGGTCGGAAAAGATTATTTTATTGAATTCGTTTTTCGTGACACCTGCCGCTTAACCGGCCAGATGGAACAGAGAATCGCTGAGGCTTGCGATATTGTCAGGGACGTTACGAATCATCCTGAAGGGCGAAGGCAAAATACGATGAACGCATAACAATGCCTTTCAGCGGACGCTGTTCCGCCGCTGAAAGCCACGTTAGGCCGAAGATATTTAATCCGAAGACGGTTGCGAGAAGCACAAGAATTAGCAAGGAGAGGTTAAGATGGTAGAATATACTGTGAGTTCGGGAAATATCTTCAAAGACCTTGGCTTTGAAAATCCGGATGAAGAATGGGCTAAAGTCAAACTGGTATCAACAATCAATCGTTTAATCGCCGATAAGAGTATGAATCAAAAAGAAGCTGCCGACTTTTTGGGACTTAGTCGAAAAAAAATGACGGATTTGAGAAATGGTAGGCTTGGAAAATTTACTCTTGATATGTTGTTTTTCTTTTTGGGAAAACTGGACCACCAGATTGAAATCAGAGTGAGTCCGAAATCAGGATATGACACAACAGAAACTATCACCGTTGCAGTGAGTTACGAAGTAACGAACGCGAAGCCAGATTTAACCGAATAAGTTGCTTTTGAGCCGAGTCAGGAATTTGACATCCAAGGTTAATGGCCGCACAACATCTTACCTGGTACACATAGGCGCAAATCCGAATTGACTAATGTTTCAGACGGATAACATCTTGTACCTGGTTAAGCAACTTCTCTGGGATGTTTTTCCATTTTCTCACCCCGTAAAACTGGATTATTTTCTTGATTTTTTTATTTTGTTATGATAAAATTGCAATGTTATTTCAAAAGACAACTTTAACTTTATCATATTTTAGAAATCGTTTCATAGTAAATTCTGAATATTGATACTATGGGGCGTTTTTGCCGTATAATAGCAAGTTATGCCGCAATAAAAATTTGGGGGTAGAAATGGAACAAATACCACTTTCTAATTTCCAAAAGAATTTACATGCGATTATAGAAACAGTGGTTCGCTCGGATAAACCTGTGTTAATAATCGACCGAGGAAAATCTCTGGTAAAAATTGTTCCGGTGTCATCTTCAGAACAGTCTTGGCTGGGATGTATGAAAGGTACAGGTAAGATTATAGGTGATATTATATCTCCGGTTGAAGATCCGGAAGTCTGGGAAGTGTTGTCAGGATGAAATATCTGTTGGATACGCATATATGGCTCTGGAGCCTGTTGGAACCCGATAGAATTGATGATAATATTTTGGAAATACTCAGGAACGATAATAACGAGCTTTTTGTCTCTCCGATTACGATATGGGAAACTCTCATTCTGGCTGAAAAAGGAAGAATCGAGCTTCGTCCGACACATGAAGAATGGATATCGGAGGCCATCAGGAGGAGCCCGGTGAAAGAAGCAAAGCTCTCACATTCGATTGCTGTCAAAAGCAGGCTAATCGCACTTCCTCATAAAGATCCCGCCGATCGTTTTATCGCGGCAACGGCATGGGAATATGGTCTGACACTTATAACAAAAGATGAAAGGCTGAGAGAAGCACAACAGATTAATGTAGTTTAACCTCACGATAGAGAAACAACAATGCGTTAAACGCTTGATTTGAGTTGATGTGGCAACTTGCTCATCTATAGCGAGGTATGTGAGAAAAACTTCGATTTCGCAGCCACCTATCTCTAAAGGATGCCGTTTGTTATGAAACAGAATATAACGTCGAATCCAGTTGATATAGGCTTTCTCAGTCTGAATTGAATAATGCTTTCTTTCGTGGCTAATGTTTCAGACGGAATAACATTTCGTACTTGGTCAAGCAACTTCTTTTTGGGATGTTTTCTCATTTATTCAACCTATATAGAAACTGGGAATTTTTCTTGATTTTGTTTTTTGGTTATGGTATGATTTTATCATATTTTAGCGAAGGGTTTGTGCCTGCAATTGAAAGCGTGCTCGCCTCAGGGTTGGAGAAGAGTCGGCTGTATCGGGTGGAGGGCTAACCAGGCACTCAAGCTGACAAAGGACTTGCTTGTTCTTACTTCGTTCGCAGGAAAATGTTCAGTACGTTCATATGAACACTATACTGCTCTTTGCGGCTTAGCTTGCTCGTTAGGCATTCTTCGACATAGGTGAAATTCATTTGAGGAGGTTCTTATGAATGACAGATATATGAATGTTTTCTTCGGAAGTTCGCGTGAGAGCTTGGAATTAATGAAGACTGTTGCCTCATGGATTGAGGCATTCCCAAATACAAAGACGATCCTCTGGAATTCTCCCGAAGCATTCCCAGCAGGCGACTATACCTTAGATCGACTTCTCGAGTTGGCTCGCACTTGCCATGCTGCGGTTTTTGTATTTGGCGAGGATGACAAAGTATGGTACCGCAATACGGAGTGCTCCCAGCCGCGAGATAACGTACTTCTTGAGTGGGGGCTGTTCGCATCTTGTGTTGGCAGGGAAAATGCCCTGATATGTCGAGTCGGCCAAACAAGACTGCCGAGCGATCTTCTAGGGCTAACGACCATCACCTTCCAGGGAAAAAAAGGCACTATTGATGGAGAACAGCGCGTTAGAGATTGGTTTTTGCGGTGCCAGAGGAAAACAACTCTTGGTGCATTGCATCCAGCTCCGTTTTCTGGGTATGAGATTTCACACGAAGTCCTTTCGGATGCTGCAAACAAACTCGCGAATATGTCCCTCGGCGCAAATTTCACACCCGAAGTCATACTGGGTGTGAACCAGGGTGGTATGGTGTTGGCTACGCTGGTGAGCGCCCGATTTCCCTCCAAGCCGTTGGGTATGATATCAACTGAGGGAACCCAACGAAAGAAACATGTCGAATACTGTAGTTGGCCTCGAAAATACGTCGGCGCGTCGAATCGTCCGAGAAAAATCGGAGCGAGCAGTATCCTGGTGGTAGATACCAAACTGAAAAGCGGAGGTAGTCTGACAGCCGTAGATACCGTATTGCATCAGAAGTTCGGTAAGGCTGACATTCGGTACGGCTTCCTCCTCGCCTATCGTTGGGAGCCTTATTGGGTACCCAGCGACGGAACCAAGACATGGCAACTTTGTGTGCCAAAGACGCTTTGCCCAACACGCCCAATTGCCTATGTTGCGTACACCACCGATATCGACTACGATAAAGGAGACCCGATCCTCGAGCCATGGCGACCAGGAAGACACACTTAGAACTGAAAACAGCAATGCGGTTCATTCGTGAATTGCTTGCCGAGCAGAGCCGATACACTATTGAGCGATGGATGTCTGCCGCGACAGTCGTTGACTACAAAGACCGCCGCGACATGGCGACTTCAGTGGACATCAAGCTTGAGGAACGCATCAAGTCGGGGTTACGAGAAGAATTCCCGGACCACGGTCTTACAGGAGAGGAAACCGACGCGGTGAATGAGAACGCTGAATACCAGTGGCTGATCGACCCCATTGATGGCACCAAGTGGTATGTTGCCCAAGCGCACTTGTTCTCGATTTCCGTTGCGTTGTTCCGCAATCAAGTACCCGTGTTGGGGGCCGTACAAGTCCCCTCATCAGGTCAGTGTTTCCATGCTTTTCATGGATCCGGTGCGTACCTTGATGAAGTGCCAATATCTGGATCCTCTGTAAGAGAACTGAGGTCTGCGATCGTGAGCGTGGATGCGCCCAAGACCGATCGACTGGCGGATGACGAACGCGCATGGTTCGAAAGAAAACTGATCCAACTGACGCGGCGTGCTTATCGTGTGCGCATGTTGGGCGCTGGGGCGCTGTCCGGCTGCTGGGTTTCGACGGGTGCGTTAGACGCGTTCGTCGACCTCACCGGTTATAACAAGCCGCAAGATGTAGGAGCAGCTCGAATCATCATGTCCGAAGCAGGCATTAAGGTGGAATACATTACTGCTCCCACGGGGCCGAAACGTCTTCTTGCTGCCCCAACTGCACTATGGGAAGAGTTAAGGGGCCTACTGGACGATTGAAGGTCGGCTGTGGGTCATGTGAATTTTGGAAAATCGACCTACAATTTGCTTCAAATCCTTTCACCTGACTATCTCTTTAACAGCAGCAATAATGCTATCAGTTGAAGGAGTCAGATTCCATCCAGGACGCCCAGCCAGGGGCAGATTCTTGGCCGCCAGCCTTCTTAACGGAACTTTAAGTGACTTCCACAATCCCGGAGCCTCCTCCAAAACCCGGAAAGCAATCTCACCAGCAACACCACCGCGCTTCATTGCCTCATGAACTATCAGCAATCGTCCGGTTTTCTGCGCTGATTTAACGACAGTCGAAACGTCCAGAGGTACAATCGTCCGCAGGTCAACGACTTCGACATTTACACCCTCTTTCTGAAGGGTATTGGCTGCCGGTGCCACCCGAACCACGGAAGCGCGGCCAATTTTCCTGACCTTCAGTTGTTTTGGCGAGTACGCTATTGCCCGAATACATTATCCCTACGAGTTACTACAACAAACGCCAAGATGCCAGGCATAATCCACCATGATTTCCTCATAATCTAACCCTCTTGGTCTAATTTGTAATGAACACTGCATTCAGTACATCACGTTCTTGGCCGCCTGATGGTCGATTAATTAAATTGCCGTTGAGGATGAAAGTGCTTGATGAACCACCGTCAAGATTGATAGCCTCTGTCGCGCCGAGTTCTATCATCGCAGATGCAACGTCGCGGTAAGACATACCGATGCTGTAACCACCTTGTCTGCCATCAACCACCATTAGTAACAGCTTTTTGTCGTTGTATCCGAGAGCCGTTCTGGGGTCATCATGTGTTGATTTGGGCCCTCTATAAGATTCCTCGAATATCTTTCCATCTTTAACCAGTCGAGAGTTGCCCCCAATGCCTTCTACTACTTCGTTCCACTTTTCCGGCAGAAATGATAATGTAAGTTCACCCTGGTCGCCCACCTTTAGGTTTGAAAGAAATTTTGCGGTGTCTGAGCCTTTTCTTGCAGAAAGCACCAATCCATCCCGGGGAATTCTGGTATCTCCTGAACTCATCACATTACTTACTGTGAAGCGGCTTTTGTATTTAGGTGTAAGAGGTTGAGCTACATCTGAAATAACGACTTCACAACCATCATTTGTTCTGGTTGAACTACCGAATTGGGGCGTATAAAGCGCAATCGAGCCATTATGGTCTCTCTCCTGATTGAGCCTTTGCACCTGAATTTCCCTTCCGACTATTTTGACCGATAGATTCATTTTTACATTTCCCATTAAAAATTCACCCGATTTTGTGACGCCGAAACAGGCATGGTCATTGGGAGGGCTGATAACTTTTTCGCTTTGAATGTGCAGGTTTTCTATTACTCCTTCGTAACTGCCACCCAGGACACCAAAACTGGCATTAACTGCCACAAGCGCATTTTTGCCATTTCTCGTTGCCTGCTGAACCATGTTTCGCACAGTCGTTCTGCCCAACACGCGTCCATTCGAAACGCTTGTCTGGAATCGAATTGAAGGGTAGTATCGCCTATCCATCTCCGCAACGTATAGGACTGCGCGTTTGTCATCGCTACGATATTTATATATTCTTACACCTTCTGGAAGTCCCTGGCTTAAATCTTCCAGTTTCTGCAAAGCTAACGAGGTTTGGGAGAGAAAGACTAAAATTGTGATGAAAGCTAAAAATGTTTTCTGTTTCATTTTATAGGTAATAATTTATAACGTGAATGGCAAGGGAAAAGGCTGGAAGTTAAAACAGCTAAACGGCAAGGAGGCAAGGGGGCAAAGAACTAGTAGCCATCTTGCCGTCTTGCCATCTTGCCGTTTTGCCACCTTGCCAAAGCTCTTTCATTTTTTAATATTTTCAGCCGCGAAATAGATTAAGTTTTCTATTAATCGTTGATTGCTTGACACGTGAAAAAAGGTTTGATGGTGCAAGCTGGTTATCAGATACATACCTTTGCCGATTTTGTACATGCCAATTGCCACGTTTTTGTTATCATTCGTGGTAGCTAATACATCGAAATCCTTTCCCCCATGATTCCAGGAATCTTCCGTATAAACATTGTCTGTTACTACTTCATTGGGCTGTTTGAAAAGTTCCTTAGCTTCCTTCTTTGGACGAATACCCGTTTGTACTTCAGCCTCGACGCCTTTGAGCTTTCCTGCAAACCAGCCTATATGTTTTCCACCATCGTCACTATCTTGACCCGATACAATTACGACTCCGCCGTTTTCGACAAACTTTTTAATCTTTGCCTCAGATTGTCCATTTAACGAGTATCCGTTTTCTCCTAATGCTCGGAATCCTATCCACAGAATATTTGCTTGTTCAAGGTCTGGCAGATTTGGGTCATAAGTTCGTTGGTAGGCGAATTGATATTTACCCATGTGGTCAATCCTACACAAAGTGCGAAATTCGGTATGATATTTCTCATTAGAGAAGATCAGCACTTTTATATGATTTTTAGACGCTTTTTTAAATTCTGGCGCAGGTTTCCTGGTCAGAATCACATTCATGTTTTTCACCGTTTCCCTGACCTGTTTTTGGAGATTAACCGTCCAACCTTTGTAAGCATTGTGCATGTGAATCTCTATATGCGTGAAATTCCACCACTTGTCGCGCCAATTTTTATCCTCCCATTCCTTGCCAACAAAAGTTTTACATTGAAACCACTTGCCGCCTACATGCCCCAGGCTATTCAACTGTCCTGAATGCAAATCATAGAAGATGACCACGGGTTTACCTTCACGAAAATATTGTATCATCTTCTCTGGACTGCTTTCTGGCCTTTGTTGACCAACAGCTAAGTTAATCTTTATTTTGTCCAATTCGCTTTTGCCTAACACATCTTCATTTACTTTGATGATAGCTCTTAGTCTTTGAGAGTCCACCGACTCTACAGTCCCGAAAACGATATTTGTACAGGATTCGATTACTTCCTGCAAGGTGTATTTTCTTTCAATGTATCCAAAGCTCTTGTAGGTTGAACTAAACAGACATAAGAGCAATATTGCTTTTAGTAATGTTCTAAATTTTGGTTTCAAATTATTCTCCTTTGCCTAATTGGTTTCATCTTATTTCTTATGATGGAACTTTTCTTTCTTAACAAGCTTTCCTTGTTACGCGAGTTTAGCTTGCGTAACTAAATAGTCTTAAATCTTCAATCTCTCTTTTTATTAAAGCAAAGTGTTTATCATTTGTCCAAAGAAGCAGATTATGTCTAAGTGCTAATGCACAAAGAACAACATCTTGAAACGGTACAGTAATTCCACTTTTCCGCAGACGATATAAAAATTTACCTACTTCATCCCAAATTGACTCGTCTAAATGGATATATTCAAAATCAGATAAGGCTTCAGAAATAGTAACCAAACTTTTCTTTCAAAAAGAAAAGTTTGGTTACTTTCCTCCCTAAGCTGCCAGATAACATTTTCATCAATTTCTATCTTACCTGCGGCTGAGAAAAATCGTTCCATTTTTCCATCCTTTTTCTCATTAAGTGGAGTAGGTTCACCTATTATAACTATTTCTACTATTTTACCTATGAACTGTCTGAGTTCAGGAATATGAATATTTTCAGAATTTATTTTCATAAACAATCTGGTTGCTTGCATTCTAATCACCTCGCCAAAACATAAGCAAGTTAAGTACGATTTCATTCTTAATTAATTCATTACAAGGACGCCGAATGTTTGAGCAGACAGAAGAGAGCTTAGCGTAGTTGACCATTCGCTTTTTTCAGCGGGTGTTCTGGTTGAACGATAAAAGTTGATTTTCCATCTGCTGCCCTTTTCAGGAGGGGAAAGTAGTTCAAGCACACTGTATGGAATAGCCATCTCAACTGTCCAATCCCTCTCATTGATACGAGTTGAGGATTTCCATTTGCCATTCCATTCTTTATGCCCACTTTTAGAATCATATTCGACCCCTTTACAATTTACGCCAAATTGGTAGATTATTTCGTCTTCTGAGGACGTTCCCCCCTTTCCCAAAGGGTGGCTCAACCACATGGAACTCAACGACTCAGTCGTTGCATCGTCCTGGTAGTTCGACGACTCCGCCGTGGCATCGTCTTGCGATTGCGACGATTCCGTCGTTGTATTGTTTGGGGAGTTCAACGACTGAGTCGTTTCGTTATTATGCGGAGCAATCGATACAATTACAGCATCATCATTTTCGATATTTCCATCTCTCTTAGTTACATCCGCGGACAAGTTTTTAGGTTCTGATTCATTACATATAAGAGCCAAATATATCTCATTTTTACTACGAACGACTTTTGCGATAGTTTGCTTTTTTGCCGGACCACTACCGTCCACCTGGATAAATGTATTTGCAGGCGAGGCATTTGTCCAAAACTGTTCTTTCAATCGTCCATCAAGTACAAGTGGCGTGTTATTTATATTACAACTTAACTCCCGAGGTAAAAGTATTTTTAGATAATTGTCTGTAACTTTGCCTGAACCCAATCCAGTATCGTAGAGAACTGAGAACTTAGGCGGAGGCCAGATGTTTTTAAGCTCAGGAGAATAGAAGGTAAATGGTATCCGCGCAGTTTTTTTACTGCCTATTCTGACGACGGCCTGTCTTGGCTTTAAATTCCAATCGTTAAGGTGGTGCCACACTATTTTAACATCGACCAGATATGAAAAGGGATTTTTTATCTTAATTGCGCTTTGCACCGACGTCTTACCTTTTTCTAAAAGAACAACCGGCGGAGTGATATTATTGGGAAACGTTCTCTCAAATTCTATCTGTTCGTAGGGGATTGCGCTCTTTAGATATTGTTGATATTTATCTTTTTCCTTTACTATGGCGAGCTTGTCCAACATATTCCCATTTGTGTCTAAAGCTTTGAAGTTTAGTTTTTCACCATCTACATTCACGACGCAAAAGTTATTAATCTTTTGCGTTAAGGCAGTCCATGTATCAGGATTAGTATTGTGTAGAGGACCACCACCGCCTCCAGTGACAATGTATGTAACAGCATTCTGCTTTGATTCGAATGCTGAACCGATAGGATAGCTGCGTCCATAATTGTGGTCATGTCCGGAAAACACGATATCCACGCCGTATCTTCTGAACAACGGCGTCAGGACATTTCTTACTTCAAGCGAACTGGCATGACTGGTACCTGAACCATAAGGAGGATGGTGAAAGAATACGAATATCCATTTAGTCTGCGCTCCTTTAAGGTCATCTATAAGCCAGCCGTATTGTTTGCTACCTTTTCTATAATCCTTGTTTGTGTCCAAAACTATGAAATGACAATTACTGTAATTGAATGAATACCAGGATTCGTTATTTGGCAGAGAAAATAAGTTGAAATAATTCTTGTCATTCTTTTCGTGATTGCCCAAACAGGTGAAGATGGGGATATGGTCAATTACATCATGAAGTGGCTCAAAGAATTGAGATTCCCACAGAGAGCCCTTACTGCCATCGTTTACTAAATCGCCTACGTGTAAAATGAAATCTGGGTTTACTGTTAGAATACCTTCGGCTACCTTTCGATGTATATCAGGATTAGCTCGACTGTCACCATATACCGCAAAATTAAACGGTATGTTGTGATTGGGAGCGGTTTTAAAGCTACCAGTTTTGGCGGTAAGACCACAGGTAATCTTGTAATAGTAGCGGGTATTTGCTCTAAGAGGATACAAGGTAACTTCGTGCAACTTTACCTCTTTGGCGTCTTCCACAAACAGATTACAATCTTCCGTTATCCCATAGTCAACCCGGCTTTTTGTCGCAAAAGTTGTTTCCCACATAATAGTGATATATTTTTTGCCGACATTCTGCAGATATGGTCCCTTCTCAATTTCATTCGAGGAATACGCAACCGAACAGAATATTGATAAAATTGCTACGGATA